>Ga0073934_10000926_pt1 | contig 76461 bp, 55 predicted proteins | sample LarsenN4metaG_FD_76834 | JGI IMG/M metagenome (GOLD analysis project Ga0073934, IMG submission 76834) | Hot spring sediment bacterial and archeal communities from British Columbia, Canada, to study Microbial Dark Matter (Phase II) - Larsen... ...
ATTGGCTTCGCTTTCAAACTCTATTTGGTTGTTTAGGTTCGGTTGGCCTAGCCGGATGGGTTTCGTTTGCCCTTCCTTCAGGCGCTTTTTTAATATAACCCCCTTTTTTTCGATTGTCAACCCTTTTGACCAATTTTTTTTGAGAAATTTTTTCGCCACTCAAATCCTTGTGTGGTGGTAGTTTTAGGCGATAATATGGTCTGAAGTCGCTAAAAACAGGAAAAAAAATTTTGTGAATTTTCAGCAAGTCATTGCCACCCTGCATGATTTTTGGGGGACCCGTGGATGTCTGATTGCCCAACCCTACGACACGGAGAAAGGTGCGGGCACGATGAGCCCCCACACCTTTTTAAGGGCGATCGGGCCGGAACCCTGGTCAGTGGCGTATGCGGAACCTTGCCGCCGCCCCACGGATGGGCGCTATGGCGAAAATCCCAACCGCTACCAGCACTATTACCAATACCAAGTCCTCATCAAACCATCCCCTGCCAATATCCAAGAGATATATATAGACTCACTACGGGCTTTGGGCATTAAGCCGGAGGACCACGATATTCGCTTTGTGGAAGATAACTGGGAGTCGCCGACCCTGGGAGCCTGGGGTGTGGGCTGGGAAGTTTGGCTTGATGGAATGGAAATTACCCAGTTTACTTACTTCCAACAATGTGGAGGGATTGATTGCCGTCCGGTGTCGATCGAGATTACCTACGGCTTGGAGCGGTTGACGATGTACCTGCAACAGACGGATGCTTTCACCAAAATCCGCTGGAACGATCGCGTCACCTACGGCGATGTTCACCTGCAAGGAGAAATCGAGCAATGTACCTACAACTTCCAAGCCTCTAATCCTGATTTGCTGTTTACCCTGTTCGGGCTGTATGAGCAGGAGGCGGAACAATTGACGAAACAGGGTCTAGTCTTACCGAGTTTGGATTACGTCCTCAAGTGTTCTCACACCTTCAACCTGCTAGATGCACGGGGGGTAATTTCCGTGACAGAGCGGACCCGCTATATTGCCCGGATCCGCAATTTGGCGCGGCGGGTGGCGCATCTGTATTTGCAACAAAGGGAGCAACTCGGCTTTCCCCTGCTCCCAGCCGACTTGGCGGCAACACCAGCAGCATAAAGAACAAACCTGACTACTAAGCCTGCTCCAGAAAGGACGATCGATCTATCTATATATATAGATGGTTGCTCAGTCGGGTTTAGGCTTGGTGGCAGTGGCGTCCCGGCTTCCCTAGCTACAGGACCCACCGGGACAATTGCCGGTGAGGCATCAGACACCCAGAAATAATCGTGTTGACATATCACAGGAGGTAACGCTGTCATGCTCAATGAAATGCTAGAACCGATCGCCAGTCAATTTCGAGCAATGGGGATTCCGGAGCCCATCACCCATTGGGGACACCCGGTGATGATGGGAATCGTAATTTTTGCGATGGGCAGTTTTGTGGGGTTTTCAGGATGGCGCAGCAGACTGACAGCGGATGCGGATGTCGCCCAAAAGAGCCGCAGTGACCACCGCAAAATGGCCCCGTGGATGTTCCTATTTATGGCGATGGGCTACACCGGAGGCTTACTGTCCCTGGTTATGCAAGAGCATACCGTGATGGAAAGTCCCCATTTTTGGACTGGCTCACTGGTGCTGGTGTTGCTAGCCCTCAACGGGCTGATTTCGGCCACCGGTTTCGGTGGCAATAAAGCAGCTCTACGCACAGCTCACGCTTTTCTAGGCAGTACGGCTCTGGCGGTGATGTTGGTGCATGCCATAGTGGGATTGAAATTGGGTCTATCCATCTAAACCATCATTTCAGGGTGTAACGCATCTATATATAGGAGAGCCGCGATGAATTCTGCTAGTGCGGTAATTATTTGTTTCGCCTACATCCTAGGATTACTCTTTACCGCATTACCTGGGGGAGGATATGGGGTTCTGGGGCTGGGAATAGTTGCCGCACTGGTAGTTTTGTTACCTCTACCGGGAGGCTCTAGAGGGTGGAAAAGCCCCTCGAAAGCCTTAGTGTGGCTGCTGGCAGGGTTTATCGGCTTGGCAGCTAGCTTTTACTTGCAGTGGTACACGCCGAAACCGGCGGCTAATGATATCAGTAGGTTTGTGGGCAGTTCCGATACCACCAATATGCAGCAATTGGTGAAGGTGTGGGGGACAGTGAAGAGCGTGCCCCGAGTCACCCGCAGTGAAAAGGGGCAATTTTGGCTGGAAGCAACAAAGCTAGAAATACTGCCAGATCCAAAAGCAGGAAGCGAAAGTCAAGGAAATCAGCCGGTGAGCGGCAATCTCTATGTTACGGTTCCTCTACTACAAGCGACAGGAAGGCATCCAGGACAGGTGGTGGCTGTGACGGGGAAGCTGTATGAGCCCCAAGGACCTTCTATCCCAGGGGGATTTGATTTTAAGGCTTATTTGGCGAAAGATGGCTGTTTTGCGGGTTTGGCGGGGAGGCAAGTAGATCCGCAAGAGGGAAATAGCCAGGAAGTCTGGGGGTTATGGCAGGTGCGGCGACGGATTTTGCAGTCGCAGGCGCGGTGGTTGGGGGTGCCAGCGGGACCGCTGCTGACGGGGATGGTGTTGGGAGGTCGCGGCGTGGATCTGCCCAATCAGGTAAAAGATGATTTTGTGCAAGTGGGTTTGGCTCACGTGTTAGCGGCGTCGGGATTCCACGTGTCTTTACTGGTCAGGTTGGTTTTGGAGCTAACAAAGCGGTTTTCCCCACGGGTGCAATTTGGATTTGGGGTTAGTGCTTTGGCTGTTTATGTGGGGTTGACTGGTTTGCAGGCGTCGGTTTTGCGTGCAGCATTGATGGGTTTGGGTGCGTTGGTGGGTTTGCTTTATGAGCGGCAAGTGAAGCCGTTGGCGTCGCTGCTGATCGCGGCGGTGGTGTTGCTGCTGTTTAATCCCCTGTGGATTTGGGATGTGGGTTTTCAGCTAAGTTTTTTGGCAACTTTGGGGTTGTTGGTGACGGTGCCACCTATGATGAAGCGGCTGGACTGGCTGCCCACGCCTTTGGCATCAGCGATCGCCGTGCCACTGGCGGCGATGGTGTGGACGCTGCCCCTGCAACTACAGGTTTTTTCCCAACTTCCTCCCTATAGTATTGTGGTGAATGCGATTACCAGCATAATTATCTCTCCCATCACCATTGGCGGCTTTATTAGTGGAGTAGCGGCTCTGGTATGGCCGGTTGCTGGGAGTGCTTTAGCTTGGCTGCTTTATTATCCTTTGCAGCTACTGATGGCGATGGTACAGTTTTTCAGTGAATTGCCGGGGAGTGCAGTAGCCACTGGGACTCTTTCTCTGATCCAGTTGCTACTCCTTTATGGTGCCGTGGTGATGGTGTGGTTAGTGCCTTGGTGGCATCAGGGAAGGCGATGGGTGTTAATTATGCTGTTTGCAGTGGGCTTGGTAGTGGTTCCAGTTTTGCAAGCACGGGCAACAATATTTCAGGTGACGATACTGGATGCTGGCGGAGCTACGGTTTTGGTGGCTGAAGATAAAGGAGAGGTCACTTTAATGAGTAGTGGAGATGAGAATACAGCGCTGTACGCAGTGATGCCTTTTTTGCGTCAGCAGGCAATAAATCAGATTGATTGGGGAATTGCGCCAACGGGTATCGGTCCTCGCAGCGGCTGGTATCTGCTCCTAAATAAGCTGGGGGTGACAAATTTAGCCAGTCCCCAACCGCCGTCGGCTTCCCTGCAAAGTGTTTTAGATGAAATGCCCATTGCTTACCAAAAGCTGGAGATGGGGAAAGAGGCACAATTTGGCTTGGTGGGAGTAAAGTTAGTCAGTGACACGCTACCGGTGATGCAGTTGCAGATTGGTGATAAAAGTTGGCTGTGGCTGGGGAATCTGAATATATCGGAGCAAAGCAAATTGGTTCAGGGGGGAAATCTGCCTCAAGCGGATGTGCTGTGGTGGTCGGGAAATCAGCTAGCGATCGAGCTGCTGGAAGTGGTGGCGCCATCAGTGGCGATCGCGTCTAATTCTCCCGACGTGGAAACTCTCGGTCGTGTGGGCACTGTCAGCAGTATGATCTACTCCACTGCAGAGGAGGCAGTCATTACCTGGACCCCTGACGGGGGATTTGCCACCAATCTGGAGAAAATGGAAAACTCTGATCCGTTGTTCTGAAACGCGGAAAATAGATTATAATTAAAATCAAACCGCAAAACCTGGAGAGGTGGCAGAGTGGTTGAATGCGGCAGACTCGAAATCTGCTTTGGGGGCAACTCCAACGTGGGTTCAAATCCCACCCTCTCCGTTGGACATAATCTATACTCAGCAAGACACTCCGCACTGGTTGCAGATTTAGGCATGAGCCGTCTGGGAGTGGTGTGTAGTGGTTTATATCCCATCATTGGACCACAGTGCTGATTCTGTAACGGGCACTAGAGTTGTGACTTGCGGATTAACCGTATGTCAGCGGGAGCTTTGCATCTTACCTGAAGAAGGGAGCATGGGGAGTATCCACCCACTAGGAGAAGACAGGGCTTTACCCTATGCCTAGCTCCGGTATTTTTATATCATCAAAATTAATAACGGCTGTTTTCTAAATCAGTAAAACAGCATAATTTTCTTCATATATAGTTTTATAAAAATTATTTGTTTAGATAAAAATCTATTTAATTTTATGGCAATTTTAATGTGAGTTGAATGTAAAAAAATCAATTATATCGAGCAAAAAACTAACTTTTTTGCCAAAATAAACATTTATTTTGCATTTTATGAATATTGTGTAAGGAAAGGCGAGAAAATGTCCTCCACTGTAGTGTGGGTTAGGTTCCAGGTAAATGCTGTTTGACTACTGAAAGGTAAATTATCCTGAGCGGGCTAAATTCTGATTGTAAATAAAAATAGTTTTTAGGATTTTGGCGGTGGGTGCAACTCCGAAGGGATTGTGAGTCCCCCTCTCTTCTATGGGGGCAAAAACTTGCTAAAATAATGTAATAGAAATGAACGGAACTGGAAATAACGCCCACATTAAAAGGTTACTGGCTACAAAACAATGCCAGGGTGGTAATTTGCAAGATGCCCACTTAGCAAGGCTAAATCTTAGCGGTGCGGATATGAGTGGGGCAAAATTAATGTTTGCGCACCTGAATGGCACTAATCTTAGAGATGCCAACTTGAGTGGAGCTGATATCAGTTTGGCTAACTTGGTGGGAGCCGATATGGTGAATGCGGATCTCAGTGGGGTTGATGCTAAAGGTGTGAACCTCTTAGATGCTAAACTGGATGGGGCGAAGCTGGGAGGAGCTGATTTGGTTTTTGCTAATTTAGTGAATACCCAGATGAACGAGGCGAATCTCAGCGGCGCGAGTTTGGAAGGGTCTAATCTGATTGGCGCTCATTTAGAGCGGGCTTATTTAACTGGCACCAATCTGGTGGGTACTAATTTTGCTCATGCTCAGTTGATGGGGGCAAATCTCTCGAATGGAGATTTGAGCAATGCCAGCTTGGTAGAAGCTAATTTGAGCGATGCGAACCTGACGGGAGCCAACCTGAGAAATGCGAATCTGTTAAATGCAAATCTGACGGGGGCTAACCTGACAGGAGCGGACTTGAGTGGGGCTAACTTGGAGGGGGCTAAGCTGGATGGAGCGATCGGCATTTACCCGGAAAATGCCATGAATAGAAGACGATCGCACGATACCCAAACCCCTAGCAGTCCCCAAACCGCTATGCCTTATGTCAGTTTGATTCAGTCCGGAGCCCCCCGAGCAGTTGCCAACGGTTTTGGATTGCCGCGACCGGGATTGCCTTCATAGTCATGAGTTATAAATTATAGCCCGGTATGGCTACCGGGCTTCATTTATCAAAATCAAAAATTCACCAATTAATCTTTTCGGGTTAATTTTCTGGTTAACGCCAATTTTCTGGCCAGATTTTTTAATTAAATCCCAGAATTTTTCCCGATGACTTACCTACTGAGGTAGATTTTTCAAGTTTTCCTCAAAAATCCACAGTAATTTAACTTGATCAAGTTAAATTACTGTGGATATCATAATGCAGACAGGAAATAAATTAACGACCACTGCCCCGATGTGGCTGCATATCGGTATCGGGGTTAACGCCAGATGCGGCCTGAACAGATACCACAGAATCAGGAATATTGGTGGCAATAGTATTGCTGGATAAAAAGGAATAACCGCCAGCAGAAAATAAAATGCCCGATAAAAAAATCGCCGAGTAGTAGCGCATAAAAATCGCTCCAAAACCTTCCACTCATCCCTACAGACTCTTTCCCTTTGGTCAGGAAATCGACGGGCTGAGAGAAAAAAATAGGTGAGCAAATGAGAAAACAGCGGTTGTCAAGCTAGCTGGTTTCAGGGCATTGGGGAAGAAATCCCAAGGCAACGCCACCCGGTTTTGGAGGTGAGGGGCGGTGGCATGAAGGTGCCACCATCAAGATTCAGGGAAAAATCTGGCTGGATCCCTTGCGGGAGCTAAATCGGGGATCGATTGGTGAAATAGACTTTGCAAGGGGACAACACTTGACTAAAATTAAAAAAAAGCAAATATCTTACGGGACCAAAAACTATGACACCTTCACTGGCCAACTTTTTATGGAGCCTGTTCTGGGGCACTGTTATTGTGGTGATTCCGGCTACGGTGGCCCTGTTGTTTCTCAGCCAGAAGGATAAAGTGCAACGTCGTTAAAGGGACCCAGAGGTATCTGGCACGATCGGGCTGGACATGGTATCGTCAATTTTTCTGTTCTACCCTAGAGCTTGATGATGCTGTGACCTCTCATTTGCCCCGATTGGGGTGAAAAAGTGGTGGGGCTGTTCGGCTCGGGCATTACAAATTTTCCTCTTCTACCCCAGAGGCTGATGATGTTGTGCCCCGAATGCCTGCCCAAACAAAGGCACCCTCGCCGGTTTCCTCTCTACTTGCCAGTGATTTCGGTGGTAAGTTTTAAAGACAGGTTAACTGGCGAGGGTGCTTTTTTAAGGGACAAGGGCGCGCCAAATCATGGAGAAAGATAGGGCTAACAAGAGGGAGCGGAATAGAAGCGTGACGGTTGAAGCCTGGAAGTAAGGCAGGAGGCGAGTGCCTATTTGTGCGCCGAAAATGCCGCCAATCCCGAGGGCAAATCCTTCTTGCCACCAGACATTACCGGATAGGGAATGTGGAATTAACCCGGCGGTGGCAATGAGGACGATCGCGCCTAAACTGCTGCGCACGGCGTCTTTAATCGAGGACTTCAGCAGCAGCACTTGCAGGGGAACCATAATCACACCGCCACCAACGCCGAATAAACCGGCAAGTAACCCGGCAAGGAATCCGATCGCCACAATTCTGAAGATATTGGCAATTTGGCTATCCCTGGTAGAGGCGGTTTCTGGGATGGCGGCGTTACTAGAGGCTGGGGTTTGCTGTAGCCGTTGCCGCAGTCCCATCAAATAGATGGCGGTTAACTGCAAAACGGCAAAGCTGAGGGTTAACCATTTGTCGGGGAGGCAATCGCCTAACCATGCACCCAAGGGAGCGGTGAGAATTCCCGGTACAGCTAACCCTAGAGCTTCTGCTATGTTTAACTCTTGGGCTCGCCAGTTACGAATACTACCGGAAATCGCACTGAGCAAAACTGCTAGCAAGCTGGTGGCTGTCGCCTGTACTGCTGCCAAACTGCTAAACGTGAGGACTGGCACCATCAACAAGCCGCCGCCAATCCCCAATACCCCAGAAGCTATTCCCGTCCCTATGCCAACGAAAAACAGGAGCAACCAGGATGGGACGAAACCAAACCAAGCTGATTTGATACTGACACTAAGCAGCAAGCTATCTAAATAACTTGAGGATACATGGGTTGTCAATTCCCAAAACCAGTCTGGCAATACCATTTCTCACTATATATAAAAATCTGAAGAGCGATTCGCTTTTATCCCCTATACAAAAGGAGTTGTAAATTTTTTAACCCAATCCGCCAACCCAACTAACTCTCACCATGTATAAAGATAAAACTAATAACAGGAGTCGAAACGCTGTGGTAACAAAATTACTGTTCAAAAGGGGAAGAATGTAACTGCCAAGGGGGGCACCAAAGAGACTGCCCGCTCCCAAACATAAACCAGGAATCCACAGTACCTCCCCTCGCCAAGCATGACCGAATAAACCGGAGGCAGCGATCGCGACCATTGCCCCCAAGCTATTCGCTACAGCACTCTCCAAAGTCTCTGCCAGAAACCCTAGCTGCAGGGGCACCATAATCAGTCCGCCACCGATGCCAAATACACCAGACATAAAACCGGAAACGGCGCCGATGCTGGCATATTGCCACCAGTAAAATTTTTGCCCGGAGACACCTGCTGGTAATGGAGCCGGAGTGGGCTCTAGTTGGAGGTCCTGCGCCGGGGTGCCCAGTTGCTGCTGCAAATTCATAAAATAAATCATCGCCAACAACAAAACGGCAAAAATCAGTTTCAAAAGGCGATCGGGAAACAAATCGCTCACCACAACACCCAACTGCGCGGCGGGAATACCCAACAAAGCAATCTGAAAAGATTTCCCGATATCAAACGTATCTTTAAACCAGTTAAGAGCGCTGCCAGCAATAGCACTGAACCAAACAGCGATTAAACTTGTACCTGCAGCCTCAGCTACCGGTATTCCCCAGAAGCTGAGCAGGGGGATAAGCAGGAACCCACCCCCCAAGCCGAAAATCCCCGCCAGTAATCCGGTAAAAGTGCCTACGAAAAACAGCCCTAACCACGACATTTGTGCTTTGTCCTTTGTACGCATATCTTTTGACCTGTCACCAAGCGACGGGGGGGTTTGGTGTTCTGGTCTGACGATCGAGACGATACCTCACCTTACTGCTGACAACCTTGCTGGGACTCTTGGCCATTGGGCATATTAGCACCACAGAGGTTAACGCCGCTGAGGTCGGTGTTATCTAAAACGGCGCCGCTGAGATTGGCACCGCTGAGGTCCGCCCCGTTGAGATTGGCACCGCTGAGATTAGCACCGCTAAGGTCAGCATAAACCAAGCTAGCACCGCGCAGGTCCGCACCCCGGAGGTCAGCGACACTCAAAGCTGCCTCCCGCATATTCGCACCGCGTAAGTCGGCGCCCTGGAGTTTAGCACCCTGGAGCCATGCTAGAGTCAAATTGCAATTGAAGCATTGTTTGGTATTGAGCAACCGCTGGGTGTTGCTGCTGACTAGGGATGTTTCCCCTTGCACGGGTAGGCCGATCGTCACAGCGAAAGACAAAGTGCAAGCAATCGCAAAGAGAGACTGTGGAAAGTTCCTTGGTGTTAAAGAGCTGGACACTGTTATCATCCCTGTATTACATCCTTTCCAGTACCGGTATGCCGAGTAAATTCAACCCTAGTTTCAATGTGCGGGCGGTAAAATCGCACAGGAGCAAGCGCGATATGCGGTGGGGTTCCTCCGCTTGCAAAACGGGACAGCGATCGTAAAACTGATTGAACTTTTGGCTAAGTTCAAACAAATACTGACACAAGCGATTGGGCAGCAAATCTGCCTCCACAACTGCAATAGTTTCCCCAAGCTGGAGAATATGCTTAGCCAAGGTTAGTTCGGCTTCTTCCTGTAGGACAATTTGCTCACCGACGCCGAGATGACCAAAATCAATATCCCCTTTGCGGCTAATTCCCTGAATTCTCACATAGGCATACAGCATATAAGGAGCCGTATTTCCCTGGAGTGCCAGCATTTTGTCATAACTGAAAACGTAATTGGTGGTGCGGTTTTGGCTCAAATCCGCATATTTAACGGCGCTTAAACCTACTACTTGAGCTACATGCTCAATAAATTCGGCTGTTTCTTGGCGCTCTTCTTCCTTCAGTCTCAATTCCAGGTCAGCACGAGCATGAGCCACAGCCTCATCCAGTAAATCACGCAACCTGACTGTTTCACCCGATCGGGTTTTCAGCTTCTTACCATCTTCCCCCAGTACCAAGCCAAACGGCACATGGACTATATCCACATCATCAGGTATCCAATTGGCGCGCTTTGCTACCTGAAATACTTGGGCAAAATGGGTGGACTGACCCATATCAGTCACATAGATAATCCGCTGGGCACCATCTTTTTGAATCCGGTAGCGCAGGGCGGCCAAATCTGTGGTAGCATAGTTATAGCCCCCATCAGATTTCTGCACGATGAGCGGTTGTGGTTGCCCTTCTTTATTAGTAAATCCTTCTAAAAATACACATTGAGCGCCATCAGAAACCTCTAGTAAACCCAACTCTTCCAAGTCCGCTACCACTGCAGGTAAAAAGGAGTTATAAAAAGATTCTCCCCTTTCCGTGAGTTTGATATCCAGCAAGTCATAAATAACTTTAAATTCGCGCCGGGATTGGTCGCACAACAGTTGCCAAGCGCGGCGGGTATCTTCGGCTCCAGCTTGCAGTTTTACCACTTCTTGCCGAGAGCGGGTTTGGAAATCTTCATCTTCATCAAAGCGCTGTTTGGCTTTTTTGTAAAAAGCGACTAAATCTCCTAACTCTAGGGCGTCCGCCTGACTCAGAGCTTGGGGATATGCGGAGTGCAAATAGGTGATGAGCATCCCGAATTGGGTGCCCCAGTCTCCCACATGGTTGAGGCGGAGGACCTCATGTCCCCGAAATTCTAGGACGCGGGCGATGCAGTCACCGATAATCGTAGAGCGCAGATGCCCCACGTGCATTTCTTTGGCGATATTGGGGCTCGAGAAGTCAACGACCACTTTTTGCGGGTTGTTGGTTTTTTCCACTCCCAGGCGGGCAAAACCCTGGATGGCGTTTAATTGCGCCGCCACATAGGTGGGTTTGAGGGTGAAGTTGATAAAACCGGGTCCAGCGATGTCTGGGGGTTCGCAGATATCGCTCACGTCGAGCTGTTCGAGGATTTTTCCGGCGATGTCTCTAGGTTTTTGCTTTAATATTTTGGTCAGAGACATGGCCAAGTTTGACTGATAATCACCAAATTTGGGGTCACTGGCGGGGACCAGTATGGGGTCTGTACCTGCCAATTCTGGCCCAAAGGCGGCGGTTAAGGCTTGACCAAATCTGATTTTGAGTTTTTCTATGGTTGACATAAGGTTTTGTTTGCCCGTTTCTTGAGTTGGGGTAGGGTCACGGCATATTTGGGATAATGCAAACAACCCGAACTTTGATATTGCCCTACCCCTACGCCAAGAGTCAAACGGACGGAGGGGCATTGTCACCAGGTAAGATGATGCTGGCTTAACCCAGCAAGAGCGTTCGGGCGTTATCGTGAATGCCCGTTAATATTACTACTGTATCAATCGAGGTTGTAACTTGTCCGCAAGTCCCGCAAGTCCGCTGGTCAAAGGACAAATGACAAAGGACAAATGACAAATGACAAAATCGTGAAAGACTTGGTATTGGTGGGTGGTGGTCACAGTCACGCGATCGCCCTGCGGATGTTCGCCATGAACCCTATGCCGGACCTGCGCCTGACCCTGATTTCTGACGTTGCCCACGCCCCCTATTCCGGGATGCTCCCTGGTCACGTGGCGGGTTTCTACTCCTATGATGACTGTCATATTGACTTGCGCCAGTTAGCTAATTTTGCCGGAGCCCGTCTGTTTCTCGATCGGGTGGTAGGTTTAGATTTAGCCGCCAAGCGGGTTTTATGTGCCCACCGTCCCCCCGTGGCTTTTGACTTGCTATCGATTAATATTGGCAGCAGTCCCGCAATGCTAGGGGTTCCGGGTGCCGCAGTTTTTGCGATTCCCGCTAAACCGGTGCCGCAGTTTTTGCGTCATTGGCAGCAGCTTTTGCAGGAAATTGAGGCTAACCCAACAAAACCGGTGGTTTTGGGGATTGTGGGTGGGGGTGCTGGGGGGGTGGAATTGGCCCTGGCGATGCAAGGGCGATTACAATCTTTAGCACATAATATAAAAATACATTTATTTCACAGCGGTAAAGAACTGCTGCCCAATCATAATCGTTATATTAAGTATAAATTACAGAAAATTCTGATTGAAAAAGGAATTGAGCTGCATCTGGAAACGCGGGTGGTGGCGCTGGAATCTGCCAAAAATGAGGGTTCTGGAGAAGAAATCTGGGTTGTTTGTGAACAGAAACCGGGTGAAGAGCCTGGTCCGGGTTTCTGGAACGAAAACGACGGACAGAGAAACCCGGTTTCTAGGGTTCCGGTGAAGAGAGTTTTCTGGGTAACGCAAGCCTCAGCACCAGGTTGGATTAGGGAATCGGGGCTGGTGGTGGATGGGGATGGATTTATAGAAGTGAGAGATACTTTACAATCTGTATCTCACAATGATGTTTTTGCGGCGGGGGATATCGCGACGGTGGTTAATAACCCCCGACCCAAAGCGGGTGTGTTTGCGGTCCGCCAGGGTAAACCGCTGTTTGAAAACTTGCGGCGGGTGATATTGGGGCGATCGTTGCAAAAATTCAGACCCCAAAAGCATTTTCTGGCGTTGATCGGGACGGGAACTGGGGAGGCTCTGGCGTCTCGGGGCGCCCCTGGCATTGGAACGATTGGGATGGGACCGAGTAGGCTGCTGTGGCGGTGGAAAGATTGGATCGATCGGCGGTTTATGGCGCAATTTAGCCAATTGCCAGATATGTCTGTATCCCCCCAACCCCCCTTCAAAAGGGGGGCTGTTGAAGAATCCCCCCAACCCCCCTTCAAAAGGGGGGCTGTTGAAGAATCCCCCCAACCCCCCTTCAAAAGGGGGGCTGTTGAAGAATCCCCCCAACCCCTCTTCAAAAGGGGGGCGAGAGAGACGAAACCGCAAATGCACTGTGCTGGTTGTGGGGCGAAAGTGGGTAGTACCACATTGGGGCGGGTTTTGCAGCGGTTAAATTCAGAATTTGTCTCGCCCTCTCCCCATCCCCCCGTCTCGCCGTCTCCCCGTCTCCCCGGGGGGGTCGTTATTGGTTTGTCGGCTCCTGATGACTGTGCGGTGGTGCAGGTCCGTGGGGATAAATTGATGCTGCATACGGTGGATTATTTCCCGGCGTTGATTGATGACCCGTTTGTGTTTGGACAAATTGCGGCTAATCATAGTTTGGGGGATATTTTTGCGATGGGGGGGACGCCGGAAACGGCATTGGCGATCGCGACTATCCCCTACGCCACAGAAGCCGAACAAGAAGAAACCCTCTATCAACTCCTCGCCGGGGCGCTAAAAATCCTCAACCAAACCCAAACTTCTTTGGTGGGTGGTCACACGATCGCTGGCCCGCAACTTGCCTTTGGTCTTGCCTGTAATGGCTTGGTCGCTCCTGATAAATTACTCCGCAAAGGAGGGATGCAGCCAGAACAACTATTAATTATCACCAAACCTCTGGGTACTGGGACTTTGTTTGCTGCTGATATGCGCCGCCAAGCCAAAGGACGCTGGATTGAAAATGCGATTGCGTCGATGCTAATTCCCAATCATCACGCCGCCGCCTGCTTGGGAGGTGAAATGTCTTTTCACCCTGATGGAGGTCAAGGAGGCGCCACCGCTTGCACCGATGTTACTGGTTTTGGGCTATTAGGACATTTGCTGGAAATGGTGACAGCTTCCGGTGTGGCGGTAGAGTTAAATTTAAGGGCGATTCCGGTGTTAGACGGAGCTTTAGCAACTGTAGAAAAAGGGATTCTTTCCACCCTGCACCCAGAGAATTTCCGGGCTGCTGCCCAAATCCATAATTTAGCAGAAGTGGAAATACATCCCTTATTTCCCTTGTTATTCGACCCCCAAACTGCTGGGGGTTTGCTGGCATCGGTTCCCCCAGAATCGGCTAATGCTTTGGTGGCTAAATTACAATCTTTGGGGTATTGCCATAGTCAGATAATTGGGCGGGTGGTGTCGAGCCAAGAGGGGATGCTACCAGTGCGGGTGGTGAGTTAGGGGAGGTATTTGTCATTTGTCATTTGTCATTTGGTCTTGGTAATTTAGATAAAAAACCGGTTTTTTTGAAGAAAACAGGTTTCTACAATTTAAGTAAGATAGAGAATTATTCCTCTTCTTCTTGCTTCACTACTTGTTTGACGCGAGTTTGAATTTGGGAGTGTTGTTCTACGCCTTCAAAGGCATAGCGGTTGTAATTAGATTTCTGGATGAGTTGCTCTAGATAGCGAACCCGATCGCTCGATGGTGGGTGAGTAGATAACCAACGCGGTGGCGCCTTATCCCCATACAAACCATCCAGGGTCATCATCAAATTGCGCACCCCATCCGCCGCATAACCAGCTCCATTGAGGACGCGAGTGCCCAAAATATCAGACTGCTGTTCTTGCTGGCGGCTATAGCTACGACCAATTAACTCAGCAAATACGTTGCCTAGGGGAACAACTCTGCCTAAATTAGATAATAAAGTACCTCGAGCTATCCTTTGATAACCATGAGACAAGACAGCGTGAGCCACTTCGTGACCGAGCAATCCCGCTAACTCTGCTTCTGATTTCGTGTTCAATATAGCGCCAGTATTCACAAACACCTTACCCCCCGGTAGGGCAAAAGCATTGAGGTTTTTGTCGGCTACTACATAAAACTCGTATTCAAAATCATTTCGCCCCATAAATTTGGCGAGATTATTCCCAATATCCTTAACGTACTCCAGAATTTCTTCATCTTCAACCAGGGCATTTTGTTGCTTGTAGTCCTGAGCAATGGCATCAGCCACTTGCTTACCAAATGCAGATTCTCCCTGCAACAGCAACATGGTTAGCTGTAAAGTATTTATCCCCCCAGAAGCATTGCCCGTGAGCAAGAAATCGCCAATATTAATCGCGCCGCTGAGAATCGCTTGCCCTACCAGCTTGCGTTTCATTGCACCTTTGAATTTACCGAAATCTTCTTCGGCGATTTTGGCAAACTCTTCTGCCCTAGGGTTATCGGGATTGAGCAAGGCGAATTGACGCGCAGTAATAGAAGATTCTAGCCATTTTTTCTCGGCTTCTAGTTCTTCTACGTAAGCTGCGACTAAATCGGGCTGGTCGGGATATTCTGAGGTGGCTTGCTCCAACATCGCCAGGATATTCTGGTCGTCTTCTGCCTCATCGGGTTTGAACTTCCGCATGGCTCTGGCGAGCATGATTTGACCGGGAATAAATTCCGGGTGTTTCTCGATGAGCATTTGCAAGGGTACTAAAGTCCGGCTTTCCAGGTTTTGCTCCCATCCGGCTTGAGCTTCCCGCCAGAACACCCGTCCCGCCGGACTGAGCTGCTCTGGGTCCGTAATGGCGCCGGTGGCGGCGGATGGGGCAGCAGTTTCTCTAGGAAATGGCGGTTTCACCTCCCGGTAAATGCGCTCTGCGGCTGGTATTTGACCATTGCGATAGAGGCGATCGGCTTCTACCAATCTTTGAAAATTCGCTGGGGTAAAATTCTGGGCTAGCAGATTCATTTCTGCCCCCCACACCCCTGAAGCCTCTCCCAAAGTGGGAGATGGGAGGGAAAAAGAGGGGGTGGAAGTGGCAGGAGCGGACATCGTGACGCTAAAGAGACTGACGCTCAAAAAGGTAGCTAATCCCAAGGCTAACCATCTAAATCGGCGATATCTTTTCATTTTGTGGTTATTGGTCATTGGTCGGAAGGTCATTAGTCACCGGTCATTAGTCCGAAGGTCATTTCTCCTCTTGTTTCAGAAACCGGGTTTCTTCACCAAATCTGGGTTAAAAACCAAGACCACCGCAGAAACCCGGTTTCTCGTCCATTCATCGAGCCATAGCCACAAGGGACTAATGACCAATGACAAAGGACAAGTGACTTATATATTTAGAATCACCTGAGTGCTGGGGATGTTCCGCCGCCACTGTGCCACTTTTACCGCTGACCGGAAGTCATCACCACGCTGAGGCTAATTTCTCCTCCTGGAGGATGCGCCAGTAAATATCGGGTAAAGAGCTACTCATGGAATTGGTTTCTATGCCATATCCTAAGCTGGTCCAGGTTCCAGAGAGCAACCCCAGCACATCCTCAATTCTGTCGTCGCGGAGCATTTGGGGAATATCTGCCCCCCAAGCGGCGGGGTCACTCAACCAAGCGTGAACTACTGCATCCTGATACTGGGGGGCAAAACTATATTGCCTGTGCCAGGGGAAACCTTCGGGATGGGGGTGATACAGGTGGGAGACTTCTTGCCAAGTGGTGGTAATAAATTGATAGCGACCGGCGGCAGTGGTGCAGTTGCCGATGTTGGGTCCGGCGACGATCGGCAGACATCGATCGGGATGATGGCTCAAATTGCTGATATGCTGTCCCCCGTATAACACGGAATAGGGACAGCGGACGTTGGACTCGCTGGCGGAGATGGTGCGCATCAGAGCGCGGATGTAGGGGTCGCCACCGCTCATCACCAGGGGTGCTTTATAACCAACGGCACTGGAGTTGCAGGCTCCACCTTGGCGTTCTTGTAACTCTACCCAAACCATCGCCCAAACTACGACAGCTACAGTACCGACTACCAGGCGCTTGATGAATTGTGACATATTGGATTTAGGGCAGTGGGGTCCAAAGTGAATCGCGTTTCCATAATTGTTTTTCTGGGTGGGAGCGATCGATTCCGCTCCCCCCATCTCAGACCCTAATATCAAGAAACGCTAGCAAAAAGTTCGGCAAATGACCGCGCCGGTGCTTCACTTCGGGCGACTATTTCCACAGTTTTATTGATAGAAGCGGGTTGGAATAAGGCTTCTACACAGACTTGGGCAACTTTGGTGCGGGGCAAGCTGCCTTCAAACAGGGTATCGGCACCGGACATGACAATGGGAAAATCATCTTCATTGTTGCGCAAACCGCCGGGGCGAACTATGGTATAATTTAGGCCGCTTTTTCTCAGGTATGCCTCGGCTTGTTGTTTCCACACCAAAATTAGCCAAAACAAGTTGAGGGGATGGAACAGCCGGGAAACGCAGAGGGAAGAAACCAGGACAAAATGCTGGATATTTTTGGCTTTGGCGGCATTGACGAGGTTTTTGGTGCCTTCAAAGTCAACGCGGTAGGGTCCTGATGGGTCAAAGGTGGGGCGGGCACCGGCGGCGCAGAACACTACGGTACTGTCGCCCATAGCATCCCCCAAACCCTGAATTTGTAACAAGTCCCCTACTACTATCTCCACCTCTGGCGGCAAAATTTCCTTGGCAGTGTCTAAGTTTCTCACTAATGCCCGCACGGGGATTTGACGGTTGACCAGTTCTCGGACAATGCGGCGGCCCGTCTCGCCGGTGGCTCCGGCTACAAATGCTTTCATATTTCTGGTGTAATAGTTAATTTTGGTGATGGCTGGGAAGGGAAACGGCGAGCCAACGGCTTTTCACCGATTTTACCAGTGGGGCTGGTGATGCCGAATCCACAGGGAGGGCGAAGCGATCGCCTCAGTGCGGATAAATCCAGCACAATTCTACCGACACCTCCAGTTTAATATGGTGATATGCCGCGTAATTCCAAGATTAAATGTGGAATTGGCAGAGTGATTAAGACGGGAAAGCGGCTTATGGAGAAAGCAACAAACATCATGCCCAACCCCACAGAGACCAATAATGAGCCAGCCGCCACTACCACTGCACCCGACGAGCCCACCTGGTTTCACGTGGAGTTCGTTGGTTGTATGGAAATGCTGGCGGATCTGGCCAAAACCATAGAATATTTTGATGCCCACCAGGTTTGGTTTCGCCAGTGCGCCCATCCGATGAAAGCGGACCCGATCGGGGATAACGGTTATGCGCTCACGATCGGGCGATTTGGAGCCCTGGGTTATCAAGTGGAGCCAAAAATCGGCTTAAACCTCTTACCCCAGGATATGGGAGAGTACAGAATCGAGACCATACCAGTGCCAGACTACACCCCCCCAGGGTATGAAGTGGAGTTTAAAGCCTTCCAAAAGCTGGTAGAAGTCAGCCCGGAAAACCTATCTGACTTGGGGGAGGGGGAATTAGCCGCCATGACCCGGGTGGAGTGGAATTTGGACTTGCGGGTGGGGGTATGGTTTCCCAAGTTTATCCGCAAGCTGCCTCAAAGTCTGATTAGAAAGACTGGGGATAATCTGCTGGCTCGCATCGTCACCATAGTTTCCCGCCGCTTGACTTATAAAGTCCAAGAAGATTTTCACTCGTCTTTGGGTGGATCATCCCTGGAACAGTTTAAGCGTCGGTGGTCCCAAACCAAAGGTAGGGATGTTTGCCAGCAAGTCAATGGGACAGATGCTCCCGAACCAGAGGACGCTCTCGCCGCCGAGGGGGATGGGGAAGATTTTATGATTCACGAGTAAAAATTAAGATTTCCTCACCAAGGATGTTTTCTCATCCTCCCCAACCACCTCATGGGTTAAGTTACATATTGCTGACAATCTTCTGGACGATTTGGATGCCCGTCAAGGCTTGCCAACCGAACAGAAGTAATAGGGTCATGTTCAAGCCGATATGCGTAAAGCGAGCCCACTGCTCACCTTTTTGCATAAAGGGAGCCAGAGCGGCTGATACGGCGATCGTGCCCGTCATGCCCAAGCCGACGAGCAGATGGGGACCAAAAAACAGCTTGCCATTGTTGATATAGGTTACGGCCATGCCGCCGATCGTGCCTAAAACCATTGTGGCTAAAAGCACGGAACCGACTTGATAATGCTTGATGTTGTACTTACCCTTGATCAGCTCTTTCTTGGCGTCTCCTTGGGCTTGTCTGGTACGCTTGACTTTGATCCCTAGGTATAGGGCGTAAACCGAAAGGCCAAGCAACACCCACATTAACAGGGGGTGAAAGAAAGGCAGTACGGTTTTTAAGGGCTCTGGCAGTTCGATCGTCATAGTGTTTTATCTGCTGAATGGCAACGGCGTCTTAATAAAACTTATCACGAACTCCATACCCACTTTCCAAAAGTTGGATTTTGCCCTAATCTAGGGGCTACGGCAACTGAATTTTCTGATTGTCGTGACCAGCCCCACAGGGAATGAGGCACACCATGCCGTCTAAGCAGGATATTTTACTGATACAGGCCGCTCAGAGTGGCCAAATCGAGCCCATCCGTCGTTTAATCGCCGAGGGTGCGGACCTCAAGGCGGGCGATGCCAATGGCACTACCGCTTTAATGTTTGCCGCCCAAAAGGGTTACACCGAAATCATCCGTCTTTTGGTTGACGCCGGTGCCGATATCAATCTCAGGCGTACCCGCTTTGGTGTCACGGCTTTGATGCTAGCGGCAGCGCACAATTCGGTTGATGCGGTCAAATTGTTGGTGGCAAAGGGGGCTGATGTCAATGCGAAAAATGAGGATGGCAGCACGGCGCTAATGGCGGCGGCGATGAAGGGATTTCCCGAAACAGTCAGGATTTTGCTGGAGGCGGGTGCAGACCCTAATGTGGCAGATAAGGATGAAGATACGGCTTTGAAGGTGGCGATCGCCTACGGTCATGCCGAAGTAGCGCGCATTCTGCTCGCTGCTGGTGCTGTCCTGAACAACGCCGAAGCCAGCACCGCCCTGACGGTGGCAGCAGAAGAAGGTAATTTAGCAACTATCGAAGTGCTTTTATCACAAAACAGTCAATTTGTCAACATCCCGGACAAAGAAGGCGATACCGCCCTGGTGCTGGCGGCAGACCGGGGTCACGCAGATGTGGTGCGGACATTACTGGCCGCCGGGGCCGATGTCAACGCCAAAAACCCCGAGGGTGCCACGGCTCTGATGGGAGCAGCGGCTGGGGGTCATCTGGAAATCGTCCGCACTCTACTGGATACCGGTGCCGATGTCAATGCTAAAGACTTAGATGGAGAAACGGCTCTCAACTTAGCTGTGGTGGAAGGTCACACCGATATAGTGCAATTATTGCTCGATCGGGGCGCCGACTGCCAAGAACGCAACAAGTTAGGCGATACTCCCCTACTGGTAGCAGCCCTGCATGGTCACGCCGATATCGTCATCGCCCTATTACAAAAAGGTGCTGATTACAACGCCCGTAACTTCGGGGCCACAGCCCTCACCCTCGCAGCAGTGCAGGGACACAAAGAAACCGTGAAAGTCCTCCTCGATGCTGGAGCCCATCCCAACGTCCAGGCGGCTGATGGCAAAACCCCCTTGATGAAGGCGGCAGACAAAAACCTCACCCGGGTGATGAGCGCCCTCATCGAATGCGGTGCTGATGTCAACATTCAAGATAACGCCGGAGCCACCGCCATGATGTGGGCCGCTCATCGCGGTTACGTAGAGGCAGTGCAGGTACTTCTCGCCGCTGGTGCAGATGTGAATCTGAAAAATCGGGGCGGTTATACCGCCCTGATGATTGCCGAGTTCAACGGTCACACCCAGGTGGTGAGGGTTCTCAGACAAGCAGGCGCAATGGAATAATACCTACCGCCGCACCCACCCATTGAAGGTAAAACGGCTGTCGGCAAAATGGCGAGAGGGACAACTCACGGGCATTACTTCGTGCCAATAACTGCTACAGAAAAACACAATGCTGTTATTGCGCGGTTCTACGTCTTTAAAGTTGTCCCCCTTGACCCAGGTGCCATTGACCGCTTTGCTATCGTACAGGCGCAACTCCCCACCGCTAAAGGCTTTAGGCTCCCGATTGAAATAATACACATAAGAAAGCTGTCTGGTTGAAGTTTCTTCAGTGCCGTTATCAGGATGGGTTTTGTAATAGTGACCATCATTGTGAGCAGTGAGCTGGCATTCTATGTGAGTAATGTCAAACGGGGATAATCCCAACTGGGGCAGAACTTCTGGCATCACTTGGGGAATCCTCTCTTGCAGCAAGGGATAAAATTCATCCCTGTAAAGGTAAATCACCTTGGATTTACGATAGTCCTGTACTTGTCCGAGGGTGGTACTATCCATCAGTTCTGACTCTTTAGCCATCACGTGTTTGAGCAGGGCGGAATGTTCTTCGGGGGTGAGAAAGTTGTCAATTTGCACATATTGGGCGCCGTCTAAGTAGTTGGAAGGTAGCTCTACTTGCTGATGGCGATAAGCAATCAAACCATTACCATCCACCAGCATCGGCGGGTCAGTGGCTATAGCAATTAAAGAAGCACTGGGAAAGTACATAGACGATTTGCCATCGTCAATAGGAATTTTAAACACCCGATTAGGTACTCCCGGATGAGAGCGCGTCAGCATCACCTCGAACAGTTCCCGCAGCAATGGTGCATCCGCAGATTCAAAGGATAGCTCGCACTGGTTCCCTCCCTCTAGGATCAGCATCGCAGTCACACCGCTAGATTCAGGTATCGGTTGATTGTCATTCATAAATTCTCCTCACTTCTATCACAGAAAAATTGTCAATTCAAGTCAATATTATGCGGATTTAAACCATTTTAACTATCCATTTCAATTCCGCCATTTATGACAAAACAAGTGCTAATTAAGTTTTGTTCAGGCGATCCAATTGGCTGCATCATAGAATCATAGCTGCTGAAGAAAAACACCGCCCGATTCCCCCGTGGTTCCACCACCTGGTAAGAATCCGCTACCACACATTGATTATTTACCACCTGACTATCGTAAATCCGCAACTCCCCGCCGGTGAAAGACTTGGGCTCGCGATACAAGTAATAGACAAAGGTGATAACAATGTTATTGGTCCTTTGTCCTTTGTCGTTGGGGATAGGATTTGGGAGAAGGGAGGCAGTAATTTCCCCCAAGGGAAATGATGATATATCCAGGTGACTGAGAACGAAGGGGATAACTGCTTGCACCCGGTTGATGAAGGTGGTTTGCCACTGGGGTGAGGATACAGTATTGCTCAGCTTCATGGGAGACTGCAAATCCGACTGATTAGCCAAAACCCAATCTAGCAGTTGCTGATATTCTTTCACAGTGAGGAAATTATCAACCAGGACATATTGGGACTCGATAACCAGGGGGGGTGGTTGCTGCTGACCATGCAGAATTTCTTCTAAAGGTAGGGGAGGGTCAGTCATTATCCCCACAACGGACGATCGGGGAACATACATCGCAGTGCGTCCCCCATCAATAGGAAGTTTAAACAGCTTGCTGGCATTTTCGCCCTCCCCTGGTTCGGCGAGCAACTGGCGTAATAAATCCCCCATCAGGGGCAAATCATCAGCAGGGAAAGCTAATTCACATTTGTGGTCTCCTTGCAACATCACCGTCATGTAAATAGCTTCAGCTTCTCCTGGTTCTGGGAGTTGGTCATCTAATATCATCACATCCTCTCTGGGGAAAAATTCCTGCTTCTATCTAGCAAGGCACAGATTTGTAGTTGTTGTCAAACAGAAAATTCATAAAGGAAACGGATATGGTAATATCCAAGCCGTTGACGTGATGCCACCACCCCACAGGCATGAACATCACCTCTCCGGGATGCAAAACCGTTTCCATGATGTTAACATCCCGGAAGCGGGGATATTTGTCTAAATCGGGATTTTCCAAATCTACGCTGCTGAAATAGGTTTGGTAGTTGTAAACCAGGTGTTTTTGATTGGGAGAAATCAGGCGGATGCGCTTGCGCCCATATACTTGAGTGAGTAAGCTGCTAATAGCATCGTAATGCAGGGGTGTCACTGTGCCTGCGGGGCCAAACCAAAAGGCAATCTGGTTTTGCTTGAGCGGGTCTAGGTATTCTGGGAAAATGTCCATCTCCTCGAATAATCCCTGAAGTTCTTTTTTGTATAAATTGCCGTTGAAAGGCACCATATAATAATCGTTGGTGACACCGCCATTGACTACTAAATCGGCGTATTCTCCCAAAGGCATGGTTTTCTTGTGCTTGGATTTTTCGATTTCATATAGAGGGTTGGCGGTGCGGTTAAACTGCACATCAACCAACACATCGCCATATTTGGCCTTGAGATAATCTGGATTCCACAACTTGAGTCCCGGCCAATTGGACATGATATCGGTGATAATTACGGGGGTGTTAGTGAGGTAATATTTTTCCAGAAATTCCTGGCGACTGGGGCGGCTGACTCTTTCTATTGTCCCGTATTTAGGGGAGGTTTTTTCTATTTGATGGTAAATGTCTAGTTGGTATTCTAACCTTTGGATTTGCTGAGTTTGTAAATTTAGCTCGCCTTCCATAGTTTGGACTTTTGCGGCTAACTCACTGCTGAGTTGAAAGCAGGGGTGAGCGGCAATTGCTCTGACTTCGGCTTGAGCGATGCGGATATCGTAGCCTTTTTTGACGATTTCATGGACGATCGCGCCGTCGGCAACTCCTTGGAGTTTTTGGCTGGCTATCCACCGCCGCCATTCATCGGGGAGAAACTGAGTTTGGGAATACATTTGGGTATAAGTGAATAAATTATTAGTTGTTTGTCCTTTGTCCTTTGTCCCTTGTCCGTTGTCCTTTGTCCTTTGTCCGCTTGTATAATAACAAAGGACAAATGACCAATGACCAATCACTAATGACTAATGACTTTGGCTGATGATTTAGCGATAAATCCAGCCGTTCATGGTGAAGCGGCTATCGGCGAAGTTTTCTGAGGTACAGGTGACGGGACAAACTTCGTGGATGTGACCACTACAGAAAAAGACGATGCTGTTATGTCGGGGTTCTATGGTTTTGAAGGTGTGAGCGTGACGCCAGTAACCTTCTTCTATGCGGGGGTCGTACATCCGCAATTCGCCCCCGGTGAAGGCTTTGGGTTGGCGGTGGAAGTAATAGACGTAAGATATTTGCCGCTTGGCGGTTTCGGGGGAGTTGTTGTCGCTGTGGGGTTTGTAATAATGGCTGTTGTTGTGGGCGGTAATTTGCAGGTCGATTTGGGTGGGTTCAAAGGGGGAAAGGACTAATTCCTCTAGGACATCGGGGAGAATGTAGTTGAGTCGATCGCGCATAATCTGACCCCACTCACTGGCATGATATAGCACTTTGGACTGGCGGCTATCTTCTGGTCCGCCGTAAGTGGCACTAGCCACAAATTCCGACTCTTTGGCGATGACGAAATCCAGGAGTTTCTGGCATTCTTCTGGGGAGAAAAAGTCATCCATTTGCAGGTACTGCGCCCCTTCTAAATAATTAGAGGGTAACTCGGCTTGCTGGTGGCGGTAGGCAATCAAGCCATTATTATCTACGAGCATGGGAGGGTCTGTGGCGATCGCGATTAAAGAATCGCTGGGAAAATACATCGCCGCCTTGCCATCTTGGAGGGGAATTTTAAACAACCGGTTGGCGACGCCCGGTGTGGAGCGAGTCAGCAAGACTTGGAACAGTTCCCGGAGTAGAGGACTGTCTGCAGTGGGAAAAGATAGCTCAAAGTTATTACCACCTTTGAGCAGTAGCATCACATGAACGCCGTCAGATTCTTTTAAATTATAGTCTGATGTCATAATTTGTCATTTGTCCTTGGTCATTGGTCATTTGTCCTTGGTCATTTGTCCTTTGTCCTTGGTCACGAAAAACCTGCAGAGATTAAATTAGGTTCGTAGTTGGGCTTTAGCGAGGGAGTAATTTGGGCTAAAGCCCAACTACGAACTGGTTAATCAATCCGGTTTCTGACTCAAAGGACAAGTGACAAAGAACAAATGACCAATGACAATCAATGTCAATTACCCTCAAGAGAGGGGGGTTGACCTACCAGGGAGAAACCGCGCCGGGTGGGTTGTCTCTCGCCTAAAACTACTTGGAATTTTACCATGTCTGTTTTGTTTCCACTTTTGACTTCTAAAATCCAATCTCCGGGTTTCATGGACCAGAAGAAAGTATCGGCTTTCGTGGTGGTGGCGAGGAGTTTTTTGCCGTCTTGACCTTGTAACCACCACTGTACTGGGGTGGCGGATGGGGCGGCGAGTTTGAACTGGAGGGGTGATGTGGTGGCGGCGGGGTCGATGACGAAATAATCATCTTTTTGGGGAAAGACGAGGTTGAGGGTGCCTGCAGTGAGGGTGGGTTGTTGTTGCCGGGACAGCCAATCTTTGTATTCTGGGGATGAGGATATGGCGGTTTTGGGGGGGTTGTCCCATTCTGCAAGGTCTTCTGGGGCGAAATATTCTAAAACTACGGCTGGGCATTCGGGGCCGGGTTTGACGCCGGTAGTAGCGCAGATGGGACGTTGAACTAATTCGGCTGGGAGGTCAAAGGGTGCGGGTTCGCGGTTTTGATGGAGATGTACCATGATGCGATGCCAGAGGGGGGCGGCCCCCACAACGCCGGAGACTTGGCGCATCCGATCGCCATTGAAGTTGCCCACCCAAGTGGCAACCGTATAATCCCGCGTAAACCCTACTGTCCAAGTATCCCGAAAATCCGATGAGGTCCCGGTTTTGACGGCGGCAGGAAAGGGTAAATTGAGAATCGAATCTACCCCAAAAGCAGCCGATCGAGCGTGGGAGTCGGCGAGCATATCGGTTATTAATGCCCATGTGTTGGACTGGGGGAGCTGAGTAGATTCTGTAGGGGCGACAGCAAAAGCGCCCAAATCTCCCGATGAAACGAAAAGACTTGTACGCTTTTGCTTCGCCCTTCTATGGTCCGGGGGGACTGATCCCCCCGTCTCCCTATCTTCCCCCAAAGAGGGCTGAAGCCTGTACGGGCGAAGCATCCCGGTAATGGGTGGTTGATTAAAAGCGATATATTTTTGGCCGGGATGCTTCGCCCCTACATCCTCTGCTCCCCTGCTTCCGGCTCTGGCCATTGTGAGGTAAGCTCGGGCTAATTCCCAGAGACTGACTTCGCCGCTACCGAGGGTTAGTCCGAGTCCGTAGTAGGACGGGGGGTGGTTGAGGTGTTCAAAACCGAGTTGGTGGAGGCGATCGAGAAAATTCGCCACGCCGACTTTTTCCAAAACGCGCACTGCCGGGATGTTGAGGGAGTTGGCGAGGGCGACGCGCACCCGCACGGGTCCTAAAAAGGTTTCGTTATAGTCTTGGGGGCTGTAGAGTTTGGCGCCGGGAATGGCGTAATGGGTGGGTACGTCGGGGAGGATGGTATGGGGACGGATGATGCCTTTTTCTAGGGCGAGTTGGTAGAGGAAGGGTTTGAGGGCAGAACCGGGTTGCCGCAGGGCCTGCACGCCGTCGTTGCGTCCGCCGAGGGGGGAGAAGTAGTTGGGGGAACCGACGTAGGCGAGGACTTCACCGGTGTGGTTATCGAGAACTAGAGCGGCGGCGTGGTTGACGTTGTGAGCATGGAGGGCGCGGACTACTTGCTCCACTTGGGTTTCTATGAATTTTTGCAGGGGTAAATTGATGGTGGTGCGGACTTGGGAAACTTCGGGGGGGAGTTGGTCCGCGAGCCAAAAGAGGAAGTGAGGGGCGGCGATGATGCCTTGGTTGGGGGAAATGATTTGTATTTGTTCAAGGTAGGCGGTTTCGGCTTGGGTGGCGGTGATGTAGCCGTCGGCGACCATGCGATCGAGTACATATTTTTGCCGCTGTTTCAAGGGACCCAAGATATAGTAAGGGTTGAGGCGGTTGGGGTCGTTGGGAATGGCGGCGAGGAGACTGGCGCGGGCGAGGTTGAGGTCCTTAGCGGCCATACCGAAGTAGGTGCGGGAAGCGGCTTCGACGCCGTAGATGTTGCCTCCCATTGGTAGGCGGTTGATGTAGGCGGCGAGAATTTGATTTTTATTCATCCCAGCGGTGAGGCGCCAAGAAAACCAGATTTCTTGGAGTTTACCCACCAGGGGGTTATTGTGGCTGGGGGGTTGCAGCATCCGAGCAAGCTGCATAGTGATAGTGGAGGCGCCGCTGACTATTTGTCTGGCTTGAATGGCTTCAAGTATGGCGCGGACTACCGCCAAGCTATCTATGGACCCGTGATGGTAGTAGCGTTTATCTTCGGCGGCGATGATGGCGTGGCGGAAATGGGGGGAAATGGCATCAAGGGGGACAACGGCGGTATGTTCTTGGTTGCGGGTGAGGATGGTGCCCAGGGGGAGTCCGGCGCGGTCCGTAAAGGCGATCGCCTGTTCTCGTTGGGCAATATCCGCCGCTCTCACCGGCGCCAAATACGGCAACAACCGCACTATTACCCCCATCATCACCACCCCGATAATGATTTTGCCTCTTCGAGTTTGACCAATTTTCGTTAAATATTCTTTTAGTTTCATATTATTTGTTATTTGTTATTTGTCCTTTGTCCTTCGACTCCCAGAAACTGGGTTTCTAAAACGAGATATCTTGTACCTGAACGGAGATTCTGGGCAGAAACCCGGTTTCTCTTCCAAGTGACAAGTGACAAAGGACAAATGACAAAATTAGAGTTATTATGAAGCTGGGAGGCGACGCTCTAGGGTTTTGCCTTGACGCCAGGAAAAAGCGACACTGCGGTAATAACCGCCCAGGATTTCCCGAGGTGCAAGGCGGGTGAATTCTTCTGTAGGCGAATCAAACATATTCAGTTCCACATCGCCAGTCCAAATTTCTGAAGACTCGAAATCGTATCCCCCCACGGATATTAGCTCATCCATTGACTGGGTGCCGTCGGATTCTACGGCGGGCATCCAGCGATGATGTAAACCAGGGAGAGAGAAGAGAATACCGGCGGTGTCGGATTTACCGGTGATGGTGAAGCGGGTTTCGATTAAACGCCTATCCGCAGCCGCCAGACTTGCTCCCAACCGTCCTCCCGGAGCCAACCTCGGCCCCGCCTTGCCCATAGTCACCGGACGAGTCAAATACACCGAGCCCAACTTTTTGGGATAACCTTGATGATAGCCCCGCACCATTGCAAAATCTTGATTCACCCAAATATAGATACAGCGAGTGTAGCGCTGTCCTTGATATTTTACCCGCACCACCAGCAAACATTCCCGATATTGAGAACACACCGGGTCTAGCAGTTCCTCAAAACTATCAGAACAAGACTGCAAATCTAAAAACGCCACAGCCACCCTGCCCGGGTCTTCGTCGTCTAACTCCAAAGGTGTCGGGAGCAACTCCGCCACCCGTTCCGGATCCGTCCGGTATTCCACACTCAAAACATCACCACAGTAATGCCAAGGAGGCGGCGGAATCATCGAAGATTTGCCGGTAGCACTTCTGGGGAAAAGGAAACCTTGAACCTCAGCCATATTCTTTATATTGTCATTAGTTATTGGTCATTTGTCATTGGTCATTGGTCATTAGTCCTTTGTTAACAAAGAACAAAGGACTAATGACAAAGGACAAATAATATTTTATTGTAACATTTCACAAACCAGCTTAACTGACTCGTAGATAGATATTTTGTTAAGAAAATTTGCAAAATCCTCCCGAAATTAAAGCAAATGGGTTTTAATGGTGATTGGGGCTGTAGGCATCATCAACCCAGAAAAAATGGGCTAAAGCCCAACTACAAACCCTAACCCCTTTCAAAGGGCTGTAGGGGCGATTCGCGAATCGCCCCTACAAACCGGTAAATCATTACCTCACGGAAACATGAAAATAATCTTAAGAAATTGGGTGAAATACCTGCTCGCCCTGACCCTAGTCTGGGGGATAGCGGGATGTGGCAACCCACAAGCAAACTTGCCAGCGCAACTGCCCCCAGTAGCAGCCCTGGCGACGCCACAGTTACCCAACTGGATCGAGCAAATTAGTCCCACGGGAGATGCAGAACCCTTGGCGCAAATTCGCATCCGGTTTAAAGACCCGCTCATCCCCGTAGAGAGTCTGGAAGCAACGGAACAGCAAGGGAAATTAAAGCAATTTGAAATTTATCCCCCAATACCGGGGCAGTTTCGGTTTTTAACCCCCCGCATGGTGGGATTTCAAGCCGAGCAAGCCATCCCTAAAGCCAGCCGCATTCAAGTAACCTTGAAAGCGGGTTTAGCAGATTTAAACAACCACAAACTAGACCAAGATTTAGCCTGGACATTCAACACTGAACCCATCCAGCTCACCTTGCCCAAAATCCAGGCCAATGAATACGCCGAACCGGAATATATTGAGACTAAACCGGAACTAGAATTTACTTCTAATGTGAAGCTAGACCTAGCATCCCTCAAAGAACGGGTGCAGATGATAGCTCAGGGAGAAACTACAGGCATCCAGGTGCTGGTGAAGGAGAAGAATACAGCCGGTGAAACAACACCAGAAGATGAATTTAACCCGGAACAGCGCCGCCAAACTTATAACTTTAAACCGCAATCTGAGCTGAAAAAAGGCACTAAATACCGCCTAGAATTTGCCCCAGGTGTTGCGCCACAGCGAGGAAACTTGCCCAGTGAAATGGCGTTTACCAGCGAAGTACAAACCTACGCAGCTTTGCAATATCAAGGGATTGAGGCATTTGGGCAACCAGATGCGAGCGGTGCTTATGGCAGGTTTGCAAAAGGGGCGCCGATGCTGAAATTTAACAATCAACTAGATGCTGATTCAGCTCTAGCTAATATTACCATAAATCCACAGCCGAAACAATTTCCCTCTGCCATCAGAGCTTATGATGATTCCAACGTTATATCGCTTAACCCTTGGTCTTTAGAACCGACAACCAATTACAATATTACCATCGGGGCTGACCTCAAAGACAAGTACGGCCAAACTTTGGGGCAACCGGTACAAGTACAGTATAATACTGGAGATGTAGGGGGAGAAATTTGGGCACCATCTGGGATACATATTTTCCCAGCTACAGATGATTTAGAACTGAATATCAATGCGGTTAACTTGCCAGAAGGTAAGTATAAAGAGGCTTATCGCCGGGTAGAACCGACAGATTTAGTGTATTATGATGATGCCTATCCCAGCAGCGAGGGGGATGGGTTGCTGCCAAATCCCACCGGTTGGCAAAGTTCTCCGATTAAAGCACAAAAAAACCAGGCAGAAACCATTAAAGTGCCCCTACGGGAAAAGTTGAGAGGTCAAACTGGTTTGCTCGCTTACGGGGTCGCTGCGCGCACGAATACATATCAAGAAGAAGGGCAGCAAAAATGGCGGGAAGCTAGTTATTATGGCATGGTGCAGCTCACCAATTTAGGCGCTTTTGTGCAGTGGTTCCCGGATGCGGCATTAATTCGTGTCAATCACTTATCTGATGGAGCGGCGGTGGCGGGAGCTAATGTGGAGATTTATCGCTCTCAACTGGGGGCAAAATCTCGCCCACAACCCCAAGCATGCGCCACGGGTAAAACCGATGCTAATGGGACTTTGGCGCTCAGTCCCGACGCGGTGCAAAAGTGCAATCCTAGTGATAAAGAGCCGCCGGAATTGGTGGTAATTGCGCGGGAAAATAACGATTGGGCGTTTACACGCATCCGCCAGTACAGTGGGGCTTATGGTTACGGGATTTACAGTGACTGGAATGCAGGAGAATCCCTATCCCGGGGGACGATTTTCTCGGACAGACAACTGTATCAACCGGGAGAAAAGGCGGAGTTTACTGCAGTGGCTTATTACTTGCAAAATGGTAAGCTGGTGCAGGATAAACAGGCGAGTTATACCCTGAGTCTGGAAGCGCCAGACGGTAATAAAACTGATTTAGGCTCCCGGACGACTAATGATTTCGGGACGTTTTCCCTGGAGTTGCCTTTGGCGACAAATCAGCCACTGGGTTACTATTACATCCGGGGTAAAAGCAATAAAGGGGTGGAAATCACCGGCGAATTCCGAGTGGCGGAGTTTAAGCCACCGAATTTTAAGGTAGATTTAAACCTGGATAAGGAAGTGGCGATGATGGGAGAACAGGTGGAGGCGAAAGCTGCCAGTAGTTACCTGTTTGGTGCGCCGGTAGCGGCGGGTAAGGTGCAGTATTATGTCACCCGCAATGCGACGGATTTTATTCCCAATGGTTGGGATAAGTTTTCTTTTGGTCGCCAGTGGTTTTGGCCGGAAGAGCGCCCATCTGTCACTAATGAAGTGCGGCAAGAAAAGGCGACTCTGGCGGATGATGGTACTGGTAGTTTGGCGGTGAAGGTGGATGAAAATCTGCCTTATGCGATGACTTATCGGGTGGATGCAGAAGTTACGGATGTGTCTAATTTGGCGGTGTCCAATTCTCGAAGTTTTACGGCGCTGCCAAGTGATAAGTTAATCGGGTTAAAAGCCAATTTTGTGGCGGATGCGGGCAAGGATTTCCCGGTGGAGGTGATAGTTACTAACCCGCAGGGACAGGCGGTGACGGGAGAAAGGGTGCGTCTGGAATTGCAGAAAATGAATTACACCCAAGTAACGCGGGTGGTGGAAGGTAGTAGCACGCCTAGTTATCAGGTGGAATATAAAACGGTGGCGCAGACTCAGGTAAAATCTGGGGATAAGCCGCAAGCGTTTAATCTGAAAGCGCCGGAGGCTGGTGCTTATCGCATCCGCGCTAATTTGGCGGGGGGGAAAGATGAGGCGACGGCGACGGATTTGCAAATTTGGGCGACTGGTGACAGTGGCGTGATGTGGGGTCGTCGGAGCGATCGCGAAAACTTCCTGGAAATTAAACTGGATAAAGACACCTACCAACCGGGAGAAACCGCTACGGCGTTGATTCAATCCCCTTACACGGAAGCGGAGTTATACTTTGCGGTGGTGCGGGATAAACCCCTGTATCAATCTGTCACCAAAGTTAAAGGCGGCGCTCCCCAAGTGAGTTTCCAAGTAACGCCAGAAATGCTGCCTAATGCGGCTGTGCAGGCGGTTTTGGTGCGTCAAGGTGCGCCTTTAGAGCAACTAGAAACTGGGAGTTTAGAACATTTGGTGCAAGTGGGTTTTGCGCCGTTCCAAACCAGTTTGAAGGATAAGTATTTAACTGTGGCGGTGGCTCCCACCCAAGCAAAGGTGGCACCGGGGACACAAACCACGGTGCAACTGGAGGTAAAAGATGCTGCTGGTAAACCCGTTACCGGACAATTTACGGTGATGGTGGTGAATGAGGCGGTGTTGCAATTGACGGGATATCGTCCACCAGATTTGGTGCAAACTGTTTATGCAGAGCAGCCAATTTCTACTCGCTTCAGCGATAATCGGTTTGAGGTGGTTTTGGCGCCTTTGAGTTCGCCGCTGGAAAAAGGCTGGGGTTTTGATGGCGGTTTTTCAGCGGGGTTGGGTAGTACGCGGGTGCGCACTGATTTTCAACCTCTGGCTTATTACAATGGCTCGGTGATTACTGATGCTAATGGTAAAGCCACGGTGGCGTTTAAATTGCCAGATGATTTGACTACTTGGCGGGTGTTGGCGGTGGCAACTACGCCAGATATGCGGTTTGGCAATGGGGACAATACGTTTATTGCGAGTAACCCCATGATGGCAAATCCGCTGTTGCCACAATTTGTCCGCCCGGGCGATCGCTTTTCTGGTGGGGTAGCCATTACCAACACTACGAACCAGGAGGGAAATCTGACGATTCAAGGTGCTGTGAGTGCTAATATTCAGTTTGACGAGAAATCTGGCCAAAATGTGGTTTCTCAGGCGAAAGCGGCGCCGGGAACCAGTGCCTATCGCTTCCCAATGACGGCGAAGAGCATTGGTGAGGCTAAGGTACGCTTTGTCACCCAAGTTAATGGGGGGAAAGGTGATGCTTTTGAGGTGCCTTTACCGGTGAAAACTCTCCCGGTGACGGAAACTGTGGTGGAAACCGGGACTACGGAAAGTCAGGTGAAAATTCCCCTGAATGTTAATGATAAAGTGGTGCCGGATGTGGGTGGTTTGCAAGTGAATTTGGCATCAACTTTGATTCCAGAGATAACTGCACCGGCGAAAGCGGTGTTGGATGAGGATGAGTTGCCATTTTTGGAACCGGTGGCGTCGCAGTTGGCGATCGCGGCGAGTCTCCAAACTCTCGGCCAAAAATACCAGCAGGCATTTGCCGATTTTAATCCCAAGCAGCAAGCTGCAAGCGCGATCGAAAAACTGCAAAAACTCCAGCAACCTGATGGTGGGTTTGGTTTTTGGCCCGGAGCCTCCACATCAGACCGATTGGTGACACCCTACGCCGCTGAAAGTCTCGCGCAAGCGAAAGCAGCAGGTTTGCCAGTCCCACCAGAGATGATATCGAAAGTGCAGACTTATTTAAGCCAAATTCTCGCCAAACCTTCAGAAGAGAAGTTCTGCACGGCTGCTAGTTGCCAAAACCGGGTGCGTTTAGAAGCACTCTTGGCTTTAGCGGAATTGGGGAATCAGCGGAATGATTTTCTGGCGGATATCTACGCCGGACGGGATGAGTTAGATGCTGTATCGCGAATTAAATTAGCGCGGTATATGTTTGGTTTCCCGAACTGGCAGCAACAGGCACAAACTATGTGGAGTCAGTTGCAGGAAACAGTTTATGAAACTGGCCGCACAGCCACAGTAAACCTGCCTCGCGGTTGGGGTTGGTTGAGTTCACCAACGGCGGCGCAAGGGGAAACTTTGCGGTTAGGAATAGCTCGCAAAGTGTCTGTAGCGGTGCGCGATCGTCTCTTGCAAGCTCTACTCAATCAACGCCGTAATGGCACTTGGGCAACCACCTATGATAATGCGGTTGCTCTGACGGCTTTAGTTGACTACGCCAACACGGAAGCAACACCCCCCAACTTCAAGGCAAATGTCCAACTGGGTAACAAAAATCTTGACTCAATGCAGTTTCAGGGTTATCAAAATCCCAGCCAGTTTATCAATGTGGCGATGGATAGTTTACCCCAGGGGAAATCTGAGTTAACCCTGAATAAATCTGGGGCGGGCACCCTGCATTATTTAGTCCAGTACGATTATCGCCTAGAAGGCAATCAACCGGGACGGTTTAATGGGTTGCGCGTACAACGACAAATCCGCCCAGCAGCAGAGGATAAAGTCCTGGAAACGATGGGGATATCCAAACTGGATAAACCGCTGATGGTGAAGGCAGGACGGGTATTTGATATTGGGTTGGAAATTATAGCCGATCGACCCATAGACCGCCTGGTAATTTCCGACCCCTTGCCCGCCGGTTTTGAAGCAGTAGATACCAGTTTCCAAACCACCAACTCAGCCGTACAAGCCCGCACAGATAGCTGGCAAATTGGCTACCAAACCATTTACAAAGACCGGGTAATCGCTTACGCTGACGCCTTAGATGCTGGGGTTTATCACCTGCACTATCTCGTCCGTTCCGTCACCCCCGGAACTTATGAATGGCCATGTGCTGAAGCCTACTTGCAATATGCCCCGGAAGAATTCGGGCGCACTGCTTCCGCCACTTTAGAAGTGAAGGAATAGGCGATTTTGTGGTCGAAATAGTAGGGACACGGCAATGCCGTGTCCCTACTTATTTAAAATCACTATAGTATGAGTATCTTAGGTAACTTTTTACCGCTAATGCCATCGCTTTGGCCAACAAAGGAGGCACTGCATTGCCAATTTGATAACATTGACTATCAAAATTACCGCCAAACTTAAAGCGATCGGGAAAACTTTGCAACCGCGCCCCCTCTCTCACCGTTAACCTGCGTCTCCTACCATCAGGCAACCGAATGCGGAGCATATCCCCCGTGGCGGCGGCGAGGTTGCGGCAAGTAACAGTCCTGGCGGGAGCATCTAAATGCAAATCTCTAGGAGTGACGCATTTAGATGCTCGCTCGTATTTGGCGATATATGTATCCATACTGGGGGTGAGAAATTTGGCATCTGGTGGCGCAGTTAATGCCATATCTCCCAGAGCTTCCCCAGCCGTGTAAGGAGATTGCAAATGGGTTTTTTCTGGCCATTGCCAACCGCCTTTGTGGGCAATGCAAAATAACCGCTCTCGGCGCTGGGGTACGCCATAATCAGCAGCATTCAGAATTCGCCACTCTACATCATAACCTAAATTTTGTAATGTGGCAACAATTTCGGCAAAATATGTTTTATTTTTATACAGCATTCCCCGCACATTTTCAAAAATGGCAATTTGGGGTTGATAACGGTTGACTGCACTGATAAAAATCGGGAAACCGTCGCGGCTATCTTTTAGTCCAAATTGGTGGCCATTTACGCTAAAAGGTTGGCAAGGGGGACCGCCGATAATGGCGACGGCATCTGCTTCTAAATCGGAGTTGGGTGATAGAGTCACTTGGTGACAAATGCCATGCAAGTTGTGGCGGTATGTGGCGCAGGCATCGGGGAGCATTTCATACCCGACGGTTCTAAATCCGGCGGCTTCAAAACCGAGTGCCATTCCCCCGCATCCAGCAAATAAATCAATGGTTAAAGGTGCTGATGTTGATGGTGGTTTGGGGGTAAGTTCGGCGGCTAATAATTCTTGGTATGTTAGTTTAGAAGCGGCGATGCTTACTGTCATGGCTCCTGGGGGCAAAATATCTGGGAAATGATTATGGGTTATTTTAGCCAATGATGGCTGAGACGGGGAGATTATAATACTTTTTGTCCCTACGCCGGATAGAAACCCGGTTTCTTGACCAAATCCTCGGTATCAAGCCTAGATTTTCACAGAAACCCGGTTTCTGGGGTACAAAGGACTTTTGACCAAGGACTTTTGACCAAGGACAAATGACAATGATGTTGAATAGCGAGAAGAAAAAGGGAATTGCTCCTGGGAGTTTGCTGCGGTTGCACTTCCCTCTCCCTACCTGGTCAAGGGGACTCTTGTGAGGGCGGAGGGGATGTGGGGTTTAACCAAAAAACAATTCTTATGTTTAATGAAAATGACTATAACCCGGACAATAACTGGCTTGGTGTTCGGTTTGCTGCTCAAGTTAAATTCAGATGACCGAACTGCTGAGAAATACAGGGTTGAACGGGGAGGACAGGAGCAATATTTATCACCAAAAGCGTAAGGACACGGCATTGCCGTGTCCCTACAGGATTTTAATCGCTAAAGTTTAAATAAAAAATCTAAATGAGAAAATTTCAGCCAAGGGGCTGGTTATGGTTTATAATGGTAAGGTTGTCAAAAATTTGAGCGAGTGCGGTTATGGCCGTCCCAAAGAAGAAAACCTCTAAAACCAAGCGCGACCAGCGCAAAGCTAAGTGGAAGCAGAAGGCTGCCCTGCAAGCCCAGAAGGCTCTCTCCCTTGGCAAGTCGATTTTGACTGGACGCGCTAAGGGGTTTGTCTATCCTTCTGATGAAGAAGACGAAGAAGAAGAGGGTTAAGGAAGAGGGTAAGGGGGGGTTCTCTGCGATGGGCCGCCCCCCGTGCCTGCGTTCCTCGCTTTCCGCTCTTCTAGGTCCGGGCGGCGGGCAAAATGAGCATCGCATCGCCGAAGGAGTAGAAACGGTATTGCTGGCCGATCGCCTCCCGATACAAATCCAGCAGGCGTTCCCTCCCCACCAAAGCGCTCACCAACATCAGCAAACTCGATCGGGGCAAATGGAAATTGGTAATCAGACCTTCCACCACCCGCCACTTATATCCTGGGTAAATAAACAAATCGGTCTTACCCCGAAAAGGTTGTAACTGCCCGTCGGACTCTGTGAGAGACTCCAAAGACCTCACCACCGTAGTCCCCACAGCAATAATTCGCCCCCCCCGGTCCCGCGTCTGCTGGATTTGCGCCACAGTGACAGCAGGCACATCCACCCATTCATAGTGCATTTTGTGGGCAGTCACATCCTCCACTTCCACAGGACGAAAAGTCCCCACACCCACGTTAAGGGTGACAAAGCTGGTATTTATCCCCCGAAGATGCAGCCGCGCCAATAACTCCTCAGTGAAATGTAGGCCCGCAGTGGGTGCAGCGGCGGAACCGGGGTGTTGTGCATAAACTGTTTGATATTGGGACGGGGATGCTTGGGAATCTTTAATGTACGGTGGCAATGGCATAGTGCCATATGCCTCCAAAAATTGCCAAAAAGAGACTAATTCCGGCAGTTCAAACTCCAAAATCCGCCCCCCAGTGGCTGCATCCACGCCCATCACCTGCGCCGTCAAAGGGGGGATATCGCTGCTGGGACTGGTGGGGGTAAAAGATATCCGCGCTCCCAGTTTGAGGCGTTTTCCCGGTTTTACCAAAGCCAACCAGGTGTTAGGTTTTTGCTCTTCGAGCAGTAAAACTTCTACCTCAGCGCCAGTAGCCTCCCCAGAGGAGAATTTGCGCCCATAAAGTCTGGCGGGAATGACGCGGGTGTTGTTGAGTACCAGCAAGTCACCGGGGGATAGTAGGTCCGGTAAATCGCGGAAAATGCAGTGGCTGTGGCTACTGGGGGTATTGACCACCAATAACCGAGAGCTATCCCTTGGCGTGACTGGATTTTGGGCGATGCGATCGGGGGGTAATTCGTAGTCGTAAGCAGCTAGGGAGTAGTCGATATTGGCGCTGGCTGTTCGTTGCATTTGCTTGGCTCCGAGATGGATGGTTGTGGGGGAAGGGGGATTACCCAGAACTGGGAAAAATTTTGGGTAAAACTCCCCATGACATATTAGGTGTTTGACCCGTGTTTGGTGACGGCGAGACTGCCAAAATATTAATAGACCTGCTTTGCGCCAGCGACACCAGAGATGGACTACTTATATTACCTGGCTAATGCCAGTCTCACCCTGCGAGTATCCGATCGCCTCCGCCACGCCACCCACCTCCCCGTTAATTTTATGAGCGTGATTCATCAAATCAACGGCTGGGTAGTACGAGTGAAAATGAGCTGTCCCCTAGAAACCAGAGATGATGGGGATTTTAAGGCATTTATGAACGAGTTAGGGATTCTGTGCCAACCAGATCTGCGCCTGCAAATGGCCCTTTGGAGCTTGGAAACCGGACAATCCCCTGTAGATGTGATGCGGCGCTATCAAGTGGCGGTTGTGTCTCACGGTCATCCTGACTGCCAGGAAATTATCGCCTTTCGCGAGCAATTTGTGCGGGGCTTGGGATATTGCCCCGAAACTCTCGCTTAGGCACCTCTAGGTATTCGCTCCGGCTGAATTACTTAAGGTTGTTTTACATCTAATTTGCTTAATTAGCGTATCGTGGTGAGCAAAATTTTGCTGACGGTAATTTTGTTTGATGGCTTGAAATACAGTAAATCAGGACTTGAGAGCTAAGATAGTCTGAATTTACTCTAATTCATCATGGATATACCATCTACAATATTTACATTTAGTCAGATTAATTTATATAAATTAAATGTTTCACATAATTTAGCCACCATAATCACTCACAGAGGTGAAAGCGGCTTCAAGATACTGGTGTAAGGTGAGTAGGTATGGTCCTAACGCCACAGGTTGCCCAATATGAAAGTGCCCAGATGATGAAGGTAAATGCTGGGGCAACGGTGGTAGTAATGCCTCGCCGAGACGGGGGAGAGCAGGGGGGAGCATTGGGCTAGTGGGATTTGGTCGGTGGCGGTAGGTGACGAGAGCCACGTCAAAACGACAAGGTAGGAGACTTAAATCTGGGTGTGCGGCTAAAAACATTTGGGCTGTGCTACAGAGTTTGGCTTGCTTTTGGGGGGTGATGCTGAAAATACCACCCTCATCCCAACTGCGGGAGCTGCGAGTTTTCACTTCCACAAAAGCTAACAAGGGGTCCGCAGTATCTCGGCGAGCGATGATATCAATTTCTCCCCAACGACAACGCCAGCGTTGATGGAGTATTTCCCATCCCTGAGCGAGCAAAAATAGGCCAGTGTAGTATTCTCCCCAGTCACCAGGTCTTTGCTGTTTCAGAAGGCAGCTCCTTTCAATGTGCAAAAGGGTTGTTTCCAGGATACGCCGAGAAGCCCTACCCTGCGGGGAAGGGGGGGGAAACTGGTACGATGGGGAGATGACGGGTGGAAGGTGCGTAGGGACATGGCATGCCGTGTCCGGGGGTTGGCCCGTGGAAGCTGCTTTTACAGCAGTTTGCAAGTCTATCTGGCACATTCCCTCACCCCAAACCCCTCTCCCAGAAGGGGAGAGGGGTTTTGATAGTCCAAGATCATTTGATAAAGTGCTGTATTACCCTGGAAAAGACAACCGCATGAATTATAGAAACACCACTTTGGTTATGAGTAGGTTATTTCAGATAGCTGTGACGGCGGTGGTATGGATTGTTGCTGTGGGGACGATCGCTCTGGTCAGCTTTGCTCCTGCCTTTCCGGCGTTTGCCAATGACTACAACAAACAAACGATCGTCGGCGAGGATTTCTCAGGACGGAATTTCAAAGACTCCAGCTTTACCAAAGCCATTCTGCGCAACTGCAATCTTAGTAATGTAGATTTAGAGGGCGTGAGTTTATTCGGTGCCACTTTAGACCGGGTGAACTTAGAAGGGGCGAACCTGAAAAACGCCACTTTGGATATGGCGCGGTTTCGCCAAGCGAATTTAACCAACGCAGTTTTAGAGGGAGCCTTTGCCTTCAATGCTGAATTCAAGGATACAGTCATCGACGGGGCGGATTTTACCGATGTCTTCCTCAGATATGATGACCAAGCACAACTGTGCAGTATTGCTCAAGGCACAAATCCCGTGACGGGACGCAAAACTAGCGAAACTCTCGACTGCGAGTAAACAGATGCTCGATAAAGACGGAAAGGGGAGGAAAAAATAGGCGTGTCTTCCAAACCCACTAAACTATTAATCGCGGCGAGCGGTACGGGTGGGCATCTGTTCCCAGCGATCGCCACTGCGGAACAACTCAAAGACTATCACATCGAATGGCTTGGGGTCCCCAACCGGATGGAAACCCAACTCATCCCCAGTCGCTATCCCCTGCATACCATCCCCATTGAGGGATTTCAGGAGCGCTTGGGGTGGGGAAGTATCCGCATTTTCAGCAAAATCATCAGCTCCGTTTTCCAAGTCAGACGCCTGCTGGTGCAACAGCAATTTGATGGCGTCTTCACCACCGGTGGTTATATCGCCGCTCCGGCGATCGTCGCGGCGAAATCCTTGGGTTTGCCCGCCATCCTCCATGAATCCAACGCCTTACCCGGAAAAGTGACGCGGTGGTTAGCGCCGTGGTGCAGTACCGTTGCCATTGGGTTTGACAAAACCGCCACTTACCTGAAAAACGCCCCCACTATGAATGTGGGCACCCCAGTGCGCGCCGAGTTTCTGCGACGGGTGCCCTTAGATTTACCCATACCCCCGGGAGTGCCATTGATTGCGATTACCGGGGGTTCACAAGGGGCCGTAGCGGTGAATCGTTTAGTGCGCCAATGTGTTCCCGCGTGGGTAGCAGCGGGGGCCTGGATTTTCCACCAAACGGGGGATAACGATCCGGAGGCAAAGGAGTTTGAGCATCCCCAGTATTTTGGGGTGCCGTTTTACGACAATATGGCGGGAATGTTGCAAAGAGCGACTTTGGCGATCGCCCGCGCCGGTGCCGGGACCCTCACCGAGCTAGCGATTACTCAAACCCCCTCGATCCTCATTCCCTATCCCTTCGCCGCCGAAAACCACCAAGCCTATAACGCCGAAGTTTTCGCCGAGGCGGGAGGGGCGATCGTTCACCCCCAAGCCAAACTCACCCCCGAAATCCTCAAAACCCTAGTTTTAGACTTACTCGCCGACCCGCAGCGGCTCGAACAAATGGCCCAAAGTGCCGCATCTCTCGCTATTCCCGATAGCGATTTGCGTCTTGCCAAACTTGTGCGCCAGTTTTTAGAAACTGCCCCCAAATAAACTCCCCGTTCGTAGTTGGGCTTCAGCCCAAAAATCCGGAGGGCTAAAGCCCAACTACAAACGAATGGAGGGCTAAAGCCCAACTACAAACCGGACAAATGACAACACCTAGGGCGTAGCTGGCGCCGGGGATGTAGTAGCTTCAGCCTGGGGATTTTCCACTGGAGCCTTAGCATTCATCAACATTAAATGGGAGCCTTCATCATACTTGTAACCAATACCAAAATCAATTTTTTTGACATTAGTACCACTTTTATAAACTTCTCTCAGGTCTGGCTGATAAAAATCGGCAAATAGAGGAATCGTCCCCATATAATTGCCGTAAAAATTCATCTCCCACTTAGACTTATCAAAATTCCGGTAAGGAATGCCCGAATCATCCTGCAACACGTGAGAGCTTTGGGCAAGAATCCCATCCCTAATCTTGCCAAAATAGGAGTAGTGCATCAAATAAGATGCTGCCTTGAGATAAGTCACCGGCTTATCCATTTTTTTGACAAACTCCAAAAACTCCGGCGTTTTTTCCAAGCCGGAGTCAGACAAATCAGTAGAAAAATAATAAGCTGTGCGGGGATTAGATTTGCCCTGGGGGACAAAAGAAATTTTCACCCCGGGAATCATGGCCTTGTCAGCCTCTTTGCTCGGGTCACGCATTTGGATAGTTCCCTGTTTATCAATCCCCACATACTGCAAATCCAAAATTTGATTGTTAGTGCGAGCCGCAAACAACAGCAATACCGGTAAAACTCCCTGCTTGTTTAAATCCACCGCCATATCATTGGTGCGGAAAAAGCTAAATTTCAGGATGGCGTAGAGGGAATCTTTAGCATTGGCTAATTGTTGGTTAATTTGGGCGCTGTCCAGTTGCTCAAAATCCGGTAAAGTTCCTACCGGCTCCAAACCCACCATTACATATTCTCTAGCATCAGGGAATAAAGAATAAACGTAGAGGAAATCAGGACCGCTGAAGGGATAAAAGACTTGAGGATTAGAGGCATTGATGGTTTGGAGTTCAGTTCCAGACCATTTCGTGACAGGAGCCAGTTGCTCAGCTTCTAGCTGCTTCCACGAGTTTTCAAAAAAACTATTTTGCGCCTTCCATGAGGCAGTTTTTTCCACAGCAGAGATTTTTTCCGGTGGCGCCGTGCTTTTAGGCATAGCACTGGCGTCTGCCACTGACATTCCCGCGAGTAACCTGGCAGTAGCAGTTAATTTAGCAGCTCGCTGCATATCAAAAGCAGCAAGGGGGTCTGGTGGTGGTTCGGGAGTTGCTGAGGTACTGGTTTCGGCAACAGATGAGCTGGGTTTTTCTTCTACTTTAGGGGCTGCATCGTTGCAAGATTGGAGGAAAACAGCCGCCGTCAGGGCAGCAGCGATGACATAAATTGATTGATTGAGTTTCATTTTAGATGTGGCTCTCCTCACGGTTCAGAATCTGATGATGCGAGTTGGTTTTTAGCGGCCAGAAAGTAAATGGGCAAACCCAGAGCTATTGTAGCCAATCCGGCTAGGGATGCCCAGGGCTTGCCTTGAAAGACAAAAATCATAATCCAGAGAGAGACGCCGAGGAAAATTAGGGGCGTCACTGGATAACCCCAAGTTTTGTAGGGGCGGGGCACATCAGGGTTTTTGATGCGGTGAATGAATAAACCCAAAACCGTCATAAATGACGAGAGAATCAGGGTAAATTGCAGATAAGTGGTGACGGTTTCAAAAGTGGAGGTAATCACCATGACCAAGACAATGGCCAATTGGAGGAGGATGGCGTAGTAGGGAATACCGCTGGCGTTTTTCTGGGCGAGGAGTTTAAAAAATGGGATATCTTCGCCGATGACTTGGGTAACACGTGGTCCTGCCCATACCATCGAGCTGATGGTAGAGAGAAGTCCTAAAGATATGAGTAGGCCCATAATTTTACCGCCGATATTGCCGAAGATGTAGTTAGCGGCGATGTAGCCGACTTCGGGTTGTCCTTCCAGGGCGGATATGGGGGTGGTGTGGAGAAAGATAAAGTTGAGAAGGATGTACAGTACCATGACAATGGCTGTCCCGCCTAGCAATGCCCGAGGCAGGTTTTTTTCTGGCTGCTCTAATTCGCTGGCTAGGTAGATGGCAGCATTCCAGCCGGAGTAGGAATAGGTGACATATACCAGGGAGATGGCAAAGGGGGAACTAAATATTAGTTGGCTGTCTGTGGGGGTGGGGAGGAAGCTGATATCTTGGGGTTGGCCGAGGAAAAAGCCGCAGGCGATGAAAACGACAATCAGGAGGACTTTCAAGGCGGTGAAGACATCTTGAAAGGAGCTGCCCACTTTGAGGTTGCGGGTGTGGATGAGGGAAATGCCGATCGCCACTACCAGAGCGATCGCTTTTTTCAGTCCATCGGCTTCCGTGCAATTTTCCAGAAACACACAGGAAGAGTAACTGCCAAAGAGAATGGCGGCGAGGGCGATCGGAGCCGCAAAACCCACCGTAACGGAAACCCAACCGGAAAGGAAGCCCAGAGCGGGGTGGTAAATCTTGGAGAGATAGTGATACTCGCCGCCCGATCGAGGCATCACCGCTCCCAGTTCCCCGTAGGAAAGGGCACCACACAGAGCGAAGACACCACCGACAATCCATAAACACAGTAAAGCAAAACCGGATTTGATATCCACAGCCTGAAAGCCCAAACTGGTGAAAACGCCGGTCCCTACCATATTAGCTACCACAATCGAGACCGCCGTAAATAGGCCGATGCGACTGGGGGAATGATTCTGGTCTGAATTCATAATTCACCTATGGGGGTTGAGGGCAACGGTGGTCACCGGCACCACAACAAGTCTGTTTATTCTATCTATATCGGCTTAAATCCTGACATTTGTGCTAAATTTGACAAATTTTCTCCCCAAGAACGATGGTTTCCGCTCATGTGTGTGTGTCGGGGCGATTCGCGAATCGCCCCGACCCAATCAAAGCAATCAATCTAGCAGGCACCATCAAAATCAATAAATACAAAATAACCCGCCAGGAGCGGGTTTGGGGTTATGCGAGAATGCCACGGGCTACCGCCGGAGCAGATATAAACCAAAAAATCCAGTAAACCAAAAAATCCAGCTTGCGGGATTGAAATCAGTAGAATTTGGGTAGCTCCTGCAATTGCATACGGAGCCACCCTTTATCGCCAGCTCACAAAGCCTAAGCCAGCTCAGGACACAGATTGAATCCGACCGTAAAACTGGCCGCGAATCTTCACGGTTACGGGCTCTTTGGCGCCCAAGTCGGTGTCGGAGGGCTGTTCGCTCTCGAAGATGCCACCGATTTCGCCAGTGGTAGGATCTACCTTGGATACTTGGAGGGAGATTTTGCCTTGACGAATTTCAGCACGCTTGACGTTGGTGCGGGCAAGCTCTTCGGCATCAGCACCAGCGGGGAGAGCCACGGCATTATCATAACCAGTGGCTTCGCCGCGTCCTTTGGGGTCGAGGAAGCCAGAAGAACGGTAAGAAGTCACCTTGAATTTGCCTTCAAAGTCCGTGGAGGTATTGATGCTTTCCAGTTTGGGCTGAGTGGTAGCCACTAGGTTTTTGATGGTAAACATGAAAGGCACCTCTTCGCCACCGGGGAGCATCACCGTCGTCGGCTGGAAGTCGATACCATCTCGTTCAATGAAGGTGAGACTGCCATCAGAATTAGGCTTCAGTGGACCTTCAATTTGAGTCAAGCTGGTGGTGTAACGGGTCAGCAGTTTGCCCGGGACGAATTCCTTCTCTTGGCGCTTGGTGGCCGGTTCTTCCTCGACAAAATACTCGGTTGGCTGCAAGCAGAGTTCGCTCAGACTGTAGGAGGCGCCGGATTGGACGGGGATGGATCCCCGAGCGGTTTCCGACAGTTCGGGACAGTTATTGGCCAGTCCAGTGTTGACGATATCATCGTAGGTGAGCAACTCGCTGGAAGTGGAAGGAGCTTCACTACAAGCGGCGAGCAGCCCGAAACAGAATGCTAAGAGTGCAGCTATTAAAGCGCGATACCTCATGGTTAACCTCAATAAAAGAATGTAACAAGTATCCGGCGGCGCGGTCTGTAGAAACCGGGAAGAGGCGCCAAAATTTCTGGTCAAAAACCAAGTAGGGACAAGGCATGGCTTGTCCTTACGAAACCCGGTTTCTTCTGGCAGGGGGTATTCCCCAGCCCCAACAGGCTGCCACAGCATTTCTACCCTACTGGAAAGTGCGATCGCTTTTCAATCGGGTAGAATTACTCGCTCCCAGTGGTGTGGCGGCGGCTTCCCACCAGTAATAATGCCTATAACCAGCAAAAGACCGGTGCGGCTCCGGTTTTTTGGCTGGACCAGCATAGGGCGCAGGTGGGGGCTGTCTTTGGATTTTACCGAAAAACTGCGTTAGATTTTAAGGAAAAACTGCTGCTAATGTGGTATAATGCCAGCGTCCCACCTTGGGACAGCTTTTAAATTAGTGAAAGACCGCGGGCGGTATTGAAAATGACTGAAGATGAAGATTTTAAGAAGGCACCCTTGCCACCAGAGTTAACCGAACCGACAGGTCTGCACAGCGATCGCTCTCTGGTGGGAACTGATGCCATAGCCGATGCCGTTCGCATTTTAGCCGAAAAACATCGCAGTGATTGTTTATCACTTTTAGCCCTACTGCGGCTCTTAGAAAATTTACACCGGGAGATTAGGGAAGAGCTATTTCTCGATACATTACCCACTAATCGACAGGATTTGTACGCCCTCCTCAGAGATATGGAGGCAGAGGGAGGATGGCCTTATATCCCTCGCCCCAATCTCCGCGCTGTCATAGAACAATTGTCAAGTGAAGCCGATGATAATCCTGCTCATACTCAGATCAACTTTTCTCCAGACAATCGATAAATTATATCCCTTGGCTTTGGCTGATCCTCAAGTAATTTAAAGATGAATGAGATGTTCAAGCAATTAAAATGGTTACTTAAATAGCTCCAAATATTGTTGGGCTAATTATTGATTTTTTGAAGATAATTCAGCTCACAATAAATTATAGCCAATTGCCGGTTTACAATCTCGATTATCGCTTCATAAACCGGCAATGGCAGGTAATTAAATTTCGGTAGCTGTCAATCTTAGGGTATAATCAGTTTCACCTTCAACTTGCAAAACGCGGACAAAGTAGGTTCCGGCGACCAAATTATCTATAGTAATAGTCTCTTGGACATTACCAAGCTCAGAGGATGAGTCGATAATTTCCCCAGAGTCAATTATGCCGTTGCCGTTGGCATCTCGGATCAGTTCCAAATCAGCATCAGCATCATCACTTAAACCACTGAGAATGGCGCTAAAACTACTGGCTGCTGGAATACCGAAGCGATAGATATCAGCGGGGTCATCATTATCTAGAGAGCCACCTTCGCTGCTGGTGCCGGTGAGAGTATCTAGATTATCAGCATTGTTGAGGTTGTTTTCAGAATCGGTATTAGTATCAGTGTCGGTGTCGGTGTCGGTGTCGGTGTCAGTAGAATCACTAGATGTCCCAGAGACGGGCTCGCCGGTACTGGAGAGAAAATCTGATTCACTGAGGAGACTCACGGCCACATTCTGGAGGATGGCGATGACTTTGTTATTACTGGCAAGGGAAATGACAGCGCTCTCTACCAGGCTGTTATCGGCACCAATTTGGTTGCTGCGGCTAAATGCGAGATCGTCGAAACTCAAATCACCACCTAAAACGAGAAAATCTTCGCTGTCGTTGTAGTCGGTAATCAAATCGGCTCCGGAAACATCAAACCCTTCGGTGGATGCTTGCAAGACAAAGAAATCACTGCCACTACCGCCGGTGAGGCTGTCGGAACCCAAGTCGCCGAAGAGAAAATCGCTATCGGAGCCACCAACTAAATTATCGTCTCCGCGTCCGCCGCGTAGGGTGTCGGAACCGTCGGCACCGTCGAGACGATCGTTCCCGGCATTGCCATTTAAAAAGTCATCCCCAATGTCGCCAAAGAGGAAGTCATTATCGTTACCGCCAAATAAGTTATCGCTGTTGCGTCCTCCCCAGAGGGTATCGTTGCCGTCGTCACCAAAGAGAAAATCATCCCCGGTATTGCCGTGTAATTCGTCGTTGTCTAAATCCCCAAATAACGTGTCATTTTCATCTAATCCGAAAATTATGTCGTTATTTTTACCCCCCTGCACGATGTCGTTACCGTCATTACCGAAAATTACATCGTTGCCTCGGTTGCCGTTGATATTGTCATCACCCTCTAGACCATTAATGGTGTCGTCGCCGTCGAGACCGAGAATCACGTCAGCCTCGATCGTTCCGACGAGGATATTTGCCCCTGGATCGCCAGTTATGTTTGCCATATCGGAAAAATCGCTCCACAAATAACAAGGCGGCGAATGGGTCTAAGCCCAACTACAAACATCAAGAAAATTAAATGTAGCAGCTCCTGACCTGTATCCTGTTCCGGTTCTTGCCCGGGAATATGCGCTGCCGGATAATGATTATACGATAGCTTCCCAGGCAGCAACCGCGCTGGTACTCCGGCTGGGAGGTATGAATTTCTAGGCGCCAACCCTACCCAAGCAATTTTATATATATTTTTTTCAGAAAAAAATTACTCCCCCAAAAAAACCGGGTTGTTCAGACGAGGAATCTTGTCTCATTATCTAGGACCTACTGCAGAAGGTTCCAGAGTAGGGGATGAGTTTTGACCTCTGAGGATGGGGATGGCGAGAAAAATTTCATAATATGATTGTGATTCTCGAGGCAGGAGGCGGATGGCACCGTGGGTGAAAATTATGGATTGCGGAGTGGTGAAAATCCGATTAAGTTTGGTACGGATGGCTGGCGGGGTCGGATTGCGGCGGACTACACGTTTGCGCGGGTAGCGATCGTGGCGCCAGCGGCGGCAAGGGTTTTGGCCGAAGTGTATGGAAACAGTGGCGATAACCGGAAAGTGCTGGTGGGTTACGATCGCCGCTTCATGGCGGAAGATTTTGCCCGCACGGCAGCGTTCGCCATAGCAGCAGCCGGATTTGAAGTCTGGCTATCAGACAGTTACGCTCCCACCCCGGCTTTTAGCTGGTTGGCTAACACCCAGAAGGCTTTAGGGGCAATTGTGATTACTGCCAGTCATAATCCAGCGGGATATTTGGGGTTAAAGGTTAAAGGAGCTTTCGGCGGGTCGGTGGGGCCGGAGATAACCCAGCGGATTGAAGCGTTGATCGAGGAAAACCCACCAATGGGGGCAGTCGATCGGTTCCCGGTACAAACATTCGACCCCTGGCCAGCTTACTGTGAAATGCTGCGGCAGAAAGTGGATTTAGCGGCGATTCGTCAAGCTATTTCTGCGGGGAAATTGACGGTATTTGCTGACGTGATGCACGGTGCAGCAGCCACTGGTTTGGCGCGAGTTCTGGATGTGCCAGTGCAGGAAATTAATGGCGATCGAAACCCTCTGTTTGACGGGGGGGCACCGGAACCCCTGCCTAAATACCTCTCGCGACTGTTTCGGGAGGTGGTACGCCAAGGGAGGCAGCAGCAGGATGCTCTGTGTGTGGGTTTTGCCTTTGATGGGGATGCCGATCGCATTGCGGCGGTGGATGGTCAAGGCAATTTCCTCAGCTCTCAAATTTTAATCCCCATCCTGATCCAACACCTAGCCCAGCGGGGGGGTAATGGTGGCGAAGTCATCAAAACTGTGAGCGGTTCTGATTTAATCGCTCGTGTGGCGGCTCTGTATGACTTGCCGGTGTTTGAAACGCCGATCGGCTACAAGTACATCGCCGATCGGATGTTACAATCGCAAGTTTTGCTAGGCGGAGAGGAATCTGGTGGCATTGGCTATGGCACCCATGTGCCGGAACGAGATGCTTTGCTCTCGGCTCTTTACGTTTTAGAAGCGATCGCCCACTCTGGCTTTGACCTGTCGGAGATTTACGCCGACCTCCAGGCAAAAACTGGTTATACCTTTGTGTACGATCGCATCGATTTGCCTCTGGCGAGTATGGAGGTGCGCTCCCGTCTCCTCTCCCAGCTAGAATCAAGTCCTTTCAGCACCATTGCGGGTTTAGTGGTGGTAGATGTCCTGGCGGTTGACGGTTATAAATTCCGCTTCGCCGATGGCAGTTGGCTGCTGATCCGTTTCAGCGGGACAGAGCCAGTGTTGCGGCTTTATTGCGAGGCTCCTACTTGGGATCAAGTGCGTCATACCCTGGCTTGGGCAAGAGATTGGGCTAATTCCGTGGTTTGATGTTTGTTCTTTGTTCTTTGTTCTTTGTCCCAAGGTCATTTGTTCTTTGTTTATTCATACAAATGAGAAATAATGTAGGGTGGGCAGTGCCGACGATTAGCGCCTTGCGCCGATTGACAGAGATTTTATTAGGCACTGCCCACCCTACGCCTTATTTATATAAATAAGAGTGAATTTCTCGCCATAGTCAAAGGAAAAGTGACAAATGACAAAGGACAAAGGACAAAGGACAAAGGACTAAAGACAAAGGACTAAAGACAAATGACCGAAAAAACAATTTTGGTGGTGGCGACGGGAAACCCGGGTAAGGTCCGGGAGATGGCGGCTTATTTAGGTTCCGAGAATGGGGAGTGGGAGTTGCGGCTCAAACCAGAGGAAATGGAGGTAGAGGAGACGGGGGCGACATTTATGGAGAATGCCTGTTTGAAGGCGGTGGCGGTGGCGTCCGCTACCGGAGAATGGGCGATCGCAGATGATTCCGGTTTAGAAGTGGAAGCCCTCGGAGGGTCTCCAGGAGTGTATTCTGCCCGTTATGGCGCCACTGATGGGGAGCGGATCGATCGCCTGCTGCGGGAATTGGGCTCTGAAGAAAACCGCAAAGCCCGCTTCGTCTGTGCCATAGCGATCGCCCGTCCCGATGGCGTGGTAGCCCTGCAAGTGGAAGGAACTTGCCACGGAGAAATCCTCCACACCCGCCAAGGCACTGGCGGTTTTGGCTATGACCCCATTTTCTACGTCCCTTCCATCGGCAAGACTTTTGCCGAAATGACCCCAGAAGTGAAGCGACACCACAGCCATCGCGGTGAAGCCTTTAGGCTGCTGCTGCCCCAGATCCGCTCTTGCCGGGATGACACCTGATATCAAGTCTGTTCGCATCGTTTGGACAATTCCGGGGCAACCACATGGGGATTGCCCCCTCAGTTATTCACAAACGAAGCCAGAGGACTTGATATGAAACATAGGGGATGCAGAGTCTTGTGGCAGAAAACCCGCAGAGAAACGAAAATCCCTGGTCAAGAAGGGGCAAAGAAACCTTCTGACCAGGGATTTTTGTGAATAAGCGGCCAAAAAACCTAATAACAAAGGACTTTTGACATTTGTTTGGGGTTTAGGGCCGCCAGGAAACTGGCTCCGGCTACACTGCCTCGTGATCCGTTTCGCCGGTGCGAATGCGGATGATTCTCTCCACCGGGCTGATGAAAATCTTCCCATCCCCAATTTCGCCGGTGCGAGCCGCAGAGATGAGTTTTTCCACCACCATATCTACCTGCTCGTCATCCACCACGATTTCCACTTTCAGCTTTTGCAGAAACTCAACCGTGTATTCAGAACCGCGATAGCGCTCGGTTTGGCCCTTCTGCCTGCCAAAGCCACGGACTTCTGAAACGGTCATGCCGACAATTCCAGCGTTGACGAGGGCGATTTTTACCTCGTCCAGTTTGAAGGGCCGAATGATAGCTTCTACCTTTTTCAAGATTTTGACTCCTCCCCCCGGGCATCTGCCCGGAGGCTAACTGCAAGGGTTGTTTGTCATTTGCCTGCATCGTACCTTAGTATCACTGCGAAGCCAAGGTTTTTTGTAATTATCGATACAATTAGCCCCAATTAGTCGCCCAACATGGTAACTATTGCGGTTCTGTGTCAGGGAGCAGGCATTTATCAGAATCGCAGCCAGCAGGACCGGATTCTGGACTCATGCCCCAGTCATACTGAGCCAAGGCGCTGTGAAAATCATCGGTTTTCCGTCGCTGCTGAACTTCTTCGAGTAATTGGTGATATTCAGCTTCAGAAATTGGCTCGAATGGCAAGCGGGGAAAGGATTGGTGGTCATCAAATCGCGCCAGCAACGCCGCTGAGATATAACCCTCATCGTTACGGATGGTTTCATAGATGCGGTTGCCCAAGGCTTCAATTTCTGACTCCCGCAGCTCGATCGTGGCACTGGTGTTATGCCTTGTATAATGCCGCTGCACCTGCATATAGAAGTCAAACTGTGCCAGGGCAGAAAACTGGGAAACATCGATTTCCGAGATTCCAGGCAAGTTCGCCCAAGATACAGCCACAGGGATTTCTACCAGCCATTCGGTGCAAAGCGGGGAAAACGGATCGTTTAACAGATGTCCGTTTTCGTCTTTATCGGACTGGGAGGGCACGATTTTGTAGCCATAGTCGATGCAGGCGAGGGCCACCGGGTCGTTTTTGCGGAAGGTGACACGGCGGATGAACCGTTGGGATTTGGGAGGATGCCAGCCGGGAGAGGCCCCAGTGAGCAGGGATTTGGTGCCCGAGGGTTGCACGGTGGTGCAGCGGTTGGGGCGCTTCAACCCGTGGCGATCGCAATAGTCCCACACCGTTTGATGAACCTGTACCCGCCACCGCGTCAGATATTCCGCCTCTTGCGCCTTAAATAATAACCCCTGGGGCGTCTCGGGACGACCAGCGGTCCACCAACGCAGCCATTCCACCCCAAAAGCGTGAACGAAAAAGTCAAATAGTCCCGTAAAAGATACACCTACGATCGGGTCAATTTCCCGACTGTATTGGTAGCGCGGCTCGATAAACTTATGGTTGAGCAGCGTTGCCACAGATAGGGCAGCAGCGGTGAAAGCCTCCTCCTGTTCTTTATCGTTCTCCGGGTCAATTTGGTTGAGGTGGATCTCTGCTAAATTGCAATGAAAATTCGAGCCGATAATCTCCAGATTTGTTATCCTAAAGGCTTTTTATCCTTTAGTTCTTACCCTTGATTTCGAGTAAGCTCGGCGTACATTTTCAGCTCAATCAAGCTGTCGGGCACTCTTGGGATGATTCTATTCTCAACTCTTGGTCATTGGTCATTGGTCATTGGTCATTTGACAAGGGACAAGGGACAAGTGACAAGGGACCAGTGACAAGTGACAAAGGACAATTGATGAGTTTCACATCCTACGCTCTACGGTGGCAGAGGCTTTTAAACCTACTGCTTACCTCGGTATTACCGTCACAGGCTTTACCGATTTTGCCCGATTTTTTACGTGAGGCAAAATTATTTACCACACGGGTTTAACCCGATGCGGGCTAACCGATGCTCCAGTTCAGCGGCTGGGATTTCTGGATGCCGCTGCTGCAACCAAAAATCTGCCTTGCCGTCGCTATAGGCTTGCAAAAAATCGCGTTTGAGTTCGGGAGTTGGTAGTAAATCGCAGTTAGCCCGCGCCACAGCCTCCCCTGCCCACTGGATAGCACCTTCACCGGAATAATACTGTTTTCTGACCGCAGCAATACATTCATCAAGGGTGGGTTTATGGTGAAAAACCCTTGTATGGTTTGCCATTCTTAAGGCATCGCGTTCTGGGTCAATGCGCCAGTTCCCAGCAGCATCCTGTTGCCAGAGATTGTCTTTTGCTGTAGCAAATAGCTGGTCAGTGCTATCCCCTTGGCGCATCCCGGCACTATTGGAAACTAAAATTCCCTCGCAGACGAACTCATGAACTGTCGCTACCTCAATGTCGTAGGTAGGGCAAGTGCGAACATTGAACTCAACGTCTTTAACTTTGATGGGGACGAGGTGAGTCGCGTCAGGTATATATTTCTTGAGGGTTTGCTGGTTCATTTGCGTATGAACTCCTCCCCAATGATAGACATTCGTATTGACAAGAGGCTTCACCATTGCTTTAGGGAAACCGTGGTCATTGAATGACTTGGGAGCTGAGCGCCTTTGCACGGGAAATTGTATAGAATAGCGCTCGAAGGCTGACGATACAGCCTGAAAAGCAGCACCACCAACAGTGACTAACTCCCCTTCCCACTTACCAGTACGTTGGCGAATGCTACCACACATCCTGACCGTAATGCCCAGAGAGGCATAAAGTGCCTGAACCTGCCCGAGAAACCGCTGCTGGGAGGATGCCACAAGAACGCCTTGCCCATGACAGCCGTCTGCATCAGCGAGTCCAGCCAGGAATGCTTGACGAATATCAGCGGTCCCTAACAGCACACAATCGGGTATGGCTAAGGGCTTAAAGGCTTGCTTGAACTGCTTAAAATACTGGTTCAAGGCAGCGGAGTTAAATTGCAGCTCATAAGCCTTGGTCTTACATTGTTCGGGCGTTCTTAGGGTGTAGGTATCTAAACCGAACTCACGACCAACGGCAATTAATCGCTCCAAGATGGCGGGACTATCTTCGTGAACCCGGAACCGGACTCGCCAGCCATCTGAGGCAACAGAACCGTCCCCCTGTAAATATCCCAGGAAGTAAGCTACATCAGCAGTCAGAGCCGGAATTTGGATAGATTTTGCTTGGCTGTTGATTTTGCCCCGAAACTCGGGTAGCTCAGTTGGTGTGCCCGGAATGGCTTGAGGCACAAATACCAAACGGGAGCCTGCTTTCAGGTCTTTGGCCTTGACCATTTCGTAATTGCCGTAAATGTCGGTCAACACTGCTACCTTATGGTCAGGGGTACATTCAAAAATGCCATCTTGTGTCCGGATGCGACAGAGCGATTGCTCTCCCTGGACAAAAAAGTTGGTGACTGGGTAAAATCCTTTGCTGGTGAGGACGCGATCGCCAATCCGCACCTTGGCAATAGGAACCAAGCCCGATTCCGTATGCACGAGGGCATCTGACGGCAAACAGCGGCGGATATTGCCAGCAACGATCGTGGCCGCCGCCTCATCAATTAACAAGCAGCATTCCACAGAATTTAATTGCCGTCCCACTGCTTTATTTAAAATTGCGGCGCAACGCTGAAACAAACTAGGCAATTTAACTGGATTAGCAACACCACCAAATCCTTTCAGTGGCTCCCCTGCTGGCCTGACATTAGTCAAGTCAACTGCAACATTGACCAACCCATAAAACCGGTCATCAGTGGATAATTCTAGCAAAGTTTGATAAGCCTGAACCCAACCTTGACGCGAGTCTCCCACCTCAATGGTGACGCTGTTTCCCTCCACTGTCACCGCCATTTTTTCTTGGCGCAAATGCGGTGGTTTGCTGCCAATTTCGCCACTCAAAGTGACATTAAGTTGATTTCTAATCGGGGGCAATTGGTTGATGTATTTCGGTTCTAGGACGGCCCCTGTCCCACACCCCATCATCGCCAGATCCATGAGCAACCCGAAGGCCCGCCAGTCATGGATATTGGTGGAGGAGCAGTTGTAGGCCCCAGAAAAATTCTCCTGTTGCTCAATCCATTCCAAACCGCCAATCCATAACCAGCGACCGGAGGGTAGGGCCTTGAGCTGCTGCTGCATCCGGGTCATTAGGGCAATTTCGGGAGCTGTCAGCTTGCCCAGTTTGGCGAGTCCGGTAATAGTACGATCGCACACTTGCTGCCAATTTTCCCGCCCCATCGGACCAAACCGGCTGTAGGTCCGATAAAACACCGGGTTAGCTACCGCCGCTCCCTCCGGAAACAGTTCTGGTTTGGTTGTTCTTTCCAGTTCTCGGACGCCTTCAGGCGTCGCGCTTGTGCTTACCATAGTTTACAGTACGTCCCTCGTTCTTCTGCAATTGAGCAGATTAACACTATAGTCTATTTAGTGGTCAATCGCCCAAAATTCCCGATTTGACGCTATTGATAGGGTTTCATTGCCCATGATTCTCTGGCTTGGAGGAATTCTCACAGAAGTGGATCTGGCGAAAAGCCGAGCCTAAGATAAGCTGGTTGGCTTCCAGAATTACACAATGACAAACCAAGTTTTTTAAAAAACTCTCGATTGTACCACAAAAATTTTATTATTTTTCATTTATCCCCTGTCCAGGGACAAGGCACTTAGGACTGGGGAAATTTGTTAATTTTCTTTCCCTAATGGAGTATGATATAATTTTGGTGCATCCCCCCAGAAGTCAGAATCTTACCCTGGGGGCAGTGCAGAGCTTTTGGCAACTTCAAAGGCAGTATTATGAGTTGGTTTGAGGATGAAGAGCCACCCGATATTTATCGGGGCTTTGAAAAAATATTAGCGTTACAGCACCAAACTGATAAAGCCTTGGAAGTGGCGGAACAGGGAAGATACAAAGCTTTTGTCCACCTCCTGGCCACACGCTTGGCGGTGGAACCAAAATCCCTGCCAAGGATCAACTGCCCTACTATAGACGAAATCAAACAAATAGCCCGCAGCCACAACTCCACTTTGGTCTATTATTCCCTTCTCTATGATTGGGAGCAGTGGGTTAAATTTTCCGGTTTTCGCCTTGGTTTCAATCAATCCTACGCCTACGCCACGGAACTGTTTATTTGGGTGTTATCACCTAGAGGCAGGTTAACTTTTCGCCGATTGGATCTGAAAACTCTTTGGGATCAAGAAAATACTTCCCTCGCGGGCATAGTTCGTAGCCTCCGGGACGGATTAACTAATGCCAGCACAGATGCTATTTCCTGGCAGGAGCCAGCAGCCTTGGATGAAAATGGGGCAGCACCCCTGTACTCAAAACTGAAAAAACAGCTCCGGCTGCTCTATCAATTCTTAATTGAGCCAGTAGCTTCAGAACTGCCCTCAGAGCAGGGAGCGCGGGTAATTTTTATCCCCCAAGATTTCTTGTTTCTGGTGCCGTTCGCTGCGCTTCTTGACCAGTCGGGCAAGTATTTGATTGAAAAATACTCGATCGCCTGCGCCCCAGCGATTCAGGTGCTACAGCCAAAGTCGCACCACCACCAACCAGCAGAAACAGCTCTGGTAGTGGGAAATCCTACCATGCCATCTCTGTCTTTGCAATTTGGGGAACCACCAGTGGTACTAAGTGACCTCCCAGGCGCCGCCAGAGAAGCCGCCGCCGTGGCTCAATTGCTGAATACTACTGCCCTCATTGGGGACGCCGCGACGAAAACAGCAGTGATTGATTGCTTGATGGACGCCTCAATAATTCACCTGGCAACTCATGGATTTTTAGATGATGCGGACTCCTGGCGGTGCGCGATCGCCCTGGCTCCCAATCCCGGTAACAACGGCTTACTGACAATTCGCGATATCTTAAATCTCCCCAAACCAATGGCAGCTCAACTCGCCATCATCAGCGGCTGCTCCACCTCTCCCCCCTACGCCCCATCCCCCACAAAAGCAGAGGGGGGAAAAAGGATTTGGGGTGATGGGGTAGCCGCTATCTCCCGTGCCTTCCTTTGGGCAGGGGTCCCCAGTATAATGATGTCTCTCTGGCTCCCACCCACAGTCCCCACCCTTGATTTAATGACCGAATTTTATCGCCGTTGGCAGCTCGAAGACGACAAAGCCGAATCTTTGCGCCAAGCGATGCTCCAAACTATGCAGCAATACCCCCATCCCCGGGACTGGGCCGCTCTTACCTTATTTGGCGCTCCCCAATAGGGGACGGGGAGACGGGGGGAAGGGGAGACGGGGAGTCCCAACCCTGTAGGGTGGGCAAGACAGTTTTTTTAATTCATATAAATAATAGTCAATGACTTTGCTCGACTTACTTGCTTTTAGCTTATTTGGCGCTCCCCAATAGGAGCGAATGCCATCCCCTCCCATCTCTCACTCATCCCCTAACATAAGAGTGTAACCACTGGCGAAACCCCCGGCGAGCCGCCGTCGCTCCCGTCGTCTCCCCGATTTTTAAAAACTGCAAAATCCGCTCTATTACCGGCAAATTCGGGAATGTGGGGCTGGTTTCTACCGGCAAATATGCCCCTGACTGGAGAACAAAAATTTGTAGTTGGCCATTACTATAACGCCACAGTTCCGGGACTCCCAGAGCTGCATAAGCATCAATTTGAGTTGTGGAAGTAACATCCACTTCAATGGCTAAATCTGGAGGTGGATCTGTGGCTAAATCTACCCGCTGCTTCCCCACCATCCGCGCTGCATTTTGGATGTAAAAACAATCGTCTGGCTCTATACCGGCTGCCATTTCAGGGCGTTTAAACGTTGTGGAGCCATAAGGCTCCCAGTCTAAACCTAATTCATCCAGCAAGATTTTCACAAACTCGCCAATCAATATTTTGGCTTTTTCATGTTCTGGCAGGGGCATTTTAATCTCCAAACAACCTTGATAGTAAGCAACTCTGGTGGCACGATGTTCGCCCATGTCTCTTAAAATTGCTTCAAAATTATCCCAGGTAATTTCTCGCAAAGTCAGGTGTTGTCCTGGTTGGACTTCAATTTGGCGCAGTTGCAGTGTAAATACCATTTCTCGACCTCCTTAAAGGTTTGTAGTAGGGCTTCAGCCCTCTTAAAAAGGTTTGTAGTAGGGCTTCAGCCCTCTTTCATCAGTCTTTCATCAGTTCGTAGTAGGGGTGATTCGCGAATCACCCCTACAGCCCAAAAATCCGGCGGGCTAAAGCCCAAATACAAACCTCGGTTTAGCGGTTGGCGTAGAGTTTTATCGGTTCTTTAATCCAGCGAATATAGAAGTGTTTAAATGTGGATTTGAGGACGCGGGGTAAACCGAAGTCGATGGGAACTAGGGCGGCGGGGAGTTTCCAATCGGTAATTTGCACTTCGGCGGGGTGCAGGAGGGGAAATTCGATGTGTGATAGTTGGGGAAGTAATCCCAGACGATCGGCGGCGGCGGCGGTAGGGACGAGGGCGGGGTCCACGTTGAGGATGTGCAGCAAAGCTCGATCGCACGCAAACACATCCGTAGAAGCCGCCAAAATCCCCAAATCTCGGGGTTCGCCGCCACTCGGTCCGTTCCCCTCATGCCCGATAATCCCATCCACAATCGTTAAATCGGGATTGATTGCCCGGGCTGTTTCCACCAGCATTTCCCCAAACCGATCGCTATCTTTCCCGGCTTCCAAATGCCACCATGCTTTCATCTTACCTGGAACGCAACCAAACAGGTTTTTTACCCCCAAAGTCATGGTTAATTGCACGTGGGATTTTACCTTGGGTAAATTAATCACCACATCGGCTTCGATCGCCTCTTTGCACAGACGCAGATGATTGAATTCCTCACTCACAGTTTCATAGCGTTTGCCGTGAAACTCCACCACTGGCAAATCCAACTCTTCTATCATAGGCAGATAACCGCTCGCAGTGGCCACGCCTTTGGCACTCCCAAAAGCGGGACTATCTCCCAAAAACGGTTTACCGCCAGCTTCTTTGACCATTTGGGCAACGCAGTAAACCACTTCCGGGCGAGTGACACATTCTTTCCCCGGACGGGAACCAGTGAGCAGGTTTGGTTTCAACAATACCCGGTTTCCTGGTTTTACAAAAGCCGCCATTCCCCCCAAAGGCTCTAGGAGATTTTCTAAAGACTTGCGTAGTTGGGAAATCTCGTATGAATTGGCACTAATTAAGCTGACTACAGACATGGTTATTGGAATTTTGTTATGTTGACTTCATTAATGGGGCTAAAGCCCAACTACAAACTACAAATTCAAGGTTCGTAGTTGGGCTTTAGCCCAAATTCCCCATTTAGGGGAGTTCGTAGGGTGGGCAGTGCCGAAAATACTGCTACTGTCAGGGAAGAGTTATTAGTTTTGGCACTGCCCACCCTACTGCTGCTACGAACTATGAAAGAGGGCTAAAGCCCAACTACGAACCAATTTATTCACTCACAGGAAATCTGCCTCGAGCGCCGCGCTGCATAGATGTAACGCGCTCGCAGTTAGCAAATATCCCTTCACCCTGAATTTGATTCAGTGGTGGCTTGATATCCATTTTAACAACATTGGATGTAGAAATAATCACTGTTTGGTCGATGAGATGGAATACCAACCAGGGTTTTTGCAGCATTTTGCCTAGCTGGCTTTGGAATTGTTGGGGGTCGATGGGGATTTTAAATGATTCTTCCTCGCCGTTAACATAATAAATGGTTAATTCGGTAACGGCAGCAGTCATTTGGGCAAATGAACCTCGAGCAGTCATATGTTTTCTCCTGATTGGTAATATGTTGTTTGTCCTTTGTCACTTGTAGGGGCGATTCGCAAATCGCCCCTACAAACGGACAAATGACCAGTGACAAAAGACAAAGGACAAATGACTATGTTGGCATGGCGCTCATTTGTTGTAAGTCGAGAACTTGGGCGAGTTCCTCGGCGGTCATCAGCCCTTTTTCTAGGACGATTTGGCGGAGGGATTTGCCAGTTTCCAGGGATTCTTTGGCGACGGCGGCGGCGTTGAGATAGCCGATGTGGGTATTCAGGGCAGTAACAAGAGCTAAGCTGCCTTCGGCGTAGGCTTCGCATCGGGCTGGTACTGCAGTAATGCCTTTCAGACAGCGATCGGTGAGAGCCGCCAAAGTATTGCCCAGGATTTCAATACTGTGAATGAGATTATAGGCAATCAGGGGCATCATCACGTTTAATTCTAACTGTCCGGCTTGGGCAGCGAGAGCGATCGCGCTATCATAGCCCATCACCTGAAAGCAGACCATTGAAGTCATTTCCGCCATGACCGGATTATACTTCCCTGGCATAATCGAAGAACCGGGCTGCACTGGTGGGAGCTGAATTTCTTTCAGTCCGGTTTTCGGTCCAGAGTCCATCAGGCGTAAGTCATGGGAAATTTTCAGCAGGTCCACGGCTAAATTGCGTAAAGCCCCGGAGACGCTGGCAAATGGGGCCATACTCTGCATGGCTGCCATCATGTGGGGGGCGCTTTGGAGGGGCATCCCGGTTAATTCGGCGAGGATAGCAATTGCCCGGAAGCGGTATTGGGGATGGGTATTTAATCCAGTTCCTACCGCTGAACCTCCTAATCCGAGTACCATTAAATCCTCGGCGGCTCTTTCTAGGCGGCGGTGGTGGTCGGCTAAGATGTGGGACCAGGCGCGAAACCCTTCGCCCAAACGCACGGGTACGGCGTCTTGATTGTGGGTTCTACCAGATTTAACGATGTCTTGAAAGGCGGTGGCTTTGTCTTGTAGGGCAGCCACGGCGTTGGTCAGAGCGGGGTAGAGAGTTTTTTGGAGTGCGAGCAAACCGCCGATTCTAATGGCGGTGGGAATGACATCGTTAGTGGATTGACCATAGTTTACATGGTCGTTGGGGCTGATGCGATCGTAGTTGCCCTTGGTGTCGCCGAGGATTTCCAGGGCGCGGTTGGCCAGCACTTCGTTAACGTTCATGTGGTGGGAGGTGCCTGCTCCGGCTTGATAAACATCCACAACAAACTGGTCACGCAAATTTCCCTGAAGAATTTCATCGGCGGCTTGGATGATGGCGGAGCTGATGTCTGGGGGAATGCAGCCTAATTCTTGATTGGCTTGCGCTGTGGCTTTTTTAATCAACAGGCAGGCATCTACATAAGTTGGTAGGGGTTTGAGCCCGCTGATGGGAAAGTTTTCCACTGCCCGCAGTGTCTGGATGCCATAGTAGGCGGCGGCGGGAAGCTGTCGGACTCCCATTGAATCCCGCTCCGTGCGGTCTAATGGTGAATTTTCTCTGGTCACAATTTTGATGCTGATTAAGATTGGTAATTTTATCATGCACAAACCGCGATTATACTCATAAGATGGAGCTTTTCAGGAGTATGCTGGTGGTGAGGGATCAGGAAATGCCTGCACGGTAAGGAATGAGGATGGGTTATGAATCAAACCACCACCGTTTATGAGAAAATTTTGGAGTGCCGCCCCGATAGTTATGGGGACTGGTATCATCAGGGCAATGCCCTGCAAGATATGGGACGCTATCAAGAAGCGCTCTACAGCTATGAGCAAGCGCTAGAGTATCAACCGGAAGATTACTGGGGTTGGTATCAGCGGGGTAAAGTTCTGGAGCAGCTCGGCTGCTGGGAAGATGCGATCGGCAGTTATGACAAGGCGCTGGCCATTCGCCCCGATGACTACTGGGCATGGTATGAGAAAGCCTGTGTGATGCGCTCTTTAGGGCGCTATGTGGCAGCTCTTGCTAGTTATGACCAGGCTTTGGCAATTCGCCCTGATGATTATTGGTCTTGGTATCGGCGGGCGGGAGTGCTGCAAGAGTGCGAACGGTACTCGGAAGCTCTTGCTAGTTATGAGAAGGCGCTGGCAATTCGCCCGGATGATTACTGGTCATGGTATCGGCGGGGGGAAACGATGCAGGCGGCGGGCAATTATGAAGAAGCTCTGACACATTACGATCGGGCTTTGGCCATCAAGCCCAACCATGACGCTTGCTGGCACAAGCGCGGTAAAATGCTCGATATCTTGGGTGAATCTGAAGCCGCTCTCGATTGCTTCGATCGGGCAATCGAACTCAACCCAGACAATGACGTTTACTGGTACGATCGAGGTATTGTCCTCGACGACATGGAACGGTTTGAGGAAGCCGCCGCCAGCTATGAACAAGCCATCGACCTGAACCCAGACAATTATTGGGCGTGGTATCAACTGGGAAATGTCCTGGTACAACTAGGCAGCTATGAAGATGCGGTGCCCATATACAACAAAGCCATTTCCTGCCAACCAAGCTGGGATTGCTGGCCACAGTTAAAGCATTTGGGGAGCTGGATCTGGTATGACTTGGCTAATGCCCAAAGTCATCTGGGCCGCACGATAGAGGCTGAAATTAGCTTCCGGCGAGGCAATGCGATTGAGGCAGGTAATTTGTAGATCGAGTAGATGGATTTTCCCCTGGCAGAAACCGGGGGCAACAACTGGCCACAGAGGATGAGCTTGCCCCGGGAGCGCAGCGAAGTTTCTCCTAACGGAAGAGAAATGAGGGTGAGTTTTCCCGGCTTCATCACGGCTCCACGCAAAAGCATCTGCTTCACAGACCAGTCGGATCGAGACATTCACAATCTAAAACACATCAGGGCACTGTCATGGATAATGCCAACGGCAGCGGCGAAACCATCGCCCCAGAGTCAGATACCTCCTCAGGTCAGCCAAATGATTATTTGCATTGGTATAAACGAGCCACTGTCTTGCGAGACTCTGGACGTTATGAGGAAGCCTTGGCCGGATATGAGAAGGCGATCGACTGCCGACCGGATGATTATTGGTCTTGGTATCAGCGGGGAAATGTTCTAGGCGACCTTAAACGCTATGCTGCAGCGGTGGCTAGCTATGAAAAAGCTCTGGAACTAAGACCCGATGACTATTGGGCATTGTATCAGCTTGGCCATGCTTTGCTGGGCTTGGGGCGGGATGAAGAGGCGATCGCCAGTTTTGACAAAGCCCTTAACATTAGACCCCATGACTACTGGGCCTGGTATCAGCGGGGGAGGGCTCTGGACGACCTCCAGCGGACAGAAGAGGCTCTGGCCAGTTTTGACAAAGCTCTCGATATCAGACCCGATGACTACTGGGCTTGGTATCGCCGGGGCAATACTCTTGATCGCGTCAACCGCTATGAAGAGGCCGCCCGGAGTTACCAGCGAGCCGTAGAGGTGAAAGCCGACGACTTCTGGGGTTGGTATCGTCTCGGAGAAGCTAGGGAACATTTGGCTTGCTATAGTGAGGCAATATCTGCTTTCCACAAGGCCAGCCAAATCAAACCCGAAGCCCCAGAACCTCACTATCGTAAGGCTTGTTGTTATGCTAGTTTAGTGAATGGTGATGGTTTAGCTGACTCCACCCTGCGAGCGATTGAAAACTTGCACCATGCCATTAACCTCGATCCAGAAGCATATCGCCCCAAGGCTGCCATCTCTCCCAGGTTTGACTCCATTCGCCAAGACCAGCGGTTTCAGGCCCTGATGAATCCCCACCGCGATTAACTTTTGCGATTCAAGTTATATCACTAAAGTAATTTAGTAATTAGTGCGAACTTTAGTGATATTAAAATATATAGCAGTAGCCAACCCAGTTAAGACAATTAGTGTGAAGCGCCAGGAGTGTAGAAGTCCTCTACCCGGGCTTGCTGGTAGCGGGCTCCTACACCCGCATTCACTCGATGTCCTAATTTTTCTGGCTACTGCTATAATTTTTCCGAACCGAACCAAACCGGTTCGGAAAACAAACCTACGGAATCACTTGTCAAAAACCATCAATAGAGAGTAGAGTTTAGATCAAGTCCTTTCTAGCTTCGTTTAGGTAATTTCGGAGCAACCACACTTTGATTGTCTCTACCATCGGGGTAATCCAAGTGGCGCCAGTTATTCATAAATGAAGCTAGAGGACTTGATAAACACTCATACCGGGTTATCCCGGCAAAATGACAATGACAAATTTTAAAAACTTAGAAAAAAAGATGGCCGAAGATGAAAAATACCTTCCCTTAGAAGATACCAGCGCTTATAAACAGGCGATAAGAAGATTCCCATTCACTGAGATGTTTTATCGAAGTATAAAGTTCCTTAAACGTCTGTTTTGATAGGATTGATTGATTAATCCTTGAGCCCCGTGGCTTAACCCAATCACCCCCTTTGACTATCAATGGGGGTGATTTTTGCTTTTGTTTTAGCAGCCAACTGTAATTGCCCCTCATTAAATCGCTTTTAATGGGGGTATTTGTGTTTTTAGGTATCCTAGCTCGTTTACAAATATAGCAGTAGCCAGATAGATGAGGACATCCAGAAAGTAGGGTGGGCATTGCCAAAAGTCAACTACCTATGAAGCGGTGATGAGGTTCGGCACTGGGTGGGCAGACTGTTTTAATAGCCTTGGCTACTGCTATATTTCAACACCCCAAGGCAGGTTTCTCAGCTTTTCTACTCCTTGCCTTCATCCCCCTTCACAGGTGAGCGATCGCCCACAGCACCAGTGGCAAAGTCACAAAAGCCAGCAGGGTTGATATTACCACCGCCTGCGCCGTGCGATCCGCATCGCCGCCGAATTCATTCACCATCAAAAAAGAATTAATCGCACAAGGCATGGCACTTTGCAAAACCAGCACTTGCAAATCCAGGCCCGACATCCCCATGCCTTTACCCACTACCAACGCCATCAGCGCCCCTCCCACCAGGCGCAACAGACTCGCACCAAACTCGTAACGTCCCGGCTCAAAACGTTTGCTAGCAATTTGGACACCCAATACCAACAGAGCCAGGGGAATCGTCCCTTCACCAAGCAACTGCAAACCCCGATCGAGTTTCAGCGGTAACTCGATTTGAGAAAAGCGCAAGCCCAAACCCAGCAACACCGCCCAAATGAGGGGCAGTCGCAGGGTAAAAGCCAATCCCCGACGCCAACCACCCCCATTCAGAAACGCCGGGACCGTAATCACCGATAAAATACTGTGGCAAACCATATACACCACGGCGCGGTCCAAACCGGGGGCTCCCAAGGCAAACAAATTCACCGGTAGTCCCATATTGCCAGCATTGGGCAGGACACTGGTAGTGACTAAACTTTTTTGCAACGGGATTGCTAAACCCAGTTGGCGTCCCCACCACCAGGCAACCAAGCCAATGGCAAAGTAGGTGAGAGTGCAACCCAAGACGATCGCCGCCGCACTCTGGGCACTCAGGGTAGTGCGGTAGAGACTGTCCGCCACCATCGCCGGAAATAAAACATAAAGGGCGAGGCGAGACAGAGTGGGGAGATGGAGTTCTAGAGTTTTGGCGGCGATAAAGCCAATCAGGACGATCGACCCTACGGGAAACACCGCAGATAAAATCGCAATCATAGGTAGAATTTTACTGGTTTTTCACGGGATTGTCAGCAGCCAGAACCCCAGGAATGGTTGTCAGCCTAGTTCCCTGACGCTACAATTATCTAAGATCCCAGCAAAATGCGCGGTGCCGCAAATTACAGAATTTACCCGGAAATCTCCTGGCTGAAAATGTAATTTATAATTTGTCATTCGTCATTTGTCCTTTGTCACTTGTCATTTGTTTTTTGTCAAATGACCAATGATCAATGACCAATCACTGGAATTAGGATTTAGATCAAGGAGTTGACATGTCAAATATGATTGCAGCCGTCGTTAACTGCGACGAAAAAAACGACCTGCGTCAGTTGATTGTCGAATTAAAAACTGAAAGCAAGCGCTATTTGCTAAAAAACGACATTACCAAGGCGTTTGGGTTGTACTGCAAACGCCACAACAAGCCATCTTATTTTCACAATTCTTCTGGTCTGGGGCAACTCATCTATTATACCCAGGAAATTATTTTGGAAGCTGAGAGCATTTGTATCATCATCCGTCCCAAAATTGCCGGAGAAGAAATTTATCGGATTTTAGAAGATTTGCAAGTAGAGCAGTTGACGGTGCAGGAACTACTAGACTTGCGCGATCGCTTAGTCAACCACTACCGTCCCCAAGAAGGAGACGTCCTAGAACTGGACTTCGGTCCCTTTTACGACTACTCCCCCACCATCCGCGACCCCAAAAACATCGGCAAAGGAGTTCAATTCCTCAGCCGCTACCTATCGAGCAAACTATTTGCATCTTCCCAAGAGTGGTTAGAATCCCTCTATCACTTCCTCAGCTTACACCGCTACAATGGGATGCAGCTCCTGATTAATCAGCGGATTAAAAGCCAGAAGCAGCTCTCAGAAAAAGTCAAGCAAGCTATAGAATTTGTCAGCGGTCGTCCCGCCGCTGAACCCTACGAAGAATTCCGCTTTCGCCTGCAGGAGTTAGGTTTTGAACCGGGTTGGGGCAACACCGCCACCCGCGTGCGGGAAACCCTAGAAATCCTCGACGCCTTGATTGATTCCCCCGACCACCAAACCCTGGAAAATTTCACCTCACGAATCCCGATGATTTTCCGCATCGTCCTGGTATCCGTTCACGGGTGGTTTGGTCAAGAAGGCGTCCTTGGTCGTCCCGACACGGGGGGTCAAGTGGTGTATGTCCTCGACCAAGCACGCAGTTTAGAAAAACGACTGCAAGAAGAATTCCAAGAGCAGGGTTTAGATGTGTTGGGGGTGCATCCCAAAGTAATTATCCTCACCCGCCTGATTCCGAACAGCGAAGGCACCCGGTGCAACGATCGCCTAGAAAAAATCCACGGCACTGACAACGGCTGGATTTTACGAGTTCCCTTCCGGGAATTCAACCCCCGCGTCACCCAAAATTGGATTTCCCGGTTTGAGATTTGGCCATACCTAGAAACCTATGTCCTCGACGCCGAAAAAGAACTCCTCGCCGAATTCCAAGGGTCTCCCGATTTAATTGTCGGTAACTACTCCGATGGCAATTTAGTCGCCTTCCTCCTGGCTCGCCGCCTGAAAGTCACCCAGTGCAACATCGCCCACGCCCTAGAAAAATCCAAATATCTGTTTAGCAACCTCTATTGGCAAGACCTGGAGCCGCAATATCACTTCTCCTTACAGTTCACTGCTGACTTAATTGCCATGAATGCGGCCAATTTCATTATCAGCAGCACTTATCAAGAAATTGCTGGCACCACAGAAAGCGTGGGGCAATATGAGTCATACAAAAAATTCACCATGCCCGACTTGTATCACGTGGTGAATGGCATTGAGCTGTTTTCACCGAAATTTAACGTGGTGCCTCCGGGAGTGAATGAGGCGGTATATTTCCCCTACACCCGGACAGAAGACCGCGTACAGGGCAACCGGGAACGCTTGGAAGAACTGCTGTTGACTCTAGATGACCCGAGTCAGGTGTTTGGGAACTTAGACGACCCCAATAAGCGGGTGATATTTTCGATGGCGCGACTCGATCGCATCAAAAATCTCACCGGTTTGGCCGAATGCTTCGGCAAGAGTGAGGCGCTACAAGAACGGTGTAACTTGATTCTAGTCGCCGGGAAACTGCGTACAGAGGAATCTACCGACGCCGAAGAAATTGCCGAAATCGAAAAACTCTATCGCATTATCGACCAGTATCAGCTCTACGGCAAAATTCGCTGGCTAGGGGTGCGCCTCTCCAAAGCTGACTCCGGGGAAATCTACCGCGTCATCGCCGATCGAGAAGGCATTTTCGTGCAACCCGCCTTATTTGAAGCCTTCGGTCTGACCATTCTCGAAGCGATGATTTCCGGCTTACCCACCTTTGGCACCCAGTTCGGCGGTCCGTTAGAAATCATTCAAGATAAATTCAACGGTTTTTATATCAACCCCACCGACGAGGAAGGAACCGCTAAGAAAATTCTCGATTTTCTTGCCCAGTGTGACGCCTATCCCCACTACTGGCAAGAAATATCCCAGCGGGGTATCGAGCGGGTTTACAGCACCTACACCTGGAAGATTCACACCAGCCGGTTGCTATCCCTGGCGAAAACCTATGGCTTCTGGAACTACACCTCTAAAGAAAACCGAGAAGATTTACTGCGCTATCTTGAGGCTCTGTTCTATCTGATTTTCAAGCCTCGGGCTCAATCTCTGTTAAATCAACATATGCAGTAGATACACCATCAAGCTGTAGAGAACCAAAGGGGCGGGAACTCATAGTTTTTTCTTTCCGAAGAAAGACAATTGAAGAACCCGCCCCTATACAGTGCGAGAAGCTGCCGACTCAGACTTTTGGGCTTTTTCGGCTTCATTAAGTTTTCGGTTGAGTTCCCGCGTGCGGCGTGATAGGAGGCGGATGATGTTGATGGCGATACCGGGAGTCTCATCGATCGCGTCGTAGAGTTGCTGCTGCGTCAACACCAAGCACTCGCAGGAATCCAGGGTAGTCACCGAAGCCGATCGCGGTTCGGCGTCGAACAGGCTCATTTCCCCAAAGCAAGCACCCTGGTCCAGTTGAGCCAAATCGCGGTTGCCAATGTGAACTCGCACCCGACCGGAAACGACAATATAGAGCGATCGCCCCTCCTGTCCCTCCGTAAAAATCGTGTAATCACGAGGAAAAGACAGTTCATCCATCACAGAGGCGAGTCTGACGAGAAAATCATCTCGTAATTCTTTAAAAATCGGGACGCCTCTCACGAACAGGAGGCGTTCGACGCTGGTAAGCATTTATCTTACACCCTTGTCTTGATCTGTTTGGGGAGGTGTAGGGGTTTGGCTACCAAACCCCTACAGAAGGTTTCTGGCCGATTTTTCCCACAGGGTAAGTTTCTCGTTGCCGCCGAGACCGGGGTTTTCACCCCAGAGTCTAAACCCCGGTAACAACCCCCGGTTTCTGTCCCGGACTTGTGCCTTGCTAGGGAAGGTGCTGTCTGGGAAACCAGATTCACACTACCGTCAGGATAACTGAAAAGTGGTCATTGACAAAGGACTTTTGGTCAATTAGCCTCAAATCCAGCGATGCCGGGATAATTGCTTAAAGAGCTATCTTTAATCGCAGTAGCCGATCGGGCAGGAGTCGAATCGCTCACCCCCAACTGCTCCATCATCTGTCGCACCTGCGCCGCCACCAACCGGTCCGGGTCATTCTTCATCATCGGCAGCAGTTCCGTCAAAGCCCGAGGCGAAGCCACCTTCAGGTAAGCCAAAACAGCTTCGCGCACAAAACCCTTGGGATGGCGCAGACAAGCCAGGATTTGGTCAGCCGTCAGACTCCACCGTGCCGATCGTGCCAAGTGGAAACAGCAAGCCAAAGGCCAGTCAGACAGGAAATGGCGCAATTCCAACAAGTGGCGCACCCGTCGCTGGGGTGTCATCCCTTCAATATGGCAAATTTCCGACAAACTTTGTAGTTTTTCCTCATCTGATTGGCGATCGAGTACCGCTAGTAGCACCCGCTTGCTCGGAATATCCAAAGTATTGTCCAAAATTTCCAACCCTCGCGCCATATTCGTCCGCTGACCAGACTGGAGATTAAAAGTTGCCGCCTGAATTCGCTCGATCGGGTAGAGAAACTTCATCAGCAGAAACAACCGATCCGTCCCATCCAACAGCAAATCAGACATGGCACTACGCAACATATTCGCCTCTGGAAAAGACACCTGTGGGTCCGCCAAATCCACCAGAGCCGCATATATCTGACCCATAAACATCAGCTCTTGCTCAATCAACTCCTCAACGCCGCTGCGACCCAGCACATCCAAAACCCTCTCGATACCAGCTTCCTGGGGAATTTTCAGCAACACCCGCAAAATATTGCGGCGCGTCGTCCCCCAAGCCGTCATCAGTCGCACCACCAACACATCGATTGCCTCCGGGGTGGACATCTCCCCCAAAGCACTCCAAGCGTGCATCCGCACCAAATCCGGTTTGTGGATATCTTCCGCCAAAGCCACAACCCTGGATAGCACCTCATTCCCCAAGCGCACTAGAGAAGCTCTCGCCGCCTCTCGGGTGGACTTATAGTAAAGACCGCGCAACAAAGACGGGTAATACTCCTCCAAATGAGTCGAAGAAATCACCTCCAGCAAAGCGCAGCGCACCCGCAAAGACTCATCCTGCAGCAAATTGGGGATGTACAATCGCAAACCCTGTAAATAGTCCGCTTCCCCCAGGGCCCGACACCCCATCACCCGTTCCCATTCCTGTTTATGGGTCACCATCCGCCGCAGAGTATTAGTCGCCTCAGCTTTCTGCTCCCGGTTGCCCCGGCGCAAAATCAAAGCCGCCGCCGTACCCCGCACCACCGGATCAACTTCCGGCTGTAGGTAAGGCCGTAACTGCTCAATTTCTTGCTCCGGCTCCACCATCCAAATGTAGCGCAGGGCTAAAGCCATTACCTCTGGATTAGATGTTTGATTCACCAAACTTCTGACTTGGTTTACATAAGCCTTAACTGGATGTTGCACCATAATTTCCAGACTCTGGCGCTGTAGTGCTGGGGACAATTCCATGAGCAGGGGCGCCAATTCTTCGCTCACGTTGGCTTTGTCAATCTGGGCGAGCAGTTCTATGCAAGAGCGCTTATCGTCCTCTTTGCCCGGTTGCTGTAAAGTTTCTACTACCGTCCGCTTGAAAGTTTTGATATCCACATCAGAAACTCCCAACCGTCCGCTTTCGGCACTGGATACTAACAACCGCACATATTGAGAGCGGATAATGTTAATCACCACCAGCCACATGAGCGCCATAACTAAGATTAAGCATAGAAACAGCCAATCTTGGAGTTCCTGGATTTTTGCCTCTGGTGCTTCAGGTAATGCCCAGCGACACACCCAAATAATCCCCACCATCGCTAGGCCAGTAACCCCATTACACAAAGGTTTCAGCACCCCACCGATGAGAGACTGTAGGCTGTTGCGGTTGGCGTCTGGCAGAGGTTGGAATAGTACCGGTCCGGTGGCTTCCGATAGGGTGTAGTGAAATAATTCGTCCCAAAATTTCAGGGCAACAATGCCTGCAAAAAAGGCATATTTCGTCTCGGAAAAGCTGTTGAGGGAAAATATGGCCAAACCGATAATCAGCATTCCCACCCCCCCAATACCCATTGGTAAAAAGGTGGCGGAGGCAAAAACCCCGAATCTTTCAATGAGGCGGCTGGCGGCAAACCACTGGAGTAAGACTTCGCAGATGCCTAAAACGCCGTTGAAGACACCGATAAAGCTGGCAATGTTTTCCCCTGACAGGTTTTGGCTTTCTAGGGCGCTCAGAAATTGAAAGTCAATCAGGAGATAAAGGATGGGGGAGAGGAGGAAGAAGGCAATTAGGGGCACTACGTAGCTGCGCTGTTGTCCTTGCAGGCGTTTGTTGATGAAGCGAGCTTCTTCGTCTTCGCCGAATTCCGATCGGGAGTCGGGAAATGCCTGTTTGTAGCGCTCGCTGAGATAATATAGCAGCCCTGCGCCTACGCTAAACATGACGGCGGCGGCGATCGTCACGTTGGCTAAGCCGAACAAATCGAGCAAAAATGGTAGAGAAAAACCGCTCACCACGTCCGCCAGCAGGATCCCGCTGCTGATGATGGGGTAAGTGCGCTTGATTTCGCGAATGTTGAAGAGCTGGTTAGCCGCGATCGCCGTGTTCAAGTCGTTGAGAATGTAGATGCTTTCTACCCACAGCCGCAGGATAAACACCGTGACGCCGTAGAGAAATATGGCTTGGTTTTCCAGTCCGAATCTAAACAACACCAAAGGTGTGGGGATGAGAATCGCGATCGCCACGATCGTCCGCCGCAGGGACATAATTTTTTGCAGCCACGAGTACAAAAATCCCAACGCCGAACCCAACACCGCACCTGCGATGTAGATCCACGGTAGCGATGCTGCCCCATATTCCCCTAAAAGCAGACCCACCGCCGAAGCCTCTAGCCACAGCAACCCCACAGAAGTTGCCGTGTAAAATGCGAACATCAGCCCCGTCCGCCCCGCTTCATCTGGCCTCAAGTTCAGCCATTGCAGTATCTTCAGCACCCAGCCACTTTTTGCCAATTGCCTATCTTTCAGTTCCATGCAGCCTTGATTTCCCCAATTGCATCAATTTTTCCTGATTGACCCCTGACAATGCGCTTGTAATTCCGCCGCTCCGGAGCGGGATCAAGGCACTTGCTTGTTCCTACAAGCTCGTTGCCCCAACGTCACCAACATCAAATCAGAGCATCTGCTCTCAGTAAAAGTAAAATTCAACTAATTTTTAATCAGCGCGCCACTGTTTCCTAATCAAATCCAGGAACCGGTTGGCAGTGATGTTGTTCTGCCACTCTTTTCCTCCCCCATTGAATTGTTTAATTTTTCATCCAAATATGTTCTGCCCTGCATCTTCAGAATTAACCTGGTCGCCTCTACAGCTTGTTCAAACACTGACTTAGCACACCCCGGTTTCGCCCCATCACCCTAAATCTGGATCCCAGAGGGGGAGAGGGACTTTGAATATGTACCACATTTTTTCAGAACAGGCTGTAAGTTAGAATATATTAGTTAATGGCTTGAATCAACATCTGAATCCACGCATTTTGGGTATTTTTTTTAATTGTCATGGTAGGGGAGATTCGCTAATCTCCCCTACATACGAAAAAACTCCCTGTGTTTGGGAGGATACTACCCAAGAAAATTAGATCAGTATAGCCCACCAGTCCCCCAAACATCCTATCACCATTAGTCCGTAACCCCACCCCCGAGATGGTAGGGGGGAGAAAGCGAATCGCCCCTACCACAGGACATCGCGAATCGCCCCTACCACAGGACATCGCGAATCGCCCCTACCACAGGACATCGCGAATCGCCCCTACCAGATTCGCTTTCTCGCCCCTACCAAAGGACTAATGACTAAAGACCAAGGAGCAAGGACAAATGATCAATGACCAAGGACAAAGAACAAACTAACTCTTTTTCGGAGACAGCAACATCATCATTGTCCGCCCCTCCTTTTTCGGAGCTTGCTGCACTTCTCCAAGTTCTTGCAGGTCGGTTGCCATCCGCTTCAGGAGGGTTTCTGCCAAATCACTGTGCTGAATTTCTCGCCCTCGGAACATGATGGTTGCTTTCACTTTGTCCCCAGCTTTCAGAAAGCGTTCAGCTTGAGAAAGACGCACCTGATAGTCGTGGTCTTCAATTTTGTAGCGCATTTTGACTTCTTTCACTTCAGACGTGTGCTGCTTTTTCTTGGCCTCACGCGCTTTTTTCTCTTGCTCGAACTTGTACTTGCCGTAATCAACGACGCGACAAACTGGTGGGTCGGCTTTATCGCTGACTAACACCAAGTCCAAATCTCGTTCCCGTGCTATTTGCAGGGCTTCTGAGGGAGCCATGATTCCCAGTTGCGCTCCCTCCGTGTCGATGACCCGAACTTTAGGAAAGCGAATTCTTTCGTTTATTTGTGGTAAATCTCGAGTGCGTTTTTTGTTGTCAATCACAGGCGTTAAATATGATGCAAGTGGTTTGTTAACAGGTTATATTTGGGGGACGACGGGCTGGGGCGCCCCACTGGGCGGCGAAGCACTGTTAGCACCGCAAGGGATGCTGACGCGAACCGTTAGTCCAAGCGAAGCGTCGCCTTCAGGCGTTTAGACCGGCGATCGGGACTTGTCCTGAATGCGATCGCGTCCTTGTAAGCACTCCGAGAGTGCGGACCAATTAACCTCCCCCGGACATCGCCGAATCCTTATCCCATAATACATTGTTAACTCATGTGCTGGTTTTCTCCCCTTGACCTGGTGGAAAAAGCACGCCTGGGGAAGATTCCCGCAATATAGGCGCTTGTTTCCAGGTATTTGTACCCAATAAAACTGCCGACAGCCCGAATATGATTTCGATACTTTGCCGCCAGCTTTTTGGAGGTGAGGAGGCTGGATTCTTCCAGAATGCCAACTCGGGCAGGGAACTTGGGAGCTTCGCCTCTCTGCTCAAGGCAGATGCTATTTTACATGGATCCGGCAGGAGATTCTGGTGAGTTTTCCTGTATCCTGGTCAACCCTCTGGTTAGCCCAAGCCTTCGGAATTTTGGTCTGTCCCGGATAATTAGAGCTAATTTATATCAATTACATACTATACCATAAGTAAGTCAAATGGTTTATCCTAGATAGCCGATATTTAACCGCGTCACCTCCGGGTTGGGGAAAATATCCTGATGGGTTGCTGTTTTAGTCGTTTGACGAGTACAAATAACCCAATAGCAATATCTATCAAACCTGAAGGGCGATCGCCTGTGTCTAACTTTTCTGCTTCTTATCCTGGAAATTGGCTGACTACTGACGAACCCTACCCCCCTCTGGATGGGGCGATCGGGGGACAGTCGGAGCTATTGTCACACCTTCGAGATGCCCCCCATCACCCCCTAGGCCAAGGCGAGGGAAACAATCCCCAAATACCGCGCATTGGTCTTTTTGACAGCGGTTTGGGGGGGCTGACTGTTTTGAGAGAAATCTACCGACAACTACCAGACGAATCTATCCTTTACTTTGGAGACACCGCTAGGCTCCCTTATGGCAACCGCACCCCAGGGGAAATCGTGCAGTTTATGCGCGAGATTTTGGGCTGGATGGTGCCCCAGGGAATCAAAATGGCGATCGTTGCCTGCAACACCAGTTCGGCTTTAGCTCTAGAAACTGTCAGGTCTGAGTTTAACATCCCGATTCTGGGACTGATTCTGCCCGGAGCCCGAGCCGCCGTGGAACAAGGACGACGGATCGGCGTCATCGCCACCCCAGCCACAGCGGCGAGCAATGCTTACCGTCGCGCCATCCAAGAAATCGAGCCCGCCACATTAGTCTGGCAAGTAGGTTGCCCCGAGTTCGTCCCTCTCATTGAGGCCGATCGGATCAGCGACCCCTACACTACCGAAGTCGCCCGCGAGTATCTCGCCCCCCTGCTGATGCAGCAGATAGACACCCTGATCTACGGTTGCACCCACTACCCTTTCTTAGAACCGGTAATTAAAGAGATTTTGCCTCCTGAAGTCAGACTGGTGGATCCGGCTGCCCACGTCGTGGCTGCTGCTGTCAAAGAGCTGGAATTTGCCGGGATCCGGGAGACTCGCCCCCCCCTCGCCACCCGGTTCTGCGTTAGTGGCTCCCCAGAAGAATTTGCCCGCCGAGCCTTTACCTGGCTAGGATTTACCCCTACGGTTGAACAGGTAGAATTAGGCACCGCAGAAGAGTTGCCAGAGGCCAAAGAACCTGCCAGCTAAAATTGTGCATCGGCCTACACACAAAAAGGAGGGGCTACCGGTTGGTAGCCCCTCCTGGGTTTTTACTGGTTCTGTGCCTCATCCCTTACGCCGTTCAGCGACGCTTCGCTTTCCCTGACGGTTTACGCGCTTCATCGCCGGGATTGGGGTATTTACGATCGCGAGCGGGAACCCCTAGTGTTTCGGCCAGCGAAGCTCAACAACAAATAAATAGTTAGCAAATAAGCAGTTGCCAGGATTGGAATCAGCAGAGGCATATCTAAGTAAGTCATAGTACGGCCAGAGTGGAGTTGCGTTGGGACAGAGGAAAATTTTTCAGGGGAAGGTAGAAACCGGCGGCTCGGCTTACCGGAGGGTAGAAACCAGGTTTCTCAGAAGATGTCTAGTTTTAGCTGGCAGCTGCTTCTTTGAGCAACCGGAAATCCGGGTATTACCTTGTTTGGGGCTGAATCTGGCTCTTAGCACCCTCATTCGCGCCCTCTTTGGTAGGCTCTGACTCGGAGACATTCTGCGCAATTCCATCGCGATCAAGTGAGATTTGGCCGCAGATACCAACCGATCGGCACCTGATTCCCCAGAGTTTTCAGTGGCGCAACCGATTCAAACGATATGGTTGCAGCCACCAAAACATCCTGGAACAAGAGCCAACCACATAGACATCAGCGCCGCCGCCGAGTACGATCGGGCGCTCCCTGGTTGGTTTCAGTCATCGTGGCGATAAATTGTTTGACCCTTAGTAGTAAGCAACTGCCGCATAGAACCGATGTTTCCGCAACGGTAGCTTGGCGAGTAGTTGCTACTGCCAAATTGGCAAGACGCCACCAGCCTTATATTCTCAAGAGATATGTTATGGGGATGAGCCGCCTCATGTTCTAATTTGGCTCCCCCCACTCACCCCTAGAGCTAGGATTCATCAGCTCTCTCAACCAGGGAAAAATTTCCCTAGGATGCCTTTGGGGTCGCATTTTTTTGGGGGGGGCAAAGCAACCGCCCACAGTAGGCGTTTAAGATCCGCAATCTCACAGCAATGGGGAAACGCCCCAAGGCTGAAACATAGCGAGAACCGAGCCCCACCCAAGGTGAGGAAAGAAACCCAGTTTCTGATTCCCTCTGTGTGAAGTTTCCAGAGCCACTGCCGAGTAGGGACCTGGTTCAAACCCGCCTCTACGTTTCTGGACGGAGCAAATGGACTTGTGGGAGTCTCGATCGCAACGCCTAGAAAGTGGGTTCGGATATGTGTGGTCTTACTGACCCACAATCGGCCAAATCAGGAGTTGATCTAGGTGCCAAAGGAACCCGTACACTGTTTTGGCTGGCGATTTATGGAATTGTTTAAATTCTTATAAACTATGGTAACACAATATTTCGGGCTTTTTGCGCCTGGGAGCAAAAATACCTTAAAAATTCTCTGGCACCCAATTTCGCGCTTGTATGAGCCCACCGGGGGATAGATTTTGACAGCAAAACTGTCTTATCCGATGGCCTTAGCTTAGAATGTATGTAAAATTTTGTAAATTTAAGCCATCCTCCGCCGATCCATGACCTCAACCACTTCCATATTTTCTCCGGTTGAAGCCGACCTGCAGTTGCTAACCGAGAACCTCAAAAACCTTGTCGGGGCGCGTCACCCCATACTGTACGCCGCCGCCGACCATTTATTTGGCGCCGGGGGAAAGCGGATCAGACCAGCGATCGTCCTGTTGCTATCCCGGTCCACCATGCCCAACCAAGAGATTACCAAGCGCCACCAACGGTTAGCGGAAATCACAGAAATGATTCACACCGCCAGTTTAGTACATGACGATGTAGTGGATGAGTCAGATGTCCGACGGGGCGTGCCCACCGTTCATAAGCGCTTCGGCAATCGAGTCGCGGTCCTGGCGGGAGACTTCTTATTTGCCCAATCTTCCTGGTACTTAGCTTCCCTGGATAACCTGGAAGTCGTCAAACTGCTGTCAGAAGTGATTATGGACATGGCCGCCGGAGAGATTCAGCAGGGCATGAATCGCTTTGACACCAGCTTGTCCCTAGAGGCTTATCTAGAAAAGAGTTACTACAAGACAGCCTCCTTGATTGCCAATAGTGCCAAATCTGTAGGCATCCTCAGCGACCTATCTCCTGAAGTATCGGCTTCTTTGTATCAATATGGCCGCCAAATCGGTCTAGCCTTCCAAATTGTCGATGATATTTTCGACTTCACCGGTTCTACCGCTGCCCTAGGGAAGCCAGCCGGTTCTGACCTCAAAAGCGGGATCCTCACAGCACCAGTGTTGTTTGCCCTCGAAGAGGTGCCCTATTTGGAAACTTTGATTGAGCGGGAGTTTGCCCAAGAGGGAGATTTGGAGCAGGCTCTGGCTCTGATTGCTGGCAGTTCTGGAATCGATCGCTCTCGCGCCCTCGCCGCAGACTTGGCGAGTCTTGCCGTGACACATTTGGATGTCCTCGATCCATCTCCAGAGCATCAAGCTCTGGTTGATCTGGCAGATTATGCCCTCAGCCGCCTGTACTGACAGGAGGACGGGGAGACGCGGTTCGGCTTCGCCCTTCGACTTCGCTCAGGGCAAGCTCACCGACCGGGGAGACGGGGAGACGGGGAGACGGGGAGACGGGGAGAGGGGGAAGAGGGGGAAGAGGGGGAAGAGGGGGAAGAGGGGGAAGAGGGGGAAGAGGGGGAAGAGGGGGAAGATTACTCCCCACACTCCCCACACTCCCCACACTCCCCACAC
>Ga0073934_10000932_pt1 | contig 76274 bp, 56 predicted proteins | sample LarsenN4metaG_FD_76834 | JGI IMG/M metagenome (GOLD analysis project Ga0073934, IMG submission 76834) | Hot spring sediment bacterial and archeal communities from British Columbia, Canada, to study Microbial Dark Matter (Phase II) - Larsen... ...
ATGTAGTCGTAGAGAATGCGCGCGTACTCGAGCACCTCGTGAAGGCGGTTGGGATCGACCGGCTCGCTCGACGGAGCTTCCGGGGCCGGCAGCACGTCGACTCCGGTCGACCCGGAGACCAATGACGACCATAGATTGGCGTCGAGCCGCTCCGCGTTTTGCAGCGCCGTCACGATCGAGGTGGCGGACTGAAGCTTGAGGAAGAAGCCGACCGTGCCCCCCTCCGTGTCCAGATCGATCAGCAGAACCCGCTGTCCGCTCGTCCGGCGAATCGCGTGCGCCAGGTGCGTCGCCAGAGTCGAGCCGCCGGACCCCGGCTTGGACGATGTGACCACCAGCATCTTCCCCTGCGCCTGGACTCCCTCCGTCTCCGGCTGCCGCAACCGCCGCAGCCGCGCCACCGCATCCTTCTGCGCCGCCGGATCGAACGGCGAGAAAAGGAACTCGCTCGCCCCGGCGCGCAGCACCTGCACAAGGACGGTGCTGTCGCTGGCCCGGTGCAGCCCCACCGCGTGCACCGCCGGCTTGTAGGCCGCGACAAACCGCACCAGATCGCAGGCGGTCTTGAAGTCGCTGGCGACATCGATCAGAACCACGTCCGGCGAATGCTGCCGGAGCCGCACCTCGAGAGTGGCCGGAGAAGGATAGGATTTGAACTCCCCGAGCACCTGGAAATTCCGGGACTGCTGCTGGGAGGCATGGAATCGCTGCTGAATCTCCCGGTCGGGACAGATCAGCAGCGCCGTCAAACCCAGTTCCCGCTTCATTTCGCCCATGTCGCTGTTCCTCGGGGGCTCCGGCGCCGGCCGCGCCTCAGTTGCCGCTCCCGCCCCGCGCTCCCGCTTCGGCCGGAGGAGCAGTCGCGCCCGACGGGGCCGCCGCCGCTGGTGACGCATCAGCTCCTGTTCCCGCCGCTTCCCCGGCGGCGCGGACCGCTATACCGTCTTTGCCCTTCTTCTCCGCCTTTCCCGCGCGGTCCGCTTTCCGGTCCTTGCCGTCGTGGGCGGCTCTCGCGCCACCCGCCCTGGCGCCGCTGTCGGAGCGTTTGTTCCGGGCGTCCGGCATCGGGGAGACCACCGGCCCCAGAAACTCCTTGGGCATCACCGGCGCGGGCTTGGCGTCGGTGGGCTTCAACGGGTCGACGATCTCCGGCGTCACCAGTACGATCAGTTCCGTCTTCGCCTTGTTCTCCGCCTTGCTCTTGAACAGCGCTCCGAGGACGGGAATGTTGGCCAGCCCCGGGATGCGGTTGACCGAATCCTCGAGCCGGTCGTCGATCAGGCCGCCGATGACAAAGCTCTGCCCGGGCGCCAGCTCGATGTTGGTCTCAATCCGCCGCGTCGACAGTGCCGGGATCCGGAATCCGTTGAAGGTGACCGAGTTGGCGATATCAATCGAGGAGACCTCGGGCTTGACGTACACCTTCATCGTGTTGTTGGCCGTCAGGAGGGGATTGAACGCCAGTCGGATGCCGAACTCCCGGAACATGATCGTGACCGCGCCGGCATTGGATCCGCCCTGAAGCACAGGCACCGGGAACTCGCCCCCGACCAGGAAACTCGCCTCCTTCCCGTTAGTCGTGATCAGATTCGGCTCAGCCAGGATCTGAAGCACGCTCTGCCCCTGCAAGGCCTTGATCGTCGAGGCCAGGTTCAGATCCGGACGGAAAGCGAAAACGTTCAGCGCGTCCGACAGGGTGAAGTCGGAGACGGTCCCTGCTGCTCCGCCCGGAATCACTCCCCGGACATTGGACGGCCGCGGCGGCGAGAACTGCCCCGTCGAAACCGTTCCCGGCGTGTTCAACGCGCCCGTCGAGATGAGGTTGATGCCGAACTGTTGCGACCACGAGCGGTCGAGCTCGGCGAACTTCACGCGCATCAGGATCTGCTTTTCGACCGGCCCCGGGTTGACAACCAGGTTGTTCACCACCGTCTTGGCGAGCGACGCCACCAACGCCGCGGCCCGGTCGCTCGACACCTGGCTGGTGACCCGTCCCGTCAGAACGACCGAATCCCTCGCCGACTGGACGGAGATGGGGTCGTCCGGAAATGACTCCTTGAGGATCTTCCGGATCGGTTCGAGATTGTGCTCGACCGACACGTTGTAAAAAGTCCGCTGGCCGGTCTTCGCCCAGATCACCACGGTCGAAACGCCGTGGGCCTTGGCGTGCAGCAGAACCTCGCGCGTCGACACCGCGACGGCGTCGACAATCTCGGGATTGCTCGTAGAGATCCTTGCGACGTCCGCCGGGTAATCGAGGACGATGCTCTTGCCGACGGTCACGCGCAGGTCCTCCGACTGCGCCATCATCACGGCGGCCGCCAGGGTTGCCAGCGGAGCGAGGCGGAACAGGGGGTATCGGAGCTTCAGCATCGTTACAGACCTTTCCGGGCGTTCGAAACGACTTCAACGGTTTTCTGGTTGCCCCGGATGACGACCACCTGGTCGGGAACCGGCGGAGGTGGAGGCGCCGCCACAGGCGCCGGCGCCGGGGCGGCCGGGATGTCACTCACCAGCACAGGACGCGGGCGCGGCCGCGGCCGCGGCCGGATGTCGTCATCACCCGGTTCGGCGCCGCCCGATGGAGCCGGCCGGGCGCCGCCCTTGACCCGATACAGTTCATTCATTCTCTTCCCCGACGTCATGGCGATGGATTTGTCCGCGGCGTTGCGCAGCACCAGCTGGATCTTCGCCTCGTTGCCGGCCAGCGTGAGGATTTCGGCCTGCTCCGGCGTGACCAGAAGCGTCACCACCGGAGCGTTGATCGCCTGCCCGCGTGGGTCCGCCTGCATAGTCTGGCCCGCGCTGAGGACGGTGATGTCTTGCAGCGCTGTCGTCGTCATGGTCGTTTCGGAGCCGTTTGGCGGACGCCCCGTCACCAGCACGTCCACGTGCATTCCAGGAAGCACGAACCCGGCTACGCCGACCACTTCGTTCACCCGCACGGAAACAGCGCGCATGCCGATCGGGATCACCGGCGAGAGCCCGAAGCCGCTGCCCCTTTCGGCCAGCCGCCCATCGAGCACCGGTTCGTCGAGCAGAATGTTGCTCATCACCGGCCGGTCAATCACTTCCTCGGCCTTGCGGAACGCCCCCTTGGGAACCGCCGAGGCCGGCATCTTGGCCAGACGGATGTCGTCGGGTTTGATCGTCACGCCCATCGCAAGCGGCTTGGCGGCGACGACGACATCGACGGTCTCCGTCTGTTCGTTCGCCTTCGGCCCGGAGGATGCCTTCGAGGACATCTGGTAGAAGATGCTCGACACCACAAGGGCAAAAACCAAGCTCACCCCGAGTACGGTCAGGAACCTGCGATCCATACAAAATTTCTCCTTACTGGCTCGATAGCAAGGTCAGCCAGACGCCTGCGACGATGGCCGGTGCATACGGAATCGCGACCGGCTTCTTTTTCTCTTTTCTGTTCGGACCGAATCGGGCCCCGATAGCCGCGAAGCTCAGCGCGCCCGCCGCCATGATCCCCCCCACCACCGCCGTCCAGAACGCAAACGGAAACAGCCGGCTCAGCCCTACCACGGCTCCGAATCCGGCCATCAGCTTCACGTCTCCGCCGCCCATTCCGCCCAGCACGTAGAAGATAAGGAAAACGACGAAGCCGCACACGGCGCCCCCAAGAGCCGTGAGCAGCCCCCTCCAGCCGTGCGCCAGTACCTGGCTCAGAATCCCCCCCGCCAGTGCCGCAGCCGGCAGCCAGTTGGATATCGTCCGACGCGCGATGTCCTCCACGGTCGCCGCCAGCCCAACCACTCCCGCCACCCACATCTCGACTTCGACCGCCGACAGCGCTGCCATCGGTCAGTACCGCTCCTGGGGGAGGTCCAGACGGGTTGGCTCCTCGAGGAAACCGGCGCTCGCCACCGGTTTGCGTAAAAGCCGCGGTGCGACAAATCCGTTCCGCATCGCGTACTCGGTCAGCGGCTGCCCGGACGGAAGCCGCCACTCGGCGGCTGGCGCTACACCTTCCGCCCTGCGGGCTTCCTTTCGTGTCTGAAGCCCCTCGGAGGTTCTTGTGCGGGGCGTGCGACTCCTCCGTTTCATCTTTCGGTCTCCCCTTAGAACTTCGGTTGGATCTGGAACTTTCATTAGCGAGCTGTCTGATTTCTGTGTGGGCGTTCTAGTACTCTTTGCCGTCCGCTCGAACAACAGCGATTTCCCGTCATCTTCCTTGAGCCGCCACGCGCTGTCCTGTTTGAGCAGGCTCGCCAGCGACCAGTCCGGCGGAATCAGAGCGACGTCAAAAGAATGCCGGTCCAGGATCTGCTTCCAGTCGTGCGCGCCGGATGAGACCCGAACGTACTGTTTTCCGAGCCCCGGCCCGTAAAAGTCACTCCGCCCGTCGAAGAAGACCCGCTGCTGCGGGTAGAACCGGTAGATCAGGTAGTCCGCCCACTGATCCGTCGTCAGCACACGGCCGGCCCGGATGGCGTCCTGGTGTTTGTTCACCATCTTCACTGGGAACCGCAGCGCCGGAAAGTCCTGGGGCCACCGGATTCCCAGGTCCGCCACCAGCAGCCCGGCCACCATCGCCGCGGGCCACAGGCTCGTCCAGCGGAAGTTCCGGACCATGTCCGCGCCGAGATCATGCAGAATCCTCGTCACGCTGGACTTGGGCAGCCGCTCGGCTGCCTGTTTCCACAGCAGCGTCAGCTCGAGCGCCACCACCGGCGCCGCGATCGTGACGTAAATCGTCAGGTGCCGCACCGATCCGAGCGCCTGGTGAGCCCAGAACAGGACCCACAGCGTGCTCACCACGTTCTTGCGCGCCAGCAGCGAAGCGGAGGCGATCAGCCCGGCCAGCAGCAACACTTCGAAATGCAGAATGTTCTCGGCGCGAAAGCTCGGCGACTGAAACTCCTGCACTACCTCCCGAATCCAGTCCGAGCTCAGGTATTTCGCGATGTGCTCGTGCAGGTGATAACCGTAGGGATTCACAAACGTGGCGGCGAAGCAGCCGGCCGTCAGCAAGGCGTACCGCCGGACGGCCCGCCAGTCACGGGTCCCACGCCACCACTCCTCCACCGCCACGCCCGCCATCATCATGCCCGCACAGGCGATCAGGGCCAGAAATCCGCCATGGAGATTGGTCCAGAGGGCGGCCAGGGGGATCAGCGTCCACACGGCCCGGGTGGGGCGGGCGCGGTCGGCCTCCAGCAGCCAGATCGAAACCGGAAGGAGAATCAGCGTGAACAGATGAGGCCGCGCCAGGTAGTGCACCGAACTGGCGCCCACGGCAAGCAGGCCGACCGCCAGCGTCACCAGCGCGTTGGCGCCCCGCCACACCGAATATCGCATGACGATGGTCGCATACAGGGCCACCTGGACTCCGGCCAGGATCACGATCCCCTTGAGTCCCCAGATCCGGTGCAGGATCGCGTAGATGACGTCCGCGCCCCACTCCCACGCGAACCATCGCTCGCCGGCTTTGGAAAACGAGAATAGATCGGTCTGCGGAACCGTGCCGTGATCCAGAATGTATTCCCCGACGCGGATGTGCCACCCTGTGTCACCGTCGAGCAGGAGCCGGCTCCAGGCGTCGTGGCCCGACATGAACAGCCAAATGATCAGAGATATGAAGAGAAAGTCGGAAAAGGAAGGTGCCAGCGCCCGCCTCACGGTTTGCTCCAGCCCCAACCATCGGCAGGTGTAGCCTGGGCCGTTAGCTGGTACCAGTCTGGAATCAGCTCCAGTTAAGGCGAACGCCTCAGGCTCGGGCGGAGGGCCAGAGGCTGGCGGCGGCGAACGCCACGGCGGCGGACCCGAGAAACAGGTTTGGAGCCCAGAACCAATGTGTCAGGCCGATCAGCACCGCCGCGCCGAAAATGACCGCCAGGGCCCGGGTTGCGTTGCGAACCAGCGGCCCATCGGAGGAGCGTGCGGCGAGAAAAGCCAGCCACGCCGAGCCGGAGCAGAAGACGGCAAACGTCAGGCTGAAGCCATTCATAACCTCCCGCGTCGTCCGCCCGATCTCGGGGATGACGTAGGTGTCGAGCGAACGGTACAGCTGCTTTTCGGCTTCGTTTCGCGGCTGGGATCGAAGACCGCTGACGTGCCCCGCCATGTGCAGCACCGAGCACACGATCAGGGCCCATGCTCCCACGTTTAACAAAATGAAGCGCCAACCTCGTTTCCGCGTCACCCTAACCCCCTTCGACCGCTCTCAGGACAAGGTCTCCGAAAGCCGTCGGCCGCCAGCGGTCGATCAGCCTTGGAGCGTCGAGCCAGCTCCATGCCGCCCAGCCGATCTCGCGCCGGTCCAGATACGATAGCAGATCGCGGCCCCATTCGAGATCTCCTTCGTCTCCGCCAAACTCACCTGCAAAGACGGGTACGCGCAGGGCTAGATTGCCGAATGCGTCGTCCCAGTCCCGTCCCTTGTTGCGGTAGATGTGCGTCGAGTAGACGAGATCCGGACGGTCGAGGGGATAGCCTCGAAGGTCGTAGCCCCAGTTGAGTCCGGAGACGAAAATCAGCGACTCGGGATGCTCGCTCCGGACAGCGTCGATGAGCAGCCGCGCCCAAGGGGCCCATTCCTCCATCGAAACCCGGCGGTGGCCGGCCGGATACAGCGTCCCGTCCGGCCGGTGGAGCGGATAGGGATCATCCGGCATGCGGTCGTGCGGTTCGTTGAACAGATCGAAGAGAACCGCGGGTTCGTCGCGGTAGCGGCGCGCCAGGATCTTCCACATGCCGGCCGTCAGCGGGTTGGGCAGAGGCGGGACGAACTGCCGGTTCGGCCCGAACGGGCGGTCGGCGTCCAGCCACTGGAGGTCGAGCAAGGTGTAGGCCCCGCTTTCCGACGCCCAGCGGATGATCCGGTCCAGGTCCCGCAGGTACGTTTCGGGCGGGTGGCCGCGCCGTCCGTTCAGAACCCAGTCCTGGTTGAAAGGGATCCGAAGGAGATTGGCCCGCCAGCGGCGGGTGATCTCGCGGATCTCGGCGCCGCAAATGCCCGCCGACGAGGCAAACCCGTCGAAGTCCGGTTCGGAATACTCCATTCCGGACCGGTTCAGACCGCGCAGGAGAACCGGCTGGCTGGTGGCCGCGTTCACAATTCGGTTGCCCGCCGTCGTCAGCCGGGGCAGTCCGCCCGACAACTCTCCGTTCACCCTTCCTCCCGGCCTCCGGCCGGGCTTGCCCCCGAATCGCCCCGCCCGCTTTCTGCCCTCCGGACTACGATGTTACGCTGGATGTGAGCCCCTCTCAAAGCAATGAGCACCATTACCGTCACCCTGCCGGACGGTTCCTCGCAACAGGTCCCCGCAGGCAGCAAGCCGATCGAGATCGCCCGTTCCATTTCGCCGCGCCTGGCCGAGGATGCCGTCGTCGCACGGGTCAATGGAGCGCTCTGGGACCTCACCCGGCCCCTGGATTCCGACGCCCATCTTCAGATCCTCACCACGAAGAACCCCGAGTCGCTCGAAGTATACCGTCATTCGACCGCCCACCTGCTGGCCGCCGCCGTGCTCGAACTGTTCCCGGAGACCAAACTGGGAATCGGCCCGCCGACGGAAACCGGATTTTACTACGATTTTCACCGCGAAACCCCCTTCACGCCCGAAGACCTGGAAAAGATCGAGGCGAAGATGTGGGAGATTCAGGCCCGGGACTACACCTATGACCGCGTGATGACCAACAAGGCGGAGGGCCTCGAAAAGTACGGAAGGGAAGGAGCGTGGATGAAATGCCAGCTCATCGACGAGAAGGCCGACGAGTGGTTTTCCGAGTACACGCTGGGCCCCCGCTTCATCGATTTTTGCCGCGGCCCCCATGTTCCGTCCACCAAACGCATCAAGGCGTTCAAGCTCCTGATGGTTTCCGGCGCCTACTGGAAGGGCGATGAGAAAGGGGAGCGCCTTCAGCGCATCACCGGAACCGCCTTCTTCACCAAGAAGGAGCTGGACGACTATCTTCATCAGCTCGAAGAGGCCAAAAAGCGCGATCACCGCAAGCTCGGCAGGGATCTCGACCTGATTTCGATTCAGGAACTGGCGGGCCCGGGACTGATCTTCTGGCACCCGAAGGGCGGACTGATCCGCAAGATGCTCGAAGACTGGATGCGCGACGAGTACCTCCGCCGCGGCTACTCGCTTGTCTACACGCCGCACGTCGGGCGGTGGCAGCTCTGGCAGACCTCCGGCCACGCCAATTTCTACGCCGAGAACATGTTCGACCGGATGGAGCTCGACGACGCCGAGTATCAGCTCAAACCGATGAACTGCCCGTTCCACATCCTCATTTACAAGGACAGGCTGCGCAGCTACCGCGACCTGCCGGTCCGGCTGGGGGAACTGGGCACCGTCTACCGCTACGAACGTTCGGGAGTGCTGCACGGGCTGTTGCGCGTCCGCGGGTTCACCCAGGATGACGCGCACATCTTCTGCCGGGAGGACCAGATCGAGGACGAAATCGTGCACTGCCTCGAGTTCGCCATCGATGTGCTGAAGACGTTCGGATTCGACCGTTACGAGGCGGAGCTCTCAACCTGGGACAACGGAGCCAGCGGAAAATACGACGGCGCCCCCGAGCAGTGGGCTCTCGGCGAGAATGCGCTGCGGAAAGCTTGCGAACGGCTCAACGTCGAGGCGAAAGTGATGGCGGACGAGGCCGCCTTTTACGGACCGAAGATCGATGTCAAACTGGTCGACGCCATCGGCCGGAAGTGGCAGCTGTCGACTGTGCAGTTCGACTTCACGCTTCCGCGGCGCTTCGAACTCGAGTACGTCGGCGAGGACGGCAAGGCGCACCAGCCGGTCATGTGCCACCGCGCGCTGTTCGGATCCGTCGAGCGGTTCTTCGGGATTCTTGTAGAACACTACGCAGGCGCCTTTCCGATGTGGTTGGCGCCTGTGCAGGTGGCGGTGCTGCCGATCGCCGACCGTCACCTGGCGTACGCCAACGAAGTCCGCGGCAAACTGGCTGCGGCGGGGCTGCGCGCCGAAATCGACGACAGCAAAGAGAAAGTGAACAACAAGATTCGCGTGGCGCAGGTCAACAAGATTCCGTACATGCTGGTGGTGGGAGACCGCGAAGCGCAGCAGGGGCTGGTCTCGGTTCGCAACCGCCGGCACGGGGATCAAGGCGCCAGGACGCTCGACGAGTTTCTGGCGATCGCCGGCAGGCTGGTGGCGGACAAGACGCCCTTCGAGTAAATGGGGATCGCCTGGCCGCTCGCCGCCCTCGTGGCGGGTTCGGCCGTCTTCTGCGGGCTGACCGTCGTCGCCGCCCTTCTCTATTTGAAGGACCGGCGGCGCGCAAGCGGCGGTCCGGCGCCCGGCGTGGGTGTTTCGATCCTCAAGCCGCTCTCAGGCGTCGATGACGGGCTCGAACGCAATCTGCGCACATTCTTCGAACAGAACTTCGCCGAGTTCGAGGTCCTGTTCGCCGTCACGCGCCAGGAGGATCCGGCTGCGCGAGTGGCGGCGCAACTCCAGGCCGAGTACCCCGACGTCCCATCCCGCCTGCTCGTGGTCGGAGAACCAGCCTGGCCCAACCGAAAGGTGTGGAGCCTGGCTGCGCTGACGGCAGCCGCCCGGTTTCCCCTTTTGGCGATGTGCGACAGCGACACAGCGGTGACGCCGGACTTCCTCCGTTCCTTGTCTGCTGAGTTCGCGGATCCGCGGCTGGACGTCACGACCTGCCCCTACCGCGCCGTGCCGGGCAAGTCCCTCTGGTCCGCCCTCGAAGCGATCATGATGAACACCGAGTTTCTGTCGGGCATTCTGGTGGCCCGCCTGCTCGAGGGCATGAAGTTCGCCGTGGGCCCCACCATCGTGGTCCGGCGGGAAGCCATCGGCCGGATCGGAGGATGGGAGCGGCTCAAGGATTACCTGGCCGAGGATTTCGAGCTGGGCCGCCTGGCGGCGGAAGCGGGCTGCGGGGTCGGCCTGTCAGGCTATGTCATCGAGCACCACATTGGCGCGTCCCGCTTCCGGTCTAACGCCGAACACCGCCTGCGCTGGTGCCGGAGCACGCGGAGGTCAAGGCCCGCGGGCTACCTGGGCCAGATCTTCACCAATCCCACTCCGCTTGCCCTGCTGCTGTGGATCGCCGCGCCGGCCTGGTGGCCGCTGGCCGTCGCCGCCCTCGCCGCGCGGGCGGCCGCCGCGCTCGCCACCGCCGGATGGGTCCTTCACGATCCGCTCTGCGCCAGGCTGTTCTTTCTGATCCCGGCCGCCGACCTCGCCAGTTTCCTTTTCTGGGTTGCTGGTTTTTTCGGCGGCACGATCGCGTGGCGGGGCCACCGCTATCTTCTCCGCCGGGACGGAACGTTTGAGAGAATTGAGTGAAGTGCGCTTCTTGTTCCTGGGCCTGCTCGCGGCAACTCTCTTCGCTCAACCTCCGCAGCCGCGGAAGGAAACGGTCGTCGTCACGGGCACATTCGAACCCGTGCCGCTCGACGAGTCCGACCGGTCGGTTCACAGCCGTCCCGTGCGCGGCGAGGACCGTATTCTCGCCAACACCGCCGTCGACTTCCTCAATCGCGACGCATCGATCGATCTCCGCCAGCGCGGTCCAAACAACATCCAGACGGACGTCTCCATCCGCGGCGGCACCTTCGGCCAGACGCTGGTGCTGCTCAACGGCTTCCGTCTCAACGACGTGCAAAGCGGCCACCACAACATGGACCTGCCCGTGCCACTCGAGTCCGTCGATCGAATCGAAGTCCTCAAGGGAGCGGGCTCGACGCTGTACGGCTCGGACGCGATCGGCGGAGTCGTGCATGTGATCACGAAACCGCCGGAATCCGCCGAACTGCGGCTGAGAGGCGCCCTGGGAAACTTCGGCGTCAATCAGCAGCGCGTGTCGGCCAGCTACGCGCGCCCGGGCCTGAGCCAGCAACTGGCCGCCTCCCGCGACTTCTCGACCGGGTTCATTCCGAACCGCGACTATCGCAACCTCGCTGTTTCCTCCTTGACCGACTACAAGCGGACGTCCGTGATCCTGGGCCTCTCCGACAAGCCTTTCGGAGCGGAGCAGTTCTACGGCAACTTCAATTCGTGGGAACGCACGAAGACATGGCTGGCCGCTCTCCGGCAGGGCTTCGGCGAGAAGACGACCGTCTCCTTCGCCTTTCGCCGCCACACCGATCTCTTCGTGCTCTACCGGGACCGCCCCCAGGTCTTCACCAACCGCCACGCCGTCGAAGGCTGGCAAGGGTCGCTGCGTCGGGTCGAGGATCTCGGCCACAACACCCGCCTGCACTACGGAGTCGAAGCCATCGGAGACTCGATTGTCAGCACCAATCTGGGCAACCATAGCCGGCAGCGCGGTTCGGGCTGGGCCGCGCTGGACATGCGCGCTCTGCGGCGTTTTTCCCTGTCGCTCGGAGCCCGGGAGGAGGTCTACGGCTCGCTGGACCATCAGTTCACGCCCAGCCTTGCCGGCGGCGCCTGGCTCACTCCGAAACTGAAGCTGCGGGCGAGCGTGAGCCGCGCCTTCCGGCTGCCGAGTTTTACCGACCTCTACTACCAGGATCCGGCAAACCGGGGCACGCCGGACCTCCGCCCCGAAAAGGCGTGGAGCTACGAGGGCGGAGCCGACTGGAACAACGGGGGAATGATCCGCGCGAGCGCAGGCGTTTTTCAGCGGCGCGAAACGGACGGGATTGACTATGTCCGGACGAACCCCTCTGACATCTGGCGCGCCACCAACTTCCAGCGTCTCCGCTTCACCGGCTTCGAGGGCTCGCTGGCCGTACGCGCGCGCCCGTACCACCGGCTGGAGCTTTCCTACACCGCGTTGAGAGGAGCGCAGCAGGCCACCGCCGGGATTTTCTCCCGCTACGCCCTTAACTACCCTCGGCACACCGGCATTGCCGGGTGGCAGGCCTCGCTGCCGCGGGGCATCGTCACGCGTGCGCGGGTCGGCGGCACCGCGCGGTTGGCGCGAGACGCCTACGTTGTCGTCGACATATACGCCGCTCGGGCCCGCGGGCGTGTTCAGCCGTTCATAAGTGTTACTAACTTGGGCGATCGCCGCTACCAGGAGATCCTCGGCGTGGCGATGCCTGGTAGAAGTATCGTCAGTGGAGTCGAATTTTCCCTCCAATAGTCGTACTGGGAATACCGATTTCAGTACCCCCTCAAAAATGGGCCTACCTGCCTCCCCCATGTGGTGGTAGGCTTGAAAAAAGCACGTTCCCAGCACCGGGCATGGAGTGTCACTGTGCGAGAAAACGCCCGCGGAGATCAACGGCCCAGGGTCGGTCATGTTAGAACGACAGCAGGCAATTCGCGTAACTCCGGCTCCGTCATTGTGGCCCAGCCGCAGAGATATTGTTGACGCTCTTTTCCGCCGCATCGCATTCCTCACAATGGGCTGGCTGGCGTTGAGCGCGCTGCTCGCCGTATACCTGCTGCGGCCGCGGCCGTTCGAATCCGAGATGGTCCTGGTCCTTAAGCGGGACCGCGCGGAGACATTGATCACGTCCCAGGCGGCGCCGAATGTGCTCCCTTATAGCGTCGCCATGGAGAATCTGCTCGCCGGCGAACTGGAACTTCTGAGCAGCCGCGACCTTCACCAGGAAGTCGTGCTCAATCGCGGCCTCGACAAAGACGCTCCGGGAAAAACCCCTTCCGAGAGGCTGGAGGCGTCGATTCTGAAGTTCCGCACCGACCTTCAGGTGGTGCCGCTCGTCAAGGCCAACATGATCCGGCTTCGCTATTCGGCGCACGATCCCGGCGTCGCGGCGGGCGTTCTGCAAGAACTTTGCCGGGCCTACATGGAGCGCCATCTCCAGGTGCACAGCCGGGACGGCGCGCCATTCTTCGCTGCGCAGGCGGCCGATTACGCCAAAAGGCTCCACAAAGAAAAGGTGGCGCTGAGCGCTTTCCTCCGCCGGCACGACGTCGTGCTGCTCGGCCAGCAGAAGGATCTGAATCTTCGGCGCCTGCTGGAGGCTGAGACGGCATTGCGGCAGTCGGAACTCGCCGAGTCCGAGCAAAACCAGCGGATCCAAGAACTCGAAAAGACGCTGGCGGGCCTCGATCGGCGCATTTCGACGCAGGTGCGCCGCATTCCCAACCAATACTCGACCGAACGGCTGAACACGATGCTGGTCGAGCTCGAGAACCGGCGCACGGAACTGCTTGAAAAGTTCCGCCCGGAGGATCGTCTCATCCGCCAGATTGACACACAGATTGCAGGCACCCGCAAGGCGCTCGAAGCAAGCCAGTCCAACCACAACACCGAGGAAGCCTCCGACGCCAACCCCCTGCGCCTGTCCTTCGAGGCGGACCTCATCCGCGCCCGCACCGACCGGAGCGCGGCCAGCACCCGTTCCCGCGTGCTGCGCGAGCAGATCGCCGGCTATCGCGCAGGGCTCGACAAGCTCGAAGCGGTGACGGAAGAGCACGACCGGCTGACGCGCAATGTTCAGGAGCTCGAAAGCAGCTACCTTCTTTTTTCGAAGAAGACAGAGGAAGCGCGTCTCGAGCGTGCTCTCGACACCCAGAAGTTCGCCAACGTGGCCGTGGCGCAGGCTCCTACGCTGCCGGCGTCGCGAAAGCCTCGGCCGTATGCGGCCGGTCTCGGCGCTTACGTGCTGGGTCTGGCAGCCCTGGCGATGTTCGCGACGGTGACGGGAAAGGCCCGCCGCTACGTCTACACTCCGTCGGGTCTCGAAAGGCTCACCGGCCTGCCGGTGCTCGCCACTTTGCCGGAGGGCGGCCGATGACGCCGGCGGCCGTCGTTCCGTCCGTGCATGACTTCGGCGGCTATCTCCTTCCGCTGATTCAACGTCTGGCGGAAATCAGCGGACGGGACGGGAAAGGTGGTCTGTTTCTGTTCACCTCCGCCGCGCCCCGGGAGGGAGTGTCCTGGACTGTTCAGGCCGCCGCCCGCGAACTGACACGCTTGAGCCCCGACAAAGTCCTGGTTCTTGGCGGCCGCGGGTTGCCGCGGCTCAGCCCCGCGCAGTTGCGCGCCTCGCACGATGTCTTTCAGCCTGTCGGCCAGAGCGTTCTCACCGTCCGCCAGGACGCCCTGTTGCCCTACGAGACGGCCGCCTACCGGTTCGAGGAATGCCTCGACCTGTTCCGGCGATGGTTTCGTTTCACCCTGATCGACTGTCCTTCGCTCGAAGAATCGGCCCTCGCCCTGGCGTTGACGCCCCATACAGATGGGTCTGTCCTCGTGGTCGCGGCAGGGTCGACGGATCAGTCCAGGATCATCAGGTCGAGGGATCTGTTGAGCCAGTCGAAGGCTCCTCTTCTGGGTTGCGTGCTCAATCGGCGCACTTATCCGATTCCAAGCTGGATTTACAAACGCCTGTAAGTTAATTGGCCTTCAGGGAGGGATGCAGAAACGATGAGGCTAGTCGCACTAACGTTAGTACTCTTCTGGCGGACTGCGGCGCAGGATTCCCGATTCGCCGAACGCGAACCCGAGTACCGCCTCCAGCCGAACGACACGGTGGAAGTCCAGTATCGCTACACCCCGGAGTACAACACGACGGCGACCGTGCAGCCGGACGGATCCATCGCCCTGCCCGTGACCGGAACCGTGCGGGTGGCGGGACTGACGCCGAGGGAAGCAGCCAGGGCGATCACGGCAAAGGCCGCGGAACGTCTTCGTGAGCCGGAGGTTTCCGTCCTGCTCAAGGATTTCGTCAAGCCCTATTTCACGATCGCCGGCGAGGTCGCCAAACCCGGCCGCTACGACCTGCGCGGGAACGTCACGCTGATTGAAGGTCTCGCGCTGGGCGGCTGGCTGACGCGGGAGAGCGCCAAACATTCGCAGGTCCTGCTGGTGCGCAGGAAGGACCAGGAATGGGGCGAAATCCGGGTCTTCAACCTCAAGAGCGCGGCGGACCGGAAGCGCTTCGACGAGGACATGACGCTGCGCCCCGGCGACATGATCTACGTGCCTCAGAATTTCCTGAGTAAGATCGACCGCTATTTCCGCTGGACCGGGCTGGCGAACCTCGGCCTGTTGGCGCGATGACTCCGCACGGCGGCCTCAACCCGAATCGGCTCGGCCTCGGTCCGCCCTGGTGGACACACCCGGCGGTTGGGTTCTGTTCCGCCTCCGGCCTTTCGGCTCTGTTCACTTACTTTACCCCCGGAGAACTCTACGAGCGGTACTGGAATACGTGGAAGTATTTCGACGCCGGACACCTCGCGCTGGCCCTGCTCTGCTGCGCGGCATTCGTGTTTGGCGCCTGGTTCGCGAACCGCTTGCCAAGGCCCGCGGGTGCGGCTCCGGACGCAGCCCTGTTCGCCTTTACGCACAAAGAGGCCCTGCTGCGAATCTTCCACGGAGCGTTTCTCCTCACCCTGGCCGGTTACGTGGTGTGGTTCGGCGCGGCCGTGGCGCGCGGCGCGCCCGCGGACCTTGTTCTGGCCGTCTTTCGCGGGGACAAGGGCGCCGCCTTCGAGATGAAGGAAGTCTACATGGGAACCGTCAAAGGGATCACAACGCTGACGCAGTTCGGAATCGTCGTGGTGGTTCTTGGCGCAATCCTCACCCCTGCGGCAGGCTTGCGGCGGACCGGACCGGCCTGCGCCGCCGTGGCGTGCCTGGCCGCGATCCGCTCCGTCCTCAATGCCGAGCGGTTGGCCATGGTGGAACTGGCGATTCCCGCTCTGGTCGCAGCCTTGAGGGCGTGGCCTATGTTCTGTTCGCGCGGTCCTGTTCGCAGGGCGGCGCAGTGGGCGCCCCTGGCGGCGCCGTTCGTTCTGGTGGCGGGGTTCACCCTTTCCGAGTCGATCCGCTCCTGGTCCTACTACGCCGACCAGGGGCATTCCCTGGTCGGGTTCGGTGCATCACGGCTTTCCGGCTATTACGTGACTTCGATGAACAACGGCGCGCTTCTGACGAACCTGTTCGAGGAACCGCTGGGAGTGCCGTTCTTCAGCGCGCCGTTCCTCTACCGGTTCCCCGGTATCAACGTGCTGCCGCGGGCTTTTCTCGCTCCCGCCGGACTCGACATGGACGCCGACCCCATCCGCGCCGTGTTTGAAAACTCCGCCAACGTGGAGTTCAACAATCCCGGCGGACTGTTTCTGCCGGTCCTGGACTTCGGACCGGCGTTGGGAATCTTCTACTGGCTGGCCGGCGGCGTTGTGGCGGGAGGTGTGTTTGTGCTGTATCGCCGCGGGGAGCCGCCGGGTCTGCTGCTGTATCCGCTGCTGTTTCTTTCGCTGCTCGAAACGCCACGCATCATCTATTGGGGCGAGGGCCGCGCCGTGCCCGCGATCGCGGTCTCGCTGGCGGTCAGCTTCGCGCTCCGGGGGAGACCGGCGCAGGCCGTCGCCAGTTCCGTCACCTGGGACTCTGAGGGATTCCTGGGACCGGGTCAGGGAGCAGCCGTATGACGGCAACGGTGGCCCTGAACGCCCGATTCCAGGCGCACCGCGTCACGGGCATGCAACGCTACGCCGCCGAGCTCGCCGGCCGCCTTGCCGGACGGATCGAACTGGTGCGCCCGAAGGTTCCACTGGCCGGGGCGAAGGGCCATCTCTGGGAGCAGTTGTACCTGCCGATGGTGGTCGGCAAGCGGCTGCTGTGGAGCCCGAACAACACCGGGCCTCTGGCGGTGAGTCGTCAGGTCTGCACGTTCCACGACCTCATTCCGCTCGATCACCCCGAGTGGTTCAATCCCCGGTTCGCCGACTGGTACGGGTGGCTTCTGCCGCGCCTCGCGCGCCGGCTCCCCCGCCTGATCGCCGTCTCGGAATTCACAAAATCGCGGATTGTCGAGCTGTGCAAGGTGCCTGAAAGCAAAATTTCTGTTGTGCCGAACGGAGTCGACGAGCGTTTCCGACCGCAGCCGGCCGGCTCGATAGCGGCGATGCGCAGCGCGCTCAGCCTGCCGGAAGGCGATTACTACCTGTACGTCGGTTCGCTCGAGCCACGCAAGAACCTGGCGGCTCTTCTGCGGGCGTGGAAGAAGGCAGGGGAGTCGCTGCCCGGCGACGTCCACCTGGTCATCGCGGGCGCTCGAGGCCGTTCCCAGATCTTCGCCGGAACTCACGAGGACCCACCACCGCCCCGGACCTTTTTCACCGGTTATGTCGCCGATGAACTCCTGCCGTCCCTCTACAGCGGCGCGCTCGCGGCGGTGTATCCGTCCCTTTACGAGGGCTTCGGACTGCCGCCGCTGGAAGCGATGGCGTGCGGGGCGCCCGTTATCACATCGAACACGACGTCGATTTCGGAGGTGGTCGGAGGAGCCGCTGTGACCGTGAATCCAACGAGCGTGGACGAAATCGCGGAAGCGATGCTCGCCGTGGCGGCGAACTCCAGGCTGCGCTCCGAGTTGCGGGAGGCCGGCCTGGCGCGGGCGGCGCGCTTCAGCTGGGAGCGTTGCGCAGGCGACACATGGAATCTGCTTCGGGGGTTGTGCTAAGCCGATGGGACTGGACGCGGAAGACCGGCGGGACGTGGCTCTGCTCTACGCGGTGCATCTGGCGAGCTATGTTCTGCCGCTCGTTACGGTCACCTATGTGGCTCGCGTGCTGGGCCCGGCCCAATGGGGGTTATTGGCGTTCTTCCACTCGTTCGGGTTGTACACGTCCCAGATCATCGAGTACGGCTTTAATCTCTCGGCGACGCGCGACGTGGCGCGCCTTCGCGGCTCCGTGGATGCCCGCGCGGCGGCGCTGAGCGAGGTGAACGCGGCCAAGGTGATGCTGGCCGCCGGCTTTGTGGCCGCGCTGGTTCCCGCCTTCTTTCTCCTGCCGCTGTTTCACGAAAATCCGCTCCTGTTTACCATGGCGGCGGCCTATTCGCTGGCGCAGGGATTCGGAATGATGTGGTATTTCCAGGGGCTCGGCCGGATCCGTGAACTGGCCGGCATCGACGTGCTGTCCCGCGCCGTCGCATCGATCTTGACATGCATCGCCGTGCGGAGCCAGGGGGACGCCTGGAAGATGATCGCGCTCAACACGGCCGCCTGCCTGGTGACAGCCGCCATCGGCTTGGCGCGGAGCTATCGCGAGACGCCTCCGCGCGCGCTTTCCTTCCGGGGAGGCATCCGGATGCTGCGCTCGGGTTTCCCGCTGTTCCTGTTTCGCGGCGCTTCTACGCTGTTCACGTCTGCGAACGGATTCCTGCTGGGCCTGTTCGCCCCGCCGGTGACGGTCGGCTACTACGCCGGCGCGGAGAGGGCCCATCGCGGCCTCGTGGCGCTCCTCTACCCGCTCACGCAGGTGCTTTACGCGCGGCTCAGCTACTCGATGGGGCAGCAGGCCCTGGACAAGAAGCGGCTCGGCCGCTCCGGGTTCCAGGCGATGCTGGCGGCGGGCCTGCTGCTCGGGGCGGCCGCCTGGATCCTCGCGCCATGGATCATCCGGGCTCTGCTCGGCCCGGGATTCGAACCGTCCGTGCCCGCCTTGCGCATTCTCGCCGTCGCGCTGGTGGCCGATTCGATCGCCACGTCGCTCGGCATGCAATGGATGCTTCCCCTGGGCCTGGACCGCCAGTTCACGACGGTGATTCTGGCCGCCGGCCTCACGAACCTGACGTTGGCTCCGCTGCTCACCGCCCGGCACGGACATCTCGGCATGTGCTTTTCCGTCCTGGCCAGCGAAGTCGTGGTTGCCCTGGGCTGCTTCGCCTATCTCCGTTCCAGGCAGCTCGATCCGTTTTCCCCGGGCCCGTTGCCGGCCCAGGAGCTCAAAGGAACCGCATGAGAGTATCGATCATCGTCTCCAGCTACAACTACGAAAAGTTCCTCGCGGCTGCCATTGACAGTGCGCTCAACCAGACGTATCCGGACGTGGAGGTGCTCGTCGTCGACGACGGCAGCACGGACAGGTCTCCGGAAGTCATGCGCCGCTACGAGGGCCGCGCCCGGCTCCTTTTCAAGCCCAACGGCGGACAGGCTTCCGCCTTCAACTACACCTTTCCCCACGTGACGGGGGATGTGGTGATGTTCCTCGACTCCGACGACATGCTGGCGCCGGACGCCGTCAGCAGGATCGTGGCCGCCTGGCGGCCGGAATTCTCGAAACTGCACTTCCCCCTCCAGATAATTGACGAGGACGGGGCGCCGCTCGGCGGAAGAGTGCCCCGCGCGCAGCTGCCCGAGGGCGCGCTGCTCGAGTCCTTGCTTGAGACCGGCCTGCACGTGAGCCCGCCGATGAGTGGTAACGCCTATTCGCGGGAATATCTGGGCCGGATCTTTCCCATTCCGGAGAAGGAATGGTCGTACGGCCCCGACACCTACCTGATCTTTCTTGCGCCGTTCCACGGCCAGATCGGCGCCATCCAGGATTGCCTGGGATGCTACAGACGGCACGGCAAGAGCCTGACCAATGTCACGCGCTCCGATCTGCAACAACTCATCCGGCGCCTGCGCCCGATGCGCGAGTCCAATCTCCGGCTTCGCCGGCTGCTCGAACGCTACGCGGAGCGCCAGGGGTTGAAACTGTCCCCGGCCGCGGTGACTTCGCACTGGCTGCATCTCAAGGTGATGTTGTCGTTGCGACGCGCCGGCGCGCTCACCGCCGACGACCACGCTCCGGGACCGCTCAGCCTGGCCTGGCAGCTGCTGTGCGCCGTCTGGAGGTCGGCGGAACTGAGCTTGAAGGAGCGCGTCGAGTATACGGTGTGGGCGGCGCTCGTCGGGGCGCTGCCGGGCGCGGCGGCGGTTCCGGTTATCCGCCTCGGATTTGCTCCGGGAGACCGGCGGGCCGTGTTGATGAGCATCGTCAGAGGAGCCGTATGACGCCCGCGTTCGCGGAACGGGCCCGCCTGGCAGATTCCGGGCGGGCGCGGCCCCTGAGCATGATGGCGTGTCTGATTCTGTCAGACTCGCTTGCTCTCCTGTTGTCGGTCGGTCTTGGCCTCGGGTTTCGGATCGCAACGGGGCTCGACGTCGACTTCTTCGTCTACCTGCGGCTGGCGCCATTCCTGTTCGTGTTTCTCCTGACCTACGCGGCGATCGGCCTGTACTCCGGGGTCTCGCTGGGCCCGGCCGAGGAACTCCGGCGAACGACGATCTCATCCGGCCTGCTGTTTCTGACACTGGCCGCGGCCACGGTCGGAATCCGCGGCGCCAACAGCGCGATCACAACGCGGCTGATCATCTCGCTGCTGTTCTCCATCGCTCTCGTGCCGTTGTTCCGTGCCTCGGTGCGCCGTTGGCTGGGCGCGAAGGGCTGGTGGGGCTACCCGGCGGTGATCTTCGGCGCCGGCGGCGCGGCCGGCCGCGTGGCGGAGTCGCTCGAACGGAACCCGGAACTGGGACTCCGCCCTATCGCGATGCTCGATGACAACGGCCAGGACGGACCGCCCTCCCGGCTGCCCGTGGTCAGCGGAGACGGACTCCTGAACCGGGTCCTTCCCTCGCACAAGGACGCCTACGCCGTCGTCGTGATGTCCGGCGCGCCGCATCAGAGCCTCTCGCGGATGGTCGAAGAGTACGCCCCTCTCTTCTCGCACGTGCTGCTCGTGCCCGACCTCCCGGGGTTCTCGACAAAGTGGATGGGCACCAAGACGGTGGCGGGACTATGGACGATCGAGGTGCGCCGTCAGGGTCTCAGTCCCCGCGACCAGTATGCCAAGCGCATCCTCGACATCGTGGCGTGCCTGCTGGCGGCGCCGTTCGTGGTTCCGCTCCTGCTCGTGCTGGCCGCCTGCGTCAAGGCGGGTTCACCGGGCCCGGTCTTCTACGGGCAGAAGCGGATCGGCCGCAACGGGCGCTCCTTCATCGCCTGGAAGTTCCGCACGATGGTGGTCGATTCGGACGCGGCCCTGGCCCGGCACCTCAAGGCGAACCCGGAAGCGCGCCGGGAATGGGAGGAAAACCACAAGCTCCGCGACGATCCGCGGGTCACGGCGGTAGGCCGCTTCCTGCGAAAGTCGAGCCTCGACGAGCTGCCGCAGTTGTGGAATGTCGTCAAGGGGGAGATGAGCCTGGTGGGGCCGCGCCCCATCGTCGAGGCCGAAGTGGCGCGATATGGGGCCAGCTTTGACCTCTACACCCAGATTCCGGGCGGCATCACAGGGTTGTGGCAGGTCTCAGGCCGTAACAACACAACCTACCAGGAACGGGTCATGCTCGACGAACATTACGTCCGGAACTGGTCCCTTTGGCTTGACCTGTGCATCCTGTTCCAGACGTTCGAGGCCGTTCTGTTCCGCCGGGGTGCTTACTGATCGCCGTCCCGGCTATTCGAACAGCGCGTGAATTCGCGAAGCGAGCTGTTCGGCCTTCCGCGGGCGCTCGTAGCTGCGAATCAGGTCCCAGTCCGGCGCCGGGCACAGCTCCTCGGGCGGCCTCTCCGCCATCTGCCGCAGCGCCCGCTGCATGTCCGCCGGGTCTCCCGGATCGGCGCAGATGCCGGCGCGGGTGGCGGCGAAGATCTTCGCCACCTCGCTGCCCGGCGGAGTGATCGCCAGGACCGGCCGCCCGGTCGCCAGATATTCGAACAGTTTGCCGGGCAGGCTGACCATGTCCGTCATGGTCAGCAGCAGGTAATCCGTCTCCTCCATGTACCGGGTCGCCTCTTTTTGCGGAAGGAACCCGAGCAGGCGGAGGTCCGCCTTTCTGTTCTCGACCATCGGTCTCTCCCGGTCCGCGATCCGGCCCACGAAGCGCGTTTCGAACCGCTCCCTCACTTCGGCCGGAGCGTTGTCGAGGGCGTCGAGGTAGTATCGCGGCGAGGAGGCGTTCGTGGCAGTGCCCACCAGCGTGACAACCACCTTGCCGGTTCCGTGCGGGCGGCGCCGAAAGTCCGCGAACTGAGCCGGATCGAAGCCGTTATGGATGCAGACGAAGCGCCGGTCCGGCAGTTCCGGGTATCGCTTGCGGATGCGGTCGAGCGAGGTGTCCGTCACCGCGATGACGAGGTCGGACGCCTCGACGATCTCCCGTTCGATCTCGGTGGCGCGCTTGCGGACGTACTCGCCGCTCTGGAACTCGTTCTCGTTCAGGTAAAAATCGAGCCATTCGTCGCGAAAGTCGGCCACCACTTTGAGACCCGGAAATTCCTTCTTCAGCCGCGTGGCGACAAGAAATGCGGAAAACGGCGGCGCGGTCACCATGACGGCTTCGATATTTTCCTGGCGGACGATCCGGCGGGCCGCGCGGACGGCGAACGGCACCCACAGGATCTCCGGTTCCGGACAGAGGATGCGCCGGACCACGTCCTTCGCCCACCCTTTGAAGCCGCCGCCGGCAACAGCGGACGGACGCCCGGAGGCGGAGGCCTGCGGGCCCGGGCGGCGGCTTCCCGGCGAAAGCAGCCCCCAGAGGAAATGCCGCAACCGGAACCCTGGTTCCGGAGTAAACGCGCTATGGATCTTTACGTCCTGCGGCACCCGGTCGAGGAGACTCCTGTCCACCACCGGCGTCGGCGCGTTGCGCGCGTGCAGGACATGCACATCGATGCCATACGCAGGCAGGTAGCGGGTGAAGCTGAGCGCTCTCTGTACGGTGATCCCCCCGGCGGGCGGAAACAGGTAGGAAATGAGAAGGAGCTTGCGTTTGGGCACCGGATGCGCCAGCGAACGGACGCACTTCGATCTTACCCTACTTCAGGCTGATTCCCTGCCGGTGGAGGCAGGGAGGCCGCTGCTGCTTTGACACCAGCCGCTTCACGGGCTTACCATCGCTAGCAATGAAGCTACTTCTCTGGGTCCTCCTCGTCGCCGTGCCCGGCCTGGCGCAAAACATCACCGGCACGATCCTGGGTTCGGTCTCCGACGCCTCGCGAGGCGCCGTCACCGGCGCGGCGGTCGAGATCACCAACACCGAAACCAACCAGACCACCCGCCTTGCCACCAACGAAGCCGGGCTGTTCGAGGCTTTGTATCTGCGCCCCGGATCCTACCGGGTTTCGGCCAGCGCGCCCGGATTTAAGACATCGGTCAGGGAAAACCTCACACTCCGTGTCGAGGACCGGCTCCGGCTCGACTTTCAACTCGAAGTGGGCGATGCTTCGACAACCATCAATGTCGCCGGCGAAGCCCCCCTCATCGAAACCGAGAACGCCTCGCTGGGACAGGTCGTTTCCACCCGGACAGTCGAAGACCTCCCCATCCGCGGCCGAAACATTTTCGACCTTGTCGGCCTGGCCGCCGGCGTTCAGGTGAATCCCCGCAGCGTGGGCGGAACGGCTTCCACGGGGGACAACTCCGCGCCCCTGTTTGTCCAGTCCGACCTCTCGATCAATGGCGGCCGCTTCCGCACCAATGACTTCATGGTGGACGGCATCTCGATTATGCTGCCCGAAAACAACAACTTCGCCTTCTCGCCGACACCTGACGGCACGCAGGAGTTCAAGGTTCTCACCAACAGCTTCGGACCTCAGTTCGGCCGCAGCGGCGGCGGCGTGGTCAACGTGGTGACACGCGGCGGTTCGAACGCCTTTCACGGCTCCCTCTACGAGTACTTCCGCAACGACCGTCTGAAGGCGAACAACTACTTCGCCAACGCCCGGGGGCAGCGCCGCGGGCTGTTCAACTTCAACCAGTTCGGCGTCGCCGTCGGTGGCCCGGTCCGGAAGGACCGCACCTTTTTCTTCGCCGACTACCAGGGCCACCGCGAACGCATCTCCGGCGGCGCGGGCACCGCGACGGTCCCGACCCCAACCGAGCGCGCGGGCGACTTTTCCCAGACCCGGAACCGCAACAACGAACTCGTGGTCGTTTACAACCCGTTCTCGACCCGGCCGCTCGCCGGGGGCGGCTTCGTGCGCGACCCGTTCCCCGGCAACACGATCCCCGCGGCCACACAGAGTCGCGTGGGCCGGAATCTGGCCGGCTTTTATCCAGCTCCGAACACGGCTGGCGAGGGTCCGGCGCGGATCAACAACCTGTTGTGGTCACCGAAGAACTTCGTGAACTCCAACCAGTGGTCCGCCCGCGTGGACCACCGCTTTTCCGACAGGATGTCGCTGTTCGGCCGCGTGACCCGCAACACGGGCGATTCGGGCGGCAACGGCCCGTACAACAACATCGCTGAACCCGTGCTGGGCGTGATCGCCAACCGCGTGCTGAACGGCGTCGTGAACATGACCAACGTCCTCTCGCCGGCGCGCATTCTGAACGTGCGCTTCGGCGCGACGCGGCGGTTCGAAGGCCGCACGCCGCTCTCGGAAGGCAAGGTGAATCTGACCGAGTTGGGGTTCAACAGCGCCGTGGCGGCGGCGGCGCAGGAGATTCTCTTCCCCGTCACCGCCGTCGCCAACTACACACAGCTGGGAGCTCCGGGCGGAGACAGGATCCGCCGCGGCAACACGATTTACACGATCGTCGGTGAACAGACCGAGATCCGCGGCCGGCACACGTTCGTCTACGGCGCCGATGTCCGCCTGTATGACCAAACCCCGTTTCAGGGCGGATCCCCCTCCGGCAACTACAGCTTCGGACTCGGGCAGACACAGGGGCCCAACCCGCTTCAGGCGTCGCTGACGGCAGGAAACGGGCTGGCGTCGCTGCTCACCGGGTTCGGCACGGGCTCCATCAACCGGGTCCCGGCTCTGGCCATCCGGAACATGTACTACGCCCTCTTTTTCAACGATGACATCAAGCTCGGAAAACTCACCTTGAACCTGGGCCTGCGCTGGGATTACGAGCAGCCGCGCACCGAACGCTACAACCGATTCGGGACGTTCGATTTCAACGGCGAGTTCCCGGCCCGGGCGCCGGCGCTCGGGCCCCTCCGCGGCGTGATCCGCTTCGCGGGGCGGGACGGACAGCCCCGCGGCCAGTTCGACCCCACCTACACCAACTTCGGCCCGCGGTTCGGAGCGGCGTACCGGATGTCGAACGACACCGTGATCCGCGCCGGCTACGCCATCTTCTTCGCCCCACGCTTCGGAACCACGTCCGGACAGGGATTCGGCGCGCCGGGCGCGGACGTCACCACGCCCTGGGTCGCCTCGATCGACGGAGTCACGCCGCTCAACCTGATCGACAACCCCTACCCGGGCGGCCTCCTCCAGCCCCCTACGGCCGAAACCGAGCGCCTCCAGATGGGCCTCGGCGTCACGATCATGGACCGCGGCAACAAATCGAACATCTACAACCAGCAGTGGAACTTCACCGTGCAGAAGCAGCTGCCGATGGGAATCCTGGTGGAGGCCGGCTACGCCGGCAACAAGGGGACGCGGCTGCCCATCTCGATCGACTTCAACGCCGTCGACCCGCGCTTCCAGTCGCTCGGCGCGCAGCTCAACCAGACCGTGGAGAATCCGTTCTTCGGCCTCACTACCGTCGGAACCCTGGCCCAACGCAACATCACGCGGCTCCAGCTGCTGCGGCCCTATCCGCACTACGGACAGGTGGGAACCTTCAACCCGGCCGTCGCCCAGAATCTGGGCTCGTCGATCTACCACTCGCTCCAGATCCGCGCCGAGAAGCGCTTCGCCAAGGGTCACAACTTCGTCCTGACCTACACGAACTCGAAGCTGATCGACGACGGATCCGGGCGGATTTTCGGCGAAACGGCGTTCACCCCGCCCGTCCAGAACCAGTACAACCTGAGGGCCGAACGGAGCCTTTCGGAAGGCGACATCCCGCAGCGGCTCAACCTCAGCCACACGGTGGAACTGCCATTCGGCCGGAACCGGATCTACGGCGGGTGGTCGCTCAGCGGCGCCATGGTCCTTCACGGCGGATTCCCCCTCGCCTTGACGTCGATCGGAAACAGCGGCGTCGGATCGGCGGTGCTGCGGCCGAACTCAACCGGACAGTCCGCCAAGCTGTCCGGCGACCCGCAATCGCGGCTGAACCGCTACTTCGACGTCACCCGGTTCACCGTCCCCGATCCGTTCACCTTCGGCAACGTCTCCCGGACGGTGGCCGATGTCCGCGGACCATCCAGGCGCGCCTACGACATGGGTGTTCAGAAGGTCTTCCCGGTCCGTGAACCTGCTTCCCTTGTGTTTCGCACGGAAGTGTTCAACCTGACCAACACGCCCTACTTCTTCTCCCCGGGAGAGGGTCTGGGCAGCGCGACGTTCGGCGTCATCACCGCCTCCACGGGAGAACGCCTCGTCCAGTTCTCCCTGAAGCTGATCTTCTGATCGCGGATTTGACATTCTGCGAGGCTCGCCGTGGCCAGGCGCCCGGCGGGCCACAGGCCGGAGCTCCGATCACCGCCATCTGCGTGTTCTTCTGCGCGCCGTCGGCGAAACGCCCGAGCCGCCTCGTCTCCTACCGGCCCAACACCTCCCGGATCCCCTTCCACTTCCGGTTCACCAGCTCCGCGATGTTGAGCGCCACCGCCGCCCCTAACAGCGCCGGCCACAAGTTCATCCGCGCCGGAATCGCCCGCCCCGCCGCGTCGAACACCTCACCCGCCGCCGGCTGAAACTTCCCTCCCGTGAATCGCGAAACCTGCCGCAACAGTTCGGGATCGTTGCCGAACTCGGTCATCTCCTCTTCGCCCCGGTAGCAGCCGATCTCCGGAAACGCCCGCGACTCCTCGAGCGGCCGCACCCGGAACAGCCCCCGCCGGTCGCCCACCGGAAACACCCCGCGGTAGGATCCCTGCGCCACCTTCTTCACCGTCATCGGCTTCCGCAGCCCGTCCGGACCGATCACGAAAATGTCCGGGATCCGCGCCGGTTCAGGCACCTGCCGCGACAGGTGGTACTCGGCCACCAGTTCCCCCGCCGCGCTGTCGAAATCCAGCCGCGCCTCCACCGGCTGCGTGTGCGGCAGCAGGTCGCGGAACAGGTTCGCCCAGAACCGGTCGAATCCGCTCCAGCCGACCCAGTCAGCCGCCCACCGCGCCTTGGCGTCGGAAGTAAACACGGCGGACCGGCCCAGCCCGAACTGCCACCGCACCAGCAGCGGGTCCTTCTGATCCATCGCCAGAACCGTGTCCGCCGAAGGCTTCGCCACAAACCGCACGTAGCCTTTGAGCGGAGGCGCCTTCTCCATCCCCACTCCGTCCAGAATCTCCGCCGGGTGCAACACGACCGGCGCCAGGGGCTTCTCGATTGCCGTCGTCCCCGTGTGCTCCATGACGTCCCGCAGCAGGATCTGCTCCAGACCCGACGGGTCGGTGAGGAAATACGACTTCCCCTTGGCGAACGAGGCCACCTTCTCAAGGTACGCCCGGTTGACGTCCTGCCCCAATCCAACCGTTGAGATCGTGATCTTCTGCGTCGCCGCCTCCTTCGACAGGCTGATCGAATCGCCTTCCTCGGATATGCCGTCCGTCAGCAGCACGATGTGCTTGAACGTGGCCTGCACCGGCACGGATTTCTTGTACGCCTCCGCCAGCGCCGGCGCTATCTGCGTCCCGCCGTCCGGACTGATCCCGGCGATCAGCCGCTTGATCAGGGGACGGTCCTCCGCCTTCCGGATCGGCACCGCCCACTGGTAGGAGTTGTCGAAGATGAGAACCCCCACCAAGTCGATCGGCCGCAGGTTCTCCACCACGCCGATCGCCGCCAGCCGCGCCAGCTCCATCTTCTTTCCCTCCATCGACGACGATTTGTCGACGATCAGCACCACGCAGGTGCCCTCCGGCGAACGCGGCGGCGCCAGCTTGGCCGGCAACGCCCGGTCGAGCGAATCCTCCACCTGCTTGTTCTCGGCGTAAACGTTTTTCTCGCCCGCCACCACCAGCAGGCCGCCCCCCTGGTTCACATAGCTCTCAATCTCCGCTTTCCGGGCCGGGGCGATCGATTCCAGATCCCAGTTGTTGAAGACGACCACCTGGAAGTCGTCGAGCGGCCGCGCCGGAAAGTCCCGCGCCACCGTCGTCTCAAACTGCGCCGCCTCGAGGACTTTGATCAGGTGTGTTTCCGTCCCCGCCGGATCCTGCGTCAGAAGCAGCAGCCGCGGCCGGCGCAGCGTCACCGCCTGGATGAACCGGATCTCGCCAAGGTCCGCCGAGGCCACCCGGCCGCTCAGCTCCACCGCCCCCGCCACTCCGATGCTCGCATGCAGCCGCAGCAGGTTCCGGCCGGGCTGAAGGTTCACCTCCGTCGACCCCAGCACACGGCCTTCCGCCGCCAGCTCCACCGCGGCCTTTCCCGCGCGCGGCGAGCCGATCGCCAGGTCCACCGCGAATCGCTCCCCGCTGAACGCCACGGCCGGCAACTGCGCTGATTCGAGGAATAGCGCCGGCTTGGCCCGCCCGTTGAGGGCGTAGGTATCGACCGGAATCCCCAGCTGCTGCGCCTGCCACGCCGCCCGCGCCGCGCTGCCGCGGTTCTCCTTGCCGTCGCTGATCATGACCACGCGCGGCGCCATCCCCGCCGGAATCGACCCGATTCCCTCGCGGATGGCCGCCTCCAGGTCGGTGGCGCGGCCCGCTTCTCCCCCGGTCAGCTTGAAGGACCAACCCGCCGCCTCTTCCGCCGCCACGTCGCGTGCCTCGCGTGCGAACGGCAACACCCGCATCCAGTGCCGCCCGCGCGCCGCCTCGAGTTCCGAGACGATCTTCGCCGCCCGCGCCAGGTCGGCCGCCGTCAGGCTGGCCGATGTGTCCACCAGGACCGCTACGCCGACCTTCGTCGCCCACACGTTCAGCACCGGCTCGGCCAGCGCAAGGATCACCGCCAGCAGCGCCAGCGTCTTGAGCGCCAGGCCGGCCCTGCGCGTGGTGCGGTTCCATTCATAGGCCAGCCACGCCAGTGGCGCCGGAGCCAGCAACAGCACCCACCAGCGCTCGAAGCTCATGCCGCCCGCCTCCCGGTCCTGTGCTTCGAGAGTGGATTCGGCGCCGCCCACGTTGGCGAAGAACTCATGACTGGACTATAGTCTGTGCGCCCCGCCCACGGCAACTCCCCGCGGCGCGGCCGTTATACTGTTGGTTGCGGATGCCTTCTGAAACCCGCACCCTCTCGGCCCGGCAATTCTTTTCCCGCCGCGGACTGCTTTCCGAGTGGCATCCCAACTACGAGTACCGTCCCGGACAGGTCCGCATGGCGGAAGCCGTCGAGGCCGCGCTCGCCGAAAACCGACACCTGATCGTCGAGGCCGGCACCGGCACGGGCAAAACCCTCGCCTACCTCATCCCGGCCATCCTCGCCGGACGGCGCGTGGTTGTTTCCACCGGCACCAAGGCCCTTCAGGAGCAGCTCTTCTTCAAGGATATCCCCTTCCTCCAGCAGCACTTCGACCGGCCGCTGAGCGTCTGCTACATGAAGGGCCGCAACAACTACGCCTGCCGCCAGAAGATCTACGACGCCGAACGCGAACCCGTTCTCCAGGGCCTCGAGGAAGTAACTGACTTCCAGATCATCCGCGAATGGGAGAAAACCACCGAGATCGGCGACCGGGCCGAAATCTCCAACCTTCCCGCCAGCTCCACCGCGTGGAGTAAAGTCGACGCCCGCCGGGAAGCCTGCCCCGGCCGCAAGTGCCAGCAGTTCGAGCGCTGCTTCATTACCGAAATGACCCGCCGCGCCCATGAAAGCGACATCATCATCGTCAACCACCATCTCTTCTTCGCGGATCTCGCCATCCGCACGGAGGATCCTGACTCCGGCATCATCCCCGAGTACTCAGCCGTCATCTTCGACGAGGCCCACGAGATTGAATCGGTGGCCGGCGACCATTTCGGCGTCGAGATCAGCAACTACCAGTTCCAGGAGCTGCGCCGCGATATTCTCGCGCTCTCACGGCGGAAACAGTTCGGCACGGCGGAACTGGACCGCGTCCTTACAACGCTTGACGAAGCGTCTCAGCAGATGTTCGCCCTCTTCCCGGAGCGCGACGGAAGGATGGCCGCCGCCTCTGTCCGCCCGGTGCTCGAGGGGAACAGCCGGATCGTGGCGGACGTTCTCACCTGCCTCGAGTTGCTCCACGCCCACCTGGAGCTGATCAAGGACCGTCCCGAGGAGCTGATCCCGCTCGCCAACCGCGTGCTTGAAACCGGCTCCAGCCTCCGCTTCTGGATGGAGGCCGGCGAGTCCGAGTACGTCTACTGGTTCGAAAGACGCGGCCGCGGCGTCTTCCTCGAGGCTACGCCTGTGAACGTGGCCGGGATCCTTCGGGAGCACCTGTTCGGAAAGGTCAAGTGCGTGATCCTCGCCTCGGCTACGCTCGCCGTGCAGGAGTCGTTCTCGTTCGTCGAAAAGCGCCTCGGACTCGACGAGCCGCGCAGGCTCATCGTCCCCAGCCATTTCGACTACCCGTCGCAGGCGATTCTCTACGTCCCGCAACACCTCCCCGACCCGCGCAGTCCGGAGTTCACCCGGTCGGCCGCCGAAGAGATCGTGAAGCTTCTCGAAATTTCCCGCGGCCGCGCCTTCGTGCTGTGCACCAGCTACCAGCAGATGAGGCAGTTTCACGAACTGTGCTCGCTTCGGCTCGACTATCCCACGCTGATCCAGGGAGCCGGTCCGAACAAATCGCTCATCGAGGAATTCAAATCCACGCCGAACAGCGTCCTGTTCGCCACGTCCTCCTTCTGGCAGGGCGTCGACGTGCCCGGAGAACAGTTGAGCTGTGTGATCATCGACAAGCTGCCGTTCGCGGTCCCCAGCGACCCCGTGGTGGAAGCCCGCTCCCGCGCCGTGCGGGATAGCGGCGGAAATCCCTTCTACGACTACCAGATCCCCGAAGCGGCCATCGCCCTGAAACAGGGATTGGGCCGTCTCATTCGCAGCCGCTCGGATCGCGGACTGCTGGCGATCCTCGACAACCGAATTACGCGCCAGCGCTACGGCCAGATCTTCTTCGACAGCCTGCCCGATTACTCGTTCGCGCTCGACCGCGCCGAGGTGGAGAAATTTTTCTATGTTTGAAGTCTCCGTAACCCAGACGTTCGCCGCCGCACACGCCCTTCGCGGATACAAGGGCAAGTGCGAAAACACCCACGGCCACAACTACCGCGTGGAGGTGACCGTCGCCGGCGACCGTCTGGACTCCATCGGACTCCTCGCCGACTTCGCCGACATCAAAAACGCCATGCGCGACGTCATCGCCCGGCTCGATCATGTGCACCTCAACGAGACGCCGCCGTTCGACGAACTCAACCCGTCCGCTGAAAATATCGCCTGGTACATCGCCGAAGAAGTCAAGGCCCTGCTGGGCGGCGCGGCGAGCGTTTCGGCCGTCAAGGTCTGGGAAACCGACAGCTGCGTCGCCACATACCGGCCCTGACCGCGGTCGGCCCGTCGGAAAAAAAGGGCGCCTCCACGAACAGGAAGCGCCCCAGGGTCACAAGGTGGTTTCCGCCGCTACTCCCGGAACGGGGGCCGGCGGCCTTGCGGACCAAACCGGCCGCGGACTCGGTCTCCCATCTGGTCCAGCTTCGCCTTCTGCTCGGCGGTCAGCAGATTGTAGAACTTTGCCTGCGCCTTGGCGTGCGCCGCGGCGATGCGGCCATGCAGCGTTCCCACGGCTGCCGCCAGCTGTTCCAGCTCCGCTTCCGGTTTGTTCGCCTTCACCGCGGCTTGCAGCGCGTCGTGAGCCGACGTCATCTGGCCACGCAGCGTTTCCGTCGCGGCCCGTTCGGCGCTGAAGATCTCGGCGGCCTGCGTCTTCTGGGCTTCGGTAAGGCCGAGGTATCCGGCCAGGAACTCGAGCCGGTTTCCTTCCGGGCGGCCGGGCGGCTGCGCCGCCAGGGTGAATGTGGCCATCAGGGCCATCGCTGTCGTGATCAAGCTTCTTCGTGTCATCGTCTTTTCGATAACCTCCTGCTTTGGTAAACGCGGGCCTGCCCGTCGCTGTTGCGGCGGAAACGTTAAGATGTGCTTACACAGTTTCCTGAAGCATTTTCACCAGGTCGTCCGCTTTCAGTACATATCCCTCCCCGCGAATCGTCAGAATCAGCTTCGGACGCCGCGAGTCGAGCCCGAGCTTCTGCCGGATGTGCGCGATATGCATGTCCACGGTCCGCGTTGTGGTCGCCCGGTATCCCCACACGTCTTCAAGCAGCCTGTCCCGCGACAGGATCTTTCCCTTGTTCGCGAGCAGGTAGCGGAGGAGTTGAAATTCCTTCGCAGAAAAATGGACGGGCTTCCCATTGATCGAGGCCGACTCTCTCAGCGGATCGATCCGCAAGCTTCCGATCCGCACCGGGAGAAACGCGGCGTGCAGACTCCGCCGCAACAGGGCCCGCACCGTGGCCGGGAACTCTTCCCAGTCCACCGGCTCCGCCAGGCAAGCGTCCGCTCCGGCGTCGAGAATCGCTGCTCTCGTTTCTGCCCCCTTCGCCGGCGATATCACCAGCAGCGGGCTGACAACACCGGCCGCGCGCAGCTCGCCGCACGCCGCCCGGCTGCCCTGCGCTGTCCGCAGAACAATGAGGGAATAAGGTTGGTCCCGGGCGGCTTCGATCGCCGCGTTCACGTTGACCGACGTCGTGACGGAGTGGCCGTCGCCGGCAAGCAGGGCCGCGGCTCGCGCGGCCGCCGGCTCGTCGTCAACGGCTACCAGAATGTCGTGAGGCATGACGGCTACGGCATGGCTGACGCCCACCGGGCTCCCGCCGTTGCCGCCGCCGCCGCGCCTCAAACACTTCTTTTCTTTCTTAGTTGCGTCTTAATACGCCTTTACGAATCCTTAACCACCCTTCTGCCCGCGCCGCGCATCTCAGTGCTCAGGACACAACGAACCTATGAAGACCAAACCGCAAACCGCATCCACAAGAAGGCATTTCCTCTCTGCGATGGCCGCCGGAGGCATGTTCTTCACTCAGCGTGGCGCTTTTGCCCAGGCGCTTACTCTGGCGCCGGCGCAGACCGAGGGTCCATACTACCCGAACCGCCTCCCGCTCGACCTGGACAACGACCTCCTCGTGATCAACGACTCGATCACTCCCGCCGTCGGGACCGTCGCCTGGCTCAGCGGACGGGTTCTCGACCGCCGCGGCGATCCCGTCCGCAACGCCCTCGTCGAGATCTGGCAGGCCGACAACCTCGGGTCTTACATCCACACGAGCGGCGCCCTCAACGGACAACGCGATGGGAACTTCCAGGGTTACGGCCGCTTCGTCACCGCCTCCAACGGGCAGTATCTGTTCCGGACCATCAAGCCCGGACTCTATCCAGGGCGTGTGCGCCACGTCCACGCCAAGATCACCATCCCCGGCGGAACCAGCCTGACGACCCAGCTCTACATCGAAGGAGAAACAGGAAACGACGGTGTTCTGAACGGAATCACCAACGCCGCCCAGCGCGCCTCTGTCATCCGCCCCTGGACCGCCATCCCGGATTCGGCCGTCGGCGCGCTGGCTGTCGAATGGGACATAGTCATGGGTTTCACTCCCAGTGAAACCCCGTCCACGGCCCGGCCGACGCTGGTTTCGATGGCCGGCGTGACCCACGGCGCAACCCTCCGCGCCGGCGCCGCCTCCGGCTCATGGATCACTCTCTACGGCTCCTCGCTCGCGCCGACAACCCGAACCTGGACCAATTCTGAGATTATCGACGGAAAGCTGCCCGAATCGCTCGACGGCGTGAGCGTTCGCATCAATGACCAGCCCGCCTCGGTCTACTACATCAGCCCCACTCAGATCAATGCGCTCGCTCCCGAAGCCCTCGCGGACGGCAACGTCCAGGCGACGGTGACCACGCCGGCCGGCGTCTCTGACCCGGTCACCATTGAGTTCCGCCGGTTCAGCCCGGGATTCTTCCAGTTCGCCGGCGAGAACGTCGCCGCCGTGCGCCCGGATGGGTCTCTCATCGCCCCGGCGAATCTGATCTCCGGCGCGGCCACCACTCCCGCCCGGCCCGGCGAGACGATCCTCCTGTTCGGAACCGGCTTCGGTCCCACGAATCCCGCTCACGCAGCGGGCCGCGTCATCGCTTCCCCGCTGCCCACCGCGAACTCCGTCCGCATTCAGGTCCACAACCAGCTCGTGCCGGTGGCCTTCTCCGGACTGGTCAGCGCCGGTCTGTACCAGTTCAATATCACCGTCCCGGATCTGCCCGACGGCGACTACCCGGTGACGGCCGAAGTCAACGGGGTCCGCACCGACAAGTTCGTCAAGCTCCGGATTCAACGCCAGACCGCCGCGCTCTCCCGCCCGGCCCCCGCGGAGCCTTTCGATCCCTTGCGCATCCTGCGCCACGCCACGGCCTGAGCCGGGCCGCGCGGCCTCATTCGCGCCGTTCGCCGTGGCTACCGGCCGGGCTTTGGGTCCAGGTTCTCCCGAAGCTCGGCGTCCGTCACCGCCACGCTCACGCCGTTCGCCGGAACCTCGCCCTTCGCGACCCATACCAGCGCGTTCAGCACGACCTTCCGGAAGTTTTCCTCTCCGAGATTGAGGTGAAAGTGGCCCCCGGTGAATCCCACGCCGCGGCCGCCGTCAGCCCGCTCGGCGGCCCACATCAACACGTGCTTCCGGCCGGCCTTGCTGCGCACGTCCGGATTGCCGCTGCGGATGCCGTCCGGCCGGTTCAGCGTTTCCGGCGGCGGCACGGCCTCGAGGATCGGCGTCACGCCGCGCATCCCGTCCCGAAAGCGCATGTTGTAGTACCACTCGTCTTTCACCTTGAACGGTTTCACGCCCTGCGTGATGGGGTGCCGGGGCAGCGATTCGATGTTCGCTTCCCAAACCGGATTCACCGAGTAGTTCAGTTCGAAGTACCCGCCGATCCAGTCGAGAAACTCCTGGTGGCCCCGCCGGGCCGGCGGTTCCACTCCATAGTGATAGAACATGAGCCCGGCGCCGCGGGCGGCCGCCCGCTTCACGGCTTCCACCCGGTCCCCCTGGAAGACGAGATGCCGCTCTGCGCCGTCGCAGAAGACAAAGATCGCGTCCGCGCCATCGAGCGCCCGCGCATCTTCTGGCCACCCGTTGAGCTGCACCGCCGCCTGCACGCCGCGCACCGTGCCCAGCCACTTTTTGAACAGCAGCGCCGCCGCATTCTGTTCGTGCGCCAGCGGACCATGGCTCGGCGACCCGGCAATCAGCAGTATCTTCTTGTCCGCGGCGAATCCGGAGAGGGCCGCCAGGAGAAGGAAGGAAACTCGGTGTCGCAAATTCATGGTGATTCGCTCCATTCAGCCTACTACGGGCGGAACCGTAAGATCACACAAACGCGGCCATGGCCAGCCAGGATCCGTTGGGCTCCCGGCCGCGGAGATTTCAACTGGACAGCTCAGCCTGAGCCGTGTTATCGTTTGATCAGTGATCAATAAATGACTGTCTCCCGTCGGCGTCAACGCTATCGCGAGTCGCTCCGCCAGGAAATCCTCGACGCGGCTCGGGCCCTTTTCGTCGAATCCGGCTACGAGGCAACCTCGATCCGGCGAATCGCGGAGAGAATCGGAGCCTCCTCCGGGATCCTTTATCACTACTTTGAGGACAAGCCCGCGATCATGGCGCAACTCGTCGCCGAGGCCTTCGCGAAACTTTCCCAGCGGATGGGTTCCATCGCCCGTGACGCCGCGCCTCCGCTTGACAGCCTCCGCCGCGCCGCGCTGACGTATATTCACTTCGCTCTCGAAAACCCTCACCATTACGCCGTCCTGTTTCTCAAGAACGAGGCGTCCATGGCCGAACCGGTGATCCGCGATGTGTTCCTGCGGGATGGCATGCAGTCCTTCGGATGTCTGCTGCGGATCACCCGCGCCTGCATTGAGGCGGGCGTTCTCCGCCCGGAGCTCACCGATGAGAACGAGGTCGCACAGAGCCTTTGGGCTGGCGTTCACGGCATCGCCGCCCTTCTGATCACCTGTTCCGCGTTCCCCTTCGTCGAACAGACCCGCCTCGTTGACCGGCATGTCGACATTCTGATCGCCGGGGTGAAAAGGACGTGAACTGCCCGGCTCCCCCAGGAAACTTTTTTTGCATCTTACTTGATCAATGATCATTCTTATAATCATCGATCAGCAGAGAGGACCCAACCATGAACTACGTCGCGTGGCAGATGTTGACCGGCGACCGGGCCAAGTATCTCGGCCTCATCTTCGCGATCGCCTTCTCCACCTTCCTCATGTCTCACCAGGTGTCCATCTTCGCGGGCCTGATGAACAGAACCCGGTCCCAGATCATCGATATCCGCGACGCGCACATCTGGGTGATGGATGCGCAAACCCAGTACCTGGATGAAACCAAAGCCCTCACCGACCAGGACCTGTACCGCGTCCGCGGCGTGACGGGCGTCGAGTGGGCCGTCCCTCTCTATAAGGGGACCTCGCGGGCGCGAACCGCCGACGGCCGGTTCCGCGGCGTCATCCTGCTGGGACTGGACGACGCGACGCTGGTCGGTGCGCCCCGCCGGGTTGTGCTCGGCTCCATCGAGGCGCTCGCCATGCCGGAGACGATTGCCGTCGACCGCAGCGGCTACGAGTTCTTCTTCCACGGCGAGCCGCTCTCGCTCGGCAAGACCCTCGAGATGAATGACCGGACGATGCGAATCGCCGCCATCGTCGACTCGGAGGCGCCCTTTGTCAACCTTCCGGTCTTCTACACCCGCTACTCTCAGGCGATTCAACTGGTGGGCCGCGAACGCAACCTCCTCTCCTTCGTCCTTGTGAAGGGAACCTCCGGACTGCCTGACGGCGAAGTCTGCCGCCGCATCCGTGTGGCGACAAACCTGAAGGCGGTGACGGCGCACGAGTTCGGCTGGGAAACGATCTGGTACTACATCCGGAACACCGGGATCCCGATCAACTTCGCCATCACCGTGGCCATCGCGCTCATCGTCGGCACCGTGGTGGCCGGCCAGACCTTTTATCTTTTCACGCTCGAGAACCTGAGGCAGTTCGGCGCGCTCAAGGCGATCGGCGTCACAAACGGGCGGATCGCCGCCATGGTCCTCATGCAGGCGGCGATCGTGGGCGCGGCGGGCTACGGACTGGGCATCGCCATGACCGCCGGCTTCTTCGAGGCCACCAGGGACAACCTCGATCTGCGCGGCTTCCGCCTGCTGCCCGAAGTCATGGCGGGCACGGCGGCGGCGGTGTCGGTCATTGTCGCGTTGGCGAGCGCGGTCAGTCTGCGCCGGGTTGTCGTGCTGGAACCGGCCGTGGTGTTTCGAGGGTAAGGGAGGTCCAGGAGAAATGTCTTGTGAAAATGCTGTCTCCTGCCGCGGCGTCCGCAAGGACTTCGGAAAGGGCGAAAACGAAGTCCGTGTGCTGCGGGGAGTCGATCTCGATGTTCCTTTCGGCGGGATGACCTTTCTTGTCGGACCCTCCGGGTGCGGCAAGACGACGCTGCTCTCGGTGATCGCGGGTCTGCTGCACCCCGGCTCCGGCGACTTGCGCGTGCTGGGCGTGCCTCTGAGCCAGCTACGCAACGGCCGCGCCGTCGAGTTCCGCCGACGGAACCTCGGCTTCGTCTTCCAACAGTTCAATCTCCTGCCGGCCCTCACCGCCGCCGAGAACGCCGCCGTTCCGCTGTTGGCCGCCGGATGGGACCGCCGCAAGGCGATCGCCAAGGCCACGGCCCTCCTCGAGGATCTGGGATTGGGCCCTCGCGTCCATGCCCGCCCGAACCAGCTTTCCGGAGGACAGCAGCAGCGCGTGGCCTTCGCCCGCGCCCTGGTGCACGATCCGCGTCTCGTCATCTGTGACGAGCCGACTTCGGCCCTCGACGCCGGCTCCGGACATCAGGTCATGGAGTTGCTCCGGCGCATCGCGGTCCGCCCGGACCGGGCGGTCATCGTGGTCACCCACGACAACCGTATCTTTCCCTTCGCCGACCGCATCGCCCGCATGAACGACGGCGTGATCACCGGCATCACGTCCGGAGTCACAAACACCCCAGCTTACCTAGAACCGGATTACGTAGAAAAGGAGACGCAGTGAAATGATGATTCGATACGGAATCCCCCTGCTCGCCGCCATCGCGCTCGCCATGGCCGTCTGGAGCGTTCGCCGCATGACGCCTGTGCAGGCGGCCGTGGATCCGCCCGCGCCGCCCCCCGCCGCGGCTTTCCCGAACCAGATCGGCGCCGTCGGACTCGTTGAGGCGGCGAGCGAGAACATCGCCGTCAGCCTGCCCGTTCCCGGGCTGGTGACGCAGGTTTTCGTCCGGGCGGGCGACCGCGTCCGCCGTGGACAGCCCTTGTTCGCCCTCGACGATCGCGATCTCCGGGCGGAACTCGCTGTGAGGGAATCGAACCTGGCGCTGGTGCGGGCCCGGCTGGCGAGGCTGGAGGCGAGCCCGCGTCCGGAGGAGATTCCCCCGGCGCGGGCGCGCGTCGAGGAGGCCCGGGCCGCGCTTGGCGACGCGGAGGTGCAGTTGCGCCTGGTTGAGAGCGTGAAGGATCCGCGCGCGGTCAAACTCGAAGAGGTGGAACGCCGCCGCCGCGCGGTGGAGCAGGCCCGGGCGCGCGTGGCCCAGGCGGAATCCGCGCTGCGCCTTCTGCTGGCCGGGGCTTGGAAGGCCGATATCGAAGTTTTGCGCGCTGAGGCGGATCAGGCGGCTAGCCAGATCGCCCGAGTCCAGGCCGACCTGGCCCGGCTCACCGTCGTGGCGCCCATCGCCGGACGGGTCCTCCAGTGCAAAGTACGCCCCGGCGAGTACGCCTCCACGGGTCAACTGGCGCAGCCGCTGATCCTGCTCGGATCGGCCCACCCGCTGCACGTTCGCGCCGACATCGACGAAAAGGACGCCTGGCGGTTCCGTCCCGGCGCGGCGGCCGCCGCTTCGGTCCGCGGCAATGCCCGCGGACGGTTCCCGCTGCGCTTCGTGCGCGTCGAGCCCTATGTGGTCCCGAAGAGGAACCTGACGGGCGGGGCAGCCGAGCGCGTCGACACCCGCGTCCTCCAGGCCCTGTTCGCGCTCCCGGCCGACGCGCCGGTCTACCCGGGCCAGCAGATGGATGTCTTCGTCGAAACAAAGGAGGCGCGGTAACATGCTGCCGCTCGCATTCTTTCTCCTCGCGGACACCTTCTGGACCCGCTTCGGCGATCCGGAGCTTCCCCGGCTCATCGAGAAGGCGCAGCGCGGCAATCTCGATCTCGAGCTGGCCACCCGGAGGATCATGGAGGCCCGTGCCGCGGCCGGCGTGGCCCGCAGTTGGATCGTGCCTTCCCTGAACCTTTCGGGGAGCGCGCAGCGGCTGCGCGGCGGGTTCCAGCAAGGCGTCACACGCATTCCCCAGTCCACCAGCGCACCGCCGGGCGGCGCGTTTGTGGCCCCCTTTGAGACCCCGGTTTACCAGAGCGGATTCGACATGCGTTGGGAGATCGATCTGTTTGGCGCCAACCGCCAGCGCGCCGGAGCGGCCGAAAGCGAGGTGAAGGCGGTCGAGTGGGAGCGCCGGGATCTCGAAGTCGTGATCACCGCCGAAGTGGCGCTCGCCTACATCGAGATGCGCGGATGGGAAGAACGGGCGGCGATTCTGGCCCGGAGCCGTGATGCGCAGCGGGAGATCCTGCGGCTGACGCTGGTCCGCGCCGATGCCGGGCTTGCTTCCCAACTCGACGTGGAGCGCGAGGCCGCGCGGCTGGCGTCAGCCGAGGCTCTGCTTCCTCCCCTGGAGGCCGGGCGCCGCGTGCGGCTGAACCGCCTGGCTGTTCTCACCGGAGACCGCGACCTGGCGCTCGCCTCCGCCACGGCGGCCCTGAGGCTGCCGGACCTGCCGGTGGAAATCGATTCCGAAATCCTGCGCAATCGGCCCGATGTTCGGGCGGCGGACCTGCTCGTCGCCGCCGAGCAGGCGCGATTGAAAGCGGCTCGCACGGACCTCTATCCGAAGATCTCTTTGACCGGGCTCATGGGCCGCCAGGCGACCTCCGCCGGCGGGTTGTCGTTCGGCGGCGGCAACTTCTTCGGTTTCGGCCCGCAACTGCATCTGCCGTTGTTCTCGGGTGGAAGGATTCGTTCGGGCATCGCGGCTCAGGATGCGCGCCTGGCCCAGGCCGCGACGCGTTATCGGCAGGAAATCCTCGCGGCGTTTGAAGAGGCCGCCAACGCCCTGGTGACGTATGCGCAGGAGCAGGCGCGCACGCGCAGTTTGGATGAGGCGGTCCGGGCGGCGTCCCGGTCGCTCGCGCTCGCGCTGGATCTCCACCAGGCGGGCTTGGCCGATCTTCTCGCCGTTTTCAACGCCGAGCGCCAAAAACTCGAGGCCGAGGATGCGCGGTCGGCTTCGGCGACCGCGGCGTTGAGCCAGGCCGCCGCTGTCTACAAGGCGTTGCGCGGCGAGTGGAAGTAAGAGCGCCCTCCGCCCCTATTCCGCCCCTTGCGCTCGGCGCCCCGGCGCGTTATACACAATAGGTGTCCAGGCGAGCCGGAGCTTTCTTTGTCCTGGCCTGCGTCCTCGCCACCGTGGTTTGGGCGCAGCGAGGATACCGGGGCCGCCGCGGCGGCGACGAAGAGGATAATCCCGCGCCGTTCCCGGCCGACGGTAACGAGAAGACGGAGTTCGTTTTCGGCCGGCTCCGCTACCAGGGAGGCCGCGGCTGGGGCTGGGGGAGTTGGGCCACGGATTACCCTAAAGCGGACCGCCAGTTTCTTCAGGGTCTGCGCCGGCTGACAAGGCTTCACACCAGGTCGGTGGAGCAGGTCGTCGACATCGACAGCGACGAGATTTTTAACGTGCCCTGGCTGTACGCCGTCGAGGTCGCCTACTGGCACATTAATGAAAGACAGGCCCGGCGCATGCGGGACTTTCTCGACCGCGGCGGCTTCCTCATGGTCGATGACTTTCACGGCACCGCCCAGTGGGAAGCGTTCATGGAGACGCTCCAGCGCATCTACCCCGACAGGGCCGTAGTGGATATCGAAGACAAGGACCCCGTTTTTCACCTCGTCTACGATCTCGACCAACGCTTTCAGGTCCCCGGCATCCACGTCGTCCGCTCCGGCCGGACGTATGAGCAGGACGGCTACGAACCCCGGTGGCGCGCCGTCTATGACGCCAGGGACCGCGTGTCCGTCGCCATCTGCCACAACATGGACCTTGGCGACGCCTGGGAATGGGCCGACTATCCGGCCTACCCCGAGGAGTCTGCGTCCATGGCTTACCGCGTGGCGGTCAACTACATCCTCTATTCGATGACGCACTGACCGCGGCGGACGGCGCTCAGAGCTGCCGCCCGGGTGTCATTTCCGCGAAGGCCACTTCTCCGGCCCGGTTGATGCGGCCCCACCGCAATCCCATCTGGACCTCGCCCCACCCGTCGCGAAACGGGCGGGCGCCCTGATAGCGCGGGTGGATGACGAAGCATCCCGCACGGTCGATGTAGCCCCAGCGCCCGTACCACCGGACTGCGGCCAGCCCCTCGGAGAAATCCCCTGCCTCTTCGTACCGGGAGTTCACGGCGAACTGTCCGCTGGTATCGATAAAGCCCCAATGCTCGACCACCCGCACGGCCGCCAACCCTTCTGAGAATCCCCGCGCCGCTGCGAACTCCGGATAGATGACGGGGACGCCGGCTTCGTCGACAAACCCCCAACGGCCCCCGAAATCGAGAGGAACCAGAATCCGCGTTTCGGAGGCGGAGCCGTCCAACCGACGGTCGGCGCGGATCCTCCGGTACGCTTCATTGATCCGCTTCATCTTCTCCTCGGCGCGGCGGCGTAAACGGGGCCCCTCGGCCGAGAACCGGTCCGGGTGCCAGACTTTCACGAGGTCTGTGTAGGCGTCGCGGATGGCATCCGGCTCGGCGTCGGGAGCAAGGTCAAGCTCGGCGTAGCAGCGTGTGAGGTCGTCTCGCATCAAGCCCGGTCTTCGTCTATCGGCGCGGCCGGGACCACGCTTTACTGCGTGGAGCCACCGGCTCAATCGAGACCGATCAACCGCGCGCCGGGTCGCAACCAAAGTAGAAATGGCGTTTCCAACCCCGCCCGAACCGGGTTTTCCACGACCATCGGTCCCTGGCAGACGCGGAAACGCCATGCCATAGCGGCGGACCCGCGGTCCGCCGCGCGACATCGCCTGGTTTAGGCCTCAGGCAGCGACGTTGACTTTGACCGAGCGCGGCTTGGCGATCTCCTTCTTGCCGACCGTCACCGTCAGCACGCCGTCATGATAGTCGGCATTGACCTTCTCCGGATCCACGCTGTCCGGGAGGGTGAAGGCGCGGACAAACGAGCCGTAGCTGCGCTCAATGCGATGGTAGCCGCTGACATCCTCCTTCTTTTCGAACTCGCGCTTGCCGCGAATGATCAGCGTGCCGTCTTCGAACTTGACCTCGATGTCCTCGGGCTTGACAGCCGGAAGATCCGCCTTGACGGTGAGATCGTTGCCGGTCTCCACGATGTCGACGGGAGGAACCCAGGGCGTGGCCGTCGCATCCCCTTCGGCGAAGTGGCTGAACAGCCGGTCGAAGTTGCGGAACGCGTTCGACAGGGCGGTGAAGTCGTCAAAGTTGCGTCGGATAAGCATTGTTTCCTGAACCTCCATCAGATCTAACTGCACTTTCAGAATATAGTATGAGTGTGTTATTGTCAATATTTTTTTAATACATTTAAGCAAGTTTCCATGATCTTTCGTCCACCCTAACCTCTTTCCGATTCCACTCCGATACTTCTCGTAGGTGAAACGACCGTCCGTCGCGATCCCGCAGACCGCTCCCGTCCTCGCCGAGGCCGCGGATGTGCTGAGCGACCAGCTTCGTATCTTATTGAAAAAACTATCGAAAGCTCTCCTCCCCGAGTCCGCCGGACTGGAGTCGGCCTTCCTCGCCTGGCTTCGCCGCCAGCGATTCAACGTTGTCCAGCGGAAGGCTCTGTGCGAACTCACGCTCGGCGCGGCGGCTCGGGTGCTGTCGAAGCGCGGGACAAGCCCATCGGATTTCTTCGAGTCCGTCGAATACCACGGGCGGCGGCTGGCGAAGTTGAATCTGCCGCCCAATGTCGTGGTGTCGGCGCTGGCCGAGTATGACGCCCTGCTGTCGCCGGTTCTGAAACGGCTCCTCCCGGCCGAGTATGGAAACTTCCAATGGGTCCGGGAGCAGCTCCAGTTCTGCGTGATGCTGACGCTGAACAACGCCTACTATCACGTCCGCGAGGCGGAGACGCAGGCTTTCTACGAGATGTTCTGGGCGGAACTCGAGGCGGCCAGCCTCGACGACCTGCTGGGCCGGTTCCTGGCGATCCTGGCCCGCTTCTCCAGGGCGGATCAAGCCGCCCTCTATCTTGTCGAGCAGGACGCCATGCGGTGCCGGGCCCGGGTGGGAGCCACCCGCGGCGCCGAAGACATCAAAGTCACGGCGACGCAGTTGCGGCAGCTGGCCGCGCCGCGCAGCGTGGCCGCGGAAACGTCGAACCTCAGCCTGGACCGGAGATGGAGGGAGACGTTCGCCACCTGCTGGAGCGTACCCATGTTGCAGCGCGGCTCGCTCGCGGGAGTGGTGCAGTTCGCCTTTCCGAAGCGGTTCGACTGGCTGCCGCGGGAGCGCGAACTGCTGATGGCGGCGGCTGAACGGTGCATGAGGGCGGCGGAGAAGGCGCGGATGGTCGAGAATCTGGCGGAGAAGGAGCGCACCATCCGCAAACTTGCCGAGAGCATGATGCACGTCGAGGAGGTGGAGCGGCGGCGCATCAGCCGCGAGTTGCACGACCAGACAGGGCAGGACCTGCTTTGGATCCGCCTCCAGATGGAGATGCTCGAAAAGGAGCTGCCCGACGGCGGCGGGCAGTGGCGTTCGCGTGTCGGACAGCTCCGCGACATGACGGAGCGCACCATTGTCGAGGTGCGCCGGCTGATCGGAGCGCTTTCGCCGGCCGTGCTCGAGCAGCTGGGTCTGGCGGCCGCGCTGCGGCAGCTGGCCAACCGCTTTCGAATGAGTCACCCGGCGAGAGTGCGGGTGGCGATCGGGCCGCTTGAGCCGCTGCCTAAGCAACTCGAGATGATCGCCTACCGTATTGTGCAGGAATGCCTCAACAACATCTCCAAGCACTCCTCCTGCAAGGCTGTAAACATTTCCATGGAGACCGCCGATGGTCTTTTGAGGCTTAGCGTGCAAGACGATGGCGTCGGCTTTGATGTCGAAACGACGCTGCGGCAGCCGGGCGGATTCGGACTGTCGGGCATCCGTGAGCGGGTGGCCTTGTTGGGCGGAACTTTCGACATCCGCAGCCGGGCGGGAAAACCCGGGCAGGTGGCGTCGCGCAGGAGGAGCGGATCGGGGACCGAGATCAGAGTGAGTCTGCCGATTCAATCCGCCATGGCGCTCCGGAAAGGGCCCGCCAAGATGGCGAGACTGGCCGTGAACGAGGCGCTATGGGCCGAAAAGAGAGCGTAGAACCGGCGGCGGCCGCGACCCGCCGCCAAAGAAGGATCTCGAGGTAACCGGATGGCAAAGATTCGAATATTGTTGGCAGACGACCACACACTGTTCCGGCAGGGCATCCGCACGATGCTCGCCACCGAGCAGGATCTGGAGGTGGTGGGCGAGGCATCCAACGGCAGCGACGCGGTGGAACGGGCCAACGAAACCAAGCCGGACGTCGTGTTGATGGACATCGGCATGACCGGCCTGAGCAGCTTCGAAGCGACGCGCCAGATCAAGAAAAACCGTCCCGAGACCAAGGTGCTCTTCCTCACGATGTATGACGACGAAGACTACCTTGTCGAAGGGATGGAGGTGGGCGCCAGCGGCTACGTCCTAAAGGACAGCCCGTCTCCGCAGCTGGTCGCCGCCATCCGCGACGCCCAGCGGGGGGGCTCCTACCTCAGCCCACGGATGCTGTCGCAACTGGTTGACGACTTCCGCAGCCGGATCAAGTCCGCCAACCGCATGCCGCGTTTCGCAACATTGACCAGCCGGGAGCGTGAGGTCCTCAAGATGCTCGCCGAGGGCAACTCGGTCAAGGAAATCGCCTGCGATCTCAACCTGAGCGTGAAGACGGTGGAAGCCCACAAGTTCAACCTGATGCGGAAGCTCGACATTCACAACAAGGCGCAGCTGGTTCAATACGCCATCCAGAAAAAGATCATCAAGATTCCGAATCTCGCCTGATCCCGGCGGGCCGACAACCGCCTCACCGCTTCGGCGGCACGGCGGTAGAATTGGAGCAGGCTCCGGGCGCTTACGCCGGGAGTGGAATCCGCCTATGAACCGCCGTCGTTTCCTCGCAGCCTCCGCCTTCGCCACCGCCGCCCCGGCGGCCGGACGGCTTCCGATCAAGAAAGCCGTTCTCGTCAGCATGCTTCCCCGGAACCTCTCCTACAAGGAGCGTTTCCAGATCGCCAGGCAGGCCGGCTTCGAACAGCTCGAAGCCCGCCAGACCGACGACCCCAGAGAAGCGGAGGAGATTAAGCGGGCCGCCGAGGAGACAGGCCTCCGGATCCACTCCGTCATGAATGGAGACCACTGGCAGTATCCGCTCTCGTCGGCCGACCCGGCGGTCGTCGCCCGGAGCATGAAGGCCATGCGCACCAGCCTCGACAACGCCAGGCTGTGGGGCGCCGACGCCGTGCTGCTGGTCCCGGCGGTCGTGAACCCCGAAACCAGCTACGCTGACGCCTGGAAGCGCTCGCAGCGGCAGATCCGCGAATTGATCCCGCTTGCCGAAGAGCGCAAGGTGATCATCGCCGTCGAAGAAGTTTGGAACAAGTTCCTGTTGAGCCCGCTTGAATTCGCCCACTACGTGGACGAATTCAAAAGCCCGTGGGTGAAGGCCTACTTCGACGTCGGCAACGTGGTCCTCTACGCCTATCCGCAAGACTGGATCCGAACGCTGGGCAAGCGGATTGTCAAGCTGCACCTCAAGGACTTCCGCTTCCAGCGCGGGCAAGGCGGCAAGAGCGAAGCCGAGTTCGTCAACCTGCGCGACGGACAGATCGACTGGAAAGCGGTTTACGCCGCCCTCCACGAGATCGGGTACCGGGGGTCGGCGACGGTGGAACTGGCGGGAGGAGACCTCGCCTACCTGACCGACGTCTCGCGGCGCGTCGATATGATCCTCGAGGGCGCCTGAGGCAGGCGAACGCCCCATGAAAAAGTTCCTGCTCGGGCTTCTGGCCGGCTTTGCGCTCGCGGCGCTGGCCGGCATCGTGACGGTTTTCTCGATCGCCCGCCTCGGCGCCCGCAAGCCCCGGATTCCCGCCGGCGGCACGCTTGTGCTCGACATCAGCGGGGCCATTCCGGAGAAGCTCCCGATCGACATTCCGCTGCCGGTCTTCCGGGGCCACTCGCCGTTGACGGTTCATGAGATCTGGGATGTGCTGCGGAAAGCGGAGAGGGACGCCCGCATTGAAGCCGTGCTGCTCGAACCGCGGGCGGTCTCGGCCGGCTGGGCCAAGCTCGACGAGATCCGCCGGGGCCTGCTGAAGATCCGGAAGGCGGGCAAACCTGTCTACGCCTTCCTTCGTTCCCCCGGAATGCGCGAATATTACCTCGCCAGCGCCGCCGACCGCATCTTCCTGCCGCCGGAGGATCTTCTCAACGTCAAAGGGCTGCGCGCGGAGGTGCAGTTTTATCGCAGGACCCTCGAGAAGGCGGGCATCGAGTTCGAGGTGGAACATGCCGGCAAGTACAAAGACGCGCTCGATTCCTTCGTCCGGGACGGCATGTCGCCGGAGACGCGCGAAGTGGTCAACTCCGTTCTGGACACGGTCTACGGACACGTTGTCGAGGGCCTGGCGGCAGGCCGGAAGCGCACGCCCGAGCAGGTCCGCGCGCAGATTGACGAGGGCCCGTTCCTGGCGGCGGACGGCAAGACCAGGGGCCTTGTCGACGGCCTGGCCTACGAAGACGACGTTGTCGAGGAGATCAAGCGAAAGCTGAAGCAGAAGGAACTCCGCCGGATCGGCATGCGCGAGTACGCCAGGGTCCCGGCCCAGTCGCTGGGCCTGGACGGAAAGACCAGCGTGGCGCTGCTGGTCGGCGAAGGTGACATCTTGAGTGGGGGATCGTCGGATCCGTTCGCCGAGGAGGAGGGAATCCGTTCGGAGGCGTTCATCAAAGTGGTCCGGCAGGTCCGCGACGATTCCTCGATTCGGGGCGTGATCCTGCGGGTGAATTCGCCCGGCGGCGACGCGACGGCGTCCGACGAGATCCTGCACGAAGTGCGGCGGCTGGCGAGGAAGAAACCGCTCGTGGTCTCCATGTCGGACGCGGCCGCGTCCGGTGGATACATGATTTCGATGACGGGGGATCCGGTGGTCGCCTACCCGGACACATACACAGGTTCGATCGGCGTGATCTTCGGCAAGCCGAATCTGGGCGGACTCTATGAAAAGCTCGGCATCACGACGGAGGTCGTGAAACGCGGGAAGAACGCCGACATCGACTCGCTGCACAAGAGGCTGGACGCGGAGGGGCGGCGCAAGCTGAGGGACGGGATCGCTGCGACCTACCGGTCCTTCCTGGATCGCGTGGCGGAGGGCCGCAGGCGTCCGGTCGCCGAGATCGAACCGCTGGCGGAGGGCCGCGTGTGGATGGGGAGCCAGGCCAAGGCCAATGGACTGGTCGACGAGGAGGGCGGCCTCGACCAGGCGATTGAGGTTCTCAAAAAGAAGATGAAGCTCGGGCCCTCCGAGGGTGTCCATCTGGTGCCGTTTCCGCGGCGGAGATCGCTTCTCGAGCAGTTCTTCGGCGGGCGGGCGGAGGAGGATTCGCTGGTGGAAGCCGCCGCCCGGCGCCAGGTCCGCTCCTGGCTGGGATCGCTCGGTGTGGAGGCGCCTGATCCGCAATTGTGGAAAGGCGGGCTGTTGCGGATCGTCCCTTACAGCATTCGGATCGATTAGTTAGGGCGCCGCAAAACCACGGGCATTCTCGGGAGAACCGTGACTCCTCTACCGGCGCTGAACGTGCGGGAGCCTGGCCCGGCCGGACGAGCACCGCGCCCTCCATCGGCTGGCACGCTCGTTCCGCGCCCCGACCGGAGACCGACGGCGTTCCGGCGTCGCAAAGTGGCTTCGGCCGGGTCCGTTGCGTCAGGCCGGCACATGGACCTTTCGAAGCCGTCCGTCATCAAAAGTAGAATTTCAACGCAAACTGCGCAATGCGAGGTGAGATCGTGTTGGCGTTGAGGCGTCCGAGCGCCAGATTGAGCGTTCGGGCGGCGCAGGCGGGGCTCAGCGGACGGGTCTGGTTGGCCGCGCTCAACTCCGCGACGCTGGCCGGACAGCCCAGGCCGCCGGCGCCGGGACCCGACAGGGCCGCAATGGCGGCGTCAACCGGCACGCCCTGGCTCTTGCGGATGATGGCGTCCCAAACGCCCGGCTCCCGCAGCGCCGCGTAGCGATTCTGCACGTCCGGCACCGGCGTGAAGTTCGGGGACGTGCCCACCAGGAGCGGTGCTGCGCGGCTCCGCTGAGAAGGTTGGAAAGATTCGGATTGGGCACGTAATTCTTCATATTCAGCACGTTGAAGATCTCGCCTCTGAGTTCGAAGTAGCGGCGCTTGTTTTCCCAGGGAGAAAGGCGCTTGAAAACGCTCAGATCGAATGTGCGAACCCATGGATGGTAGAGATCCAGATTGCGGGGCGCGTTGCCGCGCAGCCCGGGTTCAGGAAACGCGAACGCGCGGGGGTTGACGTAGGGGACGCCCGTCCATGCATTCTCGCGGGTCCAATCGGGATTGCGCAGGGGAACGCCGGCGATCACGTCCGGCCGCTGGGCGCCGCCCGGTGTGCCGAGGTCGAACGAATTGCTCAGGCCAAGCGGCACCGAGGCGGGAAATCCGCTACGAATGCGGGATAGCCCGTTGAGGCTCCATCCGCCGATGAAGTAGTCCTTCCATCCGCCGCCGTTGAGCAGTTTGCGGCCGCGGCCGAGGGGGAGTTCCCACAACGCGACAATGTTGAACACGTGCGGCGTGTTGGTGGACGAGACCGACCGGTCGGCTCGCGGATCGTAGGGGTTCTGGCTGCGAATGATCGGGAGATCGAGCGCGGAGTTGTTGAAGGAGTTGTTGGGGATCGGGAAGCTGATGCCGCCCGAGGAGTCGTCGATGTTCTTCGAGAAGGTGTAGTTGAAGCGGAACTGGAGACCTTGCGAAAAGCGACGTTCCGATTCGAGCACCAGCGCGTGATAGCTGGAACTGGTGTTGGTCGCCGCGATGGCGAAGATCGCCGAGGAAAAGCGGCCGGCGAAGCCAGGCACCGGCACGGCCCCGGTGAATTGATCGACGCGGTTCAGATTCTGGGGCGGCCCAAACAGATTGTGGCCGCGGGATCCCTGATAGCCCGCCCGGAGCACCGTGGAGGCCGTCAGGCCGTGCTCGAGGGTAAGCGAGAAGTTGTGGACCGTTGGCATCTTGAAGTCGCGATTGCCCACCACGCCCGTCGATTGGTAGAGGACGTTCGGCCGTGGCGCGCCGAGTTGGGTGGTGCCCGCACGGTCGCCCGGACGGATCACGCCTCCCGGCGGGATCTGGAACAGCGTGCTGTCGGAGGCGAGCACGGGGTTGTTGAAGCCGAACTGCATGGGCACGGCGGGGTCATTGCATAAAGCAAGGCCGCAACTGGGAACGTTGGTCGGCGAGTTGACGTCGTTTGAGCCAAGCAAGTAGCTGATCTGGCGGTAGCCCGTCGCCGTCTGGGAGCCGAGATTCGGAATCGGTTCGCGATCATTGCCCATCAGCGTGCCGTGGGTCATCCCGTAGCCGCCGCGCACCACGAATCGCCGCTCGCGATTCCATTCAAATCCGGGCGTCCAGGCGAAACCAAAGCGGGGTTCAAAGACATCTTTGATCGAAGGATTGATGTAGCGCGAACGGCCGTCGACGCCCGCGTACTCGAACACAGGAGCCGGCAGAGGCTGCCTCGCCGCGTCGAGCACGAACGGGTTGGGCTCCAGGCGGTCCAGATTCAGCTGGCCTTGCCGGTTGAATTTTTCCCATCGCGGGGACTGAAACTGATACCGCAGCCCGAGGTTCAGCGTCAGGTTGGAGGAGATCTTCCAGTCATTCTGCGCATACCCGGCGAGGTTCAACCAGCGGTAGTAATACGGCACCGAGAGGTTCTCCGTTTGCACCTGCACACCCTGCGGAACGCCGAGCAGGAAACTGGCGAACCGTTCGCCGCCAAACACCTGGGCGGCGCAGTCCGGCGCCTGACCGCCGAGCGGATTCGTCTGGCAGTACTGTTCGGCGGTGGTGTCCGGAGTCCAGAAGAAGCGGCCGCCGGCGAGGGAGCCGACGCCGAGGTTTGACTGATTCAGCTGCAAGCGCGCGGCGGAGAATCCGAACTTCCAGGGTCATCGAGCCCGTCACCCAGGAAAAGTCGTTGGTCAGCGAGTAGGAGTGCTCCTTGTTGAATCCGACATCCTGCGGCGAATTGAACCCGAGCGTGGCCAGGCCCACGCCGCTCGCTTGACCGCTGGCGCCGCGAGGCGTGCCGGCGTCGAAGAAGCGCGGCATGCCGTAGCCGAGGAGGTTCACCTGGCCCGCCCCGGCGCCGCCGGCGTTCAGGTATTCGTTGGTGTAGTCCCGGTTCAGCAGCGGCTCGGGGAAGTTTCGTCCGAAGCTGCCATACAGGTAGTTGGCGCGGAACTCGTTGGTCATGGCCGCGCGCGGCGTCGAGGTGAGCGCCAGCAACAGCTGACGGAACGTGTTGGCGTCGCTGATCAGCCCGTGCTGTATCGGGTCTCGCTCCTGGCGTGTGCCAAACGAAGGCTGTTCGGTCCAGCGTCCCGTCAGGCGGTGATGGTCGTTCAGGTTGTGGTCGATCTTGATGGTGTACCGGCTGTCGACATACTCTGTGCGGCGGAAGTAGCTGTAGTTGGCGCCGAGCAGGTCCGCCACCAGGTTCGGGTCGGTGATGTTGGGTTGCGGATACAGTTCGCGGGCGATCCGCTGCGCGACGGGATTGACGAGGCTGCGGCCGGCTTCATCCACCAGCACGCGGCCCCGTCGCAGCGGATCGGCGTCGTTCGAGTTGAACAGCGGGAAAGCACGGTACTGATAACGGAAGTTGGTTGCGCTGGCGGGCAAGCCGGGTTGGAACGATGGATTGGGACGAAGCGCGAGCGCGCCGTCCGGCCGCCGCTGGAAGTGGTTGTAGAGCAGCGCCCACGGTTCGGTCCGGACCGTACCATTCGGGTTGCGGAAGTAGACGAGTGATTGTGAGAAATCGCCGTTCAGTTCCCTCTCGGTAGGCACACGGATGTTCGACGGACCACCCGGGTTCGACGCCAGCTGCCGCGTTGGCTCAAAGCTGGCCATGAAGAACGTACGGTCTTTGCCCTTGTAGAGCCGGGGCAGATGCACGGGACCGGTGGCCACAGCGCCGATCTGCTGGCGGCGGAGCGGCGGGCGGTTGTCGAAGCCCGTCACCGCGGTGCGCTGGGTGTCGAACGGGTTGGCCGTGAAGGCCCGCTGGCGGTGAAACCAGAACAGAGTTCCGTGAAGCTCATTGGAGCCTGATTTTGTCGTCTGCTGAATGATCGCGCCGCCGGCCTGCGCAATTGCGCCGAGTAGTTCGCCTGCTGGACACTGAACTCCTGGATGGTATCCGGCGAGAACGAGATCGACATGCGGGCGAGCGCGATGGACGTGACGTTGGCGCCGTCCGCCTGAAACTGCGTGGAGCCGACCCGCCCGCCGTTGATGGCGAACTCGCGGCCCGGCACGGGCTCATTTGTTGTGAATTCGCTGAACTCGGTTCCCGGAGATCCGCCCACTCCGGGCAGAGTCAGCGCCAGTTCGAGGGTGTTGCGGCCGTTCAGCGGAAGCTCATTGATCGTGCGCTGGTCCACGGTCTGCTGGACCGCGCCGGAGTAGGTCTGCACGAGCGGCGCCTCGCTGGTGACCGTGATTTCCTGCTGCACGGACCCCGGTTGCAGCACCACATCCAGGCTCACGATCGCCGCTGTGTCGACGTTGATGGCGGTAATCGTCTTTCTCTGAAAACCCTGTGCCTCGACGGCGACACTGTAGGTCACCGGCTGGAGGGCCGCGGCGACATACTGCCCCTGTTCGTTGGTCATGAGGATCAGCTGCTGATTGGTGCCGGTGTTTGTTATAACGACCTTGGCGTTGGCGATCACGCTGCCGGTGCCGTCGGCGACAACGCCCCGAATGGAGCCGAAGTGGGATTGGGCGAGCCCGGCGCCGGCCCAGGCGGCAACAGCAGGAAGGATAACGAGGAAGCGTTTCATGAATAAGTACCCTGACCTAACGACTAACGCAAATCGTTGTCGAGCACAACACCGAAGACGCCGGGATGGAACCCGGCCGGGAGGAGGGCGGCGGGCGGAACGGATCAGAAGCTGATGCGCAGGCCGAGACGGAACACGCGCTCATCCACTCCGTCGCGGCCCGTGTTGGCGAGCGCCGTGATCTCCGTGTAGCCGCCGAGGTTGCGCACAGACCCGTCGGGATTCAACTGAAGGTTCGAAACGTTGTTTCCCGGGTTGTCGAAATGTGGCGTGTTGGTCGCGTTGAACGCCTCTACGCGGAGCTGCGCGCGCCAGCGCTCGGAAAACCGGAACTCGCGGAACAGCCCGGCGTCGAGGTTCACGATGTAAGGACCACGCAGCGAATTGAAGCCCGCGGTTCCGAAACGCGCATCGATGACAGGACGGTAGGCGAAGGGGTCAAAGAACGACTGCCCGCGGCCGGCGCCGCCGAGCTTCTGCACTTTCTCCTTGACCTGATCGGCGCGCTGTGCGCTGCCGGGAGCGTTGAGCGAGGTGGCGGCCGAGGTGACATAGAAAGGTTGCCCGGAAACAGCGCTGAACATCCCGTTCACCTGCCAGCCGCCGGCCAGCGCGCTCAGCCACCCTCCGGAAGCAGCGAACTTCTTTCCCTTGCCAAAAGGCAACTCATACGTGCCGTTCACCTGAAAGTTGTGCGGTGTGTCGGATACCGTCCGGGACCGGTTCAGATGGTAGTACTCGGGAATCTGTATGGCCGCCAGCCCGTCGCTGTTGTCGGCGCAGCAGATCCCGAGCGACTTCGACCAGGTGTAGGCCACGCCGAGCGACATCCCGCCGGCAAACCGCCGCTGCAACTGGCTCTGCAAGCTGTTGTAGTTGGTGTTACCGATGGGTCCGACAAGCCGTGTCTCGGCCGTGCGGCCGAACCGCCGCGCCAGAAACCGCCCGGTGTTGCCGCCGTTGATGGGGGCGGCGTTCAGTTCCCGGAATCCGGTCTGATTGATCTGGCGCGTCGCGACATATCCGGCTTGCGCCACAAAGCCGCCGGCGAGCGTCTTTTGCAGCGTGAGATTCCAGCTCTGCACGTAACCCCGGCGGAACCGGGCGTCGAGCGAGTTTGCCGCCACCGCCGGTCCGATATCGATCACACCGTTGCCGAGACTGGGCGCCTGCACCGAGGGAATTCCGTCCCGCAGCCGGCCGGCCGGCTGGAACGCGTTGGCGCCGTTCAGGTTGAGAACGACCAGCAGCGGATAGTTGGTGCGCATGGGCCGGGCGAGACTGTAGGGGTCGATGGTGATTCCGTACCCCACACGGACGACGAAGTCCTCCTTGGGCCGCCAGGCGATCCCAACGCGGGGAGCAAACAGCTTCTTGCTCTGCTGGACGCCGCAATCCAGCGGCACGGACCCGACACCGCAGACATCCACTTTGTTGGTGACAGGATTGTAGTTTTCAAGGCCCCTGTCCACACGACGCGGCATCGGGAAGTACTCCCATCGCGTTCCGAGCGACAGCGTCAGCTTGCGGTTTACCTGCCACTGGTCGCGAACGTAGAGGCTATGCATGGCGGTGCGCACGTTGTACTCTTCGGGGACTTGCAGGATCCGGCCGATCGCGGTCGGCAGGCCGAGAAGGTAGGTCGAATAGGTGTTGAACTGGTTCGAGGCGGGTCCGCCGTTGAGCGTGGTGGGCCCGCCGGCGAAAGTAAAGCCGCCGGAGGGGCCGTGCAGCGCGCCGACAAACTCGGCTTGCGTGTGGTTGATCTCCTGGTAGGAGCTGTCAAAGCCGAATCGGAGGTTATGGGCTCCCCGTATCCAGGTGGCGTTGCCGACGTACTGATAACGCGGGTCCCGGTTGTAGAAGGGCCGTGAACTGTTCTGCGCCGAACCAATGACGGAATAGTTGGTGATGCTAAAACGCGGCCAGCCGCTCTCAAAGTAACGGGCGCCGTTGGTTCCCGGGATGCCCAACTCGTCACGGCCGATGTTCTTGCCCATGCCCGGAGCTTCGGAATTCGCGTCGTAGGCGGTGTAGCCAAAGTTGCCGTCCAGGATGAAGGATGGGGACGCCACGTACATCACGCCGACGGCCATGTTCCCGGTGGTTCCGTATGCCGGCCCCGCGGCGGCCGCGGCGGCGTAAACCGGACCTCCGATCGCCTCTCCGAGAATCGAGGCGCTCTCGAAATCGTGATCCTGGATGCCGCCGCGGCCGAACAGGGTCAGCTTCTCGCTGATGTTCCAGTTGATCTTGGCGTCCATCTTGAGCGAATTGAACCGGTAGCGTCCGGCGGCGAAAAAGTTGTTCGACACTCCGTCGAGGTTGGGGTTTGGCAGCAGGGACTGAATCCGGAGCGCGACGGGATCCATCCTGGCCGCGGGAAGCAGATTTCCGGGAAACGGCGTGCGGCCGGTTCCGTTGGCGGCGCCGGTGGCGGGATCGTAGACGGCGGTGGGTGATGCCGACATGTCGCCGCGGCGGATGGCGGCGGTCGGGAGCGTCTCGATCCGGGAACCGAACTGCCGGTCGAAGGTCCCCTCGAAGCTGCCAAAGTAGAACAGCCGGTCGCGGCGGATGGGGCCGCCGAGAGTGCCGCCCATCTGATTGAAGACTGCTTTTGGCTTTCGCTCGCCCACAGGCAGGAAGAACGGCTTGGCCTTGGTGGCGTTGCTGTTGTGGTACTCGAATAGCGACCCGTGCAACTGGTTGGTGCCGCTCTTGATCTGGAGATTCACCGCGGCGCCGCCAGCCAGTCCTGTTTCGGCGTCGAAGGAGTTGGTGGTGACATTCACGGTCTCGATGGCTTCAAGCGCGGGCGTGTATCCGGGCAGGTGCGGCAGCCAGATCTGGTTGACGCCGGACCCTTCGATGCGCACGGAATTCGAACTACGTGAAGTTCCATTGACGTTGTACAGGGCGGCGCGCGAGGGGTCCACGGCCGGACCATTGCCGTTCTTCGGATAGGTGAAGCCCGGTAGAGTCTTGAACATCTGCGTGTAGTTGCGGCCGGGCGGCAGCGGCGCATTCTCAAACTGTTTGGAGGTGATCTCGGCCCGGACCTCGGCGCGGTCTGTTTGCAGCGCGGGCGGAGCGGCTTCGACCTGAACCGACTCGGCCACGGTCCCGACCTGGAGAAGCACGTCCAGGCGGGCCACCGAGTTCACCGAGATGAGGACGTCGTCGCTCTGATACCGGGTGAATCCGGCGTGAGTCACCGTGACGGTGTAGGTCCCGCCGGGGAGGGCGGGAAACTGAAACTGGCCGGCATCGCTGGCCGTCGTCTGACGCGTCAGCCCGGTCGCCTTTTCCCGGACGGAGACCTCAGCGCGCGACACGGCTGCGTCAGAGGAATCGCGCACCGTTCCGACCAGGCTGCCGTACAGCACCTGGCCCCAGACCGGAGCAGCCCACCCGAGGACCGCCGTGAGAACGACCTTTGAGAAGCCGCGCGGCAGCATACGCCACCTCCTGTTGGAGAGTTCGGACTGGAGGCAGCTTAACACAAGCTTCCGCCGGGCGGGCCGGAACGCACCGCAGCCGGGGCGGGACGGTCGGCTCTACACCCGGATCCGGTCGTAGGGCGGCAGCGGGCCGCGCATGAAACGCGACTCTTTTTGCGGGCGGTAGCGGACATCGAGGTGGGGCGTGTCGATGCGCGCCCCCTTGCGGTAGGCGGATTCCATGATCGCCTCCGTGATCCCGGTGGCCAGCAAGGTCCGCTCCGGCGGATAGAATTCACGGTTTTGCACGATGGTCTGCTCCACCCAGTAGCTCAGGCCGTTGCCGTGGCTCCACGGCCGGCCCCACTGGGTCAGGAACGAGCAGGCGGCTGGTTCGGAGCGGCCATCGATCTCGGCGGCGAATCCCGCCTGCTGGGTGTGTCCGTTGAGCATGTAGAGCACGCCCTGGAGTCCGCTCCGGTATCGGAACAGGAACAGCATGGGCTGCCGGACGCTCTCTTCGATTCGCTTGTCGCGGGGAACGGTATCGTCGTGCCGCAGGGCTTCCTCGAGCAGCTCCCTCGCCCATGGATTGGCGGCCGTCCATTCCCAAACGCCAGGTCCGTCGATCGACTGCACCCACTCGACGCCTGTTTCGCCGCCTTTTCTCCGCTCGACCATGCTTTGGTAGACCTCGATGCCGTGGTAGCCGTAGGCTTCCCTTCCGCCGTAGAAGTAGCCGACGGCCCTCCGGACCGGCGCATCGAGGTCCAGTTCGAGAGCCGGACGCCGCCACGTGAGCGTCAGCGACGTGCCGGCGATCAGCGGAAACCGCAGTTCGCGCGACCAGTCGAACATGCGCTTCGCCTTCTTCCACTCGACGGAGAGATGCTTGTCGACAAACAGCGGAAGCGCCTGTCCGGTGCTCCGGTAGACGTTCACGATCTTCTCCATGAGCTCGTAGCGCGGGTAGAGCTTCTGGCCCTTTTCGTTCAGAGGATAGTCGCCGTGTTCTCCGATCAGGACCACTCCGCGAACTCCCGGGAGCATCGCGCCGGCGACGGTCGATTTGATCGGGAAGCCGTGCCGGGCGGCCTCCGCCCTGCCGATGTCGTTGGCCGGCGTCTGTTCCAGGTACATGGCGGCGATTTCGAGCTGTCCGGCGTGAGGTTTACCCTCCCACCAGAAGCCGCGTAGCATGTTGCCGATGAACACGTCAGCGTGTGAGTTCCGGTAGTAAGCGGTCACGATCGCGGCGATGCGGATTCGTGCGGGCGCGGAGACAGCGGGGCCGACGGCGGCCGCGGCGAGGAAGGTGCGACGGCGCATCGTTACGATGGTACACCCCGCCGTGGCGAAGGTAGCGGCCGCAGGTTCCGGCGGGGTCCTCATCCAGGGCTGCACCGGGACCCGTTTCTCCGCCGGAGGGGATCGACGGATCGATCAGAAGTAGAGTTTCAATCCGAACTGGAAAATACGCATGGGCTGGCGCAGGCTGCGGATCTCGCCGACCCTCGGGCCGTCCGGCACCACCGAATCGTTGCTCGTGTAGCTGAGCCCGTTGGGAACTCCAAACTGGGGAGTGTTGAAGATGTTGAAACCCTCCGCCCGGAATTGCAGGCGGCCCCGTTCGCCAAGAGGGGGGAAGTCCCAGTTCTTGCCGAAGGACAGGTCGAAACTCGTCAGGCCGGGTGTGATCAGCACGTCGGTGGCGGCGTTTCCGTAGTGACACAGCTCGGGTTTGTTCTGGATGTTGCACTCGGTCCGACGGAAGGCGGTCGGATCGTACCAGAGCTGCCGCGTGGCCGCGCCGAACAGGCGCCCGTCGGCGATGCGGTCGGGGTACGTGGACGAGTTGGTGTTCAGGTTCCCGCCTGACAGGGCGAACGGGAAGCCGGTCCGGATCGTGATAATGCCACTGGACTGCCAGCCGCCCAGCACGGCCTTGGTGAACCCTTTCGAGGCGCGAAACAGCGGGACATCCCAGACGTAGTTCGCCACGAGGTTATGCGTGACGTCGAAGCCGTAGCGGCCGCGGTTCTGCCGCCGGTTGTTGGGATCCTGGTAGGTCGGCTGCACGTTGCCCGCCGGATCGTTCCTGCCGTAGCCCTCGCCGAGGGCTTTGCCGAACGTGTAGGCGAGCCCCGCGGTTATGCCGCTCGAGTAGCGTTTCTGGACCTGGACCTGCAAGGCGTTGTAATTGGCGTTGGCGAAACTGTCGAGGTAGCGAATGTTGCCGAGCAGCCGGGGGACGTTCGTCTCTCCGCGACTGACATAGGCCTGGAAGGGACGTCTGCTGTTGAAGTCCGTATCCCGCGATGGCTGCGGGGAATTGAAGTTCCCGATCGTATTGTCGAGGTGGCTGGTCTTACTTCCGACGTAGCCGATCGTGATGATGGTGCTCCAGGGCAGTTCACGCTGGATATCGAAGCTCCACTGCCAGACGCTGCTCGCCTTGTTGTCCGGGGTGAACGCCAGCACGTTCGTGCGGGCGGCGGCGGTTCCCTGGCCGGGAAAGGGATTGTCGAGCGTGAGCACCGGGGCGCCGGGCCGGAACCGGCGAGTCGTGGCCGTGTAGTTGCGGCCGCCATAGGAACCTTCGATCGTCAGGGCCGGATCATCCACCTGGTTGAAGCCGAACGTTCCGGAATAGGGCGGCTGCAAGTTCAGGATCGTCATGTTGTTCATCTGCTGGACATTGGCGAACCAGCCGCCGCCGGTGCGGATCACCCACTTCGGGGTGGCGCGATAGGCGATGCCGACGCGGGGCATGAAATAGCGGTTGTCCTTGCGGTAGAAATCGAAGTCCGCGTTCGGCTCGGGAACCACGGTCGGCAGCATGCGGCCGTCGGAGGCTTGCGTCAGGATGTCGAGTCGCAGCGACCGCCACTTCCTGTTGACGTCGTGTGGCACGGAAAAGTAGTCCCAACGGAGGCCCATGTTGATGGTCAGCTTTCGCGTGGCCCGCCATTCGTCCTGAAAGTAAGCGCCGTAGCGGTTCTGGCGCGGCGCCGTCCAGGTGAGCCCCTCGGCGCTCGAACTGGACGACGGATACCCCAACAACCATCCCGCCAGCGCGTAACCGCCAGGGCAACAGCCAAGGTTGCCGAGCGGCACGTTGGCTGCGGCGCGGTCCAGGCCGTATCGAAGGTACTCGATGCCGGTCTTGAAATTGTGGGAATTCCGGATGAACGACAGGTTGTCGGAGAACTGGTAGATGCCGTTCAGATCGAACCGCGCGCCGGTGTCGCCGCCGATGATCCCGGTGGGCGGAATGCCGGTTTCGTCCTTGCGGAACTTGCGGTTGTTGTCGACCGCAACCCGGAACTGGCCGATATTGAGCGTATCCGGGTCGAAATCGGTGTTGCTGCGCGGATTGGTCTGGTCATTGTTGACCTTGTTGAAGCCGACGCGGAATTCATTCAACGTGGTCGCGCTGAAGGTGTGCAGATGCTGGAAGGCGATGTTGTAGTTCTGGATGCGTTGGACGTTGAGGAAGTTGGGATTGAGCGAATTGATCCGGTAGTCGCCGTGCATGGTGGCGAACCGGCCGAAGATGCGGTCCTGGCTGCTGAACTGATGGTCGATACGGGCGAAATACTGGTTCTGGTAAAGGATATTCGGCACGGTGCGGATTACGTTGACGTCGAGGATGTCTTCCGGGGCAAAGTCCGGCAGGGGCAGATATTTGTTGATGAAATCCTGCGCGTTTTTGTTGATCCGGCTGGGAGGAATGATGTTTGAGATGCGCCCCTGAGAGTCGCGAAAGGGTTCGCCCGTGACCGGATCGTAAATGATGGTCGGATTCCGGACGGGAACGCCGTTGCGAATCAGCGGGGTCAGCAGCGCGGAGAAGTCGCCGTTGCGGAATGCCTGGGGGAACCAGAACGCCTGCTGCACGGATTCTTCCGTCTGCCGCGTGCCCTCGAAGTTGAAGCTCCAGAACGTACGGTCGCGGCCGCTGTATCCGGGCAACAGCACGGGGCCGGCGAGCCAGGAGCCGAACTGGTTCCGCCGCAGCCGGTTCTTCGATTGCAGAGGAGATCCAGGAGGGAGCTGGAAGTTGAGAAAGTAGTCTTTGGCGTGCGCGGCGTCGTTGCGGAGGAAGTTGAAGAAAGCCCCGTGGAACTGGTTTGTGCCGGACTTGAGCGCCACCTGGACGTTGGCGCCGTTGTTCATCCCGTATTCGGCGGAATACGACCCCGTGTGCACTTTCACTTCCTCGATCGCGTCGATGGACGGGTTGAAGTAGACCGTGTTCACCAGCGGCTCGCTGGCGATCACGCCGTCGAGCGTGACGCGCTGGTTGGCGTCGCGTTGCCCGTTCGCGCTGACCTGCGTGGCGCCCGGAAAAAACGATCCGGCGGTGGAAAGCGGGCTTAACCCCATTCGGGTCCCAAACTGCACGCCCGGAGTGAGCACGACGAGGCTCGCAAAGTTGCGGTTCACGATCGGCAATTCGACGACGCGTCTCTGGTCGATGGTGGAGCCGAGCGAGGCGTCGTCGGTTTTCAACTCAACGCCGGTGGCGACAACCTCGACTGTTTCCGTCGCGGCGCCGACCTCCAGTTGCACGTTGACGCGAGCCTTCTGCTGATACTCGACGTGGACGCCGGTCTTGGTCTGCGTTTTGAAGCCCTGCATTTCGACGTTGACCGTGTAGTCGCCGATTTCAATCAGCGGGAAGGAATAGTTGCCGTTGTTGTCGGAGACAGCCGTGCGGCGTTCTCCCGTTTGCACGCGAAGCAGTGTCACTTTCGCGCCCGGCACGACAGCGCCGGAGGTGTCCGTGATGGTGCCCAGAACCTCGGTTGACGTCGTCTGGGAAAGAAGGAAGGCCGCACACAGAAAAGTGCCGGCCACGGAACGGTAAGTCGGTGTACTCATCTCGATTCCCCTGAGTGAAGTTTCCAGCGACTCGGCTTGGCCGTAGTATACATCCGATCGAGGCGCGCGCGCCGAATCTGGCGGCGCTTCAGAGTAAAATCAACTGGGGTAGCGATCCAACGATGCGGACGCCGTTCGTTCTTTTCTCTCTCGTCTGTTCTGCCGGCTGGCCGCTGGCGGCCGGACAGCCGCAGCCCGCGGATTTGAGGGCGCGGCTCGCCCGATCCTGTTTCGGCTGCCACTCCGGGCCGTCGGCGAAGGGCGGACTCGACCTGGCTGCGCTGCCCTTCGATCTGGCGGACCGGGCCACGCGCGACCGCTGGATCCAGGTTCATGACCGCGTGGAGAAGCGGGAAATGCCGCCGCCGGGTGTGGAGCTCGCTGACGGCGACCGCGTGGCGATCCTGGGCCTGCTCGCGCCCCCGCTGCATCGAGCCGACCTCGCGGACGTGCTGCGGAACGGCCGCGGCCCGATGCGGCGGTTGAATCGCGACGAATACGAACAGAATCTGCGGGACATCCTCCAACTGCCGGAGCTGGACATCCGGGACATGCTGCCGGAAGACAAGGAAGCGCACCATTTCAACAAGGTGTCGGAGGCGCTCGACGTCTCGCGCGTTCAACTGGCGGCCTACCTGGACGCCTCGGAAGCCGCGCTCCGGCAGGCCATGGTGACCACTGCGGAACCTCCGGAGATCACAAAGTTCCGGGCCTGGGGCACGCGGCTGTTTCCGGGACTGCGCAGCACGGGAACCCGGCACGCGATGTTCTTCTTCAAGAACAACAAGGGTGTGGGCGTGGAGGAAGAGCGGGCGAGGGCGTTGCCGAAGGAAGTGGAGGAAGATCCGGCGCTCGAAATGGGGCTTTTCCGGTCCCCGGGCTGGCCCTACGGCGCGTTTCCGAGAGGCTTTGCGGCGAAGCACCGGGGCCTTTATCGCGTCCGTTTCTCGGCGCGCGCCGTGCTGCAGCATCCGGGCTTCACCGTCTCGGATGCGAAGCACTACGTCCCGATGACGTTGCGAACGCGGCGTCCGTCCAATCATGACATCGCCGAGGATGTGAAATCGGTGGGCGGAATCCTCGAGATTCAGCCGGGCGCCCGCGTGTACGAGGTCATTGTTCCACTGGCCGCGGGCCAGACGGTCGAGTACGGGCTCCTGGGCCTGCCGGTTCCGCAGTTCGACGCCGAGTTGCCGGTGCGGTCCGGAACCTACCGCTTTCCGCCGCTCCCCGCGGACGGACAACCGGGCGTGGCGTTTCAATGGCTCGAGATCGAGGGGCCGCTCGCTCCGCCGGCATGGCCCCCGGCAAGCCACCGGGTTCTGTTCGGCGATCTGGGGGTCGCGCCGGCGCCGGCGAATCCCGGACAGGTCGCGGGCCGGTTGCTGCGCCGGTTCATGGCCCTTGCCGGGAGGGGTCCGGTGCCGGAAGAAGCCGCCGCCGGCTTCGAGCGTCTCGTGCAGGCGCAACTCGACCGCGGCGCGCCGTTTGCGGAGGCGATGCTCACGGGTTACCAGGCGTTTCTCTCCTCGGACTTGTTCCTCTACTTGCGCGAGCCCGGGGGCAATTTCGAGATCGCCGACCGGCTGGCCCATTTCCTGACCAACACACGGCCCGACGCGGAGCTGGCCGCCGCGGACTTGCGCGACCCGGCGGTGCTTCGCCGACAGACCGACCGGCTGATCGACAGCCCGGGCTTTGACCGGTTCGTCAGGAACTTCGCCGCCTACTGGCTGAACCTGCGCCAGATCCGCCGCGACGATCCGGACAAGAGGCTCTACCCGGAGTATCAGCTCGACGAGTACCTGGTTGACTCGCTCGAGCGGGAAACGTTGGCCTACGTCGCCGCGCTGATCCGCGACAATCTGCCGGCCCGCAACCTCGTCGAAGGCGACTTCGCCTTCGTCAACGAACGGCTCGCCCGGCATTACGGGCTTCCCGCGGTGAACGGTTCCGCCATCCAGCGGGTGGAGTTGCCGCCCGGGAGCGTCCTCGGCGGACTGCTGACGCAGGGCGCGATTCTGAAGATCACGGCAAACGGCCGAACGACCTCACCGGTTCTGCGGGGCGCCTGGATCATGGACCGCATCCTGGGCGAGCCGCCTCCGCCACCACCGCCCGGCGTGCCCGCCGTGGAGCCGGATGTCCGAGGCGCCCGGTCCATTCGCGAACAGTTGGCTATGCACACCAAGGCGAGCGCCTGTTCGTCATGCCACGCCAGGTTCGACCCGGTGGGGCTGGCGCTCGAGAATTTCGACGTGCTGGGCCGGTGGCGAACGCGGTACCGGGGGACAACCGAAGGCGAGCGCGTCAGCGGCATCGACCACACCGGCCACAACTTCTCTTACACGATCGCGGGCCCGGTGGACGCCAGCGGGAGACTGGCGGACGGACGGTCTTTCCGCGATGTCCGGGACCTCAAGGCGCTGCTCGCCTCCAACCCGCGCCAGCTCGCCCGAAACCTTCTTCATCAACTCACGGTTTACGCCACCGGAACACCGGTCCGTTTTTCGGATCGCGCGGAGATCGAGAAACTGCTCGACTCCTGCAAGTCCGGCGGCTACCGGGCGCGCGACCTCGTCCACGCCCTCACCGGCAGTTCGATCTTCCTCGGAAGAGCCAGGCCCGGACCGGGGCATCGCGCGGGGAGTCCAACCGGCGCCGCTCGAATCTGACGAGCCGCCTCGCTCGAGCGACACGCGGGAAGCGGGCGTTGGCAGGGTCGCGCTCACACCGGCGGGCGACACCAAGGGTTTGATCGGCGCCGACATCCGCCGCGACACGGCGGAGCGGGAATGGGGCGGGTTCGGGGTGCGGGCTGCCGGATGGCGGATCCAGGCATCGTGATGGAGTAAAATCGGGTCGAGGCTTGGCTTCGTGTTGAACACAGGATCAGAGCGCAGGTTACCTTCACCGCAGAGCATGGCTCCCGGCGGCGCCCTGAAGGCAGGCATTCCCCCTTCCCCGGCCGCCGCCGGAGGATGTGATTCATGAAAGCGCCGTGGATCGCCGCCCGTCCCATGGCGCGCCGGACGCTGTTGCGCGGCGCGGGGGTGACCCTCGCGCTTCCGCTGCTCGACGCGATGACGCCTCCGCTGGCCACGCCGGCGCCGCCGCGCCGGATGCTGATCATCGCCAACAACCTCGGCGTGATTCCGAGGCTGTTCTTCCCGCAATCAGCCGGATCCGGCTACGAGCTGTCGCCGTATCTGGAAAACCTGGCCGCCTTCCGGAACGACTTCACGGTGTTCAGCGGCCTTTCCCACCCGGGCGTCGCCGGCGGCCACAGCGCCGACAACTGCCTGTTGACGGCGGCGCGGGGGGCGTTCAAGAGCGGATTCCGCAACTCCATCTCTTTCGACCAGTTCGCCGCCGAGAAACTCGGCCAGGCGACGCGCTTCCCCACGCTCAACCTGGGGGTCAACATCGACAAGGCCAATCGCAGCCTCTCCTGGACCCGGGACGGCGTGCTGCTGCCCGCCGAAGACAGCGCGGTCAGGCTCTTCGAGCGGATGTTCGTGCAGGGCAATCCCGAGGAGGTTGCGCGCCAGATCGGCAGACTGGAAAACCGCGGAAGCATTCTCGACACGCTGCTCGACGAAACAAAACGCTTCAGCCGGAACCTGGGCAGCGATGACAAGGCCCGCCTGGACCAGTATGTGACTTCCGTGCGCGAGGTGGAAGAACGCCTCCGGGTGGCCCGCGAATGGGAGCGGAAGCCCAAGCCAACGCCCAGCCAGCCGCCCCCTACCGATATCCAGGACCGGAAGCTGTTCTTCGAGAAGTTCGACCTGATGCTGTCGATGGCGGTTCTGGCGCTTGAGTCGGACTCGACCCGCATCGTTACGCTCATGGCCGATGCGTTCTTCACCCCCGTGTTCAAGCTGAGCGAGAGCGCGACAACCACGGAAACTTACCACGGGCTGACCCATCACGGACAGGCCGAGGAGAAAGTGAAGCAACTGATCGAAGCCGACCACCGTCAGATGAAGTTGCTCAACAAGACACTGACGGCGCTGGCGGAGCGCAAGGAGAACGGCGAGCGGATGCTCGACCGCACGATGGTGTTCTACGGCAGCAGCATGGGCGACGCCAACGTCCACGACAACACCAACCTGCCCGTCCTGCTGGCCGGAGGCGGATTCCGCCATGGACGCCACATCGCCTTCCGGCGCGACAACAACATTCCGCTGTGCAACCTGTTTGTTTCGATGCTCCAGCGGATGGGCGTCGAGGAAGAGGCCTTCGCGAGCAGCACGGGCCGGTTGACCGAACTCGAACAGCGCTCCTAGAGCGCGGTCACGTGGTGGGCGGTGAGGGCCTCGAACCCCCGACCTTCTGGGTGTAAACCAGACGCTCTGACCAACTGAGCTAACCGCCCGCCGGCGGACAGGATCAGTTTAGCGCAGCACCAGTTCCGACTGCTCCTTCTCCCGCTGTTTCGCGCTCACGGCTTTGAGCCGTTCCGCGGCGCGGGCGGCGCCGGCGACATCGCCGGCGGCCTGGGAGGCGCGCAGCAACTGGAACAGAACGGAAGCGTTGCCGGGCTGGAGTTCGTCGGCTAGGCGAAGGCGGCGCAACGCTTCGGCGGAGGCGCGTCTTTTCAGCGCCGCCTTGCCCAGGTAGTAGTGTGTCCCCCAGAATCCGGGATTGGCTCGTTCCAGGAAGGCGGCGCCCTCGGCCAACTCGCCCCGTTCCACCAGGAGGGCGCCGAGAAAATAGGCCGATTCCGGGTCGCCGGGCCTGTCCTCGAGGACGCGGCGGAAGGTCGCCTCCGCCTCCTCCCCCCGGCGCAGCGACACGTAGACTTTGCCAAGTTCGCGCCGCGCTTCGGGGAGCGCCGCCGCGACCGGCTCCAGTTCGCGGGCGGCCTCGTCGAACAGCCCGGACTCGTAGCAGGCCTTTCCGCGAAGAAAGGCCGCCTGCTCGCGGCCGAGCGCGGACTCGAGCCGTTCGAACGCCGCCGCGGCCTCGGCGCGCTTGCCGGTTTTCAGATTGGCGAGAGCAAGCAGGAACCAGACGCCGGGGGATGGCTCCAGGGTTTCAAGCAGGGAGAGGGCGCCCACAGCGTCGCCGGCGTACAGACGCGCCGTCGCGGCCAGTTCGCGGCCCTGGCGGTGGGCGGGCTGAATCCGGATGAGCTTCTCGAGGGGCGCGCGGGCGTCGGCATAGCGCTCCTGCTTGAGCAGAGCCAGTCCGAGGTTGACCAGCAGACCCGGGTCGCCGGGCGCGATCTCGAGAGCCTTGCGGTAGGCGGCGGCCGCTTTGTCGAACTGTTCGCGGCGCGAGTACACGACGCCGAGATTGCCGAGCGCTCCCACGTTGCGCGGCTCCGCCTTCAGCACCTGCTCGAAGCCCGCCTGCGCGCGGTCGTAGTCGCCTTTTGCCAGGGCGGCGGCCGCGGCGTCGAACAGCTGCCTGACCGCAGCGGGGTCCGCCAAGGCAAGGAGCGCGAGCAGTGCGGAGGCCGGGTTCAAGGGATCAGAACAACAGTTTAATGCCCAGCTGGATCGTGCGGGGATCCCGCGTGTCGGTCACCTGTCCGGCCGATCCGCGGGTGGCCTCCGTGAGCGGCTGGCCAGGGTTGGGTGCGTTGATCGCCGTGTTGACGGCTCCCCACTGCGTATGATTGAACGTGTTGAACGTCTCGATGCGGAGTTGCGCGTTGACGCGCTCGGTGATCCTCGTGTTCTTGAACAGGGAGATGTCCCACTGGTTGATGCCGGCCAGCCGGAGCGTGTTCTTGCCGAGATTTCCGAGCTCGCCTTCGAGCGGGCGCGCGAAAGCGAAGATATTGAAGTAGTTGAAGCGGTCGCGCGTGGTGGGAGTCACCGAGCCGCCGGTGTAGTTGGCGCGGACGCCGCCGCCGAGCGTGCCGGGATTGGCGTTCGACGTGATCGTGGCCGGGTTTCCGGTGGCGAAGCGCGTGATGCCGGCCAGCTGCCAGCCGTTCGCCACGGCTTTGGCCGCCTTGTTTGTTTTGGCGAACTGGGGGAGTTCGTAGACGTAGTCGAAGGTCAGGACGTGCGTGCGGTCATAGCCGGCCGGGCCATATTCGCGGCGCCGGTCCATGAAGTAGCCCAGACCTGTGCCGTCTCCGTCGATCTCCGACATCGCCTTCGACCACGTGTAGCTGAGGTTGCCCGTCAGCGCACGGGCGAACCGGCGCGTGACTCGCGCCTGAAGCCCGTTGTAATTGCTGATCGCGCCGTACTCAGTGAAATTGACCGAGGTGAAGCCGCGGTAAGGCCGCAGGGCGTTGGCGACGCCGTTGACCGCGGTCAGGACGCCGGGGCGCGTGGTGGTTCCGAGCGGCAGCTGATTGAGGTCGCGGCGGTGCTGGAGGTAGCGGCCCATGTTGCCGACGTAGGAGACGTCAATCGCGGTCTGGAAGCCCAGCTCACGCTGCACGCCAAGGGACCACGAGTAGATGGTTGGAATCTGGCCCGCCGGATCGAACGCGGACAGGCCCACCGGGAAGCGCGTGCCGCCGGCGATGAGCGCCGGAGAGACCTGGTCGATGCGGGCGCCGTACAGCGTCGGATTGTACACCAGCGGCGGGTTACCCAGTCCATCGAAATTGTTGACGTTCTGGCGGATTCGTTCATAGAAAATCCCGCCGCCGCCCCGAATCGATGTCCGGCCGCTGCCGGTGGGGTCAAAGGCGAATCCGAAGCGGGGTCCCCAGTTGTTGTAGCGATGTTTGGCGAAACCCTTCGGAATTCCCTTGCCTTCCTCCACCAGGCCGTTGAAGGGGTTCCCGCCGATGATGCTGCCCTGGCGCAGGCCGGGGTTGAGATCAAGGACCGCGGCCTGAGCCGGGTTGTACCGGGCCGGGTCGAAGTAGTTTTGCAGGAATCTGCCGTGCGTGAACGTCGGACCGTAGTAGGCCCACCGCAGCCCGAAGTCGAAGGTGAGCTTCCGGCTCACTTTCCACGTATCCTGCCCGTAGAGTTCATATCCGTAAAAGCGGAAGTCGCCGTAGAACCTGCCGTTGGACTGCGTGATGCTCGTATAGTTGCCGAGCAGCATGTTGGCGAACGTATTGCCGGTGTCGCCCGGGTTTTCGGTGCTCGGGCCGAAGTTGACGCTGAGGGCGTCGGTCCACGCCGGCTGCTGGCCGTTGTCGTTGCGATTCCAGAGCCCTCCGAACTTGAATGTATGGGCGCCGCGGTTGAGGGTGACGTTATCGGTGATGGCGAACGTCTTTCCCTCGCTGAGCCAACCCGACGAGAACTGGCTGAAGTTGCAGGAGCCAATTCCGCAGTTGAAGCGAGGAAACTTGTTCCGGAGGTTCGAGTCGGGATAGAGTTCCCGGAAGGTGAATCCGAGCTTTTCGCGGTCGTAACGGGCGGGATCGGTTCCTTCGAGGATGTCGACAACCTGGGTCAAGTGGTTGTAGGTGAAGATGAACTCGTTGGTCGTGGTCGGAGATATGACGTTGACGAGGTTCCAAGACCAGGATGCGCCGGGTTTGGCGCGGAACTGCGGCGCGATCGGGTATGGAGTGGATCCAAAGATGCCGAGGAGATTGGTTTCGCGCTGGGAATCATCGGCCCAGCGGAAGAAGAAGTTGGCCTTGGGGCTCACGGCGTAGTCGACCCGGAGCACTTCGGCGTTCTTGCGGAATCCGTAGGAATTTTGAAAGGGAAGGCGAACCTGCTCGGGGACGTTCGGCGTGGGAGACGCGGTGGAGCGGTCGGGAACGGCGAGCAGCTTGAGAAACGCCGGCGCGTTGGCGCTCCATTCGGCGCGCGGAATGATGTTGTTGATGTAGGGGTCGCCGCCGATGATGCGGCCGCCGGGACCGCGGACGACAGTGCCCGGGCGGAAGATCTGGCCGTTGCGGAACTGGGTCGGCTGGTTGTTGGCGTCGAGGATGAACCCGGGGCGGTAGAGGCGGCTGAGGTCGCCGTTGAGAAGGTCGCCGTGAGGAATATCGATGAATGTGCCGCCCAGGGGCCGCGTGGCGCGGGTGCCTTCGTAGTTGAAGAAGAAGAAGATCTTCGGTTCCCTGAGGCTGCTGATCCCGGGAAGCGGGACAGGTCCGCTGAAGTTGCCTCCGAACTGGTTGAAGCGGAGCTTCTGCGTGGTTCCGGTGGTGTCGAAGGGAAAACGCGCGTCCATGGCGTTGTTGCGGAGGAATTCGTAGAGGGTTCCGTGGAAATCCTTGCCGCCGGACTTTGTATTGATAGCGATGAGGACGCCCGGGTTGCGCCCGTACTCCGCATTGAACGTGCTGGTCTGGACCTTGAACTCGCCGACGGCGTCGAGGCTGATCTGCGTGTACTGCCCGTCGTTGGCGCCGACATCGGTGTTGATGGAGCCGTCGAGGTAGACGTTGTTCATGCTGCCGCGGAGGCCGTTGACGTTGAAGGCGTCGGTGTTGTTGAACGCGAGGCGGAAATCGGAGCGGTCGTTGGAGACGATTCCGGGCAGTGTCCGGATGAGGGACTGGAAATCCCGGCCGTTCAGAGCGAGCTGTGTTACCTGCCTGCCTGTCACCACGTAGGATTTGTTCGAGGTGGAGGTTTCCACCAGCGGCACCTGCGCCTCGACAGTGATCGCCTCCGCGGTCTGGCCGAGAACCATGCCGAGGACGCCAAGGTCCATCACCTGGTTCTGATCCACAACGAGCGCCGTGCGTTCGAGAGGGCGGAAGCCGGGCGCTTCGACCTTGACGGTGTAACGCCCGGGCAGCAGTGGCCGCAGGGCGAAGCGTCCGGCCGAATCGGTAACGGCCTCGCGCGCCACCAACTGCTTGGACTCGTCAATGGCCTGGACACGCGCGTTGGGGAGGGCGGCGCCCTGAGGGTCGTTCAGCGCGCCGAGAATCGAGCTGGTCTGCGCCCACACAGGCAGGCCGGCCAGAACCACAACGGAAACGAGGGTTTTCGTGGAAACAGACATTGATTTTCCGAAACCTCATCACAACTTGGGATTTTCTTATCATAGTCCATTCGCAAAGGTTCGGGCTGACAGGGATGAAGGGCATCCGGTAGCATGACAGCATGAGCGAACCATGGCTGAGCGGACCCATTCCGGGAGTGGACGCGCTGATCGCGCCTGTCCTCTACACTTTTCAGCAGACGATCGAGGAACTGACCGCGCACACCGAAGGGCTGTCGGCTGAGGAGCTGTGGAGCAGGCCCATGGGCATGACGCCGGCGGGCTTTCACATCCGTCACGCCGGCGGGGCAGCCGAAAGGCTGTCGACTTACCTTCGGGGCGAGCAACTCAGCGCGGAGCAGATCGCCGCCATGAAGACAGAGAGCGATCCGGGCGCCTCCCGCGAGCAGCTGCTGGCGGAGCTGGCCGCGAAACTGACGGCGTGCGAGGCGATCATACGCGCGGTGGATCCCGCCGCGTTGCGCGACGCTCGCGGCGTGGGACGGAAGCAGCTTCCGACGACGGTGAACGGCCTGATCGTTCACATAGCGGAACACACGATGCGGCACGCTGGCCAGGCGGTGACGACCATCAAGCTTGTGAAAGCGCTGCGGACCGCGTAGCGCGGTCCCGCACGCGGGCTTCAATTTCTTCCCGGTAGCGGCGGAGGCCGTCCAGATCGGCATCCTCAATTCCGTGGCGGCTGGGTCGGCAGGTCAGCGCCCGTTCCGCCTCGGTCAGCAGTTGGCGCGCGCCCGCGGTGTCACCGGCGGCGTCGCGGAGGGCTGCCATGAGCCGCAGGATTTCATGGGGACCCGTGTCAAGGTCCCTGCCCGCCGCGGCGATCAATTCTTCCGCCCCGGCGGTTTCGCCGCCGTAGCGGCAGCGGATCCAGGCCCGGTGAAACCGGAATGCCGAACGGGCGCCTTGGTCCGAAAGGCCGGAGGCGATCTCGTCCAGGGCGGTGGCGCACAGGGCAAGGTCACTCAGGGCTTGAGGATCTCCGGGCGACGCAAGCAGGCGATCCTCGGCGGACACGGAGAGAAGCGGAGCCGTGCCGGCGTCGAGGGACTCACGGAGAACGTTCACCCACTCGTCGGGCCAATCGCGGGGCCTCAGTGGCGAGTGCATCGAACTGGAGCAACCGAGGACGGCGATGAGGGCCTTCGCTTCAGGGCGGCGGAAGACGCAGTTCCAGATGACCCGGCCGTCGAGCGTCAGTCCGCCGAGCCGGAACGGCAGCAGATTCAAGAGATTCGTCGCCATCGAGAATCCCATCGCCGTGTACATGGCGTCGAACCAGAACCCATCGATCCGGCCGCGCGAAGTCCAAAGAATGAGCCAACACGCGGCCGCGAACACAAAGCCGGTCGCGGGACCCGCCGCGGTGAGGAGCAGGTAACGGCGCTCCAGGTGGCGCACATGGCAGGGCAGGCCCAGGTAGAATCCCCCGAGCATCCCGAGGCTCAGCCGCAAGCGCCACCTTCCGTCCATCCGCGTCAGGTCAAACGGAAACACGGCGAGCCGGACCAGCCGGAACCCGTTGGCGGCCCCGCCGGCCGCATGACCGAGTTCATGAACGAAGGTTGAAACCCAGATCGCCACGGCGATGGCGACCCAACCCCCATCCGCTTGCCCGGGAATGGCCGGCTTCATCCAGGCAGGTGCGGAGCGCCACGCCAGCGCGCAGGTGAGGAGGACCGCCAGCCCGAACAGGGTTTCCACGATCTGGCGTTTGCTTTCGCGGGCTCCCAGCTCAATCTGGTCCAGCTTCACCGGCGCCGCGCCCCGGCGCGAGCGAAACCATGGGGTGACGAGTTCAGCGACCAGAAAAAGCAGCGGCAGCGCGCCGGCGATCCGCAGCCACAACGGGTCAACGAAGACCGCCGGGAAGCTCGCGATCCAGGCGAACCACCGGCCGCGGCCGCGGAAGATCTGCCACGCCCCGGCGGCGAACACAAAGCCGGCGGCCGCGAACCCCACGAACATTTCAGCCGCACCCAGCTGCTGAAGGCCGTCCGGCAGGACGTGCGAGAGGAGTCTCCATTCGACCAGGACCAGCAGGAATGCCTGGGCAAGGAGGATCAGCGCCGCCGCCATGCGGAAAACGGGCATTTGAGTTCAATCGTTAGATCAGCAGAAAAAGCGTCGACTCCAATAGAGAGTTTTCCTTAATCGGCCGAAAAACCAACCTTGCCCGGAATTGATGTAACCTGAGTCAATGAACAAAGCGCCGGGCGCGATGGCCGTCATCGGACTCTTTGTAGTGTCCGCCTTGCCGGGACAGGCGCCGAAGGACGCCCGGGGAAGCTCCGACCACCCCCTTTTTCCTACGAGAATGCCCGGCTACCAGATCTCCAGTCATCAGCAGCAGGGGTTTGCCAGCTACACGTTTCGGATGTAGCCGCCAAAGGCGGTTGAAGGAAAATACACAAGGATTGGTTACTACCTGGTTGACGCCAAGGCGCATCCCGGTGGATTGGCGATCCGGCGCAACTACGAAAACGCGATCAAGGCGGCGGGCGGCGAAGTGGTCTATTCCGACGACAACCTGAGCGTCCTCAAGGCCAACCGGAATGGCGTGGAAGTCTGGGCGGAGGTCCAGGCCGGGCTGAAATACACGGGCCGTTATTACTATCTCCATGTCGTCGAAATGGAGCCGATGAAGCAGGTAATCACGGCGGACGCGATGGCGGCGGCGATCGATAAGGACGGCTTCGTCGCCCTCGACATCCGGTTCGCGACCGGGAAGGCGGACATTCTGCCGGAATCGCAGGCGACGGTGGCCGAGATCGCGGCGATGTTGAAGAAACGGCCGACGCTGAATGTCGGCGTCGAAGGGCACACGGACAGCACGGGCACTCCGGAATCGAACCTGGCCCTTTCCAAGGCGCGCGCGGAATCGGTTGTGTCGGCGCTCCGCACCGCAGGGATCGGCGCAAACCGCCTCACGCCGGCGGGGTATGGCCAGAACCGCCCGATTGCGGACAATCGCACCGAGGACGGCCGGGCACGGAACCGCAGAGTCGAGATCGTCAGGAAGTAGCCGTCCCCGTCCCCATCCGGGTGGTCCCGGCATAGTCGGGGGCCGACGTGTGCTAACCTCGGCCGTGACGTCCAGCCAACAAGGAGGCTCCGATTGGGGATCGCTTTTATCACCGGAACCAGCACTGGAATCGGAAAGGCGACCGCCGTGTCGCTGGCGAGAGCCGGACACAAGGTGTACGCCGGGATGCGCAATCCCGAACGCCAAGGCGAGCTGCACGAAGCCAACACCCGGGAGGGGCTCGGGATCCGGTTCGTCACGCAAGATGTAGACAGCGACCAATCCGCCCGGGACGCCATCGAGAGGGTTCTGGCGGAGGAGGGGCGCATCGACACGCTGGTGAACAACGCCGGCATCGGCGTCATGGGCGCTGTGGAGGAGACTCCGGTTTCGGATTTCCGCGCCGTGATGGAGACAAACTTCATTGGCGCCCTGCGTTGCATGCGGGCGGTTCTTCCGGGCATGCGGACGCAGCGGAGCGGGTGCATCGTGAACGTCACGTCGGTGGCGGGGAGGATAGCGGTGGCGCCGCAGGCCCCGTATGCAGCGTCGAAGTGGGCGCTTGAAGCGCTCAGCGAATGTCTGGCCCAGGAAGTGAAGAGTTTCGGCATCCGTGTGGCGATCGTGGAGCCGGGCGTCATCGCCACGCCCATCCTGGGAAAGATCGGCTCCGCCGACGACGGCGCCCTCTATCCACACAAAAGGCGGCTCATCGAGCTGTTCCGGGCGTCGCTCGAGAATCCGGTTTCGCCCTTTGTCGTGGCGGACAGGATCCGCGAAATCGTCGACAGCGGCACGTGGACGCTGCGGCATCCGGTGGGTCCGGACGCGGAGGGATTCCTCCAGTGGCGGGCGTCGATGAAAGATGAAGACTGGATCAACTGGGGCGCTCTGACGGATGCGGAATGGGTCGACTATGTTCGCGCCAATTTCGGCCTGAACGTATCGCTGTAGGGGCGAGAAGTCGGCCGCGGGGAGGAGCAGCCGCTGCCGCGCCGCCTCCGCTGCTATTCTGTCACTACGATGCCTCAGAACATGATTGGCGCATACGGCGACTGGGCGGCACGGGTGGCCCCGGACCCGCCGCGGCTGTCTTTCCGCCAGCCTATGTTCACCAGCGCGGACTCCTGGCGCCCCGTCGCGCGGGCGCGCTTCCGGGAGTTGCTGATGCAACCCGGAGACGCGGCCACGCCCGTGGCGACGGTCCAGCACAAACTTGAGTACGACGGGCTCGAAATCGAGCATCTCCAATGGCAGCTTCCGTTCGGACCTCCCACGGAAGCGCTGGTCCTCAAGCCCGCCGGGGCGCGAGGCCGGCTCCCGGGAATCGTCGGCCTGCACGACCACGGCGGCAACAAGTATTTCGGGCTGCGCAAAATCACGCGGATGTCCAAGGATCCGCACCCGCTGATGCTCAAGCACTACGAGCGCTACTACGGCGGCGCCGCCTGGGCGAACGAACTGGCCAAGCGCGGCTACGTCGTCCTGGTGCACGATACGTTCACCTTCGGCAGCCGCCGCATGCGGCTGGCGGACCTGCCCGCGAACATCCGCAACAACATGGTCGAGGCGAATCCGGAGTCGGAGGAAGAGATCGCCAGGTACAACCAGTTCGCGGGCAATCACGAGCATCTGATCGCGAAAAGCCTGTTCAGCGCGGGGCTCACCTGGCCCGGCGTTTTCGTCTACGACGACCAGCGCGCGCTCGATTACCTGGCCTCGCGCCCTGACGTGGACCCCACGCGCCTGGGTTGCAGCGGCCTGTCGGGCGGCGGCCTGAGGACGGTCATGCTGACCGGGGCCGACGACCGCATACGGTGCTCAGTGGCGGTCGGCATGATGACGACCTGGCGCGATTATCTTCTGAATAAGTGCTACACGCACACGTGGATGTGTTATGTGCCGGGCCTCGCCCGCGACCTGGATTATCCGGAAGTCCTCGGTCTCGGCGTGCCCAATCCGGTGCTCGTTCTCAACAACCGTCAGGACTCCCTGTTCACGCTGCCCGAGATGGAGCGCGCCGACCGGATCCTGGCCGCCGTCTATCAGAAGGCCGGCGCCCCGGAGCGCTACAAGGGCAGCTTTTACGACGGTCCGCACAAGTTCGATCGCGAGATGCAGAAGGAGGCGTTCGCGTGGTTTGACCGGTGGCTGAAGAGTTGAGCGATCATGGGAGAAACAAGATGATTCGCAGGAGCTTCCTCACCTCCGCGGCCGCAGCCGTCTTGCCGGCGCTGCGCGGAGCACCGCAAGGCAACCGCGCCAGGTTTCGCCTCCGGTACGGGCCCCACCCAGGCATGTTCAAGGCTTCGGCGGGCGACGACATCCTCGACCAGATCCGGTTTTCGGCGGACCAGGGCTTCACGGCCTGGGAAGACAACGGCGCGATGGGGCGCGAACCCTCGCTCCAACAGAAAATCGGGGATGAACTGGCGCGCCATGACATGAAGATGGGCGTTTTTGTCTCCCACGCGGACTTCAAGACGCCGGATTTCGTCACCCGCACCGACAAGGAGTTCCAGGACAGCCTGCGGGCGACGATGCGACGGGCGGTGGAAACCGCCAAGCGGCTGCAAGCCCGATGGAACACGGTGGTTCCGAGCCTGGTGAACGACCGTCTCGACCCGGGCTTCCAACTGGCCAACTGTGTGACGAATCTGCGCGTGATGGCGGAAATCTGCGAACCGGCCGGCATCGTGATGGTGCTCGAGCCGCTGAACTGGTACGCAAATCATCCGGGACTGTTCCTGCGGACCGTGCCGCAGGCGTACGCGATCTGCAAGGCGGTGAATTCGCCGTCCTGCAAGATCCTCGACGATCTCTACCACCAGCAGATCGATTGCGGCAACCTGATCCCGAACATGGAGAAGGCGTGGAGCGAGATCGCCTACATCCAGGTGGGGGACAACCCGGGCCGCAAGGAGCCCACCACGGGCGAGATCAACTACAAGAAGATTTTCGAGTGGCTTCACAAGCGGGGCTTCGACGGCGTCATCGGCATGGAGCACGGCAACAGCCGTCCGGGCAAGGAAGGCGAGATGGCCGTGATCGCCGCGTATCGCGAATGCGACAGCTTCTAGCCATGCGCCTGCTGGCCGTCACGCTCGCCACCGCCGCGTGGGGGCAGAACTTTTCTGATATCAAGGTGGAGAAGTTCTCCGCCGGACACGTATTCACCGAGGGACCGGCGTGGTCCCGCGAAGGCTATCTCGTCTGGAGCGATGTACCGGCGAACAAGATCTGGAAATGGACGCCGGGCCAGAAACCCGCCGTTTTTCGCGAAGAGTCCGGGGGAGCCAACGGCAACGCGTTTGATGCCAGGGGCAACTTGTACACCTGCGAGACGCGCGGGCGCCGGGTGATCCGCACGGACATGAAGACCAACAGGGTCGACGTGCTCTGCGACAACTGGGACGGGAAGAAGCTCAACGCACCGAACGACATCGTGGTGCGCAAGGACGGTCACGTCTACTTCACCGATCCGGCATTCGGCAAGCAGGCCGATGGGCGTGAACTCGATTTCTACGGCGTCTACCACATCCCGCCCAAAGGACCGGCGGAACTGGTGGCCAGGCACAAGGGACGTCCGAATGGGGTGGCGCTGTCTCCAAACGGGAAGACCCTGTACGTCTCGAATTCGGATGAGCGCGCCGTGTACGCCTACGATCTCGACGGCAAGGGCGCGGCGTCGGGCGAGCGGGTGTTCCTCTCGAAGATCGACGGTCCTCCGGACGGAATCCGCTGCGACGAGAAGGGGAACATTTATGTCGCGGCGAGGGGCGTGGCCATCTATTCGCCGGAGGGCAACCTTATCCACACGATCGAAGTGGCCGAAACGCCTCGGAACATTGCCTTCGGCGACCCGGACCTCCAGACCCTTTACATCACGGCGTTGACATCGATCTATCGTGTCCGTCTGGATGTGAAGGGGGCGGCGCAGTACTGATCTTGGCCGCCAGGAGAGACTCCCGCCGCTTCCCGCTCCGCCCGATCGTGGGCGTGGGCGCACTCGTGCTGCGGCGCGGGACGATCCTGCTCGTCGAACGCGGCCGGCCGCCGCTCAAGGGATATTGGTCCCTGCCAGGCGGGGTGGTCGAGACGGGCGAACATCTCGAAGACGCCGTCCGCCGCGAGATGCGGGAGGAGACGGGACTGGAGGTGAAGCCGCTC
>Ga0073934_10000933_pt1 | contig 76255 bp, 81 predicted proteins | sample LarsenN4metaG_FD_76834 | JGI IMG/M metagenome (GOLD analysis project Ga0073934, IMG submission 76834) | Hot spring sediment bacterial and archeal communities from British Columbia, Canada, to study Microbial Dark Matter (Phase II) - Larsen... ...
CCTCGCTTTGGAAAGCGTTGCGCGCTCGCAAATCCAGCGCCAGGTGGAAGACGGTAACGCTTATGGGGGCCTGAAGCGGTTGATGGGACAGTATAAACTAAAGACCTGACCCCGACGTCCGTAAACTAAAGACCTGACCCCGACGTCCGCTCTGTATAAACTAAAGACCTGACCCCAATGTCCACTCTGGCTGAGGAACTCGCGGGTTATATGCCGAGGCCGGAGAGCTGCTTCTCCGGATAGCGCGTGCCGGCGGTGACGTTGAGCGGGAACGCCTTCCAGAGCTGCCCAGAGAACCGTTGACGGCGACGGTTGCGGGCCGTTGCCGCCAGCATCTCTTGCAACTATAATAGTTGCAACAGAGGGGTCCCATGGCGGAGAAAGTGTCCACCATCGACGTCCGGCAGCGGATCGGCGACATGCTCAACCGTGTCGCCCTCCGGCACGACGAGTTCATCATCGAGCGCAAGGGGAAGCCCCTGGCCGCGCTCGTTCCAGTCGAGCGTCTCGAACAGATACGCCGCTTCGCCCGCCGCCATGCCCTCCAGTTCCTGGAGCAGCGGAAGGGCATCCCTCTTTCCGACGAGCAGGCCATGAACCTGGCCCTCGAAGCACAGGCGTGGGCCCGCAAGCAGGCGCGCAGGCAGGCCCGCAAGCCGGGGCGCCGGGCCACGTGACCGGTGCTCCGCGCCGTCCTCGACGCCAACGTCTATGTGAGCGCCGCCGTCCGGCCGGAAGGCCCGCCCGGCCAGATCATCGTGCGGTTTCTGCGTAGCGCAGCCTTCGACCTCGTTCTTTCGCCTGCCGTGGTGGAGGAAGTGCTCCGCGCACTCGCATACCCGAAGGTCCGCAGGTTCATCCGTGGCGATGTCGAGCCCGGGCTCTGGTTCGAGGACATCGTTGTGCTGGCCGATCTCGTGGCCGGCGAGCGGGTGCCGCCCGGCGTCTGCGAGGATCCGGATGACGACAAGTATATTGCCGCCGCGCTTGAGGGTCGCGCCACGTTCGTCGTCACAGGAGACCGGAAGCTGCTCGCGCTAAACGAGCACGAGGGCATCCGCATCGTGACGCCGCGCGAATTCCTCGACCTTCTCGGACCGTGACGCAGGACGGACGCCGATCAGGCGGACTCCAATAAGCATTTGCCACAGAGGGCACGGAGGTCACAGAGAGAAAAAGACCGAACCAGGAAAGCAAAATGTGAAGCGGTATTCGCCTTCTGCCTTCTCCGTGTTCTCTGTGTTCTCTGTGGCTTGATCCCTGGAAGTTAAATCCCCAGCCCGGCCAACTGCTTCTCGGGATAGCGCGTGCCGGCGGTGACGTCGAGTGGGAAGGCTTTCGACAGCGTCTCGATTTCTTCCTGGGTGAGCTTCACGTCCAGCGCGGCGCAGTTCTCCTCCAGATACTTGCGGCGCTTGGTGCCGGGGATGGGCACGATATCCTGCCCCTGCGCGAGCAGCCATGCGAGCGCCACCTGCGCCGGCGTCGCCTTCTTCGCCGCGGCGATTTGTTCGAGCGGCGGCAGGAGCTCGGCGTTCTTCCTGATGTTCTCCGGGCTGAAGCGCGGATGCTCGCGCCGGCGATCGGTCGGCAGCAGCGCGTCGAGCGTCTTGATCGTCGCGGTGAGGAAGCCGCGCCCGAGCGGCGCGTAGGCCATGAAGCCGATGCCGAGCTCGCGGCACGCGGGGAGAATCTCCCGCTCCACGTCGCGGCTCCACAGCGAGTACTCGGTCTCGACCGCCGTGATCGGGTGCACTTTGTGCGCGCGCCGGATGGTCTGCGCGCCGGCCTCGGATAACTGGAGGTAGCGCACCTTGCCCTGCTCGACCAGCCGCTTCATGGCACCCACCGTGTCCTCGATCGGCACCGTCCTGTCCATGCGGTGCAGCCCATAGATGTCGATCACGTCCACGCCCAAGCGCTTGAGACTCCTGTCGCACGCCTGTGGCACGTAGTCCGGGTGGCCGCCGGAGAGCGCCGGCCTCGCGCCTTCGGCGCTGCGGGCCGCGAGCGCGAGGTTGCCGAACTTGGTCGCCACCAGCACCCGGTTGCGCCTGCCCTTGATCGCCCGCGCGAGGAGCTCCTCGTTGACGCCGTTGCCGTAGGCGTCCGAAGTGACGAGCAGGTTGACGCCGAGATCAATCGCACGGTGCATGGTCGCGATGGATTCCTCGTCGTTGGGCTCGCCGTAGCTGATCGACATCCCCATGCAGCCCAGCCCCACCGCCGAGACTTCCGGGCCGTTCTTTCCCAGCTTGCGCCTTTGCATAAAGAAACCTCTCACCGCCAAGTAGAACAATACAAGAATTAACCGCCAAGGCGCGAAGACGCCAGGCAGAGCCTAAAGCAAATCACTTTCCGAAATGCCAGGAAAGCCGTGGCCATCAAGCAGGCATGGCGAGCGCCACACGTTTTACCCCGTCCCGAACCAGGCGTTCGTGGAAGTCTATCAGCAGGCCGACACGGCATCACGCGATTACGGCGTGCCTCGCGGTCTTATCAGTTTTTCCTTGGCGTCCTGGCGCCTTGGCGGCTGAATTGCTGTTTTGCTTTTCGCCTCCTGCTCTCGCTGTCCGCCGCTTGGCGCCGTGTCGTTTTCTATTGCCTGGTCACCGTTCTCCGCTCACTTCGCGTAGGTCACCGTCAGATCGCCGACGCCGTCCACGTGGCCTTCGAGCCTGTCGCCCGGCCTCACCGGCCCCACCCCCGCCGGCGTGCCCGACATGATGAGGTCGCCCGGCTTCAAGGTAATCAGCTTCGACAGGTGCGAAATCGTCTCCGGCACATTCCAGATCATCTCGGCAAGATCGCCCTTCTGGACGGTCTTGCCGTTGACCTTGAGCCAGATCGCGCCCTTCGCCGGATGCCCCACCATCGCCGCGGGCTTGAGCGCCGTGCACGGGGCGGAATGGTCGAACGCCTTGCCCATCTCCCACGGCCGCCCCATCTTCTTCGCCTCGCCCTGCAGGTCGCGCCGCGTCATGTCGAGGCCGACCCCGTAGCCGTAGACGTGATCGAGCGCCTTTTCCACGGGGATGTCCGCGCCGCCGCGCCCGATCGCCACCACCATCTCGATCTCGTGATGGAGGTCCCTGGTCACCTGCGGATAGGGGATGGTCGCGCCGTTCGGCACGATTGCGTCCGCCGGCTTCATGAAGAAGAACGGCGGCTCGCGCTCCGGATCGTGGCCCATCTCGCGCGCGTGCTCGGCGTAATTGCGGCCCACGCAGTAGATGCGCCCCACCGGGAAGGCCTGGTTGCTCTCCGCCACCGGCAGCGCCGGCGTCGGGCGGAAGTCGATGACATAGCTCATGAGCGTGCCCTTCTCGAGTCCGGATTGGAATTCGGGTTCATGTCGGGAGCTTGTCGGACTTTGGTCCGTCAAACCCCCAAGGCAGGATCGCGGGCGGGCGCCCGCGGAACGGGCGGAATTATGCGCGAAAGCGCCGCGCGGCGCAATTTCGGCCGGCGCCCGTTGCCTGTTGCCGATTTCCCGTTTACCGTTCACCGTTCACCGTTCACCCGCTGACAGGGAGAAGCCATGAAGATCAAGTCCGTCAAAGCCACCGTGCACCGATTCGCCGTCAACGTCCCGCTGCTGAAGGAGCCGATCCGCCGCAAGGCCGTGCTCTGCGAGGTCGAGACCGACAACGGGCTCGTCGGTCACGGGCTGACCGGCGGCGCCTACCTGCCGCTCGCGATCGTCACCGCGCTCGAGAAGGAGTTCTTCCCGGTGGTGAAGGACATGGATCCGCGCGACACCGAGGCGATCCACGAGAAGGTGTGGTGGAAGCTGAACCAGCGCTCCATGACCGGCGTCGTCTCGAGCGCGCTCTCCGCGCTCGACATCGCGCTGTGGGACATCCACGGCAAGCACACCGGCCGCACCGTGGCGCAGCTTCTGGGCGGCGCGCGCGACTGGGCGCCGACCTACTGCACCTTCGGCTTCCCCGAGTATGACCGGGACCAGCTCGTCGAGGCGGCGAGACTCCAGGTGAAAAACGGCCACCGGCGCCTCAAGATGGTGGTCGCCGTGCACAAGGACGGCTGGAAGGAGGACGCGCGGCGCGTGCGCGCCGTGCGCGAGGCGGTCGGGCCCGACATCGAGCTCATGATGGACGCGAACTACAAGTTCAACCCGGTGGACGCGCGCCAGCTCTGCCGCGAGATCGAGGACTGCAACCTCACCTGGTTCGAGGAGCCCCTCTACCAGAACGACACGCGCGCCATGGCTGATTTGCGTCAGCACACCCGCATCCCGATCTCGGCGGGGCAGAACGAAGGCCACCGCTGGCGGCTGCGCGAGCTGGTGCTGCACCAGGCGGTGGACATCCTGCAGCCCAACTGCTGCTACTGCGGCGGCTACACCGAGGCGGCGAAGGCCGGACACCTCGCGCAGGCCTTCAACCTGCCGATCGCGAACGGCGGGGGCTGGCCGCTGCACAACATGCACACCATGGCGGGGCTCATGAACGGCTGGCGCGTCGAGTTCCATCTCGACATGCAGGCGGTGGGCGAGATGATCTTCGTCAATCCGCCGCGCCCCGAGAACAACATCGTAAAGCTCCCGGCGAAGCCGGGTCTCGGCCTGGAGGTGAACCGCGACGTGATCAAAGACACGCTGGTGAAGGCGTGAGTGTGCGTTTTCTTGCCACAGAGGACACAGAGAACACGGAGAATGAAAAGCACAATCCAATTTATCCCCTCCTCTCTCTGTGACCTCTGTGATCTCTGTGGCTAAATGAAGTTAAAGCTTTTTTGCCACGGAGCACACAGAGAACACAGAGAATGACGTAAGAGCTTGAGAGGTTTTCTCCGTGATCTCCGTGGCCTCTGTGGCCGATGAGTGAATCAACCAGCATTTGGGCGCTGTTCTGGTCGAGCTTTCTCGCCGCGACGCTGCTGCCCGGCGGCTCCGAGGCGGTGCTGTTCGCGGTGCTGAAGCTCCATCCCGGGGAGTATTGGCCGGCGCTGGGTGTCGCGACGCTCGGCAACACGCTCGGCGGGATGTCCTCCTATCTCATCGGGCGCGTCATTCCGCAGAAGAAAGGGCTGCCGGGTCTGCCGGCCGTGCAGAAGTACGGCAGCCCGGCGCTCCTCCTTTCATGGGTGCCGCTGATCGGCGATCCCCTGTGCGTGGCGGCGGGCTGGCTAAGACTGAACCCGTGGCTCGCGGCGCTCTTCATCGGGCTCGGCAAGTTCGCCCGCTACTGGGTTATCGCGGCCGCGATAACCCAGTAAATGGGAAACCGGAAACGGGAAATGGGCCGCCGCGCCCGTGCCCCCGAGCCGAAATCCTTCATGGGGCCGCGGCTTGCCATTTACCATTTCCCCTTCCCCATTTACCATTCACGCTTTGTCCAGCAGTGCCGCGCGGCGCCATTCGTTCGCGGTAACTCCCCCAGCATCTTTCCATGACCGCCCGGCTGCGGGAAATCCCTTACAACTACACCTCGTTCTCGGACCGCGAGATCGTGATCCGCCTGCTCGGGGCGCCGCTGTGGGAGGTGCTCGCCGAGCTGCGCAGCCAGCGGCGCACCGGCCGCTCGGCGAAGATGCTCTACGAGGTGCTGGGCGACATCTGGGTGGTGTCGCGCAATCCCTACATCGAGGACGATCTGCTCGCCAACCGCAAGCGCCGCGCGGCGCTGATCGCGGACATGCGCACGCGCCTCGCGGAGATCGACGCGCGGCGCCAGAACCGCGCCGACCGCGTGACGGAACTCCTCGCCGCCGCGCACAAGGCGGTCGACGGGTTCGAGGCGGAATTCGAGCAGGTCCTCGCGCTGCGCAGGAAAGCCGGCGCGCGGCTCGCGCGCGCCACGCGCCGCGACAACATCGCCTTCGACGGGCTCGCGCGCGTCTCACACGTGACCGACGCCACCGACTGGCGCGTCGAATATCCCTTCGTCGTGATCTGCCCTGATGCTGGCGAAGAAGTCGCAGGGATCGTGGCCGCGTGCATCGAGCTGGGGCTCACCATCGTCCCGCGCGGCGGCGGCACCGGCTACACCGGCGGCGCGGTGCCGCTCACCCGGCGCTCGGCCGTGATCAACACGGAGAAGCTCGATGCGCTCTCCCCGATCGAGCATGTCGTGCTGCCGGGGCTTGCCAGACCGGTGCCGACGATCCGGTGCGGCGCGGGCGTCGTCACCAAGCGCGCCATGGAAGCCGCGGAAGCGGCGGGCCTGGTGTTCGCGTGCGATCCCACCTCGGCGGATGCCTCCACGATCGGCGGCAACGTCGCCATGAACGCCGGCGGCAAGCGGGCGGTGCTGTGGGGCACCGCGCTCGACAACCTCGCCTCCTGGCGCATGGTGACGCCGGACGCCGAAGGGATGCTCGTCGAGCGGCTCGATCACAATCTCGGCAAGATCCATGAAGCCGCGCGCGCGCGCTTCCGCATCACGCGCTATGCGCGCGACGGGGTGACGCCGCGCGGGCAACCCGAAGTGCTCGAGATCCCGGGAGCGGGCTTCCGCAAGCACGGGCTCGGCAAGGACGTGACGGACAAGTTCCTCGGCGGGCTGCCGGGCGTGCAGAAGGAAGGCTGCGACGGCATCGTCACCGAAGCGACCTTCGTCCTGCACCGGATGCCGCCCTGCGTCCGCACCGTGTGCCTGGAATTCTTCGGCCAGGTGCGGGAGGCCGTTCCCTCCATCGTCGAGATCACGCGCTATCTCGACGCGCACCCCGGGGCGCGCCTCGCCGGGCTCGAGCACCTCGATGAGCGCTACGTGAAGGTGGTCGGCTACGCCACCAAGGCGCGGCGCGCCGGCCGCCCGAAGATGGTGCTCGTCGGCGACATCGTGGGCGAGGACGAGGACGCGGTCGCCGAGGCCGCCTCGCAGGTGGTGCGCATCGCCAACGCGCGCGACGGCGAAGGCTTCATCGCGGTCTCCGCGGAGGCGCGCCGCCAGTTCTGGGCGGACCGCGCGCGAACCGCCGCGATCGCGCGCCATACCAACGCGTTCAAGATCAACGAGGATGTGGTGATCCCGCTCGCGCGGCTCGGCGACTACTCCGACGGCATCGAGCGCATCAACATCGAGCTCTCGCTGAAGAACAAGCTCGCGCTCCTCGACGCAGTGGAGGAATACCTGCGCGGCGACCTGCCGCTCCATCACCCCGAGGATGCGCTGCCCGCCGCCGACGTGATCGGCGACCGCGTCGAGCGCGCGCTCGCGTTGATCGAGGCGACGCGCGCGCGCTGGTGCTGGCTCGCCGGGCACCTCGACGCGCCGCTCGCTGCGCTCGGTTCCGAGCTCAAAGTTCCAGGTTCACAGTTCCATGTTCCAAAACCCGGGACCTCGAACCCGGAACCCGGAACCTTGAACGCTGAACACGGAGCAGCGACCGTGTTCAGCGCGCTGCAGGACCGCACCGTGCGCGTGTCCTGGAAAACGGAAGTGCGCGCGCCGCTCGCCGACATCTTCAGAGGGCGGCCGTTCCAGAAGGTGCTGGAGGGAATCGACGCGGCGCACCAGGCGGTGCTCAAGGGGCGCGTGTTCGTCGCGCTGCACATGCACGCCGGCGACGGCAACGTGCACACCAACATCCCGGTCAACTCCGACAATTACGAGATGCTGCAGGAGGCGACGCGCGTCGTCGCGCGCATCATGAAGCTCGCCGTCTCGCTCGGCGGCGTCGTCTCGGGCGAGCACGGCATCGGCATCACCAAGATGGATTTTCTCGATCCCGGGAAAATCCAGGAATTCGCGGCATACAAGAAGAGGGTCGATCCGGAGGGGCGGTTCAACAAGGGAAAGTTGCTGCCGGGCGCCAATCTCGATAATGCCTATACGCCCAGTTTCAGCCTGATCGGGGCCGAATCCCTGATCCTGGAGGAGTCGGAAGTGGGCGCGATCTCCGGCTCCATCAAGGACTGCCTGCGCTGCGGCAAGTGCAAGCCGGTGTGCGCGACCCACGTGCCGGGCGCGAACCTGCTCTACAGCCCGCGCAACAAGATCCTGGCGGCGAGCCTGCTCACCGAGGCTTTTCTCTACGAGGAACAGACGCGCCGCGGCATCTCGCTCGCCCATTTCGACGAGTTCGCCGACGTCGCCGACCACTGCACCGTGTGCCACAAGTGCCTGAATCCCTGCCCGGTGGACATCGACTTCGGCGACGTCTCGATCGCGATGCGCAACTTCCTGCGCCGGCACGGCAAGCGCCGCTTCAACCCGGGCACCGCCGCCTCGATGTTCTTCCTCAACGCGACCGACCCCGGCACGATCCGGCTCGCGCGCAAGAGCATGATCGCCTGGGGCTACGCGGCGCAGCGCCTGGCGCACCGGGCGGCCAAGGCGCTCGGGCTCACGCAGGCGCAGACCGCGCACCCGCCCGCCACCGTCGGCCGGCCGCCGCTCAAGACGCAGGTGATCCATTTCATCAACAAGCCGATGCCGGGCGGGCTGCCGAGGAAGGCCTCGCGCGCGTTGCTCGGGATCGAGGACCCGCGCATCGTGCCCGTCATCCGCGATCCGCAAAAGCTCGCCGAGGACTCCGATGCCGTGTTCTACTTTCCCGGCTGCGGCTCGGAGCGGCTCTTCAGCCAGGTCGGCCTCGCGACGCAGGCGATGCTCTACGAGATCGGAGCGCAGACGGTGCTCCCGCCGGGCTATCTCTGCTGCGGCTACCCGCAGACGGCGGCGGGCGAGGCGGAGAAGGGGAAAGCGATCATCACCGCGAACCGCGTGCTGCTGCACCGCGTCGCGCACACCCTCAACTATCTCGACATCAGGACCGTGATCGTCTCGTGCGGCACGTGCATGGACCAGCTCGCCCAGTATGAATTCGACAAGATCTTTCCCGGCTGCCGCCTGCTCGACATCCACGAGTACCTGCTCGAGAAAGGGGTGAGGCTCGACGGCATCCAGGGCGTGCGCTACCTCTACCACGATCCCTGCCATACGCCAATGAAGACCTATCAGCCGCTCAAGGTGGTGAAGCAGCTCATGGGCACGGAAGTGCGGCTGAACGAGCGCTGTTGCGGCGAGTCCGGGACGCTCGCGATGTCCCGCCCGGACATTTCGACCCAGGTGCGGTTCCGCAAGGAAGCGGAAATGCGCGAGGGCGCCGGGCGGCTCCGGGCCGACGGTTTCGCGGGCGAGATCAAGGTGCTCACCGCCTGCCCTTCCTGCCTGCAGGGGCTCGCGCGTTTCAGCGACGATGCCGGCGCGCAGGCCGACTACATCGTGGTCGAGATCGCGCGCCACGTGCTGGGCGCGAACTGGATGGCCGACTATGTCTCGAAGGCGACGCGTGGCGGCATCGAGCGCGTCTTGCTGTGACGGCGGCTGCGCTGGGATAATGCCGCGCTGTCGCGAACCATGACTCCGATGCCGGCCGAGGCCCCGGCCGCCGCTGGCGGCCCGCAATCCCTGCCGTTTTCCGACGCTGCGAGCTGCAAGCTCTGGCTCGAGCAGGTGCTGCACTCGAGCGTCACGGATTGCCACGGCGCCCTCTTCCATGCGGTGGGGCAGCTTCCCCGCTCCCCCCTCCGTCCCGCCGTCAAGCTCGAGTCCCTCGAGCTCATGCGCGAGACCGTGGCCCTGGTCCAGTTCGAGCACGCGCGCCGCTGCCGGGGCAAGCCGGTGCCGCTCGACGCGGGCGAGCGCGCGGTCTGGGAAAGCGTGGTTGCGCTGTGGCAGGCGATGGCGGCCGCGTACGAATCGCTGATTGCCGACATGGCGGGCGCCGCGCCCGAGCTCGCGGGCGCGGCGCCGCTCGTCTGCCAGCGCGCGCTGCGCTACACCGGGCTCGCGATGGCCGAGCACGGCCGCGCCTACCACGCGGTCACCGGTGCGCTGTGGCGGCAATTGCATCGCCTCTATGTCTTCGCCGAAAGCGCCGGCATCGCGACGACGGAAGTGGGCGACGCGGTCGGGCGCTTCGAGCCCGCCACGAGCTGCGCCGCGACCTACGTGCGTGCACTGCTCGCGCAGCAGGCCCAGCCGGACGCGCTCACGCTGCAGCAGATGGGCTGCGTCGAGCACTGGCTGGACCGATGGGAAAGGCTCGTGGAGGTGTCGCCGCAGCCCCCGCCCGCGAGCGCGATTCCGGCGCTCGCCGTCGATCTCACCTCGTCGAAGGGGATCGGTTTCGCCAAGGACATGCCCGCAACCGGCGTGCGCCACCTCCACCTGGAAGCGCTCGCCCGGACGCTGCGGCACGCGGCCGTGGCGCTGAAGCAGGGGCGCACGCCGGCGGAGCTCGGTCTCGGCGATCTCCCCGCGGACGCGTGCGAGAAACTGCTCCTGCTGCTGAACATCCAGTGGTGCGCGGCCGGCACGGGCCGCCTGGACGAGCGCACACCGAGCGGCATCCGGGTCATGATCTTCCCGAGCATCCGCTCCATCCACTATCACCTCACCGGCCGGCCGTTCCGCCAGCCGGGCGGCGCCGGGCAGGGCGAGCCGGTGACGCTCACGCAGCGCAGCGAGGCGATGGAAACCTGGCTCGTCGTGAATCGCAGCGTTTCCGGGTTCCTCGGCCTGTCGCGCGACCCGCGGACGGCGACGCGCGTCAGCCACAGCCAGCTCCTCGGGCTGCAGGCGCCGGCGACCAAGAACCTCTATCTCGGCATCGTGCAACGCCTCGTGGTGGACGAGGACGGCGGGATCTGGGCGGGCATGCGGCTCGTCCCGGGCATCCCGCAGCCGGCGGCGGCCCGCGTCGCGGACATCGCGACGGCCGATCCGGATGCGGTCAAGTTCGATCGCGCGCTGCTGCTGCCCGAGGATTCCCCGCGCAGGATTCCGACCTCCATCATCCTGCAGCCGGGCTGGTACCAGGTGAATCGCATCCTCGATCTCCATACGGGGCCGGCGCAGAAGATCCGGCTGAGAATGGTGCTCGATGCGGGACCGAACTTCGAGCGCGCGGGCTACGCCGTCATCGGTTCCTAGTCCCGTTCAAAGTTCAAGGTTCAAGGTTCAAGGTCAGAACCTGGAGGCTGGGACCGGCGGCGATGACCTTTGAACTTTGAACTTTGAACACGAAACGCCAAGTCTTCTTTTCGCCCGATTACGCGACCGCGCGCGAGCGCTTTCGCGCCGCGGCGCAAGCCGCGGGCGCCGAGTGGGAGGCGCTCGCGCTCGAGGCGCCGGGACCGCGCGGGGAGCCGCTCACGATCGATGTCGCCCGCATCGGGGACCGCGCCGCTAGCCGCGTCCTGCTGCACGTGAGCGGCGTGCACGGCGTGGAGGCCTTTGCCGGCTCGGCCGTCCAGCTCGCCGCGCTGGCCGATCCCCCGGCGCCGCCGCCAGGCTGCGCGCTCGCGCTGGTGCACGTGCTCAATCCGTACGGCATGGCGTGGCTGCGGCGCGCCAACGAAAACAACGTGGACCTCAACCGCAATTTCCTGAAGGCCGGGGAGCGCCGCGACGGCGCACCCGCGCTCTACACCCGCCTCGATGCGCTGCTCAATCCGCCTCGCCCGCCGGCGCCCGATTTCTTTCGCCTGCGGCTGGCGCTGCGGGCGGTGCGCCACGGCGTGCGGGCAATTGAACAGGCGATCGCGGAAGGCCAGTACGGCTATCCGCGCGGCCTGTTCTACGGCGGCAGCGCGCTTGAGGCCGGGCCCGCCGCGTACCTGGATTGGCTGCGGCGCAACTTGTCGCAAGCGCGATATCTCTTCGCGCTCGACCTGCACACGGGTCTTGGCCGATGGGGCGGGGAACTGCTGGCGCTCGAGCCCGGCGTCGCTGCGACACCCGGACGCGAGCTGGCGCGCGCGCTCGAGCATCCGCTGATCGGGCTGCCGGACGACGCCGACCGGCCGTACCGGATCCGGGGCGGAATGGGCGGAGCCTTGCCCGGCGCTCTGCCGCAGACGCGGGTCGACTTCGTATTGCAGGAGCTCGGCACCTACGGCCCGCTCACCGTCTTGCACGCGCTGCGCGAGGAGAACCGCTGGCACCACCACGGCGCCGCTCACCTCGAGCACCCCGTCAAGCGGCGGCTGGTCGAAGCCCTGTGTCCGGCGGCGATCGAGTGGCGCCGGCGCGCCGTGGAACACGGCCTGAGCCTGCTGCGCGCCGCCGCGGCGTGGACATTCGATCGTGCAAGGAGCATTTAGCCACAGAGACCACAGAGGTCACAGAAAGAAATCTCGATGCGCAGAGGCCGCTGGGAGCGCCAAGGAACTCGGGGAAGCCACGCGCTGAGAAGCCTTTCCATCGTTCGCGCCAAAGCTCCTTTGTCGTTTGCTCTGTGTTCTCTGTGTTCTCTGTGGCCGGTATTATCTCTTCGTTCTTGAGGAAGCACGGTGAACTGCGAGCTTTGCGAGCGGGACGGCGGCGAGCTGCTGTGGCGCGACGCGCGGCTCCGCGCGGTGTACGTGGACGAGCCGGGTTATCCGGGGTTCTGCCGCGTGATCTGGGGCGCGCACGTGAGAGAGATGAGCGACCTCTCCGAGGCCGATCGTTTGCACCTGATGCGGGTTGTGTTCGCGATGGAAGCGGCCTTGCGGGAAGTGCTGCGCCCCGACAAGATCAATCTCGCTTCTCTCGGCAACGTGACGCCCCACCTGCACTGGCACGTCATACCGCGCTTTCTCGGCGATCCGCACTTCCCGAACCCGATCTGGGGCGCGCGGCTGCGCGAGCCCGGCGCGCGGTCAACCGCGCGTCCGCTCGAGGCAATCCGGGCGGCACTTGCGCAGCGGCTCACGTGACTCTATGCTGGCGCGTGCGGTTTGCCGAAAACGTGAACTATTTCCGGCAGTTCTCGCCGATTTTTGAAGTGCGGGTGAACTAGTTCACATACGTCATTGAGGCGGTTCGGCTAGCCTTCATACGGAGCGGTGGGTTTTTGCACCGACGGCTGTGACCGACCAGGAACGAGAAGGGCGGCACGGTCGCGGGAATCATCGCGCTGGGCCGGCACCATCGTCTCCGGGGGAATCGTCTGGGCCAGCGCGTGCAAAGACCGAAGGAAGCCCGGGATGAACATGCAGCCGCTCACTTCCGCCGACCACCCGTTGGAGTTCAGCGACAGCGCCAGCTGCAAGAGCTGGGTCGAGCAGTTGACGCTCACCAACGTCCAGCTGACCCAGCAGGTGCTCACGCACCAGCTCGCCAGTCTCAGCGCCGCGCACCTGCCCGCGCTCGAGCGCCTGAAGATCCTCGAAGTGCTGAAGGAGCCGGCGAGCTTCGTCCAGAGCGAATCCGCCAAGCGCTACGCCGGCAAGCCCCTGCCGCTCGAGGCCAACGAGCTGACGGTGTGGGGGAACGTCGTCGCGCTGTGGCAGGAAATGATCGCGAACTACCAGCATTGCCTGCAGGCCTACCGCGAAGGCGATCTCGCGATCGCGCCGCACGCGGCGCTCATCACGATGCGCTGCCTCCGCCTGACCGGATGCGTCATGCTCGACTACTACCGCGCCTACCGGCAGCCGCCGGGCGCGTTGTGGCGCTCCCTGCACGAGCTCTATTCGTTCGCGGAAAGCCACGGTTTCGCCCGCATCCGCGTGCAGGACACCTTCACCCAGCACGATCCGGATTCGAGCTGCGCCGAGACCTACGCGCAGGTGCTGCTCACCCACCTCGCCAACCCCTTCTCGCTCTCGGTGCGGCAGATGGGGTTCGTTTCACGCTGGCTCGAGCGCTGGGCGAACCTGGTCGGGCTTGCCATGCAGCCGCTGCCGACGAGCCCGATCCCCTCGCTCGCGGTCGATCTCACGAGCACGAATGGCGTCGTGTTCGGGGCCGGGCTCGAGCCGCAACCGCACTTGCGCTATCTCGACCTCGAGCAGCTCTCGAAGACCCTGCGCCAGACCATCAACCTGCTCAAGCAGGGCCAGACGCCGGGGAGCCTCGGGCTGGGCGAGGACGCGCGCCAGCCGGGCTGCGAGAATCTGCTGATGCTGCTGTACGTCCAGTGGTGCCGCGCAGGGACCGCGCGCGCCGAGGACCGGGCGGCAGGCGAGGAGCCCGCCGAGGTCTGCTTCGGGCTTGCCGCGGCGCATGCGCACGTGAGCGGCGGTCGCGGGCTCCGCCAGCCCGGCGAGCTGACCGCGCGAGAGAGGCAGGACCTCGACACTTACGGCTTCGTCGCGCGGGTCGAGCACGAAGCCGCGCCCGACAAGAGCGGGGAGGCGCTCGAGCACTGGCAGATCCTCAACCACAGCGCCTCCGGCTTCATGTGCATGCTGCGCGAGCCGAACGGCCACGGGCGCATCAGCCACAACCAGATGCTCGCCGTGCGCCGCGTGGGCGGCCGCCATTTCCACATCGGCATGGTGCAGTGGCTGCGAATGGAGGAAGGCGGCGAGCTCCACTGCGGGGTGCGTCTCTTCCCGGGCACGCCGCAGGCGATCTCGGTGCGGCCGTCCAATTTCAATCTCGCCGGCAGCACCCGCTACGAGCGGGCGCTCCTGCTGCCCGAGGTGCCGGCGCCGGCGACGCCCGCCACCCTGGTCCTGCCCGCGGGCTGGTTCCAGAGCGGGCGCTTCGTCGAGGTCTATTCCGACCGCAAGCAGGTCGCGAAGCTGCTCAACCTGCTCGAGAAGGGCAGCGATTTCGACCGCGGCACCATCGTGGTCGTCTGACGACGACCACGATCCTTAATGGTCCAGCCACCGTCGGCCCGGCGGGCCGTCGGCCCTTCGCCCGTTCCTCCCGGTCCTGAATCAGGAATTTGCCGGACTTTGGCCCGGCAAATTCCTCGGTTATGATGCAGCCCTCTGGAGGAAATCATGGCGGGACTCAACAAGGGCGTGCCGCAGCCGACCGAGATCAAGCTGCACCAGAAATCGCGCCTGCTCGAAATCTCCTTCGCCGACGGGGCCACCTTCAGGCTGCCGTGCGAGTTCCTGCGCGTGTATTCGCCCTCCGCGGAAGTGCGCGGCCATGGGCCCGGCCAGGAGGTGCTGCAGGTCGGCAAGAAGGACGTCGAGATCACCCGCATCGAGCCGGTCGGCAACTACGCCGTCCAGTTCTTTTTCTCCGATGGCCACGACACCGGCATCTACTCGTGGGACCTGCTCTACGAGTACGGCATGCGCCAGGACGAGATGTGGCGGCACTACCTCGCGCGCATGGAGGAAGCCGGCGCGAGCCGTGAACCCCCGAAGGGAAAGGCATGACTCGTTCTTCGTTCCTCGTTCCTCGCTGCTCGATACCCGTCAAGCGCAGATCACGCCGCGCGGCGCACGCCGCTCCGATCCGGTAACGGGAAACGAGCAACGAGTCACTCTTTATGAGCGACAGGACCAGCGACTTCGGCTACCGCAAGGTCCCCGAGCACGAGAAATCGCGGCACGTCGCGGGCGTGTTCGATTCGGTCGCGGCCCGCTACGACCTCATGAACGACCTCATGTCGGCGGGGCTGCACCGGTGGTGGAAGCGCTTCGCCGTCGCGCAGAGCTTCGTCACGCCCGGCGCGCGCGTGCTCGACGTGGCCGGCGGCACGGCCGATCTCGCGCGGCTGTTCGCGCAGCGCGTCGGCCCGCGGGGCGAAGTGGTGCTCACCGACATCAACGACGCGATGCTCAAGCTCGGCCGGGACCGCCTGCTCGACGCGGGCCTCGTGATCCCGGTCGTGCGCTGCGACGCCGAAAAGCTGCCTTTCGGCGGCGATCACTTTGACTGCGTGAGCGTCGGCTTCGGCTTGCGCAACGTGACGCGCAAGGAGGCGGCGCTCGCCGAGATGCGACGCGTGCTGCGGCCGGGCGGCAGGCTCCTGGTGCTGGAGTTCTCCAAGGTCTGGGAGCCGCTCAAGCCGCTTTACGACGCCTACTCCTTCGGCGTGCTGCCGCGGCTCGGCCAGCTCGTCGTGGGCGATGCCGAGCCCTACCGCTATCTCGCCGAATCCATACGCATGCACCCCGACCAGGAAAGCCTCAAGCAGATGATGGAACGCGCCGGCCTCGAGCGGGTCGAATACTTCAACCTAATGGGCGGCGTGGTCGCGCTGCATCGCGGCTACAAGTTCTAGCCCCCCCGGGGGCGTCCAGGAATAGCGGCGCCGGCTTGCGTGTTTGCCCGAGTGCCGTTCCTTTCGCGATGGAGGCAGACCATGAATCGGCCTTTCATTCCCTTCGCATTGTTGCTGCTCGCCGGTTGCGCGGCCCCGTTATCGCAGAGCTCGCCGCCCGGCATGCCGGGGCAGGTTCCCGCTCCGGAAATCCGGGTGGGCGACAGCTGGACGTACAGCGTGCGCGACGGTTTCACGGGCCTCGGGCGCGGCAGCCAGCACTACCGTGTTACCGGGGCGGACGGCGCGCAGATCGTAGTCGCCGTTTCGCGCGAGGGCACCGAGGACGAGATCCGGGTCTACGACCGCCAGTGGAGTTGGCTGAAGCACCCGGCGACCAACCTGCAATCCTTCAACTACAGCCCGCCCTATCCGGTATTTGATTTCCCGCTCGCGCCGGGGAAGAGGTGGAAGATGCGCCTCACCGCAACCGATCCGGTCGACGGACGGCGCTTTCCGCTGACCATCGACGGCACCGTGCTCGGCTGGGAGCGCGTGAAGGTGCCGGCCGGCGAGTTCGACGCGCTCAAGGTGAGGCGCACCGTCTTCTTCGATTACTGGGAATCTGTGGTGCGCGGCCGCAGCGAGATCGTCGAAACGGACTGGTACGCGCCCGTGGCGAGGCAGGCGGTGCGCCGCGAAACGACCTCGCAGTATCTGAGCTACCTCTACGGCGGCGGCGCCCACTTCGTGCTTGTCGGCAGAAAGGATGACGATGGCGGGCCGCGGTTCATCCAGGACGACTGGCTGATCTACGAGCTCACAGCCTACTCGCTGCACTGAGCGCCGCGCGAAGTCGCCTCCAACAACCACCTGTAAACGCTTGCGTTTCCGGGGTGGGGCGCGGTAGACGCCGCGGGGCGACAAGAGCACGGTATACTATGCGCGTGGCGCTCAACGCGCCATGTTTCAGGCAATGATTGCGAAAGGAAGAACCATGAAGAAGCTCCTGGCCTTCGTGATCGCGGTCGTCGGGCTGTCGCTCGTGGTCGCCGACGCCGACGCGCGGCGCCTCGGCGGCGGAAGAAACCTCGGCACGCAGCGCAGCATCACCCAGCAACCGGCCCCGCCCAAAGCCCCCGCGCAACAGCAACAGCAGGCACAACAGCAGCAGCAGGCGGCGCCGGCCACCCCGGTCCAGCAGCCTGCAGGCGCATCGAAGTGGCTCGGGCCGCTCGCCGGGCTTGCGCTTGGCGCCGGATTGTTCGCGCTGTTCCTCAACAGCGGCTGGGCGGGCGTGCTGGCCGGCCTGCTGATGATCGCGCTCGTCGCCGCGGCTGCGATGTTCGTGGCGCGCGCGCTGCGCGGCAGAACGGCGCGCGAGCCGCTCCAGTACGCCGGCGCGGGCCGCATCGAGCCCTCGCTTGCTACCGCGCCGGGAAGCGCCGGCGCGTACTCTGTCGCTGCCACGACGAGCCGCTGGCCGGCGGGCTTCGACGCGGGAGAGTTCGTGCGCCACGCGAAGCTCAACTTCGTGCGCATGCAGGAAGCGCACGACAGGAGAGACCTCTCGATGATGCGCGATTTCCTGGCGCCGGACCTCTACCGGGAAATCGAGGCCGACGTGCGCGCGGCGGGCGACGCGCCGCAGAAGACCGAGGTGGTGACGCTCGATGCCGAAGTGCTCGACGTCGCAACCGAGGCCGGCCGCTACGTGGTGAGCGTGCGCTTCTCGGGGCTGATCCGGGAGCGTGCCGAAGGCGAGCCCGAGCCATTCGGCGAGATCTGGCACCTCGAAAAGCCCGTGAGCGGCCGCTCCGGCTGGCTCGTGGCCGGCATCCAGCAGGCCTGAAAACGGCGACCGGTGACCAGTGACGAGGTGACGAAGTGACGGAGTGACGAGGGGTCAACCTTCATCCTTCATCCCGCATCCCTCGTCCCTCGCGCATTTCCCCTGACTCCTGAACCCCGAATCTTCGATCCCCTCGTCAGCGCCGCGATCAACCATCTGCTGCGCGGGGCGGGCTGGGCGCGCGAGGAGTTAAAGCGCCACGCGGGCAAGACCGCGCGCTTCGAGCTGGCGCCGCTCGCGGTCACGCTCACGGTGCTGGAAAGCGGCGAAGTGGCCCCGGCGGCCGTCGGGGCCGCGCCTGCCGCCACGCTCAAGCTCACGCCGGGCCTCCTGCTGCGGCTTGCGGCACGCGACGAGGCCGCGTGGAAAGAAGTCGAGGTCGCGGGCGACACGGATTTCGCCGCCGCCATCAACCAGCTTGCGCGCAACCTGCGCTGGGACGTGGAAGAGGACCTCTCGCGCGTCTTCGGCGACATCGCCGCGCACCGCATGGCGGAAACCGGGCGCAGCCTCCAGCGCTGGAGCGAGCAGGCCGCGGAGAACCTTGGCCGCTCGGCTGCGGAGTACTGGACCGAGGAGCAGCCGCTCATCGCGCGCGCGCGCGAGGTGGAGGAGTTCAACCGCGCGGTGGACGAGCTGCGCGACGACGTCGCGCGCCTCGAGAAGCGGCTCGACAATCTCTTAAACCGCCGATGAACGCCGATCGACGCCGGTCTCATCCGCGTTCGTTTGCGTTTATCTGCGGTTAAATTTCGAGTTTAACTCTTTCCCGCGGCGAAGCGTTCCTTGGCGAAGGCCACGCGCTCGGCGACCGTCGCGAGCCCGGGGCGATGGCGCTCGATGGCCGCCAGCCGCGTCCTCAGGCCTGCCTGATTGGCGATCTGGATCGCGAGCCCGGGGCGCGCGTTGAGCTCCAGGATGAGGGGCCCCTTGTCGCGGTCGAGCACGATGTCGATGCCCTGGTATCCGAGGCCCGTCAACTCGTAGCTGCGCGCCGCGACCTCGAGCAGCGCGTCCCAGTTCGGTATCTGCACGCCCTCCACGGGGTTGCCGGTGTCGGGATGCTCGCGCACGATTTCCGTGTGCCACACTGCGGTAAGGGTCCTCCCCGTCGCCATGTCCACGCCGGCGCCGATCGCGCCCTGGTGCAGGTTCGCCTTCCCGCCGGAGAGCCGCGTCGGCAGCCGCACCATCGCCATCACCGGCACGCCGAGAAACACGATGATGCGCACATCGGGCACGCCGCGGTAGGTGATCGCCTCGAAGATCGGATCGAAATTGACGCGATACTCGATGAGCGCCTTGTCGGTCTGGCCGCCGAGGCTGTAGATGCCCGAGAGGATGTTCGAGACGTGAAAGCACATCTCCTCCTCGTCGAGGAAGCTGCCGTCGGCGTTGCGGTAGAGCGAGCGGGCGCGCCCGGTGACGACGATGATGCCGTCGCCCTGGCTGCCGCGCGAGGGCTTCACCACGAAGTCCCAGTGCTCTCTCAGCAACGCCGGCAGTTCCCGCACCTGGCGCTGGATCTCGACGACGCCGTAGAGCTCGGGGACGGCGACCCCGGCGCGCGCCGCGAGCTGCTTGGTGAGCACCTTGTCGTCCACCAGGGGATAGCGGTCGCGCGAGTTGTAAGGCAGCAGGTACTCGGCGTTGCGCCGGTTGATGCCCATGACGCCGTTGCGCCTGAGCTTCAGGGCGGTGCCGAGGAGCCAGGTCATCGCGCGAGCGCCTTGAAGCGGCGCAGCTCGGTCAACCGATAGCCGGTATAGCGGCCGATCAGCAGCGTGGCCGCGAGCACTGCCAGCAGCAGCTCGGGAAACACGAAGAGAAGATGCTCGACGATCCGCAGGTTCATGACCAGGTAGGCGAGCGCTCCCACCGCGATGCTCCCGAGACCTTGCTGGAGCGCCTCGGTCGCGCCGCGCTCTTCCCACACCAGGGTCATGCGCTCGATCGTGAACGTCAGGATCACGATCGGGAAGAGGCCGATCGAGAGCCCCCGTTCGACCTCCAGCCTGAAGGAGAGCACGGTGAGCCCGGCGAGGATCAGGATCACCACGATCACCACCGACGCGACCCTCGGCACCAGCAGGAGCTTCAGCCGCTCGAGGTAGAAGCGCACCGCGAGGCCGAGCGCCACCACCGTCGAAAAGAACACGAGGCCCCAGGCGAGTCCCGTCTGCCGGAACGAGAGCGCGATCAGCACCGGCATGAAGGTGCCGAAGGTCTTCACGCCGACGATGTTGCGCAGGACGACGAGCAGCAGGACACCGGCGGGGATCACCAGCAACGTGCGAAACAAGGCCTGCGCCTGCAGCGGCAGCCCGAACAGCGAGAACTCGACCAGCCTCTTCTCCAGCGCGCGCTGCTGGGTGAGCGCGGTGTGAATCGCAAGCTCGTAGGAACGGCTGGTGGCGACGGTGTGGTTCAACCCGGTGCCGCCCGAGAGCTGGACGAAGGCACTGGGGCCGCGCCACCACGGAAGGTAGTAGCGCAGCGCCTCCGGCGTAGGCTCCGCGGGGTAGTACGGTTGCCAGCGGCCGTCCGCGTAGTACTCGAGCCAGCGCAGGAACTGCGCGTCGCGTCGCTCGGGCACGAGCACGAGGCCGTTGACGATCCGCGCCGGCACGCCCGCGGTCTGGAGCAGCCCCACGGCGGTGGCCACCAGCCGCAGGTTGGTCGGCTCGTGCCCGAGCAGGAACCTCGCCTCGTCGCCGGGCTTCGCTTCCTTGAGCCGCTTCACGAGGAGCGCGGCGAGGGTCGCGGTGTCGGCTGACTGCCGCAGCGCCGCGGCGACGAGGGACTGCGCCGCCGCTTGCTCGGCCTCCTCGTACCTAGGGGGCGAAACCCGCGGCTGGGGATCGCGCTCGACCGACTCGGCCTCCCGCCCGCGCTGGATGACGGCGCGGTAGTAAAGCGTCTGCGTCCCTTTCGCCTCGCGGATCGTGTAGGCGGCGCGGATCCCGCTTCCCGGGTGCGGCTCGGTGCTGATCCCGTAACCGGGCGAGACGAAACTCTGATCAACAACGGTGAACGCGCCGGTGCCGTGCGGCACGAAGAGCGCCGCCTTGGCCGGTCCGCCTTCCGCCGCGAAGCGGATCTGCACCTCGATGCGCCAGACGTCGGTTCGCTCCTCGGGCTTGACCGGGAACCCGAGCACGAGGACCTTGTGGAGGAACACCGCCAGCGCGATGGCCGCGAGTAACCCCGCCAACACGTAGAGATGAGCCCGTCTCATGCGTTCTCAAACCGGCCCGCCCGGCGCTTTCCCGCGTGGAGAGCGCACGGGCCAGCATAGGGGAGGAAAGCGCCGCTCAGCTTGATCCAGCGCAAGGTTCAGGCGGCTTTGAGAGGCGCACCGCCCGGGCAACGTTGCTGCACGCCGTGCGTCTACGCCTGCACGCGAGCGTCAGAGCTCGAGCCCGCCGCGGGCCACGCGCAAGCTGCCCGGGCAATCGATGGGGCTGTGTTTATCCAGAGATTGCGGACGACGCGGTGGTCGTCTGGCAGGCGGGTTCGACGGTGTGCGTGCGGGAGGAATCGACCGCAAAGCGCTCGGCGAGGAAGCTGCGCCCGACGAGAAAAGGCAGCTTGAAGCCCGTCCGGTCGGTGAGATTGACCTCGGTCACGCGGTAGGTATCGCCGAGGCAGACGCCGAGCAGAACGGTGGGCCTCTCCTGCACGCCGCCGGCGGCTTTCTTGACGCGCGCAACGCGCTCCACCTTGCGCTCGAGGCGCACCTTGCGGTTGTCTTTTCCCGCGACGTCGAAGGCCACCCAGTCGCCGTCGTGGCGACGGATCCACGTGATGTCCGAAACGTGCAGCGAAGAGATGTCCGCGCCGGTATCCAGCTTGGCCGGGAGAACCGGTCCTTCGCCGCCGAGCTTCACCGGTTCGATCCAACCGACCACCGTCGGCTGCGCCGCTGTCTGCGTGGACGTCCACGCCCAAGCGGCAAGGAGCAGGTAACAAAGCGGCTTGCAGGTGCCCATCAGACTATCCCCTCGTCAGGTCGCTGTTCTCGATCGAGCGCACAGTTAGACGCTCGCCAACGCCTCCCGGTTCCGCGGCTCGACCATCGCGGCCACGTGAGCAACGGCTCCGGCGAAGCTCGCGTTGACGGTTGTGCCGGACCGCTTGGTTGGCCGGAACCCGGCTCAAACGGCCTTGATTTCGCGTATGGATCTGCTTCGATTGCCGAAATCATCTCATCGCGCCCGGGCCGGTTTGCAGCCGGGCTCGACTGTATAACTACGCGCCGGATCCACCGTGAAACGATTGACGAGGAAGCTTCGCCCGAGGAGCATGGGATATTTAAACCGATCGCGGTCCGCCAGATTCACTTCGGTGAGCTGATAGACGTCACCGAGGCATATCCCGATCACGACCGTGGGGCGCCTTGCGGCCGGTCCACCGTCGCGCTTGATGCGCGCGGTGCGCACCACTTTCTGCTCGAACCTGACCGTCTCGCCGCTTACGCTCACGACCTCGAATGCAACCCAGTCCCCGTCCACACGCTTTTCCCGGCGGATGTTCTCCACGCGCAGGGAGGAGGTGTCGGCGCCGGTGTCGAGCTTCGCGGCCACGACGACCCCGTCCGCGCCGAGCTTCACGCGCTCGATCCCTCCCACGGTCGGCGGCTGCGCCGCCGCGACGAGCGAAGCCCCCGGCGAGCCGAGAAGCACGCCGCCAGCCAGGGCAAGGACGCGCATGAGCGTAGCCGTTGAACCCATCATTCGCAGCCTGATGGAGCGGAAGGTCCGGCAGGCTGCTCAATGATACCGAGAGCTTCAACGCGCCGCCAACGACGGGGTGCACGGCGCGCTTCCCGCGCCCGAGAAGCGGCAGTTACAATCCGCCGATGAACCTGTTGCGCCTCGCCCGGATCCTCACCGTCAGCATTCGTTTCGGGCTCGACGAGTTCTTCCTCGGCCACGAGCGCGTGCGGGGCCTGCGTGCGCTCGTCAACGCCCTCTTCTTCTGGCGCAAACTGGACGCGCCGCGCGCGGTGCGGCTGCGCCAGGCGCTGGAGGCGCTCGGCCCGATCTTCGTGAAGTTCGGCCAGGTGCTCTCGACGCGCCGCGATCTGCTGCCGCCCGACATCGCCGACGAGCTCGCGAAGCTGCAGGACCGCGTTCCGCCGTTTCCAACCGAGCAGGTGACGGCCATCCTCGGCCGCGTCTACGGCAAGCCGGTCGAGCGGGTCTTCCGCGAATTCAGTCGCGAGCCCGTCGCGAGCGCCTCGGTCGCGCAGGTGCACCTCGGGCGGCTGCCCGACGGCACCGAGGTCGCGGTCAAGGTGCTGCGGCCGGGCATCGCAAGGGTCATCGCCAACGATCTTGCGCTGCTGCACGCCGCCGCGAGCCTCACGGAGCTGCTGTGGGCCGAGGGCAGGCGGCTCAAGCCGCACGAAGTCGTGCAGGAGTTCGAGAAACACCTCGAGGTGGAGCTCGACCTGATGCGCGAGGCGGCGAACGCGAGCCAGCTCGGGCGCAATTTCGAGAATTCGCCCCTGCTGCTGGTGCCGCGCGTGCACTGGGAGTACTGCTCGAGCGAGGTGATGGTGATGGAGCGCATGCACGGCACTCCCATCTCGCAGGTCGCCGAGCTGCGCGCGCAGGGCGTGGATCTCGGAAAACTTTCCCGCGCCGGGGTCGAGATCTTCTTCACCCAGGTCTTCCGCGACGGGTTCTTCCACGCCGACATGCACCCCGGCAACATTCTCGTCGCGCGCGACGGGCGCTACATCGCGCTCGACTTCGGCATCATGGGGACATTGACCGAGATCGACAAGAACTATCTCGCGCAGAACTTTCTCGCCTTTTTCCGCCGCGACTACCGGCGCGTGGCCGAGGCCCACATCGAGTCGGGCTGGGCGCCGAAGGCGACGCGCGTGGACGACTTCGAGGCGGCCATCCGCGCGGTGTGCGAGCCGATCTTCGCGAAGCCCCTCAAGGAGATCTCGTTCGGGCGGGTGCTGATGCGGCTGTTCCAGACCTCGCGCCGCTTCAACGTCGAGGTCCAGCCGCAGCTCGTGCTGCTGCAGAAGACGCTGCTCAACATCGAGGGCCTGGGCCGCGAGCTCGATCCGGACCTCGACCTGTGGGAAACCGGCAAGCCCTATCTCGAGCGCTGGATGGCGGAGCAGGTGGGCTGGCGCGGCTTCATCGAGCGCGTGAAGGAGGAAGCGCCGTACTGGAGCACGGTCCTGCCGCAGCTGCCCCGGCTGCTGCACCAGGCCCTGTCGCGGCAGGCCGCGCCGCAGCCCGAGCGCGAGGCGGCCGGGCTCCTGCAGGAGCGGCAGGCGCAGACGCGGCTCCTCGCCCTCATCGCCGCGGCGCTCGCGCTCATCTCGGTGCTGCTGCTCGTCGCGCGCTGAGCGCGGCCGCCGGCCGCTCCCGCCCGCCAACCCGGGCCGTATAATGTGCGCAGTTTTTTGCGCGCCCTGCCGTTTGCCATGCTGCTGTGGTTCGTGGTCCTGTATCTCGCCGTGTCAATCGCGATCGGGCTCGTCGCCGCCCTGCGCGTGCACGACACCCGGGACTACGTGACCGCCGGCCGGCATCTTCCCATCTACGTGGTGTTCGCAACGGTGTTCGCCACCTGGTTCGGCGCCGAGACCGTGCTCGGAATCTCGGCGACGTTTCTGCGCGAGGGGCTGGGCGGCCTCGTGTCCGACCCGTTCGGCGCGTCGCTGTGCCTGGTGCTGGTGGGGCTGTTCTTCGCGCGGCCGCTCTACCGGATGAATCTCCTCACGATCGGCGATTTTTACCGCAACCGCTACGACCGGCCGGTCGAGCTTGTCACCAGCATCTGCATCGCGCTGTCGTATCTCGGGTGGGTCTCGGCCCAGGTGACCGCGCTCGGCCTCGTCTTCAACGTGCTGTCACAGGGCGCGATATCCCCGGCGCAAGGCATGATCATCGGGGCGAGCGTGGTACTCGCGTACACGCTCTTCGGCGGCATGTGGTCGGTGGCCTTCACCACTTTCTTCCAGATGATCGTCATCGTGCTCGGCCTGCTCTACATCGCTTACCTGGTGAGCGGCATGGCGGGCGGCTTCGGTGCCGTGGTGAGCCACGCGGCCGCGAGCGGCAAGTTCGAATTCCTGCCCCGGCTCGAGCCGGCCGCGCTGCTCGCCTTCGTCGCGGCATGGATCACCATGGGTTTCGGCTCGATCCCGCAACAGGATGTGTTCCAGCGCGTCAACGCCTCCAAGGACGAGGCGACCGCCGCCTGGGGCTCGATCCTGGGCGGCTGCGGCTACTTCCTGTTCGCGGCGGTGCCCCTGTTCCTCGCCTACGCCGCGACATTGATCGACCCGAAGATGGTGGCCCAGTTGATCGAGAAGGACTCACAGTTGATCCTGCCGTCGCTGATCGTGAACCACCTGCCGCTCTACGCCCAGATCGTGTTCTACGGGGCGCTGCTTTCGGTCATCATGAGCACGGCGAGCGGCACGCTGCTCGCGCCCTCGGTCACCATCGCGGAGAACGTGCTGAAGGGATTCCTCGGGGAGATGAGTGACCGCCAGTTCCTGTGGATGACCCGCGCCGTGGTGGTCTGCTTCGCCGTGCTCGTCACCCTCTACTCGCTGTGGGCCGACTCGCCCATCCAGAAGATGGTGGAGAACGCCTACAAGGTGACGCTGTCCGGCGCTTTCGTTCCGCTCGTTTGCGGCCTTTACTGGAGGCGCGCCTCGACCCAGGGAGCCGCGCTCGCCATCGTCGCCGGGTTGACCACCTGGATCGCGCTCGAAGTCTTCAATCCGGCCGGGCTGTGGCCGCCGCAGCTCGCCGGCTTCCTCGCCGCGCTGGCCGGCATGGTGATCGGATCGCTGCTGCCGCAGTGGTACGGGGCGAAGACCATGAATTAGCCGCCAGGACGCCAGGTTGCCAAGGCAAGAACGGAGGACAAAACAATGGTCGAATCACGACTCACGAATCACGATTCACGGTTCGTGGGAACCGCCGACTTCGCAGAGGGAAACTCTGAATCCTCGATCCTGAATCCCGAATCCTGGATCCTGAATCCTGATGCTTGACACGATCCCCGTTTCACTGGCAATAGCGGCCGGCGTGATCGCCCTGGCGGGCGTGCCGCTGCGGTGCTGGCGGTTCGCCACCGGCCGGCTGCGCTCGCGGATCCCGCACCACGCCATCGCGCGTGCGACGTTGAGCTTGTTCCCCGCGCTGTCCTTCATCCCCACCACGCGCGCCTGGGCTTATGCGGTCTACGCCGCCTGCGTGAGCCGCGGGGTCAGGTCTTGCATTGACGCAAAATGACCTATTCCAAGACCTGACCCCATCTTATGCATGACCCCCATCTTGTGCAGACCTTAAATCGTTCGGTCGCTCGATTTCGTCGGCGTTCATCGGCGTCCACCCCGTTAGAGGCCCCGCCTCTGACGGGGTCCATCGCCGGCTAAGTTCTTCTTCGTTTTGCTTGGCGGTCCTGGCGGCCTTGGCGGGAAGAAGTTCGGTTTCTAGGCCGAGAACTGCCGCTCGAACTCGGCGATGAAGCGCGCGAGCTCCGCTTCCGGCAGGAAATTGATGCCGGCCGCCGCCTTCCTTCCTCCTCCGGTCTCGAATTTCAAACACAGCGTGTCCGCGCCGTACGGCCGCTCGAGCGGCGCGCGCACGCTGACCGCGTAGCCCCCGTGCTTGCTCACCAGCAGCGCGTGCGCGCGCTCCGGCCGCCCGAGCGCGAGCTCGTTGGCGAAGTAGCCGTAAATCCGCCGGCTCCAGGCCGCCTCCGGCATCACGTACAGCGTGCACTTCCCGCGCTCGAGTTCGGGCGCGAGCGCTTCAGCGCGCTCGAGATCGTCGGCGAGCGCGTTCCTCAATGCTTCGAATACCGGCTCGCAGTTGATGAATTCGCGCGGATCGCGGTAGGCCCGCAGCGTCTCGAACAGCTCGGCGGGATGGTAATGCAGGTCGTCCACGGTGTCGCCGTAGGCGTTGTAGTTCATGGCTTCGCCCAGCTTGCGCAGGCGGGCGAGGTCGCCTTCCTCGAGGCCGAGCGGCGCCGCGGCGCGCAGCGCCGCGCCGGGCAGGTTGTCACCGAATGCGGCCACCACGGCCCACATGCGCTGCCGGCCGTTGAGATACCGGTCCACGATGAGGCTGGTACAGGCGTCGGCCGCGGTATCTATGAAGGTCCTCAGATTCGCGTGCTCCGGGATGTCGCCGGGCGCATGGTGGTCGAAGTAGCGGCAGCGCGCGCCGGCCTCGAGCAGCCGCTTGAGGTGGGCGGCATTCGTCCTGAGCGAGATGTCGAGCACGGTCAGCTCGTCCCCGGCGCCCGCGGACACGCGCTCGAGCAACCGGATGTCGCGCTTGACGCCGGTCACCAGCACGCTCGCCCGCGGCTCTTCGAGCCGCAGCTGCTGCAGCGCGCACAGCCCGTCGGCGTCGCCGTTGAAGATGTCATAGAATTGCATGAGGCCTCGGTTTCGGGATGCTGCCTCGCAAGCGGATTCGAGAGCGACGCCCGCGCACGGGCGCGCCTCAATTCGCGCGGATGACGTCACGATCTTTGCAAGCGATCCAACAGCCGCCATGCCCCGCGAAGCGCAGGGTTCCGGATTCTCACCGCACACGGTGCGACTGGCGTGGATCCTCGCGCTAGCTTATTCCCTCGTCGTCCTCTACGCCAGCGTGCAGCCGCTGCGCGGCTGGCGCGTGCCGCCGCCGGAGGTCTTCAGCTTCCTCAGCGCCGCGTGGCCGCGCTGGATCACGCTCGAGGACATCGCGGTCAACCTCGCGGCCTACGCGCCGCTCGGATTCCTGCTCTCGATCGGATGGGGCGCGCGCTACGGCCCCGGGCGGGGCGTGCTCGCCGCGGTATCCTGCGCCGCGGGATTGAGCCTCGCGCTCGAGGCGGTTCAGATGTTCCTGCCTTCCCGCATCGCCTCCAACGTGGATCTTCTCACCAACAGCCTCGGCGCGCTCATGGGCGCGATGGCCGCGCCGCTGTTTGCCCCGACGCGCGTTCTCGGCGGCAAGCTCCACGCGGCGCGGCACCGCGTGTTCGTCGAAGGCATGGCGGCGGACGTCGGGCTGGTCATCGTGTGCCTGTGGCTGCTCACGCAGTTTCACCCCACGGTCCAGCTCTTCGGCAGCGGCGCCGTGCGCGCGACCTTCGAGCTGCCGGCGCGATTCGCGTACACGCCGCAGCTCGTGTTTTCAGCCGAAGCGGCCGTGGCGCTGCTCAGCGTGACCGGTATCGGGCTGCTGGTCTCGGCGCTCATGCGCGACGCCGCGCGCCGCTTGCGAATGATCGGGGCGGTGCTCGGAGTGGCGCTCGTCATCAAGTTCATCGTCGCCGCCGTCGTGCTCAAGGCGTCCGCCCCGTTTGCCTGGCTTACGCCGGGCGCGGCGCTCGGATTGCCGGGGGGAGCGGTCCTGCTCTACGGGCTCGTGCGCCTGTCGCGGGGCGGCCAGCTCGCCTTCGCCGCGCTCTGCGTCGCGGCGGCGACCGTCGCGATCAACCTCGCGCCGGACAATCCATACCAGAGCCTGCCGCCGCAGTTTTTCGCCCGGGGGGCAGTCCATTTCCTGAGCTTCTCGGGCATCGTGCGCGCGCTCTCGGAGCTGTGGCCCCTGCTCGCCGTCAGCTATATCCTCTGCGCCCTAGCAATTCGTCGGCCGGACGGCCGATGAATTCCTCATGCGTGACCGCCCGAGGATCCGGGACAGAGTGATCCGAATATAATCCGCGCATGTCAACCCGATTCGGAGGCCGCCATGGCAAGGAGCGCTGATGCCCTCGAGGCGCTGCGCGACAGGGTGCGGGCGTTCGCCGCCGCGCGCGACTGGGGTGAGTTCCACACGCCGAAGAACCTCGCGATGGCCCTCGCGGTGGAGGCGGCGGAGCTGATGGAGCACTTCCAGTGGCTCACCCCGGCGCAGAGCCGCAAGCTCGCCACGCGCGCCCGCCGCGCGGTGGCCGAGGAGATCGCGGACGTGCTCATCTACCTCGTACGCCTTTCCGACATGCTCGGCGTGGATCCGCTCGCCGCCGCCCGCGCCAAGCTGCGGTTGAACGCGCGCAAGTACCCGGTCTGGAAGTCCAAGGGATCGGCCGCCAAGTACTCGCGCCGGGATCAACTATCATGAGCTACTACGAGCGCCACGTTTTCTTCTGCTGCAACCAGCGCGAGCCGGGCGAGCAATGCTGCAACAATCACGACTCGCGGAAGATGCGCGAGTATGCCAAGGACCGCGTGAAGAGCCTCAACCTCGCGGGTCCCGGCAAGATCCGCATCAACCAGTCAGGCTGCCTCGATCGCTGCAAGGAGGGCCCGGTGATGGTGGTCTACCCCGAGGCCGTGTGGTACACCTACGTCGACCGGCACGACATCGACGAGATCGTCGAGGAGCACCTCGTCAACGGCCGCATCGTCGAGCGGCTGCGCATTTGATCCAGTGACCGGGCGACTAAGCGATTGAGTGACTGAGTGATTGAGTAAAACCGCGGACCTGGCACTTTTCACGTGGCAACCTGGTCACTTAATCACTCAGTCACTCAATCACTCGCTCATGTCCTCCGTCGCAGTCCGCGCAATGCCGGCGTCGTCGCTTGCTCGAGTGTTGATCGAGGGGCCGGCCGGAAAGATCGAAACCGACATCAACGACCCCGGCCCCGCGCGCCGCGGCCTCGCGCTGGTCGCGCACCCCAATCCGCTGCAGGGCGGCACGAAGGACAACAAGGTGGTCACCACGCTCGCCAAGACCTTCTTTGCGTCCGGCCACGTCACGGCGCGCCCCAACTTCCGCGGCGTGGGCCGCTCGGAGGGAACGTACGACGGGGGGCGCGGCGAGACCGAGGATCTCCTCGCGGTCGCGCAGCACCTGAAGGCCCGATATGGCGATTTGCCGTTCGTACTCGCGGGCTTCTCCTTCGGCGCGTTCGTGCAGGCGCGGGTCGCGGGGCGCATGAGGGGCGCGCGCCTGGTGCTGGTGGCGGCCGCAGTGAACCGCTTTCGCGCCGAGCCCGTCCCGCACGATACGCTGGTCATCCACGGCGAGCGCGACGACGTCGTGCCGCTCGCCGCCGTCCTCGACTGGGCACGGCCGCAAGGCCTGCCCGTGGTGGTCGTGCCCGGGGGCGAGCATTTCTTTCACGGGCGGCTTGCCCTGCTCGCCGAGATCGTCGCGCGGTATTTCCGCTCAGGCGCGGAAATATCAACGAATCGAAGCTAAATGAGCCCCGGGCCCGCTGCCCTGTTGAGCGTTTCCGGCTTGCGGAAACGCTACGGCGACGAGGAGGTGGTCGCCGGCGTAGACCTCGAACTGAAGCCCGGCGAGTGCTTCGGGCTGCTCGGCCCCAACGGCGCGGGCAAGACCACCACGCTCAGGCTTTGCCTGGGCCTCATCGATCCCGATGCGGGCGCGATCGAAGCGTTCTCGCTGCCGGTGCCGGCAAGGGCGCGCGAGGCGCGCCAAAGGATCGGCGTCGTGCCCCAGGCAGACAACCTCGATCCGGATTTCACGGTCGAGGAAAACCTCCTCGTCTACGGCCGCTACTTCGGCCTCGCCGAGGCGGCGGTGCGCGCCCGCATCCCGCGCCTGCTCGAGTTCGCCGGGCTCGGCGCGCGCGCGCGCTCGCGCATCCAGGCGCTCTCCGGCGGGATGAAGCGGCGCCTGACGCTCGCCCGCGCGCTGGTGAACGACCCCGACCTCCTCTTTCTCGACGAGCCCACCACCGGGCTCGATCCGCAGGCGCGCCATCTCATCTGGGAGCGGCTGCGGCAGCTGCTCGCCCAGGGCAAGACGATTTTCCTCACCACCCACTTCATGGATGAGGCGGAGCGGCTCTGCCACCGGCTCGCGATCATGGACCACGGCCGCATCATCGCGCAGGGCGCCCCGCGCGCGCTGATCGCGAGGCACATCGAGCCGCAGGTGGTCGAGGTCTACGGCGACGGGGCCGAGCGCTGGGCGCGCGAATTCGGCGCGGCCGGGAGCGAGCGCTGCGAGAAGGCGGGCGAGACCGTGTTCTGCTACACCCGCGACGCCGACGCCCTGGTGCACGACCTGGAGCGGCGGGACGGGCTGAAATATCTGCACCGCCCCGCGAACCTGGAGGACGTGTTCCTCAAGCTCACCGGCCGCGAATTGAGAGACTAGAAAGGCGTGAGCCGTGATTCTGGAGTCGTGAATCGGCCACAATGACCCGCCTGGCGACTCGAATCACGAATCACGATTCACGAATCACGTTTTTGGGGTGCAGAAGAGAGGACGGGACATGAACGCGAAAACTCTGGCCATTCCCACATTCAGCGTGCGCCACCTCCACGTCTGGCGCCGCAACTCCCTCGTCTGGCGCAAGCTCGCCGTGCCCTCGATGCTCGGCAACCTCGCCGACCCCATGCTCTACATGCTGGGGCTGGGCTATGGGCTGGGCGCGATGCTCTCCGACGTGGGCGGGATGTCCTACATCGCGTTCCTCGCCGCCGGCACCGTGTGCTCGAGCACCATGATGAGCGCTTCCTTCGAGGCGATGTACTCCGGCTTCTCGCGCATGCACGTGCAGAAGACCTGGGACGCGATCCTGAACGCGCCGGTGACGCTGGACGACGTGCTGCTCGGCGAGGCGGTGTGGGCGGCGAGCAAGAGCTTTCTCTCCGGCATGGCGGTGCTCGCCGTGGCGTGGGGGCTGGGGCTCACGCACTCGGCGCTCGCGCTCTGGGTGATCCCGGTCGTGTTCCTGACCGGGCTCGCCTTCTCCGGCATGGGTCTCGTCATGACCGCGCTCTCCCCGAGCTATGACTTCTTCATGTACTACTTCACGCTCGCGATCACTCCCATGATGCTGGTGTCGGGGGTATTTTTCCCCGTGTCGCAGCTTCCCGCCGCGTTCCAGGCATTGGCGCAGGCGCTTCCCCTCACCCACGCGGTGGCGCTCGCGCGCCCGTTGATGAGCGGCGCCGTGCCGTCGGACATCGCGCTGCACCTCGCCGTGCTCGCAGCCTACGCGGTCGCGAGCATCTACCTCGCCCTGGTGCTGACCCGCCGCCGGCTGCTACAGTAGGGTCAAGCCGGACGCGCTGCGCCGGTTGACCCCCGCGTGTTTGAACGGACAGAATTACTGCCGTTCAACACGCGGCCGCACGCGAGACTCTCGGAATCGAGCCACCAGCCACCAGTCACGAGTCACCTGTTCAAGCGATGCTCTGGATCAAGACCCTTCACATCATCTTCGTAGTTTCGTGGTTCGCGGGTCTTTTCTACCTCCCGCGCCTCTTCGTTTATCACGCGATGGCGGAGGACGCGCCAGGCCGCGAGCGCTTCAAGGTGATGGAGCGCAGGCTCTATTACGGGATCATGGCGCCCGCAGCGCTGCTCGCGCTCGCGTTCGGCGTATGGCTCTGGCTGGGCTACGGCATTACCGGCGGCTGGCTCTACGCCAAGCTCGCGCTGGTCGCGGTGCTGGTTGCCTACCACCTCTGGTGCGGCCAGCTCATGAAGGACTTCAAGCATGACCGCAACACCCGCAGCCACGTCTGGTACCGGTGGTTCAACGAGGTTCCGACCGTCATCCTGATCGCGGCTGTCATCCTGACGGTGGTCAAGCCGTTTTAGGTGGCATGGCCCGCTACCGGATCGCGCGCGTTGCGGCGGCCCTCGCCGCGGCGCTGAACACCCTGCCCGCGCAGGCGGCGGAGGCGTTGATCATCGTGCAGCGCTCGCCGCTCGCCGGGTTCCGCTACTATGAAGCGAGACAGGTATGGCAGGACATGAAGGCGGGCGACGGGCTCGAACTGGTGCGCGAGCCGGATAATCCGTATGATGCGAGCGCGATCCGCGTCGAGTGGCGCGGGCGCAAGCTCGGCTACCTGCCGCGGCGCGAGAACGCGGCGGTCGCGCGCCAGCTCGACCGCGGCGTCCCGCTCGAGGCGCGGGTCACCCGGCTGCTGGAGAACCGCAACCGCAGCGTGCGGCTGGAGTTCGAGGTCGTCGCCCCGCTGCGGTGACAAGGGGAAACGGGAAATGGGGAATGGGAAATGGTAAGCCCACCCCCAACCCGAGCCTTTCCCCTGGGGGAAGGACAAACGTTTTTCCCATTCACCATTCACGACTCACCATTCAATGCTTTGGGGGAGAGGTCATGAAATTCGGACGCTTCGAGCACCGGGGACGCGTTTTCTTCGGGATCGTCGAGGGCGGCGAGGTGAGCGAGCTCGACGGCTCGCCGTTCGACAGTTACCAGGCGAGCGGCCGCAAGCACGCGCTTGCCTCGCTCAAGACGCTCGTTCCGTGCATGCCCTGCAACTTCTATTGCGCGGGGTTGAACTACGCGGCGCACATCGAGTGGGCGAACAAGCGCACCGGGGGCAACCGCAGGCCGCCCGAGAAGGCCGACATCGGCTACCGCTCGCCCAATGCGCTGATTGCGAACGGCGAGGCCATCGTGATCCCCGCGGAATCGCCGGGGCCGGTCGAGTTCGAGGGCGAGCTCGTGGCCGTGATCGGCAAGAGGGCGAGGAACCTCTCTGAAAAGGACGCGCTCTCGTGCGTGCTCGGCTACACGCTCGGCAACGACGTCAGCGAGCGCGCGTGGCAGAAGCAGGACCGCACGCTGTGGCGCGCGAAGAACTGCGATACCTTCAAGCCGATGGGGCCCTTCATCGTGACCGGGCTCGACCCGATGAATCTCGCGATCTCGATCCGCGTGAACGGGAAGACGGCCTCGGAATACACCACGGACAAGATGCTGTTCTCCGCGCAACACTACATCTCGCAGATCTCGAAATACATGACGCTCTGGCCCGGCGACGTGGTCTGGCTCGGCACCGACGGGGCGACCGAGCCGGCGTTGAAGGATGGCGACACGGTCGAGATCGTGCAGAAGGACATCGGCGTGCTCTCCAACCCGGTCAAGCGCGCCCGCGCTTGAAAGGCGTAACTCGTGACTGGCGACTCGTGACTCGTAGGATGACCTCCCTCTCCCCCGGTTGGGGGAGAGGGGTGGGGTGAGGGGGTCGACTCACCACTCACCAGTCACGACTCATCGCTCACGGTTCCGAATGGAACACTTCTTCGCGACGTGCCCGAGGGGCCTCGAGCGCGTGCTCGCGGCGGAGCTCGAAGCGCTCGGCGCGCGCGAGGTGGAGGCGGTCGACGGCGGCGCGGCCTTCGCCGGCGATCTCGCGCTGTGCTACGCCGTCAATCTCGAAAGCCGGGTGGCGAGCCGCGTGCTGTGGAGGATCGGGCAGGCGCGCTACCGCGACGAGCACGACATCCACGGGGCGGCGCGGGCGCTCGCCTGGCCCCGGCTCTTCGACGTCACCCGCTCGATCCGGGTGAACGTCTCCGCGATCAGGTCGCCCGTCAAGAGCCTTGACTTCGTCACGTTGCGCGTCAAGGACGCGGTATGCGACGTCTTCCGCGATGCGCGCGGAAAACGCCCCGACGTGAATACCCAGTCCCCCGATGTGCGCATCCACGCGTTCCTCACGCGCGATGAGGTCACGTTCTATCTCGATACTTCCGGCGAAGCGCTGTTCAAGCGCGGATGGCGCGCCGCGGCGGGCGAAGCGCCGCTCCGTGAGAACCTCGCCGCGGGCATCCTCAAGCTCACCGGCTGGTCGCCGCCTGCCCCGCTCTACGACCCCATGTGCGGGAGCGGGACTTTCGTCGTCGAGGCGGCGATGATGGCGCTGGAGGTCGCCCCCGGGGCGGGCCGCGCCTTCGGCTTCGAGAAGCTCGCCAATTTCGACGCGAAGCTCTGGCGCGCGCTGCAGGACAAGGCCCGCGCCCGGCGAAAGCCTGTCGTCGCGCTGCGCATCTTCGGGAGCGACAAGTCCGGAAAGATTCTCGCCACTGCGCGCGAGAATCTTTTGTCAGCCGCGCTTGCGGAAACGGTCCAGCTCAAGCAGGTGGACGTCCTCGAAGCGAGCCCGCCGCTCGCAGAACCCGGGGTTCTCGTCATGAATCCACCTTATGGCGAGCGAGTCTCGGACCGGGAGGCGCTCGCCGCATTCTACCCGAAGCTCGGCGATGCCCTCAAGCGGCGGTTCGCCGGCTGGACCGCCTACATCCTCACCGCCGACCTGCGGCTGGCGAAGCTGATCGGGCTCGCCGCCTCGAAGCGCACCCCTTTATACAACGGTCCGCTCGAATGCCGGCTGTTCGAGTTCAAGCTGGTGGCCGGGCGCATGCGCCCCGGGAAACCTCTCACCGCGGGGACGCAGGGGAACGCGGAGCAAGACGCTGAATTAAAGCAAAAAAGCCGAACCACTGAGGACACAAAGGAGAACGGGTCATGACCTCATCCGTCATCCTTCTGCCTTGCTCCTTCCGCCTGGGCGATCCGGCTCAGGGCGTTGGCTTTGAAAAAAATATTTCATGCGCCTTGGGGTCGTAGTTTCCCCGGGGGTCCTCGCGATGAGTGCTTCCCGCGTTTCCCCGTCACTCCAGATGACTGTGACCCCCGAGCACGTCGGGCTGCCCTGGGTACCATTCAAGAACGATTGCCGAAAGCGCCCCCCGGCGCTTCTCGATGATGGGGTAGACGATTTTCTCTTCGATCTCGGCAATCTCTCCCGGGCCGGCCGACAGGCCCGCTCGCCGGGGGTGGACCACGGGCGAAGGGAAGTCGGAGATCCGGGCTGGATCACGATACCGGACGGCGGATTTCTGCAGGCGCGCCGGATCGAGCGCGAAATCCGATGCGGCAGCCGCCTGGCTCAACAGGACAGCGAATGCCGTGATTCCAGCGGCGCGCGTCGGCGGCATTATTGGGCGCTTGACGCTCGGCTTCAGCGGGTGCGGCACCTCGCTGGCGCACGTCCGACTGCAAGCCGCTGTTCGGCGGCGTTGCCGACGTCAGGTCATGAACCTGTGTTTAGGCGCGGATCGCCACCACCTCGAGATATTCAGCCTCAACGTGCGTCGAGCCATCGCGCGCGCGATTATTGCCTGCCCAGAGCTGCTCAAGGTCGTGGCGCAACGCGCTCTGTCTGGCGGCATCGAGCGCTGCGAACGCACGATTGGTCGGGCCGTAATAGACGCGGAAAAACTCGACCACCTCCGCCGGCGGGAAGGGGTAACGCATCGGATACAGCCGCTTCGTCGTGTCCAGCTTGGCGATACCGTCCTGCAGCCGCTCGCGGACTGTCGCATCGTCACCCCATTTCACCGGCGATGCCATGAGCGGCGGCGGCGGGACGTGTTTGCCGATGATTCTGAACATCTGGCCAACGTGGCCCTCGGGCGTCCAGTTCGCCATGGCGATACGGCCACCGGGCCGGCACACGCGCACCAATTCGGCAGCGACCCGTTCGGGCCGCGGCGCAAACATGGCACCAATAAGGCTCACCACCAAATCGAACGCAGCGTCCTCATAGGAAAGCATCTCCGCGTCGCCTTCGTCGAACCGGGCATCCAGGCCCTCGGCCTCGGCGCGAGCTCGCGCCTGCTCGATCAAATTGGAGGCGATGTCGATGCCCGTCACGCGCGCGCCAGCGCGTGCGGCCGGAATCGCGATCTGACCCGCCCCACAGGCCACATCCAGCATCCGTGTGCCGGGCGCGACAGCGAGACGCGCAAGGAACTCCAGAGCGCCCGGCTCCAGATACGTGGCGAAATGCCCGTAGTCGCCGGCCATCCACGTTGCCTTGAGACGGGCCTTGAGCGCTTCCATTTCAGGCGTCATGGCAGTCATGGGTCTCTTCTCCTTGGATTGACGAACGTGAGCGTTGCTCTCGAACCGGCGGTCAGGCCTTGCCATCGCGCTGTTTGAGAACGGTCGATACATACTGCGCACGAGATCTGCTGTTAACCGGAAGCCCCTTCCCCCGGCACCAGGACACCAGAGCGTCAACATTGATGTGGACTTTCTCGATGCGCTGACCTTGACTCTCCAGCGTGCGCAGAGCATCGAGGGCGTTTCGTTCCCATTGTTCAAAGGTGTCATCGAGCGCGCTTCGATCCTCGGCCACTTCGGTAAGCCGCCGCCACTGATCGCGGTCGAACCACGCGAAACCGACAACTATGCGACCAGGCATGCGCTTGGACATGAGCGTATTTGGCGAGGCCTAACGTTCACAATGAGGGGCGCGCGCCGCTTCTGCGCGCGTCCTTCTCGATTGTGGGGTTGGGCGGCAGAACATACCAACTACTTGGACTGCGCGAGAACCTGCTCGACTCTTTGGAGAACTTCAGGGCCCCAGTCTGGGGCGAGGATGTTTGTGGCCATAGCTCGTTTTGAAACAACCTCAACCTTGGTTCTGCTTCCGTCGACGCGATCGACAAACACCGCGACCTTCTCGCCCCAACTGAACGCTGAAATGCCTCGCTCTGCGAGGATGTAGCCTTCCTGTTTATTGTCCGCAGCGACCGGAAGACCAAGCGATGCGAGCGCCTGCGGCACGGCCTTCCACACTGTTTCGAATGGCACGTTGAACACTTGCGATTGTCCTTCGCCACGCGCGTACCGTGCATCTGCCATCCTCGCGCATCCCGAAACGAGCGCCGACGCCAAGATGGTTACTGCGAATATTAAGGGTTTCATGTGTCCTCCCTACGGGTGTCTGCCGCCCAACGTTCGCGGTGATCCGCGCGAGTGAGGGGAGACCTCAGGGTCAGTGTAACTTTTCCGCGGCGGGCGCGTTGATGGAAGGAAGAAAAGGCGCCCGAATGCGAGCCTTCCATGCCACGGAGATCACGGTTGAATCTTGCGGATGTCATGCGATCGGGGTTCCGGATAAACTGGTGACGACGCACGAAGAATACCATCGGCTCGGGAAGACACCCGAGGATCGGCAGATCGCCTATCGGGAACCCTTTCGCAGTGAGCTGGAGTCTAGCGAGCTCGCCGAGATTCGAGAAACGGTCAACACTGGCTGGCTATTGGGCAGCGATCGGTTCGAGGACGAGATCGAAAGTGCCTTGAGACGTGCTGTGCGCCCGCCGAAACGAGGGCGACCTGCTCGAAACGGGCTAAACAGGCTTCCCGGCTGATGAAAAAGTGATACTGACCCTATTCGCGCGCTCGGCGGCAAGAGTTTTGCGCCGCCGTCAACCGGCGCGCCGCCCGCCGCGTTGGAGCCTGCACGCAGTGCGCACAGGCGGCGGCCGCAGGGCCGCGGGGCTCGTGCCAACGCAGGGGACGCGCCGCGCAGGCGGCGCGCGACACCAACAACCTGGAGGAAAGAACCATGGAAAGGGAACAAACCTTGAGAATACTCAACGCGCTGGCGAGCGGCGTCCACCCCGCGACCGGCGAGAAATTCGGACCCGACAGCCCGTACCAGCACCCCGATACCGTGCGCGCGCTGTTCGAAGCGGTGCGCGCGGTTGACGCCAGTCAGCCGCCGGCAGCGGCGGCCGCCGAGCGCAAACCGGCTTTCCCGCAGAGCGGCGCCGGCTCGCGCTGGACCGCCGAGGAGGAGCAGCGCCTCGTCGCTGCCTTCGACTCCGGGCAGTCAGTGGACGCGCTCGCGCGCGCCCACAACCGCAGCCGCGCCTCCATCGAAGCGAGGCTGGTGAGGCTCGGCAAGCTCGACGCCTCGGCGGTGACGACCCAGTTCCGCTATCCGCCGAAACCGCCCGGTGGACAGGCACGGCAGGGCACGTGACGGCGAGGATGAAAGCAACCGCCGATGAACGCCGGTGAACGCAGATAAAACCAGGAGCACATATTCCATCTCTTGGATTGTGATCGGCGTCTGTCTGCCTTTATCTGCGGTTGCATGGGCCTGCCGGGCTAGCTGCCGGCCAGCGCGCGCGCGAGCAGCGACGCGCCGATGAGGAGCAGCAGCGCGGCCACCACCCGCAGCACGGCCTCGCGCGAGATGCGCCCGTGGATGCGGTTGCCCGCCCACAGCCCCGCGAGCGCGAAGGGGACCAGCATGGCGAAGCCCGCCAGCCGGTCGGCGAGCATCAATCCGCTCGCCGTGAACACCAGCGCGCGGATCGAAACCGAGAAGATCACCATATTGGAAAGCGTCGCGCGAAACGCCAGCTTGTCCGCCGTGCGGTGCGAGAGATAGATCGCGTAGGGCGGCGCGCCGATGCCGAAGAGCGTGCCGAACGCGCCGCCCGCGAAGCCCGCCACCGGCGCCCAGGCCCGGCTCACCCTGCGCACCGCCTCGCCCCGGCGCAGCGCGTAGATTCCGTAAGCCAGCAGGAACGCGCCGATCCCCGCGAGCGTCGCCTGGCGCGGCAGGTTGACGAGGAGCGTCACCCCCAGCACCGCGCCGGCGAGCGAGAGCGGCACCATCCATTTCAGCTCGCCCCGGTCCGCCTCGCGCGAGAAGCGCGCGCCGAGCGCGAGCGCTGCCGAGACATCGAGCAGGACGCACATCGGCAGCACGAACTCGAGGGGAAAGAAATGCGACAGCACCGGCACGGTGAAGAGCGCCGCCCCGAACGCCGAGATGCCGAAGATCACGTACGCCGCGGCGACGGTCGCGGCGGCAACGATGAAGGTCTGGAGATCGAAGGGGATGGGCATGGCCAAAGAAAAAGGCGCCGGGTTCGGGTTCCGGCGCCTTCTTGGTTTGATCGGCCGCAACGCGCGCGATCAAACTATGTTGAGGTGCTCGATCCCCGTCATCACGTCCTTTTCCTTCGCCTCCTTGCTGTGGAGCTTGATCATGAGCCGCAGCTCGTTCACCGAATCGGCGTTCCGCAGCGCGTCCTCGTAGCTGATCAATCCCTGCTCGTAGAGGTCGAAGAGATGCTGGTCGAAGGTCTGCATGCCGAGCTCGCGCGACTTCGCCATGATGCCCTTGATCTCGTGGACCTCGCCCTTGAAGATGAGATCCGCGATGAGCGGAGAGTTGAGCATCACCTCGACCGCCGCGACGCGCCCCTTGCCGTCCTTCTTCGGGATCAGCCGCTGCGAGACGATCGCCCGGATGTTGAGCGAGAGATCCATCAGCAGCTGTTGCTTGCGCACCTCCGGGAAGAAGTTGATGATGCGGTCGAGCGCCTGGTTCGCGCTGTTGGCGTGCAGCGTCGCCATGCACAGGTGGCCGGTCTCCGAGAACGCGATCGCGTAGTCCATCGTGTCCATGTCCCGGATCTCGCCGATCAGGATGACATCGGGCGCCTGGCGCAGCGTGTTCTTCAGCGCCGCGTGCCAGCTGTCGGTGTCCACCCCCACCTCGCGCTGGGTGATGACGCAGTTCTTGTGCTCGTGCACGAACTCGATCGGGTCCTCGATCGTGACGATGTGGCCGTAGCTGTTCTCGTTGCGGTAGCCGACCATCGCCGCAAGCGAGGTGGATTTGCCGCAGCCCGTGCCGCCCACCAGGATGATGAGGCCGCGCTTGGTCATGCAGATGTCCTTCAGCACGGGCGGGAGGTTGAGATCCTCGAACTTCGGGATCGTGGTCGTGATGGTGCGCGCCACCATGCCGATCCGTCCCTGCTGCACGAAGGCGTTCACGCGGAAGCGGCCGATGCCCGGCGGGTTGATCGCGAAGTTGCACTCCTTGGTCGCCTCGAACTCCTGCGCCTGCTTGTCGTTCATCATGGCGCGGGCGAGCTCCGCGGTATGCTGCGGCGTCAACTGCTGGTTGGCGACCGGGGTCATCTTGCCGTCGAGCTTGATCGCCGGCGGGTAGCCCGCGGTGATGAAGAGGTCGGAGGCCTTCTTCGCCACCATCGCCTTCAGCAGGTCATGCATGAACCTGACGGCCTGGTCTCGTTCCATACGCTGCTCCTGGAAGTTCCGGCCCCGGGCCGGGGATCGATTACTTGAACATGTCCTTGTTGGCCGCGCGCGAGCGGGCCTCGTCCACCGAGATGACGTTGCGCTTGACGAGGTCCTGCAGGTTCTGGTCGAGCGTCTGCATGCCGAGCTGCTGGCCGGTCTGGATCGCCGAGTACATCTGGGCGACCTTGTTCTCGCGGATGAGGTTCCTGATCGCGGGCGTGCCGATCATGATCTCGTGCGCGGCGACGCGCCCGCTGCCGTCCTTGGTCTTGAGCAGCGTCTGCGAGATCACGGCGCGCAGCGATTCCGAAAGCATCGCGCGCACCATGTCCTTCTCCTCCGCCGGGAACACGTCGATGATCCGGTCTATGGTCTTCGCCGCGGAGCTCGTGTGCAGCGTGCCGAACACGAGGTGGCCGGTCTCGGCGGCGGTCATCGCCAGGCGGATCGTCTCGAGGTCGCGCATCTCGCCCACGAGGATCACGTCGGGATCCTCCCGCAGCGCGCTTCGCAGCGCGTTGGCGAAGGACAGCGTGTGCGGCCCCACCTCGCGCTGGTTGATCAGGCATTTCTTCGCTTCGTGCACGAACTCGATCGGGTCTTCGATCGTGAGGATGTGGCCGTACTCGTTGTCGTTGATGAAGTTGATCATCGCCGCGAGCGTCGTGGACTTGCCCGAGCCCGTCGGGCCCGTCACCAGCACGATGCCGCGCGGCTGGTCGGCGATCTCCTGGAACACCTTCGGCGCCTTCAGGTCCTCGAGCGTGAGCACCTTGGAGGGGATCGTCCGGAACACCGCGCCGGCGCCGCGGTGCTGCACGAAGGCGTTCACGCGGAAGCGCGCGAGGTTGGGGATGGCGAACGAAAAGTCGCACTCGAGGTTTTCCTCGTAGAACTTGCGCTGGCCGTCGTTCATGATGTCGTACACCATGGCGTGCACGTCCTTGTGCTCCATGGCCGGCAGGTTGATGCGCCGCACGTCGCCGTGCACGCGGATCATCGGCGGCAGGCCCGCCGACAGATGCAGGTCGGACGCCTTGTTCTTGACGACAAACGCCAGCAGTTCGGAGATGTCCATTTATAATGCTCCGGGTTCGCGCCGCGCGCCGGAAAAGAGAGTTAACGCACTGATTTTGCGCCGGACATCCTTCCCTCCGGTGTCGGGGAAAATTATGACCACAATTGCCGCCAACTTGCAAGCCGTGCGCGAACGCATCGCGCGCGCGGCGGAAGCCGCCGGCAGGCGGGCCGAGGACATTGCGCTGCTCGCCGTGAGCAAGGGCGTCGCCGCCGAGCGCATCGCCGAAGCGCACGCGGCGGGCCAGAACGCGTTCGGCGAAAGCCACGCGCAGGAGGGTGTGGAAAAAATCACGAAACTCTCGCGCCTCGCGCTCAATCGGCGTGTCGCCGAGGCGCGTCGGGAAAATGATCGTGAGCGAAGCGACGCGATCATCGCCTTCGCCGGGGTCGCATCCCCGGAGGGGCCCCTGCTCCTCCCTTTGGAGTGGCACTTCATCGGCCCGATCCAGAGCAACAAGACGCGCGCGATCGCCGCGCATTTCGCGTGGGTGCACAGCGTCGAGCGCGAGAAATTCGCCGTCCGCCTGAACGAGGCGCGGGCCGGGCAGCCGCCGCTCGACGTCTGCATCCAGGTCAACGTGAGCGGTGAGGCGAGCAAGAGCGGGGTTGCGCCGGGCGGTGAGGTCGCGCTCGCCGAAGCGATCGCGCGGCTGCCGCGGCTCAGGCTGAGGGGCTTGATGGCGATACCGGAACCGACGCCCGACGTGCAGTTGCAGCGGCGGCGCTTCGCGCTGCTGCGCGGCCTCAAGGAGCAGCTCGCCGCGCGCGGCTACGCGCTCGACACGCTGTCGATGGGCATGTCGGCCGATTTCGAGGCGGCGATCGCCGAGGGCGCCACGATCGTGCGCATCGGCACCGCCATTTTCGGACAGAGGCAGGAAAATTAGCCGGTAGAGTAGAGCAGCAAGCAGTGTCACGATTGGCCTGGCACACCCAAGGCGCCAGGAATGGCAAGAGAAAATAAATTACGGCCGGGCATGACAATACGTAAAATAGGCATGGAAAGCCCGCTTTTGCGCCGGATCAAAGCACCACGGGCAAGAATCAACATGCGCTTTGCCGCACGGCGGCTCGGACTTTTTTCTGATTATTGGTGGCTCTTTCTTGGCGTTCTTGGCGCCTGGGCGGCGCTCTATATGAACATCACGTTCATCGGCGGGGGCAACATGGCGGGCGCCATGATCGGCGGGCTCATCAAGCAGGGCTGGCCGGCCGGCGCGATCCGCGTCGTCGAGATCGCAGCCGAGGCGCGCGAGCGCATCGAAAGCAATTTCGGGGTGAGGACCTGCGCCACACCGGACGCGGAGGCGGTGGCTGCCGACTGCGTCGTGCTGGCGGTGAAGCCGCAGCAGATGCGCGAAGTGGCGCGCGCCCTCGGGCCCGCGCTCGGCACGCAGCTCGTGGTGAGCATCGCCGCCGGCATCCGGCTCGGGGACCTCTCGCGCTGGCTCGGCGGCTATCCGCGCATCGTGCGCGTGATGCCCAATACGCCCGCGCTCGCGCTCGCCGGGATTTCCGGGCTCTACGCCCCGCGCGCGGTGAATGCCGCGGACCGCGCCGCCGCCGAAAGGATACTGGGCGCAGTGGGCGCGACACTGTGGCTCGAGCGCGAAGAAGACCTCGACGCCGTCACCGCGGTTTCAGGCAGCGGTCCCGCTTACGTGTTCTATTTCATCGAGGCGCTCGAGCAGGCCGCGCGGGAGCTCGGGCTCTCGAAGGAGGCCGCGCGCACGCTCGCGCTCGAGACGTTTGCCGGCTCGGTCAAGCTCGCCGCGGCGGCCGGTGAGCCCCCTGCAACGCTCCGCGGGCGCGTCACGTCCCGGGGCGGCACCACGGAGCGCGCCGTGCAGTCCCTCGAGGCGGACCGGGTGAGAGAAGCGATCGTGCGCGCGGTGCGCGCGGCCGCCGAACGCTCGCGCGAGCTGGGCGACGAGCTGGGAAAAGATTGAAACCGCAATCGGCGTTTATCCGCGCTTGCTTTTCGAGGTTGACGTGCTTTCCGGGGCGCTGATCTTTCTCGCGAACGTCGTGTTCGGCCTGTTCACGGTGGCGCTGCTGCTGCGCTTCTACCTGCAGTGGGCGCGCGCCCCGTACCGCAACCCCCTCTCGGAATTCCTGCAGGCGCTCACCGACTTCATGGTGCGCCCGGCGCGCCGCGTGGTCCCCGGCTTGTGGGGGCTCGACCTCGCGACGCTCGCGCTCGCCTGGCTCGCCCAGTTCCTCGAGCTGTTCCTGGTGCTGCAGATTCGCGGCTACCAGCCGGGATCGCAGGCGGGGCTCGCCTTTGCGGCGCTCGCCGCGATGGCGGCGGTGACGGTCGCGAAGATCGGCCTCTACGTCGTGATGGTGGTGGTGATCGTGCAGGCGGTGCTGTCGTGGATCAACCCGTACAGCCCCGTCATGCCGCTGCTCAACAGCCTGACGCGCCCGTTCCTGCGCGCGTTCCAGCGCTTCGTGCCGCCGATCGGCAACGTCGATCTCTCGCCGTTGCTCGTGATCGTGCTCTGCCAGCTCTTGCTGATGGTGCCGGTCGCGTATCTCGAGGCATCCCTCATGCGCCTGTTGTGATGGGCTGGCACCGCTACGACTCCGGCCGGCGCTGCCTCGTTCTCACGCTTCACGTCCAGCCGAAAGCCCGCGCAAGCGGGCTCGCGGGGCCTCACGGCGACGCCTTGAAGGTCCGCATCGCCGCGCCCGCCGTGGACGACAAGGCCAACACCGCGCTGATCGAGTTCATCGCGCAGCGGCTGGGCGTTCGCCGGTCGAGCGTCACGATCCGTCACGGCGCGACGGGCCGTCGCAAGATCGTGGAAGTTGCCGGCGGCCCGGAGCTCGCCGCCCGCCTCGAACGGCTCCGATCAATTGCGTGAGGGCGTCACAGCGGGAGAGCGATAGATTCCCTCAGAGCGTGAGGTGGAAACGGCGCTTTGTCCATCTCCCGATGTCCCGATCTTGCGGTCTCCCCGGGTTTTCGGTCTCACGAGCTCGCGAGTTCACGACCTCACGGATTTGGGACGGGTCACGAGTCACCAGTCACGAGCCACGCCGCGGCCTCTGATTGGTCAGCGGCAAGCGACCGCGACATCGCGTCGGCCGCTTGCCCGCCTGCACGGTCGCATCCCCTAAAGGGGCCCCCTGCTCCGCGCGCGGGCGCGCTACATCAGGATGATGTCGAACTGCTCCTGGTTGTAGGCCGTCTCGACCTGCAGCGACACCGGCTTGCCGATGAAGTCCGAGAGCATGGCGAGCGAGGCCGACTCCTCGTCGAGGAACATGTCGATCACCTGCTGGGAAGCGAGGATGCGGAATTCGCGCGCGTTGAACTGCCGCGCCTCGCGCACGAGCTCCCGCAGGATCGCGTAGCACACGGTCTGCGCGGTCTTCAGCCGTCCGCGCCCTTCGCAGACCGGGCACGGCTCGCACAGCACCTGCGCGAGCGACTCCCGCGTGCGCTTGCGCGTCATCTCCACGAGGCCGAGCTGGGTGAAGCCGTTCACCGTCATGCGCGTGCGGTCGCGCGCGAGCGCCTTGCGGAACTCGTTCAGCACGGCGTTCCTGTGCTCCTCGGTGTCCATGTCGATGAAATCGACGATGATGATGCCGCCGAGGTTGCGCAACCTCAGCTGCCGCGCGATCACCTGCGCCGCCTCGAGGTTGGTCTTGAAGATCGTATCGTCGAAGCTGCGGCCGCCGACGAAGCCGCCCGTGTTGACGTCCACCGTGGTGAGCGCCTCGGTCTGGTCGATGATCAGGTAACCGCCGGACTTGAGCTCCACGCGCCGGGCGAGCGCTTTCTCGATCTCCTCCTCCACGCCGTAGAGATCGAACAGCGGCCGCTCGCCCTCGTAGTGCTCGATGCGCTCGGCGACGTTGGGGGTGAAGTCCTGCCCGAACTCGAGCATCTTCAGGTAGGTCTCCCGCGAATCGACCAGGATGCGCGCCGTCTCTTCGTGCACGAAGTCGCGCAGCACCCGCTCGCTCAGATTGAGGTCCTGGTAGAGCAGCGCGAGCGGGGCCGCGGCGGCAGCCTTCTCCTGGATCCCGCCCCACAGCCGCCGCAGGTAATCCACGTCGGACTTCAACTCGCGGTCGGAGGCCGCTTCCGCCACCGTGCGGATGATGAAGCCGCCTTTCTCGTCGGCGGGGAGCAGCTGCTGGAGCTTCTCGCGCAGGTGCGCGCGCTCGTCCTCGTCCTCGATGCGCTGCGAAATCCCGATGTGCGACTCCTGCGGCAGGTAGACGAGAAACCGCCCGGCGATCGAGATCTGGGTGGACAGGCGCGCGCCCTTGGTGCCGATCGGGTCCTTCACGACCTGCACCATCAGGTTCTGCCCCTCGGCGAGCAGCTTCTCGATCGGGGCCGCGGATTCGCCGCCGTCGCGGTGGCCCCGGATGTCGGCCACGTGCAGGAACGCCGCGCGCTCGCCGCCGATATCGATGAAAGCCGACTGCATCCCCGGCAGCACGCGGATCACGCGCCCCATGTAGACGTTGCCCACCAGCCCGCGCGCGAGGGCACGCTCGACGTGCACCTCCTGCGTCACGCCCTGCTCGATCACGGCGACGCGCGTCTCCTGCGGCGTCACGTTGACCAGGATTTCCTCGGTCACGGCCATCGAGAGCCTAGGAATGTGTCGGGCTTTGTCCCGACACATTCCTCACGCAAAACCGCCCACAGGCAAACGGCAGGGTTGAAGTCAAAGCGCCCGGGGCCGGCCCTGCCCGTGCATTCCTTGCTGGCCGAAACATGTCTTTTCTGCCGCGCTCTGTTGTAAGCCTGTGGGCGCTCTTGCATCCAGCAGCCTGTCGGAACCTCAAGTCCGACAGGCTCCTAGAGCAGCGGGATGTCGAAGCGCTTCAGCAGCTCGGCGGTTTCCGCGAGTGGCAGCCCCATGATCCCCGAGTAGCTGCCGGAGATCCGCGTGACGAACGCGCCCGCCTTTCCCTGGATCGCGTAGGCGCCGGCCTTGTCGAGCGGCTCGCCGCTCGCTACGTAGCGCCGGATCTCCGCATCGGAGAGCTCGCGCAGCCACACGCTGGAAACCGAGATCTGGGTCTCCACCTGGTCCCGGAAGGCGAGCGCCACCGCCGTGATGACGTGGTGCTCGCGGCCCGAGAGCGCGCGCAGGATGCGCGCGGCGTGGTCGGCGTCTTCCGGCTTGCCGATGATCTGATCGTCGAAGACGATCGCAGTGTCCGCCGCGAGGACCGGCTTCTGGGGCAGGCCCCGCTGCGCGATCTGCCGCACTCCCGCCGCCGCCTTGGCGCCCGCGAGCCGCAGCGCGTACACGCCCGGCGATTCGTCCGGCAGCGGGGTCTCGTCCACATCCGCGCCCCGGCGCAGGTCCTCGCGCAGCAGGAGCAGCTCGAATGGAACGCCGATCTGCTTCAGCAGTTCGCGCCGGCGCGGGCTGCGCGAGGCGAGATAGATGCGCTTGTCGGCGATGCTCATGATTCGGTAAACGGTGAACGGTAAACGGTGATTTCCCTCACCTCGGCCCCGCTGACGGGAAAGGGTGCACGGTTCACTGTTCACTGTTCACTAGTCACTGCTCACCCGCGGTGGTAGGGGTGATTGTGCAATATCGAGACCGCGCGATAAAGCTGCTCCGCGAGGACCACCCGCGCGAGACCGTGCGGGAGGGTCAACGGCGAGAGCGCCCAGGCGAGGTCCGCGACTTTTTTCACGCTCTCGGCCAGCCCGTCGGCACCGCCGATGATGAAGGCCACGTCGCGCCCGGCGTGCCGCCAGCGCTCGATGCGCCGCGTGAGCTCCGCCGTAGTCATGAGCGTTCCGCGCTCATCCAGGACCACCTTGACGCAACCCTCGGGAAGCATGGCAAGGATGCGCCTGCCCTCCGCCTCGACCGCGCGCTTCGCGCCCGCCTCGCGCGGGCCGGGCTTCACCGCGAGGAGCCCGACGCGCGCTTCGCGCGGCATGCGGCCCGCGTACTCGGCGAAGCCGGCGGCGACCCATTCCGGCAACCGCTGGCCGACCGCCACCACGAGGAACTTCATGAGTCCGACAGGCTGCTACGGCCGCCATCAGGAGGCGACGGCGCGACTCGCGCGGCGGCGGCGCGCGCGCGGCGGCGGCCCCCAGAGCTCTTCGAGGTTGTAGTACTTGCGGATCGCGGGCTGCATGATGTGCACGACCACCGGGCCCAGGTCAACCAGGATCCACTCGCCCGCGTGCTCTCCCTCCACGCCACGGACGCGCGCGCCGAGCGCCTTCAGTTTCTCCTGCACGTTGTTGGAGAGCGCCTTGCTCTGGCGGGTCGAATCGGCGCTCGCGATGACGATCTTGTCGAACAGCGATGTCATCTTCTTCACGTCCAGCACCACGATGTCGCGCCCCTTGATGTCCTCGAGCGCCGCGACGGTGGCCTTGACCAGCTTGTCCGGTCTCATCGACCCCCTACGTGTACAAACGGTTCGCCCGAATATAGTCGAGAACCGCATCGGGGAGCAAATAACGCGGGCTCCTGCCCGCGCGCAGCATGCCGCGGATCGCGGTCGCCGAAATGTCGAGCGCGGTGAACGGCACGACCGTGATGCCGCCGGCGGGCGAGAGATGCACCGCGAGCGGCTGCTGCATGAGGCGCGCGGAGTACTCGCGCGCGAGCGGCTGCGGCATGCGCTCGCCCCACTGTTCCGCGGGAAAGCCCGGCCGGTGAGCGACCGCGACGTGCGCGAGACCGAACAGCTCGCGCCAGCGGTGCCAGGTCGCGAATTCGAGGAACGCATCGGCTCCGAGCAGCAGCACGAGCGCTTGCGCCGCACCCGCTTCGGCGCGCAGCTCCGCGAGCGTGTCGAACATGTAGCCGGGCCCGGCGCGGCGCACTTCGCGCTCGTCCACGCTCAAGCGCGCGTTGCCTTGCGCCGCGAGCCGCGCCATCGCGAGGCGATGCCCGGCGGCGACCCCGGGCACGCTGCGGTGCGGGGGCGTGCCGCTGGGAACCAGCCGCACTTCGCCCAGCCGGAGCGCCTCGCCCGCCTCCTCCGCGAGGCGCAGGTGGCCGTAATGGATCGGATCGAAGGTGCCGCCGAGGACGCCGATAGGGGCGGTTGACACGGTTCAACCGCCCCAGTGATGAGTGATGAGTGATGAGTGATGAGTGAGCGCCACGACGCCTACCCGATATGTCTCACGCTTCACGGCTTCACAGGACGAGTCGGCGGATGTCGGAGAGCACCGAGCCCAGGAAGGCGACGAAGTGCGCGCCCTGCGCGCCGTCGATGACGCGGTGATCGTATGAGACCGACAGGGGCAGCATGATCCGGGGGAGAAACGCGCTGCCGTTCCACACCGGCCTCGTCATCGCCTTGCCCACGCCGAGGATCGCCACTTCCGGCGCGTTGATGATCGGCGTGAAGAGGCTCCCGCCGATGCCGCCCAGGCTCGAGATCGAGAAGCAGCCGCCTTGCAGATCGCCCGGCGTGATCTTTCCGGCGCGCATGCGCGCGCTCGATTCCCCGAGCTCCCGTGCAAGCTCGAGCAGGCCTTTCTTGTCCACGTCGCGAATGACCGGCACGACCAGGCCGTTCGGCGTATCCACCGCAACGCCGAGGTGGAAGTAGTGCTTGAGGACGAGGGTTTCGCCGTCCGCGGAGAGCGACGCGTTGAACTCCGGGAACTGCTTCAGCGCCACCACGACCGCCTTCAGCAGGAAGCACGGGATCGTCAGGCGGACGCCCTGCTTCCCCGCTTCCTCGAGCTGGCTCTTGCGGAATTTCTCAAGCTCGGTGATGTCCGCCTCGTCGTGCTGGGTGACGTGAGGGATGCTCACCCAGTTGCGGTGCAGGTTCGCGCCCGAGAGCTTCCTGATGCGGGAGAGCGGCCGGGCGGTGACCGGCCCGAATTTCGCGAAATCGACCTGCGGCAGCGGCGGCAGGGCGAGTCCCAGGCCGCCCTCGCCGGCGCGCGGGCGCGCGAGCTCGGCCTTCACGTAGTGCTGCACGTCCTCCTTGAGCACGCGCTCTTTCGGGCCGCTGCCGCGCACGCGCGAGAGGTCCACCCCCAGCTCCCGCGCGAAGCGCCGCACCGAGGGGCTCGCGTGCGCCCGTGCGAACCCGGCCTCGTCCACGGGAGCCACGCCGGCCGTGGCCGGCGCGACGGGCGGCACGGCGGGCGCGGCCGGCGGTGCAACGGGCGCTGCTGCTGCGGCAGGCGCCGGCCGCTCGACCGCGGCCGGCGCCTCGGCCACAGGCCGCGCCGCCGCCGCGCCCGTCTCCAGCGTGAGCACTGCCGAGCCCTCGGACACCCTGTCGCCGACCTTGACCTTGAGCTCTTTCACGATTCCGGCGGCGGGCGCGGGCACCTCCATCGTCGCCTTGTCCGACTCGAGCGCGAGGAGCGAATCCTCGGCCTTCACGCTGTCGCCCGGCTTGACGAAGACCTCGATCACCGGCACGTCCTTGAACTCGCCGATGTCGGGAATCCTGACCTCGATGACGCTGCTCATGCCGAGTGAATCGCCGGCGGTAAACGGTAAACGGCGAACGGCGGCTGCGAGCTGTTACGAGTCACGAGTCACCAGTCACCAGTCACGAGTCACGCCTTTCAAACCCGGGCCGGATTCGGCCTCTCCGCATCGATGCCGTACTTGTCGATCGCCTCGGCGACCTTCTTGCGCGGGAGCGCCTCCTGGTCCGCGAGCGCCTTGAGGGCCGACACCGCCACGTAATGGCGGTCGACCTCGAAGAAGCGGCGCAGCGCGCGCCGCGTGTCGGAGCGCCCGAAGCCGTCGGTGCCGAGCACGCTGTAGTGCGCCGGCTGCGGGAGAAAACCCCGGATCTGGTCGGCGAACACCTTCATGTAGTCGCTCGCCGCGATGACCGGCCCCGGCCGGTCCTTGAGGCATTGCCCGACATACGGGAGCCGGGGCTCGGCTTCCGGATGGAGCAGGTTCCAGCGCGCCGTCTCGATGCCGTCGCGCCGCAGCTCGTTGAAGCTGGTGACGCTCCAGATGTCGGCCGAGATGCCGAAATCCTTCTCCAGCAGCTCCGCGCCCGCAATCACTTCGCGCAGGATCGTTCCGCTGCCGAGGAGCTGCACCTTCAGCGGGTTCTTCGCCTTGCCCTCGGAGAACAGGTACATGCCGCGCAGGATGCCCTTTTCCACGCCTTCCGGCATCGCGGGGTGCGCGTAGTTCTCGTTCATCACCGTGATGTAGTAGTAGACGTCCTCCTGCTCCTGGCACATGCGGCGCAACCCGTCCTGGATGATGACCGCCAGCTCGTAGGCGAAGGTCGGGTCGTACGACACGCAGTTCGGGATCGTGGAGGCGAGCACGTGGCTGTGGCCGTCCGCGTGCTGCAGCCCTTCGCCGTTCAGCGTGGTGCGGCCGGCGGTGCCGCCCATCAGGAAGCCGCGCGCGCGCATGTCGCCCGCCGCCCACGCGAGGTCGCCCACGCGCTGGAAGCCGAACATGGAGTAGAAGATGTAGAACGGGATCATCGGCTGGTTGTGCGTGCTGTACGAGGTCGCCGCCGCGATCCACGAGCACATCGCGCCCGCCTCGCAGATGCCCTCCTGCAGGATCTGCCCGTTCTTGTCCTCCCTGTAGAACATGAGCTGGTCGACGTCCTGCGGCGTGTAGAGCTGTCCGACGCGGGAATAGATCCCGAGCTGCCGGAACATGCCCTCCATGCCGAACGTGCGCGATTCGTCCGGCACGATCGGCACCACGAGCCTGCCGACGTTCTTGTCGCGGATGATGGTGCTCAGGATGCGCACGAAGGCCATCGTGGTGGAGATCTCGCGGCCCTCCGTGCCCTTCAGCTGCTGCTCGAACGCGGCCAGCGGCGGCACCGCGAGCGGCTGCGATTTCCTGCGCCGCGCCGGGATCGAGCCGCCCATCGCCTTCACGCGCTCCTTGAGGTAGCGGATCTCGGGGCTGTTGTCGGGCGGCCGGTAGAACGGCACCTCGTCGAGCTTCTCGTCGGGCACCGGGACGTTGAAGCGGTCGCGGAACGCCCTGATCGAGGAGGTGCCCATCTTCTTCTGCTGATGGGTGATCATCTGGCCCTCGCCCGCCTCGCCCATGCCGTAGCCCTTGATCGTCTTGGCGAGGATCACGGTGGGCTCGCCCTTGTGCTTCATCGCGGCGGCGTAGGCGGCGTAGACCTTGTGCGGATCGTGCCCGCCGCGATTCAGCCGCCAGATGTCGTCGTCCGACATGTTGGCGACCATCTCGAGCAGTTCCGGGTACTTGCCGAAGAAATGCTTGCGCACGTAGGCGCCATCGCGCGCCTTGAACACCTGGTACTCGCCGTCCACGCACTCTTCCATGCGCTTGAGCAGCAGCCCCTTGGTGTCGCGCATGAAGAGGGGATCCCAGTACGAGCCCCAGACCACCTTGATCACGTTCCAGCCCGCGCCCCGGAAATCCGCTTCCAGTTCCTGGATGATCTTGCCGTTGCCGCGCACCGGGCCGTCGAGGCGCTGCAGGTTGCAGTTCACGACGAAGATCAGGTTGTCGAGCTGCTCGCGCCCGGCGAGCGAGATCGCACCGAGCGATTCGGGCTCGTCCATCTCGCCGTCGCCGCAGAAGCACCACACCTTGCGGCCCTGCGGCTCGACGATGCCGCGGTCCTTGAGGTAGCGCATGAAGCGGGCCTGGTAGATCGCCATGATCGGGCCGAGCCCCATGGACACCGTCGGGAACTGCCAGAACTCGGGCATCAGCCACGGGTGCGGGTACGAGGCGAGCCCCTTGCCGCCGACCTCCCGCCGGAAATGGTCGAGCTGCTCTTCCGTGATACGCCCTTCGAGGTAAGCACGGGCGTAGATGCCGGGCGACGAATGTCCCTGCGCATAGATGAGATCGCCGAGGAACTGCTCGTTCGCGGCGCGGAAGAAATGATTGAAGCCGACGTCGTAGAGCGTGGCGGCGGAAGCGAAGCTCGCGATGTGGCCGCCCAGCTCGGAGGACTCCTTGTTCGCCCGCACCACCGTCGCCATCGCGTTCCAGCGCACCAGCGAGCGGATCTTGTTCTCGAGCTCCGCGTCCCCGGGCGAGCGTTCCTCCTGCGACAGGGGAATCGTGTTCATGTACGCCGTGTTGGCGTTGTAGGGGATATAGGCCCCGCTGCGCCGCGCCTTCTCGGCGAGCTTGTCGAGCAGGAAATTCGCCCGCGCGGGACCTTCGCGCTCGAGCACCGATTCGAGCGCCTCGAGCCACTCCCGCGTCTCTTGCGGGTCGATGTCCGGTTGCATGTCTCTCAGGTCCATGGCGGCCACCTTCGTGGGGTTACAAAGCCTAGGTTTGTGCCGGGCCATCAAGCGCTTGTGGCGCTCTCCCGGACACGCTCATTATAACATCGGGATTCCGCGCGGATGCAGTATCCCTTTGTTTGGAATGGTAAAAGCGCTTTGCGCGATGCGGCGCGAGCAAAGCTCGGCGGGAAGCGCGCAAGGGACGCGGTCCTGGCGGTTGAATGTTATCGGCCCTGGAACCTTGCGGCGCGTTTTTCGAGGAAGGCGCGCATGCCTTCCTTCTGGTCCCCGGTTCCGCACAGGTCGGCGAAGAGCTTCGATTGGAGCGCAAGAGCCGCGCCGAATTCCAGGTCGGCCCCGTCAATGACCGCCTGCTTGGTGTGGCGCACGGCGAGCGGTCCTTTGGCCGCGATGAGGCGCGCAACCCCCAGCCCTTTTGACATGAGCTCGGGCGCGGGCACGACCTGGTTTACCAGGCCGATCGCGAGCGCTTCATCGGCCTTGACCTGCCGCCCCGTCGTGAGAAGCTCGAGCGCGCGCGCCTGGCCGATCTTGCGCGGCAGGCGCTGCGTCGCCCCGAAACCGGCGGAGACGCCGAGACCGACTTCCGGCTGGCCGAACACCGCGCGCTCCGAGGCGATGATCCAGTCGCAGGCGAGCGCGAGCTCGCAACCGCCACCCAACGCATAGCCGTTGACGAGCGCGATCACCGGCACCGGCACCGCTTCGAGGCGCGCGAAGGCGTGCGAGCCGCGCGCGGCGAACTTCTCGCCCTCCTCCGGGGTGAAATCCTGCATTTCGGCGATATCGGCGCCCGCCACGAACGCCTTTTCGCCCGCGCCGGTGACGAGCAGCACGCGCGCCGCGGCATCCTCCGCCACCGCGTCCGCGGCAGCCTGGATCTCGGCCAGCGTCGCGGAATTGAGCGCGTTCAACGCCTTGGGCCGGTTGACCGTGAGCAGGTATATCCCGGCCTCGGGTTGCTCGAGCAGGATGTTCTGGAAAGTCATAAATCAGCCGGCAAGACGCCAAACGCGCCAAGGAAATCGATAATGAAAATCGAGGCTTCTCAGTTTACTTCCCGTGCCTCCAGGACAGGACAATTAGTGCGCCGAATTATTCTTGTTCTTGTTTCTCCTGGCGTTCTTGGGGTCCTGGCGGTCAATCTGGAACTGAATTACAGGCCGAGCGGAGCGAGGTCGAGGCGCCCGCCGCGCATTCCCGGGCACCAATAATAGGCGCCGGTCACCGGGCGGGTAAACCCGAACAGCGCATCGGCGATGCCGTCCTCGGCGCCGACCATGCGCCGCAGCTGCGCTTCGAAGGCGTCGAACGAGGCCCCGAACGCGACGAACATCAGGCCCGCCCGCATGGCTTCCGCCCAGGGCATGGAGCGCCGCACGACGAAGGCGGGCGGCTCGAAGGTTTCCTGCGCCGTTCTCTTCACGTGCGCCGAGGGCGGAGCACCGGCGATCTCCTCGTTGCTTGCCCTGCGCCGCCCGATCGCGTTGTCCTGCTGCCGGGAGCTCATGGCTTCGAAGCGCTCGAAACGATGCTCCCATTGCTGAACCGCGGCGAAGCTCGACCCCGCGAGCGCGAAGGGCGCCCGGACGATGGCTGCTTCGCGCGCCTTCCGTCCCCTGGGATTTTCCGTGCCGTCCTCGTAGCCCGTCAGGTCGCGGCCTCCGTTATAGCGGAAGGCGTCCACCACGCTCTCCAGTCGAAAAGCGCGGCCAACCGTCCGCTCGGTGAGCCGCGAGCGGTGATAGAGCTCTCCCCGGTCCTCGCCCCGCGCCCAGATCCACAACGCCGATGGCGTCGAAGGAACATCAAACCCGGCGCCGGCGTGCTGCGGAAGGGTGCGCAGGCCTGCTACGTTCCTGCCCATCGCCAGCGCGAGCGATTGGCCGATGCCAACGACCACGCCCTCGCCGTCGGCCACCTCGCGCAACGCGCGCAGCGAACCGCGCGGATCACTCACGGGCCTCACCGAAAACGTGAGGTAGCGCGCGAGCGGCGGGATCGGCAGCAGGATGCCCCGCTGGAAGTCATTCCCCATGCGAAATTCGATTCAGCCGCGAAGGCGCCGAGACGCCAGGAAATGCGAATTACACGTCGGCTCAATCACTCAATTATCGTCGTTGATTTTGCTCTGCGTCCTCCGCGTCCTCGGCGGTGAGAGGTTTACTTCGGGCCCATGCGCAGCGCGCCGTCGAGCCGGATCACTTCGCCGTTCAGCATCGTGTTGGTGATGACGTGCTCGATTAGCGCGGCGAATTCCTCCGGCCTGCCGAGCCGCGGCGGGAACGGCACCTGCGCGGCGAGCCCCGCGCGCACTTCCTCGCTCATCGCTTCCGCCATCGGTGTCTCGAAGATCCCCGGCGCGACCGTCATCACGCGGATGCCGAAGCGCGCGAGCTCGCGCGCGGCGGGCAGCGTGAGCCCCACGACTCCTGCTTTCGACGCGCTGTAGGCGACCTGGCCGACCTGCCCGTCATAGGCGGCGATGGATGCGGTGTTGATGATGATGCCGCGCTCGCCCCCGGCGTCGGGCGCGTTTTCCGCCATTGCCTGCGCGGCAAGCCGCAGCACGTTGAAAGTGCCGACGAGGTTCACCTCGAGCGCGCGCCGGAAGCTCTCGAGCCGGTGCGGGCCGCTTCTGCCCAGCACGCGCTCGCCGGGCGCGATGCCGGCGCAGCTCACCGCGCCGTGCAGCGCGCCGAGCTTCTCCCGGACGGCGCCGATGGCCTTTGCTACCTGTGACTCGTCGGCAACGTCCGCGATAAAAAGGCTTGCGCGCGAACCCAGTTCGCCAGCAAGCTTTTTTCCACGCTCAAGGTCGAGATCGCAAATCGCGATGTTGCCGCCGGCGCGCGCGAGCCAGCGCACGGTGGCGGCGCCAAGACCGGAGGCCCCGCCAGTGATAAAGAAGGTGTGCCCTGCGATTTGCATCGCAAGCAGTGATCAAGTGATTCAGTGACTGAGTGATTGGGCAACCCGGCTGATTGTCCTCTTGATCACTTCATCACCTGATCACTCCATCACCTCCTACTCGATCCTGATGCCGGCTTCGCGCGCGAGCTTCGCCTTCTTCACGAACTCCGCCCTGACGTACGCCATGAAGTCTTCCGGCGAGGCGCTGGCGACGAGCTCGACGCCCATCTGAACGAAGCGCTGGCGCAATTCGGGCGTCGCGACCGCCTTCACGACTTCCGCATTCAGGCGGGCGAGTATTTCCCGGGGAGTCCCGGCAGGAGCCATCAGCCCGTTGAAGGTGATGTCCTCGAAGCCCCGCACCCCCGCCTCGTCAATGGTCGGCAGATCGGGAAAGAGCGGCGAGCGCTTGAGGCTCGTCACCGCGAGCCCTCTCAACTTCCCGGCCTTGACATGGGGCGCCGAGGTGCTCACCTGGTCGAACATCATCGTGACCTGCCCGCTGATGACGTCGACGATCGCCTGCGCGTTGCCCTTGTACGGCACGTGCAGCATCTTCACGCCGGCGTGGCGGTTGAAGAGCTCGGCCGCCATGTGCCCGGTGCCCCCGGTGCCGGCCGACGCATAGGAAAGCTCGCCCGGCCGCGCCCTGGCGAGCGCAACCAGTTCTTTCACCGAGCGCACCGGAAGCGCGGGGTTCACGACCAGCACCTGCGGCACGAGACAGGTCTGCGAGATGCCCGCGAAGTCCTTCAACGCATCGTAGCCCGGGTTCGACATGATCGACGGCACCACCGCGAAAGTGTTCGCCATCGCGAGCAGCGTGTAGCCGTCCGGCGCGGCCTTCGCGACCAGATGGGTGCCGAGCAGACCGCTCGCACCCGGCCGGTTGTCCACGAGCACCTGCTGTCCGAGGCCTTCGGAGAGGCGCGGCGCGATCGCGCGCGCGACGAGGTCGACGTTGCCTCCCGCCGCGAAAGGCACCACGATGCGCACCGGCTTGGCCGGATAGCCTTGCGCCAGCAAGCCCGCCGAAAAAATGGCGGCGCCGACGGCCGCCGCGGTGATCGAGAGCTTCTTCATTCCCCCTCCTTCGGCGCTCGTGAATGCTCCGCCCTCCAGCGCCGGTCGGTACGCATTCTATCGTAAGCGCCCGCGGCGGCCTCGAGCGCCTCGAGCTTGCCCGCGCCGGGAACCCGTGCAGGCACCTTCCCGCCGCCGCGTTGCTCGATCCAGCGGCTCCGGTCCGTCCACCACGCGCCGGGATGCCGCTGCGCGCCCTTCAGCCACGTCGCGGATTCCGCCGGCGGCTCCTCATCGTTCGGTACCGTGCTTGTTCGCCGCCGGCGGGTTGATGATCCCGGCGAGGAGCTTTGCGCCCGCGCAGGTCGAGTGCCAGGGCGCGATGTGGTGCTCGATCGTCGAGAACAACGTCGCCGAGGCGATGCGGCGGTCGCCCTTCGCCGCTCACTTGATGAACGAGCTGTTCTCCTGGAAATCCGGGATGCAGCACCTTGTTGATCCATGGCGGGAGGATGAGCAACGGGCGCCAGCGCGATTCCCTCGCCGTTCCCGCGCGCGAGGTGGTCGAGCAGATTGTTGAGACCCCGCAAGCGGTTCTGCCCACCGCTCGGTCATGCGCGCGAGAAGCTCGCCGCTCTTGCGCGCAACCTCCGCGCACAGGCGTGCGAGCTCGGAGGGGGGCCTTTGAGGACGACACCGACTCCAGCCCGTGCTTGACGTTGACGTAAACGTAATGTAGCTTCTTAGGCGCTTGGTCCAGTTATGACCGTTGCATAGCACAATGAACGCCACATTTTCGATTTCCGACCTCGCGAGGGAGTGCGGGGTCACCACCCGCACGATTCGCCATTACGAAGAACAAGGGTTGCTGAGCCCGAAGCGCGAGGGCATGAACCGCGTCTTCAGCAACCGCGATCGCGTCCGCCTCAAACTCGCGCTGCGCGGCAAGCGGCTCGGTTTCACCTTGGGCGAGATTCGCGAACTATTCGACCTCTACGACCTGGCGAAGGACGAACGGCGCCAGCTCGAGGAATTCCTCGCCAAGCTCGAGAAGCGGAGGGTGCTCCTCGAACAGCAGCGAGAGGACATCGAGGTCATGCTGAACGAGGTCAACTTCTTTGCCGACCAGTGCCGCCGGCTGCTCAAAGAGCAGACCTCTGGCGGTGGCGAGCAGGCCGTCGCGTGAGCCCCCGGCGCCACGAGGCATTACGTTAACGTAAAGGTAATGGCTATTCGCTCTTGAAATCTGAGGCTTAACCAGGTCACCCGCCTCCAGGACAGGACCTGGCGAGCATGCACGGAAAAGAAATATCGTGACCGCTTCCATTCCACAGAAACCCATGCCCGCACCGGCGTAACGCGCCGCCTGCACGCCCATGTATCGAGGCCTTGATTTCCAGCTCGGCGAAACCGTCGACATCCTGCGCGAGTCGGTCTCCGCCTTCGCCGCGCGGGAGATCGCGCCGCGCGCGGCCGAGATCGATCGCGCCAACCGGTTTCCGCGCGATCTCTGGCCGCGGTTCGGCGCTCTCGGCCTGCTCGGCATCACGGTCGAGGAGGAGTACGGCGGCACCCGCATGGGCTATCTCGCGCACATCGTCGCGATGGAGGAAGTGAGCCGCGCCTCCGCTTCGGTGGGGCTTTCGTACGGCGCGCACTCCAATCTGTGCGTCAACCAGATCCGCCGCAATGGCAGCAGCGAGCAGAAGCGGCGCTATCTTCCCGGGCTGGTTTCGGGCGAACACGTGGGCGCGCTCGCGATGAGCGAGCCCGGGGCGGGCTCCGATGTCCTCGCCATGCGGCTCAGGGCCGAAAAGCGCGGCGACTGCTACGTGCTGAACGGCACCAAGATGTGGATCACGAACGGCCCCGAAGCCGACGTGGTGGTGCTCTACGCCAAGACCGACCCCGCGGCCGGCGCGCGCGGCATCACCGCGTTCATCGTGGAAAAGTCGTTCAAGGGATTTTCGAGCGCGCAGAAACTCGACAAGCTCGGCATGCGCGGCTCCGACACTTGCGAGCTGGTGTTCCAGGACTGCGAGGTGCCGGAGGAAAACGTCCTGGGTGCGGCCGGAAAAGGGGTCGAGGTGCTCATGAGCGGGCTCGACTATGAGCGCGCGGTGCTCGCCGGCGGGCCCACCGGCATCATGCAGGCATGCCTCGACGTCGTGTTGCCGCACCTGCACCAGCGCAAGCAGTTCGGGCAGTTGATCGGTGAATTCCAGTTGATGCAGGGCAAGCTCGCCGACATGTACGTGACGGCGAGCGCGTGCCGCGCGTACGTCTACGCCGTCGGCCGCGCATGCGATAGCGGAAAGCTCACGCGCAAGGACGCGGCCGGCGCCATCCTCTTTGCCGCCGAGCGCGCGACCTGGATGGCGCTCGAGGCGATCCAGTGTCTGGGCGGCATGGGCTACGTGAACGACTCGCCCGCAGGCCGGTTGCTGCGCGATGCGAAGCTTTATGAAATCGGGGCGGGCACCTCGGAGATCCGGCGATGGTTGATTGGACGAGAGCTGTACGAGGAAACGCGCTGATGCCTCGCCGCCCCGATTTCATGTGCGAAGCGCCCCTATTCCGTCCTGACGAAGCTGGCTTGTGCGATGATTTTCGGAAACGGGCTGCCCGGAAATCATGAAGTGACCGCTAACTCACGCGGAAAATCAACGAGATATGGCCAATGATCCCGTTGTGATCGTCTCTGCGGCTCGCACGCCGATCGGCGGTTTTCTGGGCGAGCTTAAGGCGCTCGCCGCACCCGAACTCGGCGCGACGGCCATCCGCGCCGCGGTCGAGCGGGCCGGCGTCAGGCCCGGAGAGGTCGACGCGGTCATCATGGGCAATGTGCTTTCCGCCGGCCTGGGCCAGGCCCCGGCGCGCCAGGCCGCGCTCGGCGCGGGGCTCGCCCCGGGAACGGACTGCCTGACGGTCAACAAGGTGTGCGGCTCGGGCATGAAGGCGGCGATGCTCGCGCACGATCTCATCACGCTCGGCAGCAGCCGCCTCGTCGTCGCGGGCGGCATGGAGAGCATGTCGAACGCCCCGTATCTGCTGCCCAAGGCGCGCGCCGGGCTGCGGCTCGGCCACGGCGAAGTGAAGGACCACCTGTTCGTCGACGGGCTCGAAGACGCCTACGATCGCGGGCGCCTCATGGGCACGTTCGCCGAGGACTGCGCGGCGAAGTACCGCTTCTCGCGCGAGGCGCAGGACCGCTACGCCATCGCTTCCCTCACCCGCGCGCAGCAGGCGATCAAGGACGGCAGCTTCGAGCGGGAGATCGTCCCGGTGCGCGTCGCGGGGGGCAAGGGCGAAGCGGTGGTCAAGGTGGACGAGCAGCCGCTCAAGGCCAACCTCGACAGGATCCCGCAGCTCAAGCCCGCCTTCGGGAAGGACGGGACGGTGACGCCCGCGAACTCGAGCTCGATCTCGGACGGCGCGGCGGCGCTGGTGCTGATGAGGCTCTCGGAGGCGGAAAGGCGCGGCATCGCTCCCCTCGCAAAGATCGTCGGCTGCGCTACGCATTCGCAGGAGCCGCGCTGGTTCACCACCGCCCCGGTCGCCGCCGTCCGCAAGCTCTTCGGGCGGACCGGCTGGAACGCGAGCACGACCGATCTATGCGAGATCAACGAGGCGTTCGCGGTGGTGGCGATGGCGGCGATGCGCGACCTCGGGCTCTCGCACGACAAGGTCAACGTGCACGGCGGGGCGTGCGCGCTCGGGCACCCGCTCGGCGCCTCGGGCGCGCGCATCATGGTCACCTTGCTTGCCGCGCTCGAGAAATACGGCTTGAGGCGCGGCGTCGCCTCCCTCTGCATCGGCGGGGGCGAGGCGACGGCTGTCGCGCTCGAGCGCCTTGCTTGATGCAGCGTGACGTGATGATGCGTGACATGGTGGTGCGTGACCGGTGATCAGAGTTGGCAGCCGTCAGCCGGCAGTAACTGCAAACCGCCCACTGCAAACTGCAAACTTCATTTGCCGAATCACGGCTCACGCATTTGGGAACAATGACATGGCGAACCCGATCGATTTCTACTTCGACTTCTCATCGCCCTACGGCTATTTCGCGAGCACGAGGATCGACGAGCTTGCGGCGAAATACGGGCGGAGCGTGACCTGGCGGCCGGTCCTGCTCGGCGCCATTTTCAAGATCACCGGCGGGCAGCCGCTGCCGACCATTCCGCTGAAGGGCAGCTACGCCAGGCACGACCTCGCGCGCACCGCGCGGCTGTTCAAGGTTGCGTTCAAGCTGCCGAGGAACTTCCCGGTCGCGGCTACCGTGCCGAGCCGCGCCTTCTACTGGGTGAGCGACCGGGACCCGGCGCTCGCAAAGAAGCTCGCGCGCGCGCTCTACCGCGCCTACTTCGCCGAGGACCGCGACATCTCGAGCCCCGAGGTGACCGGCGAGGTTGCGGCGAAGCTCGGCGTGAACACGGAGCAACTGCTGCGGGCGCTTGACGATCCGGCGGTGAAGGACCGTCTGAGGACCGAGGTCGACGCCGCGATCGAGCGCGGCGTGTTCGGCTCGCCCTACATCGTGATCGACGGCGAGCCGTTCTGGGGATCCGACCGGCTGGACCAGGTCGAGAAATGGCTCGAAACCGGCGGCTGGTGAGCGTATGCGCGAAAGATTAGAGGCTCGGCAGGTCAACATCGTGACGCTGGCAGTGGATGCCATCGTCAACGCCGCCAACACGACGCTGCTCGGCGGCGGCGGCGTGGACGGGGCGATCCACCGCGCGGCCGGGCCGCAGCTCCTGGAAGAATGCCGCACGCTCGGCGGATGCCCGACCGGGCAGGCGAAGATCACCAAGGGCTACAAGCTGCCCGCGAAGCACGTGATCCACACGGTGGGGCCGGTCTGGAGCGGAGGCAAGCGCGGGGAGCCGGAGCTCCTCGCCTCGTGCTACCGCGAGAGCCTCAAGCTCGCCGCCGCCCGCGGCCTCAAGACGGTCGCATTTCCCGCGATCAGCTGCGGCGCCTACGGCTATCCGCTGGAGCAGGCGGTGCAAATCGCCGTGCGCGAGTGCGCGGGCTTCCTTGCCGGCAGTCCCTTGCCCGAAAAAATCATCTTCGCGTGCTTCGACCAGGCCGCTCTCGCCGCTTACGACGCGGAACTCGCCCGGCTTTAAGACACGCACAAAACCAATTCAGCCACAGAGATCACCGAGAACACAGAGGATGAGAATTCAGCTCGGCTCCTGGTTCCATTTGCCGTTTTTTTTGCTCCTCGGCGTCCTCTGCGTCCTCTGCGGTGAGAGGTTGAGGTTTTTCTCTGTGAGCTCTGTGCCCTCTGTGGCTGGATCGTGAAGATTTTTCAACTTTGAGATGGCCGTAATCAAGTCCAAGCTCAAGACCTCTTCCGCCGAGTTCAAGGCCGCGGCGGAGGCGATGCGCGGGCTCGTGAAGGATCTCAACGCCAAGCTCGCGCTCGTGCGGCAGGGCGGTGACGCGGGCGCGCGCAAAAAGCACCAGGCACGGGGAAAGCTCCTGCCGCGCGAGCGCGTGGCCGCGCTCCTCGACCCGGACGCGCCATTCCTCGAGCTCTCGCCGCTCGCGGCATGGGAGGTGTACGCCGAGCCCGTGCCTGCCGCCGGCATCATTACCGGGGTGGGTGCCGTGAGCGGGCGGGAATGCGTGGTGATCGCGAACGACGCCACCGTGAAGGGCGGGACCTACTATCCCCTCACGGTGAAGAAACACCTGCGCGCGCAGGAGATCGCGCTCGAGAACCGGCTGCCGTGCATCTATCTCGTGGATTCTGGGGGCGCGCACCTGCCCAGCCAGGACGAAGTGTTCCCGGACCGCGACCACTTCGGGCGCATCTTCTACAACCAGGCGAACATGTCGGCGGCGGGCATTCCGCAGATCGCGTGCGTGATGGGCTCCTGCACCGCGGGCGGCGCCTACGTGCCCGCGATGTCGGACGAGGCCATCATCGTCAAGAACCAGGGCACCATATTTCTCGCCGGACCGCCGCTCGTGAAGGCCGCCACCGGCGAGGTCGTCAGCGCCGAGGAACTGGGCGGGGCGGACGTTCACACCCGCATCTCCGGCGTGGCCGATCACTTCGCCGAGGACGAGCGCCACGCGCTCGAGCTCGCGCGCCGGGCGGTCGCGTACCTCGCCCGCGCCCGCGGGGGTTCGGCTGCCCTGCGCGAGCCGCTCTACGATGCCGAGGAGCTCTACGGGGTGATTCCGCAGAGCGCGCGCGCGCCGTTCGACGTGCGCGAGATCATCGCGAGGATCGTGGACGCGTCCGAGCTCGACGAGTTCAGGGCGCGCTACGGCGCGACGCTGGTGACCGGTTTCGCGGAGATCGCCGGCCATCCCGTCGGCATCATCGCCAACAACGGGATCCTGTTCTCCGAATCGGCGCTCAAAGCGACCCACTTCATCGAGCTCTGCTGCCAGCGCGGCGTCCCGCTCGTGTTCCTGCAGAACATCACCGGCTTCATGGTGGGCAAGAAATACGAGCACGGCGGCATCGCCAAGGACGGCGCCAAGATGGTCGCCGCGGTCGCCTGCGCGCGCGTGCCCAAGTTCACGGTCATCATCGGCGGCAGCTTCGGCGCCGGCAACTACGGCATGTGCGGGCGCGCTTACTCGCCGCGTTTTCTCTGGACGTGGCCCAGCGCGAGGATCTCGGTGATGGGAGGGGAGCAGGCCGCCAACGTGCTCGCGCAGGTGAAGCGCGATGCGCTGGAGAAAGGCGGCAGGCACTGGAGCAAGGCGGAGGAGGAGGCGTTCAAGGCGCCGATCATCGAGCAGTACGCGCGGCAGTCGAGCCCGTATTACGCCACCGCCCGCCTGTGGGACGATGGCATCCTCGACCCGCGGGAGACGCGCCGGGCGCTCGCGCTCGGGCTCGCGGCGAGCCGCAATGTCCCGGTCGAGGAGACGCGCTTCGGCGTCTTCCGCATGTGACCCGTGACGAGAGTAGTCAGTAGTCAGTGGACAGTGGACAGTGGCCAAATCTGACGCTGAATACAGCACACTGCACACTGCACACTTTGCTTCCGCAGCTATAATGGCGGCCAGTCTTTCGCGCCAGAGAGCATGAGCCAGAAAGTCCTCTCCCAGATCGACGCGGACGGCAACGCCACCGTCGTCCTCAACCGCCCGGAGGTGCACAACGCCTTCGACCCCGAGATGGTGGAGGCGCTCACCGCGACGCTGGCGAAGCTCGAGGCCCGCGCCGAGGTGCGCGCCGTCGTCATCACCGGCGCGGGCAGGAATTTCTGCGCCGGCGCCGACATCGAGCACATGAGGGCGAGCGCGAGGTTCTCGCGCGAGCGGAACCTGGAATCGGCGCGCGCCACCGCGCTCATGCTGCGCACGCTGCACCAGCTCGCAAAGCCGACGATCGGCTGCGTGCGCGGCGCGGTGCGCGGCGGCGGCGTGGGGCTCGTCTGCGCGTGCGACATCGCGATCGCCGAGCGTGGCGCGACCTTCCGCCTCTCCGAGGTGAAGCTCGGCATCATTCCCGCAATGATCAGTCCCTACGTCATCGCGGCGATCGGCCGGCGCATGGCGCACCGCTACATGCTCTCGGGCGAGGAGCTCGACGCGGCCGAAGCCCGGCGCATCGGGCTCGTGCACGAGATCTGCGAGGAGCCGGAGCTGAACGCGCAGGTGGCCCGCATGCTGGCGCAGCTCCACTCGAGCGGGCCCGGCGCGGTGGTGGCGATCAAGAAGCTGATACCCGAGATCGCGGGGTCCCGCATCGACGAGGCCGTCTCCGAGAAGACCGCGCAGCGCATCGCGGAGGTGCGCGCCACGGCGGAAGCGCAGGAGGGGCTCGCGGCCTTCCTCGAGAAGCGCAAGCCCGCCTGGATCAGCCCCGCCTCCGGGCGCAGTGGAAAAAAACAGGAAAATAGCCGGTAGAGTAGGGGAGGAAGCAGTGTCACAATTGGCCCGGCACACCCGGGGACGCCAACAAAAACGGGGGCAGCAATGAAGTTCAGGAACACGAACGGGCCGGCGTTCCGCAGGCATTCTCGTGAGGAGACGAGGAATTGTTCTGCGGGCTTCCTCCCTTGGCAGTTCATCGCACCGGTCCTGCCCGGCGCTCGTGGCGTCCTGGCGGTTCGACTGTTGTTCGCATCCTGCTCTTCTTGGCGCTCTTGGCGTCTTCGCGGCTAAGGTGAATCTGCCCAAGAAGGTGAAACTCGTCGAGGTCGGCCCGCGCGACGGGCTGCAGAACGAGGCGACGCCGGTCCCGACCGCGGTCAAGGTCGAGCTCATCCACCGCCTGCAGGACGCAGGGCTCGGGGTGATCGAGGCGACCGCGTTCGTCTCGCCGAAGTGGGTGCCGCAGATGGCGGACAGCGCGCAGGTGATGGCGGCGATCCGCCGCAGGCCGGGCGTGTCCTACCCCGTGCTCGTGCCGAACCGGAAGGGACTCGATGCCGCGCTCGCCGCCGGCGTCGAGGAAGTGGTCGTGTTCGGCGCGGCGACCGAGAGCTTTTCGCAGAAGAACACCAACTGCTCGATCGCGGAAGGCCTCGCGCGCTTCTCCGAGGTGTGCAAGGAGGCGCTGGCGCGGGGCTTGAGGGTGCGCGGCGACATCTCCGTATGCCTCGGCTGTCCGTATGAAGGCGACGTGCGGCCCGAAGCGGTGGTGCGGGTCGCGCGCGCGCTCGACGAGATGGGATGCTACGAGATCACGATCGCCGACACCATCGGCGTCGGCACGCCCGGGAGGACGCGCGCGGCGTTCGAGGCGGTGATGAAGCACATCCCGGCCCGGCGCCTCGCGGGCCACTTTCACGACACCTACGGCCAGGCGCTCGCCAACACCTATGCCGCGCTCGAGTGCGGGGTGGCGACCTTCGACTCGTCGGTCGCCGGCCTGGGCGGCTGCCCCTATGCGAGGGGCGCGAGCGGCAACGTCGCGACCGAGGACGTGCTCTACATGCTGAACGGCCTCGCCATCGAAACCGGCGTGGACATCGAGAAGGTCATCGCCGCCGGCGAGTACATCTGCGGCGTGCTGGGGCGCCCCACGCACTCGAAAGCCGCGCGGGCCCTGGCGGCAAGGCGGAAGGCCGGCCCATGACGCGCGCGCACGATATCGCCTCTCCCTGCAGCAACGTCTGCGCCCTCGATCCCGATACGCAGCTCTGCCGCGGCTGCTACCGGAGCGCGGCCGAGATCGCGGGATGGACCGAGTATTCCGCCGAAGAGAAGGCCGAAGTCTTGAGGCGCGCAGGGGAGCGGCGGGCCGCCGCCATGCGCGCGGCAACGTAGCCGGAGACCGTCATGCCCCTGACCAGCCCCGTCCCCCGCAAGCTCATGCACACGCGCGCGATCGAATGCAACGGCTACGAGCGCGAGGACGGCCTGTGGGACATCGAGGCGCACCTCGTGGACACCAAGACTTACCGGCACACCCGCCGCCACGGCGGACGCGACCGTGAGCCAGGGCAGCCGATCCACGACATGTGGATCCGGATCACGATCGATCTCGACATGAAGATCCACGACGTCGAGGCGCGGACCGATGACGGGCCCTATCCCGTCTGCGGCGATATCGCCCCCAACTTCAAGTCGCTCACCGGCGTCACCATCGGGCCGGGATGGCGGAAGAGCATCGCCGAGCGCGTCGGGGCCGTGAGGGGCTGCACCCACCTCGTCGAGCTGCTCGGCCCCCTCGGCACGACCGCGTTCCAGGCGACCGGCCGCGCGCGCGAGGCGCGCCACGCGGGCAGGCCCTCATCGAAGAAGCCCTACCAGCTCAACTCCTGTCACGTCTACAAGGATGACGCCCCCGCCGTGCTTGAGCGCTGGCCCCAGTTCTACACCGGCCCGCGCCGGCAAACCGGCGCGTAAGGCGGCGTCTTTCCGCCGCGCGGATTACGATGTCATAATAGCCGTCATCGGCCACTGCCCGGTTCACGTCAGGCGGCAACCTCCGCTCGTCCGCCCCCGCGCGGCGGACCTGGCCGCCGTTTTCCCGGTCGCCGGCCGGGGAGAGAGCGTTCCGTGACCTCGCCCCGCGCTGACGAGCACCGCCGGGCGGCTGCGCGCGCCGGGCTCCGTTACGTGACCGACGGCGTCGCCGGCATCCAGCGGCGCCGTTCCGGGACGGGCTGGGCCTACTACGCCCCGAACGGCGCGCGCATCAGGGACCCGGATCGGCGCAGACGGCTCGACGCACTCGCCATCCCGCCGGCCTGGACCGACGTGTGGATCTCCCCGGATCCCGACGGGCACATACAAGCGACGGCGCGCGATGCCCGCGGCCGCAAGCAGTATCGCTACCATCCGTCGTATCGGGAAGCGCGCGACCGGTCGAAGTTTCGCCGCATGCTCGAGTTCAGCGAGGTCCTGCCGAACTTGAGGGACCGCGTGGAGCGCGACCTTCGCGCCCCGGATCTCACGCGGCGCCAGCTCCTCGCCACGGTGGTGCGACTGCTCGATAGAACGCTCATCCGCGTGGGGAACGACGAATACGTCCGCGAGAACCGCTCCTACGGGCTGACGACGCTGCGCAGGAGGCACGTGCAGGTGGACGGGTCGCTACTGCGCTTCAGCTTCCGCGGCAAGAGCGGGATCGAGCACTCGGTAGCCGTCACCGATCGCCGGCTTGCCCGCATTATCCAGCGCTGCCGGGACCTGCCGGGCCAGGAGCTCTTCCAGTACCTCGACGCATCGGGCCGGCGCCAGGCCATCTCCTCGGATGACGTCAACGCGTATCTGCGCGAGATCACCGGCCGCGACATCACGGCCAAGGATTTCCGGACCTGGGGAGGCACCATGCTCGCCGCCGTGGAGCTCCGGTCAATGGGGCCCGCCTCGAACCGTCGCGAAGCGGACCGGAACATCGTGCGCGTGATCGACACCGTGGCGGAGCGCCTCGGCAACACGCGCGCCGTGTGCCGGAAGTACTACGTGCATCCTGTGCTGCTGCGCGCCTATCACCTGGGTCTGACCGTCCCGCTTTCCGCCCCGGCCCGCCGCCGGGCGCTCCGCGAGCGGCCTGCCGCGGCGCTGCGGCGCGACGAGGTCGCGGTGCTGCAGTTTCTCGAAGAACAACGAAAAAGCAGGGCCGCGCTGCGTTCCTGACGGTGGCGTGCCGCAGCGCCGGGGAACGGGCATCCGCCATCCGCGCAGCTCCGCGGGCGCCGCCGCGACGACGCCGGAAGTGCCACCCTCCACGAGCGCTGCCCGAAGAGTTCGTGCATGTGAACCGCATGGCCCGGCATGTAGGGCAGCGTCCTGCGGTTCCGCAGCACCGGCCGGAAGTTGAAACGGCCGGTGAGCAGCGGCGTCGCGGCCACGCAGCCCGCGTACTAGACCCCGCCGATGAGGCCTGCCTCCGAGTTCGAGAGCGCCCACTCGCGCCGCAGCACCGGGAGCAGCGTCGTATACGCCGCGAAACCCGTCATGCTGAAAATTTCCGCGCCAGACATCAGCAGGGTGAGCTGAGCCGGCGCGAGCCGGCGATCGGCCGGACTCATGCGCAACGTTTTTTCACACCGCCCCCGCGCTCCTGAGCAGCTCGGCGATCGCCTCGGCGATCCTGCGGTAGCCTTTCGCGTTGGGGTGGATCGGGTCGGCCTTCATGTCGGGCGCATACATCACGCTGGTGACGACCTTGCCCTCGTAGGGAATGCCGAACTCCCTGGCGATCTCGCCGTAGAACTCGGGCGCGCTCGTGATGAGCGCGGGCTTGGGCACGCCGACGAGGACCGCGGCAATGCCCCGCTCCTTCAGCGCGCGGATGATCGCGCGCAGGTTCTGCCGGATTTCGGCATCCGCCACCTTGCGCAGCATGTCGTTGCCGCCGAGGCACACGATCACGAGGCGCGGGCGGTGCTCCTCGATCACCGAGGGCAGGCGCCTCAAGCCCTGCGCGGTGATCTCGCCCGGAACGCCCGAGCGCACGACCTGTCGCCCGATCAGCTGCGCGAGCACCGCGGGATAGCTCTCGTTGTCCGCCGCGCCCGTGCCGTAGGTCAGGCTGTCGCCGAACGCGACGACCACGTCGTTCGCGCCGAGCTTGGGAACGCGCGGCACCGTCTCGCCGCAGCCGGCGAGCGCAACGGCAATCGCCGCCGCAACGACCCACCGACCACGACTCACGCCGCTGCCCGTCACTCGAGCTTCCCGCGCCGGAGATCGCGCAGGATCTCGCGCGCCGCATTGTATCCGCAAGCGCCCGCGATGGCCCCGCCCGGGTGCGTCCCCGGGCCGCACAGATAGAGGCCCTCGACGGGTGTGCGGTAGCGCGCCAGCGCGGGGACCGGACGCATCCAGAGTGCCTGGTCGGGCGCGAGCTCGGCATGGTGCGCCTGGCCTTCGGGAAAGCCGAATTGTTCTTCCAGATCTCGTGGTGAAAGCACACCTTCGACGACGGCCGCGCCGAAATCCGGCACATGCCGGGCGAGCACCTTGACGGCGAGATCGCCCAGCGCGACGCGGCGGCCGTCGTCCCACCCGCCGTCGGCGAGCGCGTAGGGCGCGTACTGCACGTGCACCTCCGCGCGATGCCGGCCGTCTGCGCTCCGCCCGTCGCTGACCGCCTCGAGGTACGGCGCGCGCGAGACGCGCGCGTACTTCGCGTCATCCCAGGCGCGCTCGAGGTAGTCGAGCGACGGCGCCACGACGAGCCTCGAGAAGCCGGCCGGCCGCTCGAGTGCGAGCCTCACCTGACCGGCGACGCCCCGGCACCTGATATTGCGCACCGCGCGCGCAAGCTCCGGGTCGAGCCATCCGGGATCGACCAGATCGAGCAGCGTGCGCCGCGGATCGGCGCCGGAAACAACGAGCGGTGCGGCGATCTCTTCGCCGTCCGCCAGTACGACGCCGGCTGCGCGGCCCGCGCGCACGCTGATCACCGCGACTTTGGCCCCGCGCCGGATCTCGACGCCGGGCATTTCGCGCAGCACGCGGCCGATGTTCGAGCGCGGCGGACGAAAGACCCCCATCGGGCTGCCGACGTGGTGATGGAGGAGCACGAACGCGGTGCCGCCGGAGCGCGGCCCGCGATAGAGGTACATGACGCCCGCCGCGCCAAGGACGGCCTTCAACGCGTCGCTTTCGAACCACTCGTCCAGCCAGTCCGCAACCGACATCGGCACAAGGCGCAGCAGGTCTTCGACTCCTCGCCTGCCGAGCCGCCTTGCCCGCAGGGCGAGGCGGGCGAGCTCGACGAGATCGCCTAGTTCGCGGCTCGCGGGGTCGGGCGGCGGCGCGGCATAGACATGCTCCAGCCAGCGCGCGAGGCGCGCCATCCGCTCGCAGAAGGCGGGCCACTTCGCCGCATCGCGCGGGCTCAGCCGCCGGATCGCCTCGGTCGAGCGCGCCATGTCGTGCACGAGCTCGAGGCGGCCGCCGCCCGGGAGCGGCGCAACGGCCCAGGGGTCGGGATGATCGAGCTTCAGTCCGCGCCCGCCCAGCCCGAGGCCGCGCACGATGCGTGGCAGAACCCATCCCGACTCGGCGAGCGACTCGTCGCCGGCCGGTCGCGGATCGAGCACGAGCACGCGCCGGCCGGCCCGCGCGAGGGCGCGCGCGCAAACGAGCTCGTTCACGCCAGCGCCGATCACGGCAGCGAGCGCGCTCATGCGCCGTCCCGCAGCATCGTCAGCGCCGCGTTGCGGCCGGAGGCGCCCATCACGCCGCCGCCCGGATGCGTGCCCGAGCCGCATTGGTAGAACCCGCGGATGGGCGTCCTGTAACCCGCCCAGGCCGGCGCCGGCCGCAGGAAGAACATCTGCTGCAAGCTGAGCTCGCCCTGGAAGATGTTGCCCTCGCTCAAGCCCACGATGCGCTCGATGTCCGCCGGGGTGATCACCTGGCGGTGGAGGATCGCCGATCGCATGTTCGGCGCGTACTCGGCGAGCGTGTCGATCACCGCATCGCCGAACGCCTCGCGCCGCGCGTCGCTCCAGCCGCCGTTCACGGCATAGGGCGCGTACTGCACGAAGACCGACATCACGTGTTTCCCCGGCGGCGCCATCGCGGGGTCGATCACGGACGGGATGACGATGTCGAGGTAGGGGCGGCGCGAGAACTCCCCGTATTTGGCGTCATCGCAGGCGCGCTCGAGATAGTCCACGCTGGGGCTCACGGAGATCGCCCCGCGCAGGAGCGGCCCGCCCTCGGGCAGGCAGGTGAAGCGCGGCAGCTCGGCGAGCGCGAGGTTCACCTTGCCCGAGCAGCCGCGGAACTTGTAGCGGCGGATCGCCTCGACAAATTCGCCGGGCAGGTGCTGCTCGCCGACGAGATCGAGAAACGTGCGGCGCGGATCGGCCCCGGAGACGATGAGTCTCGCTGCCATTTCCTCGCCGTCTTCCAGCACGACGCCCGTCGCGCGGCCGTTCGCGACCCGCACCCGCGCGACGGGCGCGCCGGTGCGGATCTCCGCGCCGAAGGAGCGCGCTGCGGTTGCGATCGCCTCGCTCACGGAACCGTTGCCGCCTTTCGCGAACCCCCAGGCGCGGAACACGCCGTCGAGCTCGCCCATGTAGTGATGCAAGAGCACGTAAGCGGTCCCGGGCGAGCGCGGCCCGAGGAGCGTGCCGATGATCCCGCTCGCGGACTTCGTGGCCTTCAACGCCTCGGTCTCGAACCACTCGTCGAGATAGTCCGCCGCGCTCATCGTCAGCAGCCGCCAGAGCGCGTGGAGCTTCTCCGCGCCGAGGCCACGCAGGTGCGAGCCGAGCCGCAGAAGACCGGCGAGGTCGCGGGGGTGCAGCGAGGCCGGGTCGGGAGGGGCCATGCCGAGGAGCGGCTTCACTGCGCGCGCCATCTGGTGCATGAGGCGGCCGTATTCCCCGATCGCCTCCGCGTCGCGCGCTGAATGGCGCGCAAGCTCGCGGTAGTTCCTGTCGGGGTCGCTCCATTGCGCGAGGCAGTCCCCGTTCGCGAGCGGCGTGAGCGTGCTCTCGAGCGGCAGGATGTGCAGGCCGTGGCGCGGGAGATCCAGCTCGCGGATGATCTCGGGCCGGAGCAGGCTCACCACGTAGGAGAAGACCGAAAACGTGAAGCCGGGGAACACTTCTTCGCTCACGGCCGCGCCGCCCACCCGCTCGCGGCGCTCGAGCACGAGCACGCGCTTGCCCCCGCGCGCGAGATACGCGGCGGCGACGAGACCATTGTGGCCACCACCGATCACGATGGCGTCGTAGGCAGCTGCCATCCCGCTACGCGCGCTTGCGTTCCGGACTGAAAAACGGCTTCTTCACCACGCGCGCAGCGGCGCGGCGGCGCCGGTGCTCCACGGTCAGCTCCATCTCCAGCGGCGTGCCGGGCGCGGCCCACCGGGAGCGCACATGCGCGAGCGCGATGTATTTCTTCAGGAGCGGCGACCAGCCGCCGCTCGTCGCGTAGCCGACCTGGCCGGCACCGGCGTACACGGGCACGCTCGCGCGCCACGCGGCGGCCGGAAGCTGCGGGGCAAGGTCGAGGTCCGCATAGAGCCGTTCGAGCGAGTCCCACTGGAGCTCGAGCCCCACGAACTGCCAGCGCGGCCCGCGGCGCGCCTCTTCCGCGAGCGCGCTCCTGCCGACGAAATGCTCCTTGGCGAGGCTCACGGTCCAGCCGAGATCGAGCTCGAACGGCGAGGAGGTCTGGGCTTCGATCAACGCCTTGCGCGCCGGAACGTAGTCCACGTCGATCAGCATCAGTCCCGCCTCGATCCGCGCGAGGTCGAGCGCGAGCATGCCGGCGGGTTGTATCCCGTACGGCGCGCCGGCCTCGATCAACGCGTCCCAGACAGGAAGCGCGTCGCTCGCATCGAGCCAGATCTCGAAGCCCAGGTCGCCGGTGTAGCCGGTGCGGGAGACCGTGACCGGGGATCCCCGCAGCCGGGCTGCGGCGATCCTAAAGTACTTCAGTTGCATCAAGTCGACGTCAATCAGGTCCTGGAGGATCGCGCGCGAGGCGGGACCTTGTAAGGCAAGAGCCGCAGTGGCTTCGGAGACGTCCTCGACAGTCACTGCGAGGCCCGTAGCGTTGTCCTGCAGCCACCGCAGATTCGGCTCGGCCGAGGTGATGCGGAAGGTCTCGCCGTCGAGCCGCGCGATCGTGCCGTCGTCGAGCACTTTTCCAGCGCCGTCGCACCACGGCGTGTAGAGCACCTGGCCCACCGCCGAGCGCGACACCTCGCGCGTCACCACGCGGTCGAGGAGACGCGCGGCGTCCTTCCCCCGCACCCGGTACTTGTACAGCGGCGAGACATCGAACAGGGCCGCCGCGGCCCGGATCGCGTGATACTCGCGCTCGTGCGAGAGCTCGTAGGAACTCGCGACGACATAGCCGGCCCAGCGCCGCCAGGCGTGGCTCACGCAGAGGCACGCGGTGCGCGCGTGAAACGGCGTGGTCTTGAGAGGCTGCGGGTGTGGCTGCGCGCGAGCTTGCGGCATCGATTACTCCGGGTACGGAACTCAGCTCACCGCCATCCCCTGCAGCCGCCTAGATTTCGACCACCAGCGCGGGATCGAAAGCCGCGTTCTCCGGGGCGCCCGGCGCGCCGTGCAGCCGCCCGCTCACGGGATGGCGCCCGCAGTAGCCGCGCGGATTGGCGAGCACGCGCGTGCCGTTCACGACGTAATCGCAGCTCGCGTGCGTGTGCCCGTGGATCCACAGCGCGGCCGGACCCATCAGAGGCGAGAGGTCCGAGATGAAAGAGGGGTTGACGACGCTGCCGGCGAAGCGGGGATGGACGCTCGCCGGATGCGGGCCGTGGTGCGTGACGACCACGGTCTTTCCCGCAAACGGGCGAGCGAGCTCGCGCTCGAGGAAGGTGCGGCTTTCCTGATGCAGGGCGAGCGAGTGATCGGGCGTGAACCGTTCGCCGCCGACGCGGATCGTGTGATACTCGACGAGGTGCTCGAGCCCGCGCGCGAGCAACGCCGCGCGGCCCGCCGCGCCGTAGAGCTCGAGATCGGTCCAGAGCGTCGCGCCGACGAAGCGCACGCCGGCGATCACGGTGCTCGAATCGTCAAGCAGCTCGATGCCGAGCCCGGCCGCCTCGGTGCGCAGCGCCTCGCGCAGCTCGAGGAAATCCGCGCCGTAGTACTCGTGGTTGCCCGGCACGTAGACGACGCGCGCTCCGGCAAAATTGCGCCGCATCCATTTCAGTCCTTGCGTCCCCTCGTCAATGTCGCCCGCGATGACCATCACGTCGGCGTCGGGACGCGCGGGCATGAACGGCGCGACTTCGAGGTGCAGATCGGAGATGATGTGCAGTCGCACGGGGCGGGGTCCGATTCGGTCGCGCCTGCGGCTAAGTCACGCGACCTCGAAGGAAGGTTGGCGCACCGGGTGGGATGAAGCTGGGCACTGGCGGGAGGTTGTACTTGTGCAGTAGGCGGCACGAGCCTTGCTCGGATCGCCGAATCCGGCAAAGGCGGGCACTGGCTTATTGGGGTTCGTATTCCCTGAAGCAAGGGGCATGGGGAAGCCGGTATTAGCGCTTGGGCAGGCGCGTCAATGCGTCGGCGACGGTGACAATGGGGTGCCCTGATACGCCTTGAGGTCCAGCAAGTCCGAATCGCCCGAGACAATGAGCTCCGCCCCGGCCGCGACCGCACAGGCCAGCACATGGTCGTCTGGATCGGCAATTACGACCGGGGCAATTGGCGCAGGCACGACGATATTCACCACCAACAGGAATCGCTGGAACAGGGCTTCAGGCGATTCCCCGCCAGCCGATACGGCTGCACCCGGCTTTCGGCGCCCCAAGACGTCGGCCAGCTCGGCAAGCAGCCTGGGACTTGAGTGCGGCAGGGTATTTGGGTCCTCACGCGCAGCCGTGAGAAGGGCGTGGCGCGGGCCTTTCCAGAGCAGGCCCGAAATGACCGTGTTCGTGTCGAGAACGAGCCGCACGCCAAGCCATCAGCCTCCGGCGCGGCGGCGCTCCATCCGGTAGGCCTGGATCTCTGCGTTCAGCTCGTCCGCCGACATCGGCGGAACGCCGGCCACTTCCACACGCTCAGCTACCGACAGCAGTTCGTCAAAGTTCTGCCGGCGCAGCGCCTCGGCGATGATCTCTTCAAGGGCTTCGGGCGCCAGCAGGCCCGCGTCCTTAGCCGCTTTGGCCAGACTGTCGGGCAAGTCCAGTTTTACTTCCAGGGTAGCCATAAGAAATGATGGTAGCTAAACATCTAGAAACTTGGCAACCCGCAAAAAAATGCATTGGAGCCGGTGACCCTAGTAGCTGTCTCCGCCGTCGACCGCCACGCACAGGAAAAAATGACCCCCCTCTACCCGGCGTTCATCGGGAGGAAAGAATTTCGCGCCTTCCACTTCAAGAATATGTGGAGCCATGTGAAGCACCAAACCAGGCGTTACCTCGTCTGAAACCAGATCAATCATGATCAATCGATTCCGGAGATCCTAACGCTCCGTCGCTTCCATCTCGTCGAGCATTTTCAGGAAATAGGTGTCCGAATGCTTAGCCGAGTAGCTCTCGAGTCCGGCCCGAAACAAGCGCAAGCTGAACTGGTCTTCCCACATGAGCGAGGGAAGATTGTGAAGGGCGTCTGCGAGGTCAGCAGCCCGTTCCGCCTTACCCGTATATCCCAATGAGCGAATCATCACGAAAGCATGAGAGATCATCGTGCATAGTTTCCTGCGCTCGGCATCGGACAACGATCTGGAGTCATCGGGGTACAGGATGCCATCTATGAGGCAGTCAAGAAATTGGACGTGCAAAGGAAGAAATTTCTCGAGGAACGGCCCCTGCTGCTTGGGGTCCGTGAACGGGATGTAGTGCTGCTCCGGATCGACGTTCACAAACAGAGGCCCAATCGAGACTCCATCGACGTGACGCTCGGCTGGCAGACTGTAAATACAGTTCCCGGACCATCGGACCCATACGTTCAGGGAGGTCTCCTTGAGAAGGACTATCCAGTGATCGTCTGAAGTTCGTGGCCACAATCCTGTTTGGAAGAGGGCTGCCTCCTCGACGTTGAACCTTCGGGAATACGGGATTTCCGCACGAGTTGGGCCCAGTGGCTTAAGAAACGCTAGCGGTCTGAGGAAAGGCTGTTCGTGACTCATGGGCCTCTTCTTTGCGTGGAAGCTCCACTGCCTATGATGTTGGACGGTCGTGTGGCCGCGACGTCAAGCCTTCTTGTAGATCTTGAGCGCTCGCAACACGCTGAGCGAATCAGAGAGCTTTGAGAGTGCCTTCGCAGCAGAGGCGGATTGCTTGGCGTAGGCCTCGGCGTTCATTTTCAACTCAGCGAGGGCATCACGAAGTTCGACAAATTCGCTGACGAATACCTCACCGAGTTCGGCAGTCAAGAACTCGTGGTCGCAGGATTGGCACACCCGTCCCCGCCGAAACCAGTTGATGTCCTTGTGATCAGTCCGATGCCAACGTTGCCCTGACTCGCCTGCAATAGAGTGAGGATTGATTCCCTTGCAGACCGTGATTTTATGGCACTCGGGACCGTTTGTGTCAATGTAACGTGAGACACCTACCTTCGTAGAATTACGCTCGAAAGGTAGGCGAACGATGTCACAGAGGAAAAAGCTGAAGATGATTTCATCCAACGAAACGACGGCCGCCGTCGCGGAGCGGGTGCCAGCCG
>Ga0073934_10000934_pt1 | contig 76213 bp, 66 predicted proteins | sample LarsenN4metaG_FD_76834 | JGI IMG/M metagenome (GOLD analysis project Ga0073934, IMG submission 76834) | Hot spring sediment bacterial and archeal communities from British Columbia, Canada, to study Microbial Dark Matter (Phase II) - Larsen... ...
GTAAGCCAGTTCTACCCGACCTATCAACTGACCGACCGTCCGCGGACACCGCTCTCCACGCTCAGGTTGGCGCGGGATATCGGCAAAGCAGCCGGACTCCATTATGTTTACGAGGGGAATGTTCCGGGCGAAGGAGGAGAAAACACCTGCTGCCCTTCGTGCGGAAGAGTGCTGATCGAACGCTACGGTTACCGGATCATAGCCAATAGCCTCAAGGAGGGAAAGTGCCCGGAATGTGCCGCTTCGGTTGCGGGGGTGAATCTGTAATATGCCGCTCGGCATGGATCAGGACCGGCTGTTTCCGGGCGCTGCCTGACCCGTGCGGTTGATGCTGGTTAAGGCGTCCGCAAAAAGCTCAGCAGGCCGCCATCCTCACTCTGCCGCTCGATTTCCTGCAAGACATCCGCCGGGCTGATGGCCTGCATGCATCGGTTATCACCGTTGCACATCGCTTTTTTGGCGTTGTAGACATTCAGACAGGGACTGCAGTAAATCCCCGCATAGAATATCACCTGCCTGCCGCCCCTGGGGCCGTACAGCAGCGGAGTCTCGGGCCCGTAGAAGGCGATTGTCGGGGTCTGCAGGGAAGCCGCGATATGCAGCGGGCCGCTGTCATTGCTGATGACCAGACAGCAGATGGAAAGCAGGGCAATGAGCTCCGTCACCTGCAGTTGCCCCGTGAGGTTGACTACCTTGTCCCTGGTCGACTGGTCCAGGGAAGAAAAAAAGGTCCCGACGAACTCCTGCTCCCCCCGGGAACCTATCAGGACGAATTTCACATCATACCGTGCGGCAAGCCCCTGCAAAAGTTCCCGAAAGTTCTCCAGCGGCCAGCGCCGCTCCTGGGAAAGATCGCTGGCATTCACGTTGACCACGACCAGCTTTTGCCCTTCCGGCCGGTCCGCGGCCAACACGTCCCGGACATGGGCAACAGCCTCAGGGGCTATGCGGGGGGGAATGAGGGAAAAATCATGCACCGTCAACCTGTACGGCTCCAACTGGGCGGCAAAGATCTCGGTAACATGCCGGTATGGATTGAAATGAATCTGGTCGGTCAACAGATCGCCACGCCACAACTTGGGCAGGTAATATCCGATCCGGCGCCTTGCCCCGCTCAGATAGGTGACAATCGTGGAAAACCGGGCAAAAAATTCCAGGTCAAAGGCGACATCGATCCTGGCACGGCGCAACCGGATCAAAACTGAAACCATATCCACGGCAAACTGAATAACCGAGCCGGTGCGAACGACAATGACCTCATCGAAAACATCAATTTGACGTGCGAACTCCGCATTACTGGCAAAGGTCAGAAACAGAATCCTGCTGGCCGGGAACGCTTCCTTGAGGGTCGCCAGCGTTGGTGTTGCGAGAAGGATGCTCCCCATGCCGAGGTATTTTGTGACCAGAATCGTCCGGGGGGGAGTTTTGGCTGGCTCCGGAGGAGAGACGAAACATCGCTTGAGCCACTCGTAAATATCCAGGACGAGGCAAACCACGGAACCTGCATAGGAGTCGATTTTCCGCATCGTCTTGACGTTCATGGCTTGCTTACACCACCTGGTAGATAATGATCAGAGTGCCATATTCCATGCGGGCGTAGACCGGCCGCAATCCCGGGATGACCACGTTTGGATCGAGCAACGGCTCCAGTTTCGGCCTGCGTCTCGGTACGGAATTGGAGTCGATGACAATATACCGGACCGAGTGCTTGCGGGCATAACCGATTACTTCCGGAATTTCTCCATCAACCAGACTGGTCCAGGGCCGTTCGGCATAATGGCCGATGACCCCCCAGCGGGTCATCACAGCAGCGTCGGAAGGGGTATTATTTTTCAACCAGAGGCCGGTATCCTTGATGAAGAACTCCTGGCTGGCACAGAAATACCGGTACTCCTCACTGGAAACCGACTGCACATACGGCTTGGCCAGACTGAAGCAGAGAACCCCGGCGCAGATGAACGACAGGGGGGCATAGCCGGTCAGAAAGGAAGCCACTGGAGGACTGGCCTGCAGCAATCTGGCAATTATCAGTTCGCACCACCTGAAACCGGCGCAGGTGAAAAAAAACAGCAGTGGGAAAACCGGAAGAATGTACGAAACCACGATCGACAGCCCCGGGAAAACAAACGCCGGCAGCACGGCGACACATCCGGTCAGCAGCAGGGCCAGTTTCCAGAACAGCATCCTGCGCTCCCCGGGCTTGGCATACAGCATCATCCCCACTGTAAGGACCGCACCCAGCAAGGCAAGGCAGAGCAGTAGCATCGGCAGATTTTCCGGAATCAGCTTGGCGAATTTTGTCAGGCCGTGGACGAAATTGTTGGCCAGATCCGTTAGGGACGGCACCATCTTGGCAATCCCGGTTTCCTTGCCGACGCTTTCAGCCAGGGTACGACCATCGGCCTGCAGTTTCGCCCCGCCATCGACCCCGAGGATGATCGTTTTGGCCTTGCCGCTCAACATCCATTGACCATTGCGCACCCGGATAAAGACAAGGTACGGGGTGACTGTCAGCAGGTAGACGAAACAGAATGTCCCGTACGCACGCAATCTGACGTTCAGGGGGACATTACCCGGAGCCGTTGCATACACCCCGGCAAAAAGCAGCGCAAGATATCCGAAAACAATGATCCCTTCGGGGCGGGTAAGATAAAGTGCGCCGCACAGAAAACCGGTCGCTGCTGCGCGCAGCCGGGTCGGCCCCGTTGCGGTGGCCATGGCGGTTGCCATGCATCCCATGATCAACGTCAGGTAGGTCGAAATGGTTATCGGCTGCTGGGAGAAATCAAGGGACACCCCGAAACTCGCTACAACTGCCGCGGTAATCAGGGCGATTCTCCACCCCGCAACCTGCCGGCAAAGAAAATAGACCGGGACAACCAGCACCCCCCCCATAACGGCAGAAACAAGTCGTGCGGCACCCTCAAGATCCCTGGCAAACGGTTTTGCCAGGACTATCAGAAAGGCGTAGAACGGCGGGTGATCGATACTGATGCCGCGCAGGCTATGGTTGGCAATGATGGACCTGGCTGTGCCGAAATAAACCTGAAAGTCCGCTTCATGGAGGAAAAGTACGTGAGGATACGCATGAAGGAGATAGAGTCGCCCCCCCAGTGCCGCGAGGAAAATGAGCGCAAGGACAAGAAGGGCATACCTGGGCGGACGGTTCAGTTCGTCTGTCAATGGGTTCATATCAACTATTCCTTGTTGCCGGTGTAAAGCAGCATGACGACACGGCAACCGTGCAGAGGCGATGCGTTAGCTGCCATTGTGAAAGAAACGCTGCCGGTTCGTCCCGATCCCTCTACTCCCCAAGATAGGTATACCCGAGCAGAGTCCGGTCCAGCAGCTCGATGAAGTGGCTGCTCTCCTCGATGGAGACCTTGCGCTGGGCGACCCCCTTCTCCAGGTGCTCCCGCACCCGCTTCAGGATCTCCGGCCCCTTGTACTGCACGTACTTCAGGCTCTCCCAGCAGGCATCGCCGTTGATGACGGTGTCGATCATGTAGCCGGTCTTCTTGTTGAAGGTGATGTGCACCGCGTTGGTATCGCCGAACAGGTTGTGCAGGTCGCCGAGGATCTCCTGGTAAGCGCCTATGAGGAAGAAGCCGATGTAGTAGTCCTCGTCCTTGCGGATCTTGTGCAGCGGCAGGAACTTGGCCCTGCCGTTCTCGCCGACGAAGCTGGTGATCTCGCCGTCGGAATCGCAGGTGATGTCGGCGATGGAGGCGATCACGTCCGGCTTCTGGTTGAGCCGCTGGATCGGCACGATGGGGAACAGCTGGTCGATTGCCCAGGAATCGGGAATCGACTGGAAGAGGGAGAAGTTGGCAAAGTAGGTCTGGCGCAACGCCAGCTGGAAATTCTGCAGCTCCTCGGGAATCGGCTTGATCTTCTCGACGATGCTGTTGATCTTCTTGATGATCTTGCCGTAGAGCCACTCGGCCATGGCCCGCTCCTGCAGGGTCAGGTAACCAAGGTTGAAGAGACTCACCGCCTCCTGAATCAACTGCTGGGTGTCGTGGTAGTCCTCCCGCAGGGAGTAGCGGTCGATGCTCTTGTGGATGTCCACCAGCTTCTTTACGGTTGGCGCAAGCTTCTCCGCCGTGGCAAGGTCCTCCTCGAAATCCGGGGTGAGTCGCTGGGTATTGGTGTTGAGCACATTGGTGACCAGTACCGAATAGTGGGCAACCGTGGCCCGGCCCGATTCGGAGATGATGTTGGGACACTCCACCCCGGCATCGTCGCAGATGTTCTTGATCTGGTAGATGACGTCGTTGGCATACTCGTCGATGGAGTAGTTGACGGATGAGAAGTAGCTGGACTTTGAGCCGTCATAGTCTACCCCGAGGCCGCCGCCGATGTCCACGTACTCGATCCCCAGCCCCATCTTGCGCAGCTCGGCGTAGACCCGCGCCCCCTCGATCAGGGCGGTCTTGATCTTGTCGATCTTGGTGATCTGGCTGCCGATGTGGAAGTGGATCAGCTTCACCCGGTCAAGCAGGCCGTTCTCTTCCAGGAGGTCGATGGCGGCGATGATCTCCGACATGCGCAGGCCGAACTTGGCGTCCTCCCCGCCGGAGGTGGCCCACTTGCCGGTCCCCTTGGAGGAGAGTTTCACCCGGATCCCCAGCTTGGGCTGGATGCCGGTTTTCTTCACCAGTTCGATGACCTTTTCCAGCTCGAACAGCTTCTCGATGACCAGGGTGATGTCGTAACCGATCTTGGTGGCATAGAGGACCGTCTCGATGTACTCGCTGTCCTTGTAACCGTTGCAGATGATGGGGAGGTTGTTGCCGCTGGAGATGGCGATGCCGGCCACCAGCTCCGGCTTGGAACCGACCTCCAGGCCGATGTTGTAGCGCTTGCCGTACTGGGCGATGGCCTCGACCACCTGGCGCTGCTGGTTGACCTTGATGGGGTAGAAGGTCTGGTATTTGGCCGGGTACTCGTTCTCGCTGATGGCGTTCCGGAACACCCGGTTGATGCTGGCGATCCGCCCCTGGAGCACATCCATGAAACGGAGGAGGATGGGTGGCTTGATTTTCCGTTTGATCAGGTCGTCCATCAGTGCCCGCAGGTCGATGGCACTCTTGGAATTCGACGAGGGGTGAACGCAGACGTTCCCCTTCTTGTTTATCGAGAAAAGATCCGCACCCCAGTTATCCAGGTTGTAGATCTTGGCGGATTCGTTTATGGACCATTTTTCGGACATCATTCCCCCAGGAGCGGCGTCTGCTCATAGCTGCGTCGCCAGTGGATTTCTTCAAAACGGCTCATAATACGGATAATTGCCTGTCAGTACAATAGTTTAATTGCAAAACCGGGAAAAATACGGTCGGGCATTAGAGTGGAGGAGGGACACAATACAACGGAGCGAAAGATCACCTGACGGTTTTAGGTCAGGTGCTTCTTTCTGGTTGGGACATTCATCTTTTATCCGTTCTTAGCCTTTGACTGTAGGTTTGTCCCCTGTAGTCTTTGACTGAAAAAGCAAATTCCTGTCCCCGAGCATCAGGAGCCTATGATCGTTCATGGGAAAATGCCGAACATCCATGCAGAAGCTTTGTTGAAATAGATAATCGGTGTTGAAACAGGTTTTCCTGCATCCGCTATACCTTCCAGGGAAAGATTAAAGTCCATATCCGGATAGGGACTGCGGTCGAAGATGAGATAGAAGCAGCTTATCTCATCCAGGCTGATCTGCCCTTCCGATGTCTTTATCTTTCCGTCGCCCGGGCTGCAGTGACGAGGTCGACTGCGGGTGGGGTCGCGCAAGCCGCCACTGATATACTGGGAGCCAAAGGTCGGACCGATAAAGCCGGCCGGCCTCAATACCTTGCCGTCGGCAGTTCTCAGCACTGACTTCAGGGGGTCGAACGATATTTGTCTGCCTGCCGGATCAAGCCGCACCTCTATGGCGGTCTTATCAGGTATCAGGTTCGGATCAGGCTCGTCATGCCATTTTGTGGGGATGAAAGGCGGCAGGATAAGGATGCCGATAAGCTCTTTGGTGACGGGCCGATAGGAAGCCGTCACGGTAAGATTCACGGGCGCCATTTCGATGAATATGAGGTTATCGTTCTCTCTTGCAGCGGCTTTTTCGCCCGCAGACGGTGCGCTGAAAAGCGATTTCTGTGCAACAAAGCAGCCTTGCAGGGCGGCCAGTACGAACAACATGCCTGCCAACAAGATCAATCGCCTCATAATCCATCCCTTCCCACGCCCGTTTACGGCATGGAGTGATCATTTTCCCATGAACTGCGCAGTCAATTCCTGCGCACAGGCCTTGATCGCACCATCCAATTTCTCCTGCACCAGGGGCTTGATGGGTTGTCGGAAATCAGCCAGGGTAAGGCCGCCATCAGTGATATCACAGACCCCCTGCCAGAGAATCTTCTGTTCGTTGACCCTGATCAGGCTCGCCTTTGCCCACAAGTGGACGCGGTAGAGTGCTTTGCCGCCGGGTTTGGGATGAAGATCAAAGGGATCAGGTTCGAATATGTAAATGTCTCTGTCGAAGTCGAAGACCAGGCCGGTCTGAAAAGTACGTCTTATCTGGATGAGGTCCGGCTCCCGCTCAATGGATCGGTCTAAACGGAATCGGTAGTCCGGCCCATGATGACGAGGTTCAGGCAGAGTGCGGATATTATCGAGGTTCAACTCGGTCTTTACTGCGGCGAGGAAGCTCTCCTGCAGTGGGATCAACGGCTCCTCTTTCACGGCGACTTTTTCAAGTGTTAGAGTATGAAAAACGTCTGTTTCTCTGATAAGGACGAATACAGCAGAGTGGTCGTAACGAAACGCGGTTATTCCAGGCTCCTCTTTGAGCTTCAACCGTTCTTCCGGAGCGATCGCGATTTTCCGTGGTCCGCATCCCGCCGTCATCATCACCACAAGCATGATCGCTACTGCGCACCAGTCAGCATGCAGAGGCCATTGAATATCCTTGTACAGCACAATCGCTCCTTCACACGATCCTATCAATGCCGTAATTATAACTTATTCGGGATAATATTGATAAATATTCATGATATGTTTACAGCTATTCTGAGTACGACAACGTGGTAAGACACACCTGCGTAGCGCAGCGGAGACAGGTGCGATAACCATAAGAATTCACGGGTATTTCCGCCGCGGCACTATAGCGCCAAACGGCCTGACTGTAAAGACGTCTCATGAACCGGTTCCGACACTTTGTGCCGCGAGGAGTCTGTCGGACTTAAAATAAATCTGCTGCAAATCCGTCTGGACGGTTCATATTTCGCCGCTTTCTTGGTCAATGGAACAACTATTGACCGGCAAAATCGACAAAATCTGCCCTCGCCCAGTCGAATTTTCGCTTCGATTTCCTAAGTCCGACAGACTCCTAGGGAATACCGGAAAAGGGAAGGGGCGCGGCCGCTCAGGCGGCGCGGGTGGCGGCCAGGAGAATCCGGCGGAAGGTGAACAGCACCGGCCCGGTCGGCCATATCCGGCGAAGCTTCGCCCGGTAGCTGGCCATGAACGGCTCGTGCAGCTCCGGGGGGAGCCGCTCCATGTAGGGGATGAGGGTGGTGCCACGAGTCCAGTCGGCAATGGCGTCGCTATCGGGGACCGGGTGGGGGTAGACCTTTTCGAGAACCGTCATCTCACCTGCCCCGGACTCGAACAGAAGCCGGGCATAGTCGTCCAGGGGGAGGAGCGGCGAGGTGCGGGTCCAGCCGCCGAGGGCGGAGCGGAACGGCTCCTCGCCGGCGGTGGCGATGATGCAGGTGTGGGAGGGGAAGGCGGTGTTGTTGGGGATCTGCGCCACCAGTTGCCCGCCGGGTGCGAGGTGGGAAAAGAGCCGGGGGATGAGGGTTTCGTGGTCATCGATCCAGTGGAGCACGGCGTTGGAGAAGACCAGGTCCCACAAGCCGTCGAGGGCGGCGATGTCCTGGATGCGGAAACTGAGTGAGGGGGTGGCAAGCGCCTCGGCCTTTGCCAGCATGGCCGCCGACGTGTCGATCCCGGTCACCTGGCTGCCGGGGAGCAGGGCGGCAAGGCGGGCGGTCAGCTCTCCGGTGCCGCAGCCCAGGTCCACCGCCAGCATGCCGGGGCGAACGCGGATCAGGCCGCAGAGGTCGGCAAACGGGGCGAACCGCTCGTTCTTGAACTTCTCGTACTGCTCGGGATCCCACGGCATGGGTCACCTCCTGGTGCCGATCAGTGTCGACAGGGACGAAAAAGGGGGACGCCCTGCAGCGCCCCCCTCCCCTGTCGATCTTGTGCTGTCAGGACAGCCTCCCCTTGAAATCCTCGTAGCCGAAGCGTCGCACCACCTTCAGCTCCTCCATATCCGGCTCCCAGGTGCAGATGGCCGGGTGCTGGATGCCGTTGAAGGTGGTAGTCTTCACCATGGTGTAGTGGCTCATGTCCTCGAAGACCAGCCGGTCGCCGGGCGTGAGCGGCTGATCGAAGGACCAGTCGCCGATGACGTCACCGGCCAGACAGGATGGCCCCCCCAGGCGGTAGGTGTGGGACTTCACCCCGGCGTCGCCGCCGCCGGTGATGACGGGGCGGTAGGGCATCTCCAGCACGTCGGGCATATGGCAGGTAGCGGAGACATCCAGGATGGCGATGTCCATCTCGTTGTGCACCACGTCCAGCACCTCGGAGACCAGCACGCCGGTGCCGATGGCGATCGCCTCCCCCGGCTCCAGGTAGACCTCCACGCCGTACTTGCCGCGGAAATGCTTCACCAGTTCCACCAGCCCGTCGATGTCGTACCCCTCGCGGGTGATGTGGTGCCCACCGCCAAGGTTGAGCCACTTCATGCCGGGCAAAAACTCGCCGAACTTCTCCTCGAATACCCTGGCGGTCCGGGCCAGTGGGTCGAAGAGCTGCTCGCACAGGGTGTGGAAATGGAGCCCCTCCACCCCGGCCAGGGACCGCCCCTCGAACTCGGCCCTGGGAATGCCGAGGCGCGACCTGGGCGCGCAGGGGTCGTAGATGGGGGTATGCCCCTCCGAATGCTCCGGGTTGACCCGCAGTCCTATGGAGACCCGGCCGGCCTCCTTCTCCCACAGGGGGCGGAACCGCTCCAGCTGACCGAATGAGTTGAACACCAGGTGGTCGGAGATCTGCAGGAGCTCCACCACATCGCTCTCCTTGAAGGCGGCGGCAAAGGAGTGCACCTCACCGCCGAACTCCTCCCGCCCCAGTCTCGCCTCCCAGGGGGAGCTGGCGCAGACCCCCAGCAGGTACCGGCGGATGAGCGGGAAGACGCTCCACATGGAAAACGCCTTCAGCGCCATGAGAATCTTCGCGCCGCTGCGCTGCTGGACATGGTCCAGGATTGCCAGGTTGTAGCGCAGCCGCCCCAGGTCCACCACGTAGGCGGGCGAAGGGGAAAGCTGGAGGATTTTTTCCGTATCGATACCGATCACAAGCTAACCTTTTTGCCACAGAGGCACAGAGACACGGAGGAAAACCCAGTTCAAGTACGAGAAAACAATGACCAAATTAGCATCGAAAACCACAAGACATAAAACAGATCGTAAACTATTCGGTAACGAAACTGCTCGTAACAACTCGTCACTTGCCAGGCACCTTGACCAGTATAGATTCTAATCCTTGGATAGTAGATGTACCAGACAAACCACAATCCACCTGTCCATAAACCAAGATCAATTAGCCAGACTGCTTCAGTTACCCAAAAACTCAACAAAATACTTGCCACAGCCACAAAGCAGAGGGGTCTTGCAATGGGATTCAATGGTCTGGAAATTCTCTTGAAAAGCTCACCAATCTCATCCTATTCCTAATCCGGTTTTGGATATCCTCTGTGCCTCTGTGTCTCTGTGGCAGATTCATTCAACTCTACAGCTCCGGCCACTCTCCACCATCAATTACTACGGTCGGCAGTCCCATCGGCCCGAGAACCTCCAGGAACAGCTCCGGATCGAACTGCTCCATGTTCCAGACCCCCGGTGCATGCCACTTGCCGGTCAGCATCATGATGGCACCGACAACCGCCGGCACGCCGGTGGTGTAGCTGATCGCCTGGGACTTCACCTCCCGGTAGCACTCCTCGTGGTCGCAGATGTTGTAGATGTAGACCTGCTTGCGCTTGCCATCCTTGTAGCCGCGGGCTATGACGCCGATGCAGGTCTTCCCCTTGGTCAGCGGCCCCAGACTGCCGGGATCGGGAAGCAGGGCCTTCAGAAACTGGATCGGCACGATCTTCTGCCCCTGGAACTCCACCTCGTCGATGCGGGTCATTCCCACATTTTGCAGCACCTCAAGGTGCTTCAGGTAGTTGTCGGAAAAGGTCATCCAGAACTGGGCCTTCTTGATGGTCGGGATATGCTTGACGATGGACTCCATCTCCTCGTGGTAGAGACGGTAGATATTCATCGGCCCGATCCCCTCGGGGAAGTCGAAGACCCGCTTGGTGGACAGCGGCGCTGACTCCACGAAGGTGCCGTTCTCCCAGTGGCGGCAGACCGCGGTCACTTCACGGATGTTGATCTCCGGGTTGAAGTTGGTGGCGAACGGCTGGCCGTGGGAGCCGGCGTTGGCATCGATGATGTCGATCTCCTCCACCACGTCCAGGTACTTCTTCGCCGCCAGGGCGGTGTAGACGTTGGTCACCCCCGGGTCGAAGCCCGAGCCGAGGAGCGCCATAATGCCTGCCTCTTTGAAGCGGTCCTGGTAGGCCCACTGCCAGGAGTATTCGAAATGCGCCGTGTCCAGCGGCTCGTAGTTGGCGGTGTCCAGATAGTCGACACCGGTTTCGAGACAGGCGTCCATGATGGTCAGGTCCTGGTAGGGGAGCGCCACGTTTATCACCAACTTCGGCTGCTCCGCCCTGATCAGGGCGACAAGTTCGGGGACATTGTCCGCATCCACCCGGGCCGTCTTGATACTGTTATCAAGCTGTGCGGCGATGGCGTCGCACTTGGACTTGGTTCGGGACGCGAGGGTGATCTCGCTGAAAATATCCCTGCGCTGGGCGCATTTATGGGCTACAACCTGGCCGACGCCGCCGGCGCCGATAATCAGAACCTTGCTCATTGTCACCTCCTGGATACTGCCGGAAACTCTCTGCGGTTTCGCAGTTAATCTTTGACCTTTAGTATATACCCCCGCCGCTGTCAATAATTTTCGCACGAACGGCACCCCGGGGAAACACCGGCCAACAGGTTGAATTCAATTGACTTTTCTGAATGAATAAATTACCAACAAAGAATTCGCACAGATGGGGGGACTACGGGTGAAAATTGATTATCTGCTTCAGGGTAAAAAGATTGCTTTCATCGGGGGCGGCAACATGGCTGAGGCCATAATACGCGGCCTGCTGGCCACCGGCATGGCACCGGAAACAATTTCGGTTGCCGAACCGCTGGAATCGAGGAAGCTCTTCCTGGCCGATCGATACAAGGTGGCAACCAGCAGCGACAACGCCTCAGTGGCGGCAGGGGCGAACGTGATCGTGCTGGCAGTCAAGCCCCAGGTGGCAGCCGGCGTCCTGGCGCAACTGAGCGGCACCATGGGGAGCAGTACCCTTGTCATCTCGATCATGGCAGGCGTCAGTTGCGCAGCCATCGAGGCAGCACTCCCGCAGGGCATACGGGTCGTCAGGGTGATGCCCAACACCCCGGCCCTCGTGATGGAGGGGACCTCGGCCCTCTGCCGCGGCAGCCTTGCGACCGACGACGACCTGACCCTCAGCGAAGCCCTTTTCGCCCAGGTGGGGACCACCTGCCGGGTGGAGGAGAAGCTGCTCGACGCCGTTACCGGACTCTCCGGCAGCGGTCCGGCCTATGTCCTCGCCTTCCTGGAGGCGCTTGCAGACGGCGGGGTGAAAAACGGTCTCGGCCGGGACGCGGCCCTGAGCCTTGCGGCACAGACCCTGCTCGGCACCGCCCGGCTCTACCTGGAGACCGGCGAACATCCTGCTTCCCTGCGGGACAAGGTGACCTCCCCCGGCGGCACCACCATTGCAGGGCTGCACGCACTTGAAAAGGGGTGCTTCCGCGGCACGGTCATCAGCGCCGTTGATGCGGCTGTTGCCCGGTCGAAGGAACTGGGGAAGTAATCTTCGCCGGATTTCTTCTCATGGCTCGTATTCCGTGGCAGTACTGCCTCAAACAGAACCTGATTTCCGCCGCAGCCACACATCCCGCAGCAGCATGACCATGAAAACAGCCATCGAGGTGAATGTCAGGTACTTGCCAACCGTGAACGGCAGCGGCTCAAAGGTGAAGCTGACCTCGTGTTGTCCGGGGGGGAGATAAACCCCCCGCAGGATATAGTTTACCCGATGGATATCCGTTGCCTTTCCATCGACCTTCGCTCGCCACCCCTTGTAATATTTTTCCCCCAGAACCAGCAATGCATTGGCATTATTGGTTACTGTCAGATCGATTCTCTCTCCCTCGAAACGTGTCAGAGTAACCTGCCCCGGGCTGCCGGCCGAAGGGCTTTCCAGCGGGGCCATCGCCAGGGGGGGAGGGGTTTCCACCAGGGCCAGCCGCTGCGGGTCAAACATCGGCCCCTGCATGATTGCCAGTGCCTGGCGGGGGTCTCCCAGCACCGATACCGACGGGACAAGCCACCCCTTCGGAAGCACCGTGCGATTCTGCAGAACGATCTCGGAGCGGTCCGGCGACTCGAAGACCGGAGCGTATTTGTTGCCGAGACGGTCTTTTTCCTGCTGGAACTGCTCCGAAGGGACAATCAGATATTTCAGGTTGATCACATCGACCATCGGTGACGTCAGCACCAGGTTGTCCAGGAAATCCTGCCACCGGACCAGCTGCACCGGCCTCGAAGTGAACACCACCGGTATTTCCGCAGCCGCCAGCGACATCGGGTCTCCGACCATCGGAAGCGTCCGGTACTGCTTGGATTTCTGCAAGTCCTGCAGGATGAATTTCTGCACCGGCGTTTTTTCACTTACGGGTCGATGGGGGGGGTCGATGAGAAACATGAACTTTGCATTAACCCTGCCCATATCTGCAAGATAGAGTGTAAGCAGGAAAATCGGCAGCAGCTTTGCTCCCAGCCAGCGGCGGGTGCATACCACGATGACCGTTGCGTGGCAGGCTGCAAAAACGGCAGCGATAATTGTCTCGTCGAGAATGTTTTTCCAGCGCTGTAGTGCCAGCTGCGGACCATATTCATAGCGGGTAGGCTGGGAGAACGCCCCGGCAAAGCGAGTCAGCCAGTAATCGCGTCCCGCCTGCTCTACCCCCCAGGCGGCCAGCAGAATAGCCGGGACGACGAATAATCCGGCCAGATAGGCGCGAAATTTTCTCGTCTGCCGGACAGTGTCATCACGCAGGAGATCAATAGCCCGGGCTGCCAGGACGCTCACGGACAACAGCGGGATGAACATCATCATCTTGGGCACCCGGAATCGATTTATCCCGGGGAAATGGTCAAACAGGAAATGGTAAAACGGCGTATATTTCCCCATGGAGAACAGCAGGCCGCCGACGAGTCCCGCCACCGCCAGCCAGGTGTAGCGGTCCCGCCGGAACAGGAGCGGTAACGGTACAAGAAGCCACGGCAGCAGCCCCATGTAGTCCGAGGTCTGGGTAAAAACCATCCGTCCCCAGTAGTACGAGTCGATATTGCTCGGATTGGCCCCCCCCTCCTGGCGCGAAAACCCGAAAAAGCCGGGAATGACGAAGGTAACAAGCTCCTCCGGCGGCATGGACCAGGACATGGCCTCCTCTGCCTGCAACCCCCCCTTGCCCAGATTGGCGCCGCTCTGTGCCCCCCGGTTGGTTTCCCTGGACCAGTTCGCCAAAGGCAGGAGCGCCATTGATACCGTGGTGAGGAAAAACAGAAGCAGCACAAGATTAAGGCCGATGATCCGCGGGAAAAGCGCCCTTCTCTCCCCCCCCTTTGCCTGAACGATCATCCCCGCCGTACGGAGCAAGCCGTAGATGCCGATGGCAAGGCACGTATAAAAAGAGATCTGCCAGTGCCCCTCGAAAAACTGCAGCGCCAGGACAATCGCCGTAGCGAGGAAGAAAATGACGCGTCGGGTCAGTAACCCTTTTTCGATGAGGAAAAAGGCAAGGGGAGCAAACGAAATAGTGCCGACCTTCAGGACATGGCCCGCGTTGATGAGCGACACGTTCTCCGTTGCCAAGGCAAAAAACAGCCCGCCGAAAAATGAGGCAAGCCGGCTGACTCCGATTGTGCGGCAGTAAAGGTAGGTACCGACAGCTCCCTGGAAAAAATGGAGCACCATGAACCAGGCAATACTGGCCGGCTGCGGAATCAGGTTGAAAATGAACTTGTTCTGGATCAGGAAATGTCCTGCCGCCCATCCACCCTCGGTCGTATCGCCGCTGTTGCTGTAAATGTCCCAGACAGCCTTGAACTGGGGCTTCAGGGCATTCAGCAGGCTGTCACTGGAAGAATCCTTGATGGTCCAGTAGAACTCGTTCAGAATGTCCGGTGCGCGGATAATCTTGTGCGTAAAAAGGATGTTGCCGAAGTATATGACAAGCACTGCCAGCAATAGCGCCAGGACAAAAAAGTCTTTCTTGCGATCGGTCATGATACTCTCCGTTGTGCTGCATCTCGTACTACGGTGCGATAGATTTCCAGGGTCTTCCTGGCAGCGGCCTCCCAGGAGAAGAGCCGTGCCCTTTCCCTGCCCCGCTGACCGAGGACGGCGGCATAGCCCGGATCGTTCAGGATCCGGGCTATTGCTGCCGCAACCGTATCGACATCAGTCGGAGGCACTGCTATGCCGGCATCCCCCACCACTTCGGGTATAGCCGTTGTATTTGAAGTCACAACGGGCACTCCGCTCGCCATCGACTCCAACGGAGGCCGGCCGAATCCCTCCATGAGCGAGAGATAGACAAATAGCCTGGCCCCTTTGAACAGATACGGTATTTCGTCATCCGGCACGAATCCGGTGAAAATTATGGACTCTTCAAGGGACAATGATTTGATCCTGGCAAACAGATCATCGTAAAGCCACCCTTTGCGTCCAACTATCACCAGTTTGGGGATATCGTTCATCGTAAGCCGCAGACGGTGGTATGCTTCGATCAATGTCCCCAGGTTCTTGCGTGGCTGAATCGTCCCGACATAGAGGATATATTCTGGTGGGATCCCGTATTTTACGAGCACCGATCTGCCTGCCGACGGATCCTGGGGCTCCAGCATGACCGGATCGAAACTCTGCATGACCACCGCAATCCGGTCTTCAGGAACACCGTATTCTTCCATGATTTCCCGTTTGGCCCATTCAGAAATCGTGATGACAAGATCACTCCGTTTCGCTGCCCAGGGGATGTGAATCCGCCAGTAAAGTTGTGCCGAACGTTTCTCCAATTCAGGGTGCTTGACCGGAATCAGGTCGTGTAACGTTACCACCACGGGACACCCCGGAGAAAAAAAGGGTATAACACTTTTCGGACAGTGGAGCAATTCGATCCGTTCACGGCGACACGCTCTTGGCAAGAGAACATGCTCACGCCAGAGCCGTGCCAGAGGGTTCTTGCCGGGGAGCACGATCTCCCTGGCCTTTGGAAACCTTCCCTTGTGGCAAGGGTCGTTGTAGAACACGACATACTCATTGTCGCGATCAATCTCAAGAAGTGCATCAAGAAGCCCGAGCACGTATGATCTCGGCCCCCCCTGGGTCGATATGGTTGATGCATCGATGGCAATTTTCACTGTATCTCCTACAGGTTTTTTCCCAAAACCTCGTGGTAAATGGAGAACGTCTCCCGGACGGTCCGTGCCCAGGAGAACCGGGCTGCCTGACTGATGCCGCGATCCCGGAGCGAATCCCGCAGCAAAACGTCACCAGCCAACCGGAGCATCGCAGCGGCGAGTTCCGTCTCGCTCCGGGGATCGACCAGCAGCGCGGCTTCGCCCGCCACCTCCGGGATGGATGACGAGTCGGAGGTGATCACCGGCGTGCCGCATGCCATGGCCTCCAGCACCGGCAGGCCGAACCCTTCGTACAGTGACGGGTAGACAAAGAAATCAGCCCCGCGGTACAGATGGGGGAGGTCTTCATCCTCGATGAAGCCGGTAAAAACCACTGAATCCAGGATACCCAACTGCTCGACGAGCGGCGCAAGCCGTGACTCACCCCAGCCCCTCGCCCCGGTAATGACCAGAGTATGGGGAAGCCCCCCCCGTTTCGCCCGGGCAAACGCCCTGAGCAGTCCGTCAAGATTTTTTCTCGGCTCCAGAGTGCCGACATTGAGGATGTATGGCCGGGGCAGCTTGTCCAGGGCCTCGCCGGGTGAGCCGCCAGGCGCAGCCGTGTAACGCTCGTCTGCCGCCAGCAGCGTTACCGAGACCTTCTCCTCCGCAATGCCGAATACCCGGACAATGTCCCGTTTTGAACAGTCGCTGATGGTAATGATTCTGTCGGCCCGTTGCAGAATTGCCGGAAGCGCAAAGCGATGATGCCAGACATTCATTCTCCCGTGGGTTCCGGGGAACAGCAGCGGGGTGACATCGCAAATGGTGATGACATTTTTATAGCGGCACGGCATGAATGTGCCGTAGGGGGTTGTGCAATGGATGAGATCATACCCGTCTGCGCCGGCCCGCTGAGGGAGAACAAAGTTCGGCCAGATCAGTTTGGCCAACCTCACTCCCCCTCCCGGGTAATCCCTGACCGGGGCAGCAATCCCCGACGGAGTATGCTGCTCGCGACCTACTGCTGAAACTTCCGCAATATCAGCCATCCCTCGCAGAAGATGGCTGGTATACTGCCACGTTCCCGCCCGCAGGTTACCAAGAAATGCCGTGCTGATGCCGATCTTCCCCCCCGGTTCCACCATTGTCACCTCCTGGTCCGGTCGACAAACCGTCGGCGCAGCAGCGAATAGGCCAATCGTGCATAGCGGACGGCAAGACATGAGAGATACAGGGGCCGGGGAGCAAATTCCCGGTAGAGAAAATAATTCGCCTTGAAATTGAACGGCGACCTGGCGCCCCGGAGAAGAGACGACAATTTCCCCCTGTTCAATGATTCCGTGCCGGCAGAGATAGCGGTTCTGTGGTAGACCACGCTCATCGGTTCGACAAACAGGCGATAGCCGCTGCGTCTCGCCCGAAGAGAGAATTCGGTATCGGCAAGATACTGGGGGTAGTGTTCGGCATCGAAGAGTCCCAACTCGTCAAAAGCGGCTGCCGGTATGAGGGTTGAGCTGCCGTGCAGCCAGTCGCACTCCCTGCGCACGGCAAAATCCATCCGGTCACGACGGCTGTTGTAATCCCTTATCTCGCCCAGGTGCCAGTCGATCTTCCCGCCGAAGGAACAGATGAAGTCCCGGTCATGAAAATCGATCATCTTCGAGGTTGCCAGTGTGCGGGGGGTTTCTTCCAGAATCCTGACCAGCGGCTCGATGAAGTCATGTTCCACCAGGTTGTCGTTATTGATCGTGAGGACATAATCGGCGCCACGGGAAAGTGCCTCCCTGATACCCAGGTTGGTGGCCCCGGCCCACCAGAGATTGCCGTCGCCACGCAGGATCCGTACATCCGGGAAACGGGTTGCAACGGCCTCGGCCGAGCCGTCGCTGGAGCCATCGTCGACAAGGATAATCTCCAGGTTCTTCCAGGTCACTCCGGCCATTGACTCCAGAAAGGCAAGGGTTGCGTCCCTGCCGTTGTGAACCGGCACAACGGCTATTATGCAGGGAGGACTGTTCATCACCGGATACGGTTGAGCTCCATCTCGTTCTCGACCATCTCCGCTATTATCTCCCGCAGGTTTCTGGTCCTTGCCCAGCCCAGCTCTGCGGTAATCCTGGCAGGATTGCCGCAGAGCACTACCTGCTCCGCAGGCCGGAAAAACTGCGGATCGATGCGGACGTATTTTTCATAATCCAGCCCCAGATATGAAAAGGCTATTTCCACGAATTCACGCACCGTATGGGTTTCTCCCGTAGCCACGACATAATCGTCGGCGGTTGCCGCCTGGAGCATGAGCCACATGGCATTAACGTAATCCGGGGCATAACCCCAGTCCCGGTGGGCATCCAGGTTGCCGAGGGACAAGGAATCCTGCAGGCCGAGCTTGATCCTGACCGCCGAGTAGATGATCTTGCGGGTAACGAATTCGTACCCCCGCCGGGGAGACTCGTGGTTGTACAGGATTCCAGAGCAGGCAAACATGCCGTACTGCTGACGGTAGTTTTTCACGAGATGGTAACCGGCAACCTTCGACACGCCGTAAATGGCCCGGGGATTGAATGGCGTAGTCTCGTCCTGCGGCGAGCTTTCGACCGTGCCGAACATCTCGCTCGTCCCGGCATAGTAGAAACGGCAGTGAGGGGTAAACTCCTTAAGCGCAGCCAAAAGGTAGTGGGTGGCATTGATATTGTTGTTGAGGATCGACATCTCGTCCTCGAAGGAGTAGCTGACGAAACTCGATGCGGCCAGGTGGTAGCATTCGTCCGGCATCACCTCGCGAACGGTCTTGATCAGTGACAGCACATTGTCCAGTGAGGCAACGTGCAATTTCACCCGGTCGTGCAGGTGGCCGATATTTTTCAGTTTGTGGACACTGTCCTCGATAGCGATCCGCCGGACGATCCCATGGACTTCGTATCCCTTGGAGATCAACAGGTCGGCAAGATAGGAGCCGTCCTGGCCGGCGATGCCGGTAATAAGCGCTTTCTTGGGCATATTAGTCCCCCCGATAATTTTCGGTCAAACAATCCCGATACAGATCAAGATGGGCTGCGGCTATCGTAGGCCAGTCAGCTGTCGACGGAGCCCCGCCGCGCCCGCCGCAATAGCGGCGCAGGGCGGCACGCTGGTCCGCCAAATCCCCGGGCCGCGCATAGTATATGTTTTCACGCTCGATGTATCCATGCTTTTCGCGATGCGTCGTGAGTACGAAGGTCCCCTGCGCCTGGGCTGCATAGACCGAGGTATTGCGTCCGGTCATGCCGGCGGCGAACGGGAAGAGTGCCGCATCGGCGGCAGCGAGGAGACGCGCCACCTCCTCTCCCGGCAGATAGCCGGTGACCGTCGCCTTCCCCTGCCACCTCTCTTCTGCAAGCCGGCCAGCGATGCGGCGATGGTACTCGTCCTCCGGGTCCAGTTCGCAGATCAGTACCAGCCGGTCGACTTCCGGATCGACGATGTCGAATAGCGCCTCCACCCCCTTTGACGGGATGGCAAAACCGAAATAGACCACCAGGTTCCGGTCATCGGCGGCATATTCCCCCTTCAGGGCAGCCCTCTCCGCCGGAGACATCGTGACGGCGGGGATCATTGCACCCACCGGAATATGCCGGAACCGGCGCTTGCGCCGCAGAAGCCGCCAGACGAAACCGGGTACGAACGGGCGAAAGTCGGGCTCCACCGTCACGAACGCATCCCGCATCATCGCGCACGGCAGGTACCGCAGGCCACGCATAAAGCCGAGCGGCTCATGCCAGGTCTGCACAACGGGAAGACCCTGCCGGGACAGGAGCAGCGGCAGCAGCAGGGGCATTTTCCCCCGTCCGTACCCCCTGGTCGGATACTGGATGTGCACGATATCGGGTCGCCACCCCCGCACCGTCCGGAGAAGGTGGCGCAGGCTCCCCAGGCTCCAGTTCTCCATGACCGGCAACAGCTCGATGTCCGCCGCTTCTGCAGGTGCAACCGCGTCCCGGCCGGTCAGCACCCCCACGGTGACCGAACCTGACGAAACGAGCGCCCTGGCCAGCATCAGCAGATAATCACCGATGCCGCACTTGATCGGCGGGAAGGAGCCGCTGATGAACAGGACCCTCATGATGCGGCCACCGACGCCCGGAGGCGTCCCCACAGGAGCCGGAACTGGCGCCCGTCGAACAGATGCAACCGCACCCTGCAGGAGAGCATCCGATAGAGGAACCGAAGCAGGGTCAGGCGGTAGGCACTCCCGGCAGACTGTACCAGCTCCCGCCGGTGACGCAGCACGACGAGGGCAGCCTGGCGGTGCATCCTCATGGTGTGCCTGGAGAGATTATCCGCATGCACACGGTAGGTTCCCAACGGCTCGTCGAGGTAATGGATCCGCTTGCCTGCAAGGGCCAACCTGAGCCAGAGATCGTAATCGCAGGAAAAATAGTTGACGGCGAACAGATTGCCACGGACCCGCATCTGCTCGATCGCGCTCCTGCTGAACAGCGAGAAATTGATGGAAAAGGGGTTTTTCAGCAGGACCATGCTGCTGAAATCCTGGTGAATCCCGGGCTCTATCTTCATTTTGCGCTGTTTTTTCTCCCCGTCGCGCAACCAGAAGTGATTGGTGGTAACCACGTCGACCTGCTCCCGGGCAAAGACCGTCAGGCAGGCGTCGAGGAAGCCGGGCTCAAGCAGGTCATCCGCACTGAGGAGCATGACGTAGTCACCACGGGCACGATTGACCGCCCGGTTCCAGTTGGGAGTCATCCCGATATTGCGCTCGTTGCGGGCAAGGGAAAGTTGCGGGTACGAGCCGGCTAGCTCGCCGAGCAGCTGCCACGTTCCATCCGTGGAAGCGTTATCCTGGACGATGATCTCCATGCGGGGGCACCCCTGGGCGACAACCGACCGGATCGTTTCCGCGACAAAACGTACGCCGTTATAGACCGGGATGCAGACCGAAACCAGAGGCGGCTCCAATAACCCAGGAGGAATCGTGTTGGCTGCAGTGGACATCGTTCCTAGTATCTCCGATCCTCCGGCACGTCAGGAAAGCAGCAGATCGATCCTGCTGACGATACCGCGCCAGTTGTAGTTCTCCATGATGAACGCATGGGCATCCCTCCCCCGGCTGGCAAAATCGATCTCTCCCTCAAGCGCTTCGGCCAGCAGCGCGGCAAGCCTCTGCACGTTGCCGGGCGGAAACAGCTCCCCGAGTCTGCCGTTATCCGTCAGGTCCCGCACAGGGGGGAGATCGGAAGCAATGACGTAATCACCGTATACCATCGCCTCCGGCACCACAAAGCCGAAACTCTCGTACCGGGAGGTGAGACAGAATATTTTCGCTTTCCCGTAGATGCCTTGCAGACGAACGGGATCGTCAATCGGGCCGGTAAAGACGAACGTCCCTTCAAGATGCGGATGTTTCTCAACTACCTTCTCTACGTACTTCTTGAAATGGTCGCTCTCCCGGAAGCCGGACTCGTAGAAGTCGGTATTTACCAGGGGACCCACAAGACAGACCTGCCAGCCGCTGATGAGGGGAGGAGGGAGCAGGGCAACGGCATCCACCAGAAGCTCGGTATTTTTCGCCGTGGCGCCGAGACTGCCGACAGTCAGGATGATCCGCTCCTTGCCTGCCATGATACGCTCGATATCGGCACCTTCCGGGCAGGCAATCCCGTTGGGGATATAGTGCAGTCTCCCCGCGTAGTATGGATCGGCGGAGAGCCTCCGGTAGACAGCCGATGTCTCCGCTAAATAGAAATCGACCGCCATCCGCGAAAGGAGCCATTTCAACCGGCGTGCCAGCGACGGCAGGAACTTCAATCGACTTGCCTCGAGAAGCTCCAGCTCCAGATGGCTCATGTCCAGTTTACAATAGACCTTCCCCCCGGGGTTGCCCAGCTTGTACGCCAGCGCGTAGAGCATGTTCTTGACGCTGTCGTGGTAGTAATTGAACACATCAAACTCTCTCCCCCTGGCCAGCAGGAACCGGAGGATGCGGCGTGCGTTCGCCAGTTTCCCCCCCCACGGACCGAGGGGAAGAAGGGTGACAGACCTGCCATACGCGTCGCCGGCCAGTTGCCCTGTCGTACAATCGCTCTGCTCGAAAAACGCAAGCGAAGCACGCCACCCGCATTCAGCAGCGAGAAAAAAAGGTATTGACCCGACATCCTTGCGCAGCAGGACCGGCTTCAGGCGGGGGAAGAGGGTCAGAAAGCTCCTTCCCTTCCCTCGAGCTGATATCTCTATCCATTCTGCGCTCATCTGTTCACCCACGAGTTAGCCGTGTTGTCGAGGTTGACTCAAAACCTGCAGAGAGCCCTGATCACCTGAAATTCCATAGAGATGTCAATTCGTGACACCGTGACAGTATCGCCGAGGAACCGTCGCAGCTCTTCCCCATTGGCAAAGTGGTTGACGTGTCCCGGATCATCAAAGGCATACCCGAGTGGCACCGAGATCAGCAGATGCGCACCCGGTTTCAACCATCTCTTCAACCCCTGCAAAATAGGGACTGGATCGGAGATGTGCTCAAATACGTGGGAAGACCAGGCAGAATCAAACGGGTTTTCCGGAAACGCGGAAACAATGTCGGCGAGTGAAAATGAAAGCCTTTGCCTGACAGCAAAGGACTCCTTGTCACGCAAGAAATTTGCAATGTCAATTCCAATACTGCTTAGATCAACCCCATGAATTTCATAACCATTTCGGGCAAGAAAAATGTCCGAGTGCCCTGAACCGCAACCGAAATCAAGGATACGGCCATGAATCTCAGGATAGCTGCTTACAGCCTGCCACTCGAAGTGATTTTCCCAGAATGACAACTTCAACGCTCCAGGATATTTCTTCAAGCGCTGTAAAAAAATCTTATTGCATTCCTGGGAAATACTGTCTGTACGGCCTGAATTCCGAATAATTTTCCTGATTGCAATAAGCTCAGGGTCAACATGTATTTTTAATAAATTTTTAGCCTGTTCAAATATGGACATTGGTTTTCCTAGCAATAAATCGCTTAATTCCCTGAATTTCTTCAACGTTAAGCAGATACATTGTGCAGAGATAGATACTATTCCCAATCAAGGCAGTTGCCAGTACTACCAAAAAGTCATGGCGTTTTACCTCTGTTACCCCACTGAACAGAAAATGGAGTGAACATTGCCTGGCAACATATCCAACTACAGCAGTCAGCACCAAAAGGCCTAACATCTTGCTGAGTTCCTTGAGTAAATCGGCTTTTTGAGCAGTCTGATAAAAAACCATGTACAGGCCGGACAAAAACAGGGGCAATCCCCAGGACAAGGGGAACACGGTGAGTCCTATGACATTGAATAATGACAGATTCATGGCAATACTCAGCATCATGGCAAGTGTCCCAACTACTGCATAGATAGCTGCCCTGTTCTGGGCGATCATCGATTGTGCGCCAACGGCATAGATGATATAGCCGACGGCTCCAAAACTGAAAATCGACAGGGATTGTGCCGTTACCTCCAAGAACTCTCGCTTAAAGGACCCGCGGACCAGAAGAAGTTCAACCAGTTCCCTTGAGCAGACCGCCAAGAGCACAATGAACGGGATCATTCCCATTATCAGCATACGCATGAATTTGATCACTTCCCGATGAAGTTCTTCGAATCTGCTACCGACAAAGAACTCGGCCAGTGCCGGGGCAAGGACTGTTGTTATGACCCCGACAATCACGCTGACGGGCATATCGATAAATTTTCTGGAATAATCGAGAACCGATACGTTACCGACCCCAAGAAAAGTACTCAGCATCCGTTCAAGGGTCATCTGCACATTTCCGGCAATGTACGACAGGTAGAACGGAAATGACGTCATAATAAACGGGGAAATCAAGATCCAGCTTGGCCTGGTCCAGCACAAAATACCCCTGTTCGCCTTCATAACTGCCGAGACCAAAATTACCAGAAGGATTGAGGTCCCAATGTAGTTTGCAACGATCAGGGAGTATATGCCGATATACGGCACAAGGATAAGTATGCACGCCACGTTGATCACCAGCGAAACCAGTGAATAGATGTCAGGAATAAAATAGGAATGATAGGCATTCAAAACCGCGATCCAGAGCAGAGTGACCTCATTTAACAGGAGCAGGGGCATCATCCAACGAATCATCAGCGCTAGTGCCTCCCGTTCAGCCCCTTTAAATCCTGGGGCAAACAGGCTACTTAACACCTGGGGAAACATTTCAAACAGTACTATCACCAGTAGAGCAAAGATGATTACCCCATAAATCAAGCTGCTGGTTGCAGCAAGTGCTTTATTTTCGCCCTCGTCTGCCTTGATGTGAATAAATTTAGTCCTAAATATTTCATTGATCGGACCAAACATCATCTGCGTCAGAATGGTAATGACACTACCTGCCAGCACCCAGTTATCCCTGTCCAGAGAAGCGCCAAAATACTTTGCCGAAAGAATCACCGAATATATGGTCAGCGCAGCTCTTATGAATTTAAGCGCCGCGAGCCCCATCGAAATTCGCCGGGTAGTCGTAAAAAAATCAGCTAGCTTGGAAGAAATCCCCAAATTCTACTCCATGTAACAATAATTACGGGACACGCCAGGAGTTGTTCTAGTGCCCCAAGGAATGTGCTGTGGTGTCATTGTTGACACTAAAGCGAGGCAGTCGTTCCAGATAATATTTATGGCCGTACGTAATGCACCCATGCCGTGACGTCGTGCAGGTCTTGAACCCTAGCGATTTCGCCAGCTCAAACTCTCTGAAATGGGCTGCCGACTTGCACCCAAAGGGGTAGGAAAAGTGATCTACGGTGATTCCGAGTTTATCTTCCAGCCTTTTCCTGCCAAACTGCATTTCATTGCATGCATCTGGCAACGACAGCTGAGCAAGATTATAATGATTAACCGAATGGCCGCCAATTGTTGCCAGACCTGATTCAGCCAGTTCGGCAAGTTGCTCCCAGCTGATCGACAGTTTATTAGAATATGCTGCTGCATCCAAACCATACCTACTGAAAAAAGACGTCAACAGGTCATTGCGATATGCGGGTTCAATGCTGTTGATACGATGTTCCAGGCTACTGTATGCAGCCTGTTTCTGCTCGTTTGAATACATATCATAACAGTGCACCCGGCCCATTACTGACAGTTCGACGGCGTCATTTCGGCAGACAAGATCGTCCAGCATGTAATACCACCAGATAAAGGCTGTATCCGGTACGGCTGTCGGCACATAAATCGTAAATGGCACAGCATGCTTATTGAGCACCGGAAACGCCGTATCATAACTGTCTCTGTACCCATCATCGAATGTTAGGACGACAAATTTCGATTTAAGTTGATCGTTTGTCAGATCCAACCATAATTGATCCATGGAGATAATTTCATAGTCCTGTTCCCGTAGAACAACAATCAGGTTTTCCAGAAAATCTTTCGTAACAAACAGATGCGCTAGTCGCGAATTGCAGAATTCTTCCGAACTCTCCGCCACGCGGTGAAGCATCAGAATCATCCCCTGGGACGGATGTGCGCTCAGCACGTGTAACTGGGTACGGAGACGATACGAAAGTTCCTTGAATTTATAGTGCCAATCCATGATCACGCTTTCATGCTACGGCCGGTAAGTTCGCTACAGTGTGAAAATCAATAGAACCTGTTTTCCAGCGTATTGAATATGACCAATTCCGTGTAAAGGTTGTCGATGTCTTCCCTGGCAAGCTGATTACTTCTGTACAGGTGGGTAAAACGGGACTTGTACATTATTGCATGGTTCACGCTGCGCCCACGGAGAAACCGGTCTTCGATCCAGATGAACGGTATTCCGTGCTTGAACAGCAGATCGGCCTTGATCTGCGGCAAACATTCCAGGAATACATCCAGATTACTGATGTAGTGAATGTGTGCCACCCGGACATGCCGCTTCTTTACCGGTGAAAATACCAGGTAGCAGTAACGGGAAGGATTTTGTACCAGCATATGCCTGCACTTATACGGTTGATGGTCGAGGTACAACTGCTGATCGATGTCATTCAGGCTTCGCTCAAAATCACTTTTATCGCTATGCAGCGTGAACCCCTGCCTGCGTCCGGAAAAACCAAGGAACGTCGGCACAATCTTCATCGTGGAGTCAAGATTTCTGAAGCCCAGTTTTTCCTGAATGGCAAAGATCTCCTTGGCAGCCGTCCGTCCGGTAACCGTGAGGTCCTTCTGTTTCAGAAACTGCATCAGCAGAAATATACTTTCCGAACGGTTCTCTTCTTTGACCTTCCAGGTGGTAAGGTTGGCAAAACGCTCAATCCTGCCGTTTACCGGCCGTTGCACAAAAAAGGAACCGACAAAACCGACGACTTTTCCGTTATCCAGCAGCACGTGCCCACAATGCTCTTCGTCCCGCGGCCATGAGTACGTAAAAATCGGTCGGTAAAACTTTTCGACCGTACTGTTACGCTCCTCGGGAGGCAACTCATCGACAAAAAGTTCGCACACGTCCTCGAACATCTCCAGCGTAGCCTTCTCAATTTTCGCCATGGGTCACCACCATACGATCCCTGTAGTTTTCCGGCTAACCATCAATCCGGCGCGTCTTCTTGAACCTTGCCGAGCGCTGATCGTCTTCCGCCACGACAACGAAGCGGACCGGTACCTTGTACTTGGCCATGCGCTCCATGCAGTGCTTGCGCAGCCGTTCGGTCAGCGCCCGCGGCTCCTCGGGCTCGTGGAGGGAGATACGCGCCGTGACGATATGCCCCATCACCGGATGGGGCATCCCCACCACCGTCGCCTCCCGGATGTTCGCCGCCTCCAGCAGGACGGTCTCGACTTCGGCCGGGAAGACTTTCTGCCCGCCGACGTTGATCATCTCGGACTTGCGCCCGAGGATCCGCATGTACTCCCCCCGAACCTCAACCTGGTCACCGGTGCACATCCACCCCTCATCATCAAAGGGTGACGGGGCATTCAGATAGCCGACCATGTTGGCCTCTGAACGGACCCAGAGGATATTGTCGACAATCTTGGTTTCGAAGCCGGCCCCGCCGATTTTAACCCAGACAGAGTCGTCGTTCTCCGACTTGGAACGGAGCACCCCCAGTTCGGACAGTCCGTAGGTCTGCTTGACCCGGGCATTGGGGAACACCTCCCGCAGCTTCTGCAGGGTGGCGGCGGGCATCACCTCGGTGCCGTAGGTGATCAGGCGGATCGAGGAGAGATCGAATGCCTGATAACAGCGGGAAGCGAGGAGCAGGTTGATGAACGTGGGGGTGGTCGGCAACAGGGTCGCCCGGGACGCCTCAATTACCCGACAGACGGTCTCCTGCCCCCGGTCCGGCAGGCAGATGGCGGTACCGCCGTAAGCAAAGGTCGACAGCAGGGTGTTGAACCCGCCGAAATGGTCGAGCATCAGAAACAACACCGTCCGCCAGGATTCCCGCGAAGCCACGAACTTGCGCATCACCCGTTCGCAGTCCTGCAGGATCCCCTTGGGTTTCCCCGTTGATCCCGAAGTGAACACCACCAACCCCGGGACATCCCGCTCCAGGAACGACACGATCAGGTCATTTTTTGGCAGCGATGGGAAACGTTCCAGAGTCCAGGAGTCATCAGGAGCGAATCGGTAGAGAACTTCCACCCCGGCAATCCCCATGAACTCGGGGAGTTCGTTGTCAATGGCCACCGTGAACGGCACGAGGATCGCCTTGACCTGCATGAGCGCAAATATCAGCCCGCAGACCTGGGGGGAATACTCCCCAAAAAAGCCGCAGACTGTCCCTCTACCGATCCCGTCGGCGGCGATCCGGTCACGCCAGACCGCGACCAGTTCCATGAACTCGGCGTAGCTGAATTCCCGATCGTTCCAGAACAGGGCCGGAGCATCACCGTTGGCGGCCATGCGCCCCATGATTGTCTCGATAGCCTGCATCCCGGCCCCCTAGAGCTCGATCCCGTGTTCCCCCAGAACGATTTTGATCAGAGGATAGCTCATGATCTCCACGGTCTGGTCGTCGGTGAGTTCGATGCCGAACTCCTCCTCAAGGGCGAGCACCAGGTTCATGTGCCGCAGGGAATCCCAGTTTTCTATGGTATCGGGGGAGGCATCATCCCCGATGGCCGACACGTCGACCCCGAATATTCTGGCCATGACCAGTTTGAGCCTGTTCGCTTCCATCATGCTACTCCTCGATAGTGATATAGGTGATGTCGGGAGCCACCCGCTGCACCACCGGCAGTTGATACGTCTTGCCGGACTCGCTCTCAACCATAAGGTCAAACCCCATCCTGTCGAAAAAGTCCTCCACCTGCCGGTTCTTCCTGGTCGGCAGATATTCGCCGCGCCACTCCTTCACCCCCCAGGCCGTTTCCAGCAGAGCCAGGCAGCGGTGCAGGAACACCGTCTCCAGATTCCTCCCCAGAATGCGACAGCTCAAGAGCAGCGAATCGATGCGACCGACGCTTCCATCCCGGACGGCAATGAGTACCCCGGTGAGGCCCGAATCGCCGAACTTGTCCGTCACTGTCAGGGAAAAGACCCCATGGTCCTCCCGGGAGAGGAACCGGGCGATCTCCCCCTCCGCATAGCGGCGCGTCGTCAGGTTGAACTGGTTGGTCTTCTGGGTCAGTTGGGCGATGCGTGCCACCTCCCTCGGCGTGGCGGGGTGGATGGTCGCCACCAGCGCCAGGGAGGAGAGGTACTGATCGATGGAATCGTACTGCCGGGCCGCATCCTTGCGCTGTGCCTCGGCCTGGTACATCCGTGCCCGCTGCCGGTCTTCACCGCTGACGGTCAGGGTGTCGAACAGCCCGTCCTTGAGAAGCAGCCGGGGATAGAGATAGAGCTTGTCCGGCACTCGCATCACCGTAACATCAGGTAGTGCCGTCGCCACCAGTTCGCACTCGGTAGGGTTATCGTCGACAAAGACAAAGCTGTCCATTCCCAGGTTGAGTTCCTCGGCCAGCTCCCGGAAGTTGGTCGCCTTGTCATTCCAATTGATCCGCCAGGCGGAAAGATGCTCGCGCTTGAGAAGCGAATGGGGGTGCCGGTCCAGCACCTCCCACACATCCTCGTCATTGTTCTTGCTGCAAAGGGCGATGAGCACCCCCCGTTCATGGAGCGTCAGCACCGTTCGCTGAAACTCGTGGAAAACATTCCCCGGATAACTGTTCCGATCGAGGGCAATCCCCTGCAGGCCGTCCTCACCGACCACCCCCCCCCAGAGGGTGTTGTCGCAGTCCAGGACGAGACACTTCTTGGCCTTCCCCTTCAGGGCCTTGACGATCCGGGCAATATCCCAGGCATAGGAGTTGAGGAACTGTTTTTTGAAGGGGGCTTTGGACATGTACCAGAAACGGTAGTCCATGCAGCCGTCTTCGCCGTGGAGACGGGCAATCCGTTCCCAGTCAGCCAGCATGAAGCGGGAGCGATGGGCCGCGACATACTCCCGCACCGCCCGGTTGACCCGGGTTATTTCGGCAAATGTATCAGCACTCCAGTCATGGCCGGTCACCCCGAACTCGCCGTCGAAGGGGGGGATGAAGGTATTGACCATGAGCAGCGCGTTTGTGCGATCGGCAAGGAGGTCGAACAGCGACTCCAGCTCGCTGATTACCCGGTCGGCCCGCCAGCCGAAACTGTGGTACCCGGGATCGAGCTGCTCCATGACCAGGGAGAGGACGACCATATCGGGAGGATTGTGGTGGAGCGGAGAGTTTGCATCCATGATCTCCTGCAGCACCATGTCATAGTTGCCGAAGATGATCCCGGGCCGGATCCCCGCCGCAAGGCAGTGGAACTTGAGGAACGGCTCGACCCCCTCCACCGTGACATTGCGCAGAAAACAAATGCGCACGGCGCTGTCGGCCCCCTCCTTTTCCATCTTCGACACCGCGTCGAGCAGTTCGGAGAGGGGAAGGGAGAAGGCCCGGGTATGGCTGCTCACAAAAAAAGTCATAGCATTACCTGACCGCCGTTGACCCGGATCGTCTCTCCGGTGATGAAACCGGCATCCTCCGAGGCAAGGTAGCTGACCGCCCCGGCCACATCCCGCGGTTTTGCCAGCCGGCGCAGGGGGGTCTTGGCAGCGGTCATCAGCCTGGTCTTCTCCGGAACGTCGGCAATCAGGTCGGTATCCGTCATCCCCGGCGAGACCATGTTCACCGTTATCCCGATAGGGGCAAGCTCCACGGCAAGAGCGCGGGAAAATCCGGCCAGGGCTGCCTTGGAGGTCACGTATGGCAAGAGTTCGACTGGCGGCGTGCTTTCGGTGTACTGGGTCGTCAGGTTGATGATCCGGCCGTAACGCCGCGCCTGCATGACCGGCACCAGCGCCCTGGCCAGGGAAAAAGCCCCCTTGATGTTCACGTCCAGGTGGGACTGCATATCCTTCCAGTCGAGCTGGGAGAACTTGCAGTTCGCCACTTTGACGGTGGCGCAGTTCACCAGTACCGATACCCCCCCGAACTTCCTGACAACGGCGTCGACCAGCGCCTGTACGCTCTCCGGATCGACGATATCGGCCTGAAACGAGGCACAGGTCCGGCCAAGATCGCTGATGGACCGTTGCAGCTCCGCGGCAGCCTCCCTGCCGGAATGGTAGTGCAGAGCGACAGCAAAACCATCCGCTGCCAGCCGGGTCGCCACCGCCTGACCGATCCCCCCCGTCGCACCGATAACCAGGGCCACCTTGAGCGTCTCTCCGGAGTCGGCCAGCTCTTCCGCCAGCTGTTCGACGATCTTCACCTTGGCAGTCCCTGTAGTGACCTTCTGCCGGTTCTGATTAAAAATATCGGTCTGCAGCTCGATGATCCGTTCCCGTTCGAATTTGTTCTTGACCTCCGCCACCACGGTGATCTCATCGCCGACCCGGACCGGCATAATGAATTCCAGGCTCTGGGAAAACCAGAGAGCTCCGTCACCCGGCAGTTTGGTGCCGATGATCGTGGAGATGAACGAGGCCCCGAGCATGCCGTGGACCACCGGCTTCTTGAACGGGGTCGTGCCGGCGAACCGGCTGTCTACGTGGATCTTGTTATCATCCCCGGTAAGGTCGACAAACTTTTCCACGTCGGCAGACGTAATTACATGGGTCAACTTCGCCCGGTCGCCTACCTTGATCGTCTCGAATCTGCTCATATGCCCCTCCGGAAGTACCTGTCTCCCATCAAACTACCCCTCAGTACCAGCGCACCGCCGTCGCACCGAAGGTGAAGCCCGCGCCGACGCCGGAGATGATCAGCAGCTGATCCCGCTTGATGGCCCCGGCCATGACGGCGTCACACAGGGCAATGGCCATGGAGGCGTCGGAGGTGTTGCCGATCGTCGCCACGTTGGTAAACGTCTTTTCCATCGGCTGCTTCATTTTCGCCATGAGAAACTCGATCAGTTTCAGATTGGCCTGATGGAAGATGTAAAAATCCACATCCTCGATCCCCTTGCCGATTTTTTCCAGAACCCGGCGCATGACTTTCGGCTGGTTCTGGATCACCTGCTTCCAGACCTCCATGCCGTTGACTTCGAAATACTGCAGGCCGAGATCCACGTTTTCCTGCCGCATCGGATGGCTCGACCCGCCGCCGCGGAGCCGGACCGCCTCGTAGACCCTGCCGTTGCTCATGATATCGTTGGCCAGAATGCCGAACCCCTCGGGAACGCGCCCGAGCACCGCCGCACCGGCGCCGTCGCCGAAATACATGGCCGAATCCCCATCGGACCAGTTGATGAAGCGGGACTGGGCGGTCACCCCGATGACCAGGGCGTTGGAGATGTTCCGGTCGGCATACATCCGGTCGGAAGCAACCGTGAGTCCGACCTGGAACCCGGTACAGTTAGCCATCAGGTCAAACGCCCCGGCATTCCAGGCGCCAAGCATCTCCTGAACCTTGCACGCCAGGGCGGGGTAGACGTAGTCACCGGTAAAAGCACAGCAGACGATGAGGCCGATCTGGTCCGGCGTAATGCCAGCATGCTCCAGCGCTTGCCTGGCAGCAGCCGCCGCCAGGGTTGAAGAGCTCTCCTCGTCGGTGAGGACATAGCGTTCCCGGACACCGGTTTTCTCCTCTATGGTCCCCGGCGGGAGGTTGCACTGCGCCTCGATTTGAGCATTCAGCAGCTTTTTCCCCGGCAGACACCTACCTACCCCGACTATCCCTACACCACTTGCGGCAACATTCTCCATACCAGTACCCTTCCTGCCTCAGTGAATGAAACTGTCATGTTTTGGCGGCTCGGCGCCATGTTCCCGCCACCAACTCCGGGCAGCGGCAACCGTCCACGTTTTGCCATGGCCGGGAAAGATGACCGTCTCCTCCGGCAACGTCTCCAGAAGTTTTCCGATCGACGCCACAATGGTGCTTTCATCTCCGCCGGGTTGATCGGTCCGCCCGGCGTAGTTGACCAGCAACGTATCCCCGGTGAATACAAACCCATCACAGACATAACAGACGCTCCCGGCAGTATGACCGGGGGTGTGCAACACCGTTATGCTCCCCGTGCCGAATGGCAGGTGCCGTTCGCCGCTGAGCGTAACGCAGGAACGGGGCGCGGCAACGAGCCGGTTGCTGTAGCGGATGGCATACATTGACGCCTGGCGGAGGAGGCGGTGATCCGCTTCGTGGATCATGCATTCGACGGCGAACTGCTTGCACAGCGCCACGGCAGCGCCGATATGATCGAAATGCCCATGGGTCAGCAACAGATACTCCAGCCGCCTTGAACCGCATTCCTCTACCAGGGATGCCAGCAAGGGGGCATTGTCACCAGGGTCGATCAGCGCCTGCGCCCCGGTAGCTTCACACGTCACCAGGTAACAGTTCTCCTTCCACTGCGGATCGGCAACAATGGCCCGGATAGTATACCCGTTACAGGAAGATTCGGTAATCAGCGGGATCTCCACTCAGCTGACCAGTCCCATATGGATGACTTCGCCCGTGATGCAGCCGCTTTCCGGACTGGCAAAAAACGAGACGACGTTGCAGATTTCATCAACGGTAATTTCACGTTTGAGGGTCTGTTTCTCCAGCATATGCTTCTGCCATTCCTCGCCGAAGGATTTGGCCGCCTCGGTAAGAATCAGGGACGGAGCCACCACGTTGCAGGTTATGCCCAGCGGTGCCAGTTCCCGCGCCAGCACCTTGGTCATTTCGACGATGGCACTTTTGGTCGCCGAATAGAGGGAAGTCCCCGGCTCATGCAGCCTCGTCATGATTGACGAAATGGTGATAATGCGGCCTGCGCGCTGCAGCAACATGACCTTGGCAACCTCGCGGCAGACGAAATAGGTACCGGCGAAATTGGTCCGCAGGTACAAATCTACCAGATTCCCCGGGGTAACCGTCATCTGCAAGGTGGATTCCACTACCCCGGCATTACAAACCAGGACATCGATTCTCTGGGCGGTCTTTTTTATGGACCGGATCCACTCGCGCACCATCTTCTCGTCGCCGATATCAAGCTGGTGATGATGATACGTCTCGGCCTCGAACGTCGCCGGCCCGCGACTGCAGCCGAAAACGGTATGCCCCTTGGCACAGTAATATTCTGCCATACCACGGCCAATCCCCTTGCTTGTCCCAGTAATAACCATTACACGGTTCGTGCTCTCCATGTCAGCCCTCCAGATTGCGGGTTAGGGTTTCGATATATTTCGCAATGGTTCCAGCAGATAAAAACGGATTGTTGATATTGAAGTCGCCAATTTCGTCAAGGACAAGATAGATGTCCTGATTCGTTTCATCGCAGAGCCGTTCTTCAAGGTCGGAGATGAACGTTACGAAGCCAAGAGAATCTAGTTCGCTACCGGCGCCGAGAATAACAGTGTCGGCAGAGATACTGATATGCTCAGCGATGATGCCTGCCTGCTGTAAACTTTCCAGCGATTCCTGGATTACATTGAGAGATTGCTCATAAGACAACATCTACTCCTCCATATCTGATGCTTGTGGGGTGCAAGTCCACACCGGTTAACGGAAGTTTGGCTCATATATCTATTTACTGGTCAACGACTTCCCAACTCAGAAGCTTCCGGTTGACTCCATCCGCCTTATCCCTTCTTCCAACCCCACCTGAGGCTGCCACCCGGGGAGAGGTCGCCCGCTGCTCCACGGCACCATCACTTCCCGCTGTCGGTAGGGTCTCCCCCCCCACTCTATCGGAAGGTCCTTGCCAATGACCCGGCCATACAGGGCGACCAGCTCCCTGAGCGGCAGGGGCGCCCCCGAGGAGACTGCATAGCGCTCGTGACCGGTTACCGCTCCTTCGAGCAGACGCCCGGCGGCAAGACAGAATGCCTCGACCACGTCGTCGACATGAACCAGATCGATCAGCTGCTCGCCGGGCGACATGGCCAGCGGCATACCCTGCTCGGCCACCCTGCGCAGCAGGGTGAACAGCTTGGCTCTGGGATCATTGGCGCCGTACGTGTCGAAAAGCTTGAGCGTCACCACCCGCAACTCCCTCGCCTCGACATAGTACTGCAGGATGGCCTCGAACGCCTGCTTGGTGGCGGCGTAGAGGTTGACCGGCGAATACGCCATCCCCCGGTAATGCTCCCACGATGTGCCGGTATTCACCAGCAGCCCCGACCCGCAGGCAGCCATGGCATCGACGAGCTGCGTGCCGAAGAGGAGATTGCTGCGGATGAGCGGCTCGATCTGTTCCGTCGAATGTTCCGAGAGGAACAGCGATGCCAGGTGGAATACGACCGCAGGCTTGACCGTGCCCACCAGATCCTTCATCCCCTCGCTGCTGCCGTCGTGGATGTGCAGTGTGACCAGGTCGGCAATATCCCCGAGGATATCGCGGTTGCCGTGGAGGGTGGTGACGACATGCACGTCCCGTCCGTCCTGCACCAGTCGCCGGGCAAGATTGGCACCGATGAAACCCGTACCGCCCGTTATCAATACCGTTGTTTTTTGCATGGTTTTCTCTTAGTAGCGGAACGGGTTATCCGTAAACTCCCGGAATCCGGGGAAGCCCCGATCGCGCAGGGAGATAACCGGGTCACGGTCGGGCCAGGGAATACCGGCCGAGTTCCACAGAATCCCGGCATCGGCCTCAGGGGCGTAGACCGTGCTCACCTTGTACATCATGGTCGCCATGTCGCTGACGGCGTAGAATCCGTGCGCCAACCCCTTGGGGATATAGATCATGTTCGCCCTGTCGGCGGAGAGCTCGATCAGTGCATGCCGCCCGAACGTCGGCGAGCCGACCCGCAGATCCAGCACCGCATCCAGGACCGCGCCAAAGGAGCAGTAAACCAGCTTCGCATGCTCATGGGGCGGCAGCTGGAAATGCAGGCCGCGCAGCACCCCCTTGCGGGAGACGGAGTAGTACTCCTCGCGCCAGTCGGTCTCCAGGCCGTGTTCCTCAAAGGCAGGCCGGTGGAACGTCTTGACGAACAGGCCCCGCTCATCCTGCATTTTCCGGGGAGAGAGCTCGAAACAGTCTGCAATGGCAGTTTCCGTCTTGACGAACATCATGAGCAGATCGCCCGGATTTCTGCCACCATGAACTCCAGCATATCACCGGTCATCCCCGGATAGACGCCGACCCAGAAGGTGTCCCGCATGATGCGGTCGGTATTCTCCAGGCCACCGGCCACCCGGTACCCCTTGCCGCTCGCGCGCATCTCGTCGAAACAGGGGTGCTTGAGCAGATTGCCGGCAAAAAGCATCCTCGTCTGTACCCCTTTCCGCTCCAGGTGGCCGACGACGGCGTCGCGTGAGAGGCCTGCCCCTTCCCGCACCGTGAGCAGGAAGCCGAACCACGAAGGATCGGAATTCTCGGTGGCAGCGGGGAGGATGAGGCGCTCTTCAAGCCCGGACAACCCGTCATGGAGCTGCTGCCAGTTCCGCTTTCTCGCCGCGACGAATCCGGGCAGTTTCTCCAGCTGGGCACAGCCGATGGCGGCCTGCATGTCGGTAACTTTCAGGTTATAGCCGAAATGGGAATAGACATACTTGTGATCGTAGCCGTAGGGAAGTTCTCCGAACTGCTGGGTAAACCGGTTGCCGCAGGTATTGTCCCGTCCCGAAGGGCACCAGCAGTCCCGCCCCCAGTCGCGGAACGACTCCACCAGTCGTTTCAGGGTGGTATCGTTGGTATAGACCGCACCCCCCTCCCCCATGGTCATGTGGTGGGGGGGGTAGAAGCTGGAGGTGCCGAGGTGCCCGATGGTACCGGTATAGCGCCATTGGCCGTTGAGGCAGTAACGCGAACCGAGCGCGTCACAGTTGTCCTCCACGAGCCAGAGGTCGTGCCTGTCGCAAAAAGCGCGGACGCTTGCCAGATCAAACGGGTTGCCGAGAGTATGTGCCACCATCACCGCCCTGGTCCGGGGGGAGCGGGCCTCTTCCAGCCGGGTCACATCGATGTTGTAGGTCGGCAGCGTGACGTCGACGAAAACGGGCACGGCGCCATACTGGATGATCGGCGCAACCGTGGTGGGGAACCCGGCGGCAACGGTTATCACTTCGTCTCCCGGAGCAATCCGCCGCGCACCGAGCCTCGGGGAGGTCAGCGCCATGAAGGCAAGGAGGTTCGCGGATGAACCGGAGTTGGTCAGGGAACAGTGCTGCGTGCCGATGAACCCGGCAAATTCCCGCTCGAACCTGTCGGCATAACGCCCCGTTGTAAGCCAGAAATCCAGCGAAGCATCAATCAGGGCCGTTATCTCGGCGCCGTCAAACACCCTGCCGGCGTAAGGAATCCGCTCCCCCGCAGTGAACGACGTCTTCTTGTTATGCCTGAACTCGTAATAATCGAGCGCCGCGCTGATGACCTTTTCCCGTAGTTCCTGATCACGCATGAGATCCTGATTCACGCTTCCCCTCCATATGAACGTATCTGCCTGAGACATTCGCTGCGCACGTCGCCGTGCTGTTGATACACCCTTGTCCACTCGACGATTCTCTTCAGGGCAACATCCAGACCCCACCGGGGAATCCAGCCGAGCTCGCAGCGAGCCTTCGAACAGTCAAGCTTGAGGTAGTGTGCCTCGTGGGGATGTTCTCCCCTGTCCAACTCATAACGAGCCCCTTCGCTCCACTCGGAGCAGAGCCGCTTTACAAGCCATTCAACCGGCCTGGCATCATCATCGGCAGGGCCGAAATTCCACCCCTGCGCACAGGTCGCACCCTGTTCGCACAGCCGCTCCGCCAGCAATAGATAGCCGGCGAGTGGTTCCAGCACATGCTGCCAGGGGCGGATGGCATGGGGATTGCGAATCAGCACCGGTTCCCCGGCAAGGATCGCCCGGATGATATCGGGGATGAGCCGGTCCGTCGCCCAGTCGCCGCCGCCGATGACGTTTCCGGCCCGGGCCGAGGCCACGGCCACCCCGTGCCTGCTGTACTCCCGCGGGTTAAAGTAGGATGAGCGGTAGGAGGCAGTGACCAGTTCCGAACACCCCTTGCTGTTGGAATAGGGGTCGTATCCACCCATCGGTTCGTTTTCCCGGTATCCCCAGACCCACTCCCGGTTTTCGTAGACCTTGTCGGTGGTGACGTTAACCACCGCCTTTACCGTCTTCGTAATACGGACTGCTTCAAGCAGATGAACAGTCCCCATGACATTGGTTGCGTACGTTTCTACCGGAATCTTGTAGGAATCGCGTACCAGCGGCTGAGCAGCCATGTGTATGACTATCTCGGGAGCGGCTTTTACCATTTCGGCCCGTAGACGATCCAAATCACGCACATCTGCTATGTTCGAGACGAGCAGGTCATCTACTCCGGCAAGGACAAACAGACTCGGATTCGTTGGCGGTTCGAGCGCATAGCCGGTCACCTCTGCGCCCAGCGCGTGAAGCCAGATAGATAGCCATGAACCTTTGAAACCGGTATGCCCGGTGAGAAATACCCGCTTCCCTTTCCAGAACTCCCTGTTCAGCATCTCTCCCCCATTGCAATTCGTCATGCCCTACCAGATCTTCCAGGGTGCATTGCCACTGTTCCAGAGTTCTTCAAGATGGTTCTTGTCCCTGAGAGTATCCATCGGCTGCCAGAAACCGCTGTGCTTATAGGCAACCAGTTCGCCGTCACGTGCAAGCCCCTCAAGCGGCTCCTTCTCGAACACGGTTGCATCACTGGAGATCCGCTCAAGCACAGCCGGTTCGAGCACGAAGAAGCCGCCGTTGATCCATGAACCATCACCGACGGGTTTTTCCTGAAAAGCCAGCACATTGCCATCCCCATCCATATTCAGGGCTCCAAACCGTCCAGATGGCTGGGTCGAGGTAACGGTTGCATCCTTGCCATGAGCCTTGTGAAACGCCAGTAAGGCATTTATGTCCACATCTGCAACACCATCACCGTATGTGAGCATGAAGGTGCCGTCAAGATACGGTGCCACCCTCTTGACTCGTCCACCGGTCATGGAATCGGCACCAGTATCAACAAGAGTCACTTTCCATGGCTCGGCATAATTCTGGTGAACCTCCATACTGTTGCTTCGCATGTCAAAGGTAACATCGCTCATGTGCAGGAAGTAGTTGGAAAAGTACTCCTTCACTATGTATCCCTTAAAACCGAGGCAGATGACGAAATCATTGAAGCCGTACTTGGAATATATCTTCATTATATGCCAGAGAATCGGTTTACCACCAATCTCCACCATCGGTTTGGGACGAAGTCCCGTCTCCTCGCTGAGACGGGTGCCGAGTCCACCTGCAAGTATCACGACTTTCATAGCACTACTCCTCCATTCGTTCTATCGACACTCACCGTAAAGACAAGATTTCTCGCTATCCCTGCGTGGAAAAGCTCCTCCCGAAGGCTCTCCCGCCTTTTCAGGGATGTGATTATCACGGGCCGGACCAGCCGTGAGTCAATCGGTTGCACCTTCCTGCCGAAAAACTCCCCGGCCGGCTCCCCCTGATCCATGACCAGCACCAGTTGCAGCCTGGTCTCCTGCAGGGAGAGATAGGCGATTTCCGCCATCTCGTCAACCCCGCAGAAAACGATCTCCCGCACCCCTTCTGCTTCAAGTCCGCGAAAAAGGTCGAGGTAATCCTGGCGGGCAACCGTGTAGAGACCGGTAAAATAGGTCAGGTGCTGGTACGCCAGACGGCTCTTCTCGGCAAACCCCTGGGGGGTGAGCAGGTAGGCATAACGGTTGCGGGGGAAATCCTTCACCCGCACATACCCCTTGGCAACGAGGTTTTTGAGATAGGAGTTGACAAGTCCAACGGCAATACCGAGACGACGTGAGATTTCCCGCTGGGAGAGAGGCTCTTCACCGGCAATTTCGGAGAGGAGGAGAAAGGAGCGATAGGAATCGAGAGACTTTTCAGCGTGTTCGTTCATATTGTGAACATTAGCCCAGATAAAAGAAAGAGACAAGCAAAATGTTCACCTCATGAACGCCCTGCGATAACATTGCGATATAACTGAACAAGACGGACTCCCCGGGCCTGCCATGAGTGTTCCGCAACCGCTTTCTCCCGTGCGGTTCCCCCCTGGTACTCCAGCCCCAGAGGATCGGCGAGCATCTCCTCCAGCCGGTCTGCATAATCGACCGGATCGGCAAACCGGGCATACGTGCCGGTATCTCCCAGGATCTCCCGGTTGACCGGCGTGTCGAAGACGAGACAGGGGAGGCCGCAGGCCATGTAGTTGAACAGCTTGCCGTTGGCCTCGGTCAGGGAGATCTTGGGAGAGACCGCCAGGTCGCCGGATACCAGGTAATCGGGAGCCTGGCGGTAGTCGATCCTGCCGGTAAAGGTCATCATCCCGGCAAGGTCCCGCTCGAACGCCCTGTTACGGTACTTCTCCTCCGGGAAACCCATGAGGAGAAAATGGGCCCTTACCCCACGCCCCTTGAGAATGCCGATAACATCCAGCAGCAGGTCAACCCCCTGATAGCGGTTCAACAGGCCGAGAAACACCACGACCGGCCGGTCCGACGGCAACCCGAGACTCCGTCTCGCAGCAGCCTTGTCACCCGGCACGAACTCGTCGGTATTAACGCCGTCGGTCAACGGTGTCACCTTTGAAGCCGGTACCCCCCACTGGCTGGAGAGTGATTCGGCGCCTGCCGTCGAGCTGGTGACGATCGCATCCGCACTGTCGTTGATAAACCGTTCGATGGCGGCGAAAAAGGACGAGAGCCTGGAACCGCGACGGGTAAACCCGTGATCGATTATCTCTCCGGTCAGACTCCCCTGACAGTCGAAGAGAAGGGGAACATTGATGATCTTTTTCAGAAAGATGCCGATAAATGCCCCTTCGTGAAGATGGGCATGGATAAGGTCGGGCCTGAACGAACGGGCCACCCGCAGGGCCTTGAAAAAAAGGAGAATATCCAGGTAGGGCTTGTGCCAGGAGGGACCGGCGGTCAGCTTCCGGTACCAGGGTATCCGCATGATCCGTTCGGTGGGGATATCCGCCATGTCACGGCCCAGATGATAGGTAACCAGGAGCACATCGTGGCCGAGCTGCCTGAGCACCCGTGCCTCTTCATATATCCTGACGTGGCAGCCACGGTCGGAGAAGTACGGTGTCGGTGCGAGCATCAGCACACGCAGCTTCTTTTCCGGAGCGGAACATTCCCCATCCGGTCTGGCGGCAGCAGCTCCTGCCTGTCCAGTGCCGGCAGCATTACTGGTCAAAGTTGAGTCGCTCCCTGACAACGTATATCGGTTTGCCCTGGGCTTCATAGTAGGTTCGGGCATTCAGTTCGCCCAGCAGCCCGAGTACGATGAACTGTATCCCCATGAAGAGCAGGAAAGCGGTCAGGATCAGCAGCGGATTACGGTTCATGCTCATATGCTCGAACAGCTTCATGTAGATGGTCGCACCACCGCTGCACATGCCGGCAAAAAGGGTATAAATCCCCCATTTGCCGAAGAGCTGAATCGGCTTGGTGGAGTAGTGCAGCAGGAATTTCACCGTCATCAGGTCCAGGATGACCCGCATTGTGCGGGAGATACCGTATTTGCTCTGGCCGAATAGGCGCGGATGGTGCTGTACCGGGATTTCCGCAACCCTGGCTCCGACCTGGGATGCAAGAGCGGGAACAAAACGGTGCATCTCTCCATAAAGGTTTATCCCCTCCAGCACTTCCTTGCGGTATGCCTTCAGGGTACAGCCGTAATCATGGAGATGAACCCCGGTCAATCGTGAGATCAGGCCATTGGCAATCATTGAGGGAAGCTTCCTGTTTACAAACGTATCCTGTCGATCCTTTCTCCAACCGGAAACGACATCAAATCCCTCCTCGATTTTCGCCAGAAGGCGCACGACATCGCTCGGATCATTCTGAAGATCGCCGTCCATAGGCACAACGACACGCCCCCGGGCCGCATCGAATCCGGCTGCCATTGCCGCGGTCTGGCCGAAATTCCGCCGGAAGCGGATAACCTTCACCCGGCAGTCCTTGCCGGCAATGTCGTGAAGCAGGAGAAACGACCGGTCACTGGAGCCGTCATCGACCAGAATGAGCTCATATTCCAGGCCGCTTGCCGTAAGCGCCCGGGTCACCTTCTCATACAGAGCCTGAATGTTTTCCTCTTCGTTGTATATCGGCACAACTATGCTTACGTCCACAGGAGTCTCCTTCATTGAACGATTCGATGGAATTGCGTCACCCCTCAGTGGCCGTCTCGACCACTGCATTCTCACCCTTTTTCCGCGCCTGCTCGAACTCGTAGCGCAGCAGGGCATTTTCCTGCACAAGATCCTTCACCTGGTTCGTCAGCTTTGAAATCTTGATGGAAAACTGCACTGACAGTACCAGCAGAAAAAGTATCGATCCGAGAAAAAGTGTCGTTGTCGGCAGGACGGCGCCGATCAGGCGGGTGACCCCGACCAGCCAGTCATACTTGAAGATGAGAACAATCATCGTCATACTGGTCGTAAGCCAGAGAAGGGAGTATTCCTCCCGCAGCCTTTTTTTTCTGACAAGGTCGATGGTGAATATGAATACTGATATGCTCACCAGAAGCGAAAATATCTGTTGTTTGAAGGTCACGTCTACCTCCGGTAGAATTGTCGATTCCTCAGGAGAGTCACCACAATCGATAGACACATTTTGAACATGTAGTAGAGCGGTTTGAGGCCGCTATGCATCGTCTTGCCGCTTGGGTTGGCAAACATTCTGACCGGAAGTTCGCGAATCCTGAATCCAGCCAGATTCAGCGTTATCAGCATGTCAGCATCAGGATAATCGCAGGGAAATACGTCAGTGGAAAAGAATTTTATCACACTCCGGTTAAATGCCTGAAAGCCCGAAGTAGGATCGGTAATGCTTCGGCCTATAATGACGGTAACAATCTTGCGGAAGAAGAGAATTGCCAGCCTGCGGGAAAAGGACGGCCGGTAGCTGTCGAACCAGAGAAAGCGCGATCCGATGGCGAAGTCCACGTCACCGCACTTTATTGGCGCCAGCAAGTCCGGGATGAAGGACGGGTCGTGTTGACCATCGCCATCTATCTGCACAAGGTATTCATATCCATGGGCGCATGCGTACTTGTAACCTGTCTGGATGGTTACGCCGTACCCCATGTTGAACGCATGGTTTAAAACCACAGCACCTGCCCGCTTCGCCCTGCTTGACGTTTCATCCCGTGAACCGTCATTTACGACCAGAATATCGGCATATGGAACGACCTCACGGATTCTGCCGATTAATTGGGCAATTCCATCCGCTTCGTTGAATGCGGGTATGATAACCAGAGTATCTGCCATAGGACCCTATCTTCCGCCTACCCGCTGTCTTAGTCGCTCTGCCAGTACCGGATCGAGCAGCATGAGCACCTGTTGTTGCGATGCCAGCGTTTCATAATCCCCCGCTAGCGCACTGACTATGCCCAGATTAAAATAGGCGATGGTCAGGGATGGCGAATAGCCGATGGCGTTCCGGTAGTTTTCCGCCGCTTTGGGATAGTTCCCCAGGATTTCGTATGCCAGGCCGAGATTATTATTTACTTCTCCCTGCCATTTATTAACAACTTCATCCTTAATCGACTCCGGAGTGGTGAACATCTTCCCTGTCCTGTTGAACCGCTCCTTGTAAACCCCTTTAAGATCTATTGCAATGCCGAGATTATTCCAGGCTTCCTGCTTGCTCCGATCAAGCTCTATCGCGCGCACCAATGCCTGGAGCGCCTTGTCGCTTGAGTTCTCCTTGATGTAGGCGCTGCCGAGATTGTTCCATGCACGACTGTTGTCCGGACTTTTCAGCGTGGCGTCCTCCCAGAGCGTCACCTCAGACCTCCAGACAAGATTACGCTTCCAGGCGGCACCGGCAAAGAGAACCGCGATCAGCAGCAGGACGAGACAAACAACCCCCTTGCTTCTTTCGGATTCTCTCCGCCAGACAAGGTTCAGTCCCGCGGTTGTAACGGCGGCAATTGCACCGACTGAGGGCAGATATACGCGGTGCTCGAAGATCAGATCAATAATCGGCAATACACTGGATTCAATTGACAGCGTAAGGAAGAACCAGAAGATTCCGAAAGCAATAAGACGCCGATCGACATTGCCCGTTCGCGATCGCCTTACCAGAATCAGAGCAGTTCCGAACAGCAGTGACAGAATGATAAATGATCCCATGACCGCAGGTTCAAAAAAACTGTGTGAAAGGGGGTAGTCGTAATCAACTCGCTGGTTTACTGGAAAAAAGAGCAATTGGATATACTTCAGAATCACCCTGAACTGGGTAAACAGGTAATCACCGCGGGATGTGATTGTCTGCAGCCGAGTCGCATCATCCATTACAGCAACTGCCTGCTCAAGAGAAAACTTTCCAATCCCGATCTTAAGGAAGAACGATGCAAGCGCCACGACGGCTATAGCGGCAGTGGCAAATATTTTTTTCCTTTCTACCTTGAAACAGAGAAACTCCAAAAGCACCAGCGCCAATGGCAGAGTATAGGCAATTTCCTTGGATTTGACGGCACAAAAAAAAGCCGCAATGCACCCTGCCAGCCATGAGACAGCACCTGCAGAGACCGGACGGTTTTCCCTTACCTGGCATAGCCGTGCCTGCAGATAGCATACTGCCGCAGCAACGTAAAACAGTGCCGCAAGAGCGGTGAAGCGTTGCACGATATAGGTTACAGCCTGGGTTTGAACCGGATGGACAACGAAAAGAAGCGCGGTAAAAAATGGCACCGGCAGCGAGTTCAAATATAACTCTGCATCCTTTCGGAAGGACGGGGTTTTCAGGAGCAAGTCCAGAAAACGGTAAACCAGTAATGCGGTAGTGATGTGAATGAAGAGATTGAACAGATGGTAACTTACTACGTTTGCTCCGGACAAATAGTAGTTAATCTGAAATGAAGCAATTGCCAATCCTCTGTGCCCCGTCAAGGCGTTCTTGAAGCCGGACGGAGTCAAGTCCCGCACGATCGGTTTATTGATAATATTGGCTGCATCATCAAAATTGAACGGCGCGTTAAAAGTATTGCAATAAACCATGAATCCGGCGAAAATTATCAGGCAACAGCGCAGAAAAATAAACTTTGGCGCTTCGGAAGAACAGAATTCGAGAATTTTGGCGGTTATTTTTGACATATTTTTTCCATTTTCAACTCAATCTCTAACTATACACGGCTTTCAGTTCACACGAAACTATTTTCATCATTTCAAGCAACAGCCTGTGGATACATACCAAAATAATACCCGCAACTTTCATGAGGAGACACTCTTTTGGACATTTTCGGCGGTTTTTTGATCATTGTCTGGATGGCTGGCTTATTCCTGACAATCATCTGGTTCATTCTCCCATTCGTCATATTCAACATCAAACTGCGCTGTGATGAAATCAGTATGAGGCTTGCTTCCATAGAATCCCGCCTGGCAGAAATTGACTCAAGATTGCTTGACGCCAGGATGGATGGTAACGCCGACAGGTCTGATTCACAGGGAGAACCACTCGCTTCAAGTCTTGCCAATCAGGACGTTTTGAAGTAATAGTTATGAATTGGAAAGATTGAAAATATATTTCGTTTTAACGATGTAACCATGTATTTGGAGGTTTAATGGGACTACTCGAAGGAAAACGTGCATTAATTCTGGGTGTGGCAAATGAAAAAAGTATTGCCTGGTCCATAGCTCAGGCATTCAAGCGAGAAGGAGCGGAAATAGCCCTGACGTATGCTGGCGAAGCATTTGCCAAGAGGATTCAGCCTCTTGCCGAAAGCATCGACGCGAACATTATCATACCCTGCGACGTTCGGAGCGATGAAGAAATTACAACTGCTTTTGCCGAACTCGCACGCCAATGGGACAGCCTCGACATTCTGGTACACTCCATAGCTTTTGCAAATAAGGACGAATTGAAAGGATCTTTCCTCGATACCACCCGTGAAGGATTTGCCGTGGCGATGGATATTAGTGCTTACTCGTTCATTGCCTGCATGCGCGCTGCAAAGCCGCTTATGAAGAACGCGAATGCAAACGCACTGACTCTCTCCTACTACGGTGGCCAAAAGGTTTTCCCAAACTACAATGTCATGGGTGTGGCAAAAGCAGCACTGGAAATGAGCGTGCGATACCTTGCAGAAGCAGTCGGACCAGACGGAATACGGGTAAATGCCATTTCAGCCGGACCGATCAAGACTTTAGCCGCTGCGGGGGTCGGCGGTTTCAATCAGATAGCGGGAGTTGTGCAGAGCAAGGCACCACTTCGCAAGAATATTACCCAGGAAGACGTTGCTAATTCGGCACTCTATCTCTGCAGTAATCTGGCAAATGGAGTAACCGGTGAGATTCATTTCGTTGATAGCGGCTATAATATAATCGGCTTGTGATGCTTACTCTATTAACTCCTTGATTTGGAGGTTGTGATAAAACAGCTCCACGGAAACCTTACCGGTTTAAAACACAGTCAGCTTGACAGCCTGGAAAGAATCTACCGTCGTCGCGTTTCTCCGGACGAATTGATCTCTGCGGATCTAGCACGCAGCCTGATAGAGCTATCCCGTGAAACAGGCAGACAACTGGCTCTGCTGATAAGTCGTATCGGCTCAATTGAGTATGTCATCATCGGTGACGACAGAAGTATCTTCATACCCGAGCTGAAGCAGTTCCCGTTAGGGAAAAAGGTTCTGCGGGGACTTCGGCTCGTCCATACTCACCTGAAAGGTGAGCCAATAAACAGTGACGACCTTACCGACCTTTCTCTTCTGCGCCTGGATGTAATTGCTGCCCTAGATGCATCTGCCTCGCAGCATGGACCGGTATTTCTACAGACAGCACATCTCGTTCCTGCCACGCCGCACACCCCCAGCTACAAGGTTAATTCCCCGCAGCAGCTCGGTACACGAACAGAAGCGTTCTCAATCTTCGTCCAATCACTCGAAGCTGATTTGCTGAAAAGCCGGACCGTGGCCAAGGACGTAACAGCTGAAACCGAGCAAGCCATCCTCATTTCAGTTACCAAGACATCACAAGATGATGCCGAAGACTCCATGGAGGAACTCAAGGAACTTGCCCGTACTGCCGGTATTTTCGTGCTTGACAGCGTCATCCAGCGCCCGAGACAGTTCTCGCCGAAATATTTGATGGGTGAGGGTAAACTCCGTGATGTCATCATTAGTGCCTTGCAGTCCGGCGCAACCATGCTCGTTTTTGACCAGGAACTGACCCCGGCACAGGTTCGCTCCATTTCAGCCATAACCGAGCTGAAAGTAATCGACAGAAGTCAACTCATCCTCGATATTTTCGCCAGGCGTGCAACAACGCTGGACGGCAAGGTTCAGGTAGAGCTGGCACAGTTGAAATACCTGTTGCCGCGACTCGTGGGGAAAGGGGTACAGATGTCACGGCTGATGGGTGGCATCGGAGGCAGGGGACCCGGCGAGACAAAACTGGAACTTGATCGCAGACGCATACGCGACAGAATAGCAAAACTCGAACGTGAACTGACCAATTTATCTGATAACAGATACCAGCGCAGACAAAAGCGGGTTAAGGCATCGCTCCCCATCGTTTCCATCGTCGGATATACGAATGCCGGCAAATCAACTCTCCTGAATGCTCTGACCCAGAGCCACGTGTTCACGGAAAATCTTCTTTTTGCAACCCTTGACACATCGACGCGGCGCCTCCGATTTCCCCAGGACCGTGAAGTAATCATCACCGACACGGTCGGATTCATCAGATCACTGCCGAAGTCGCTGCTCGGCGCATTCCGCTCCACTCTCGAAGAACTGAATGACGCGAACCTGCTCATTCACCTCGTAGATTGCACGAACCCGCGCTTTCTCGATCAGATCAGGCAGGTTGAGAGCATACTCTCCGAGCTGCACCTAAACGACAAGGAACGCATCCTGGTATTCAACAAATGTGACAAGCTTGCGGAGATCAAAAAATCCAATCCTCTCCTTTTCATGAAGATCAAGAAGAACAGTCATGAGCTTAATGCCGTAGAGATCGCCGCAACAGACCGGAAGAGCCTGATGCCACTCCTCGATCAGCTCAGCGGAAGATTCTGGCCGACGAACTAACTTAAATTCATAAACATGCCAACAGGAATAAAAAAAGAAGGGCCGTGTTTCCACGGCCCTTCTTTTTTATGTATTCCTGTTGATCCTACTTGAGTCTTGAGTGGCAGCTCGTACAGGTCACCGTATCGTTCCACTTGACGGTTGTGCCACTGTGACAGGCGACATTCAAGCAACCGTTCGCCTGACTGTAGGAGGCAGCTGCAAACAACGTACTCTTTGTGACGTCGTATGCACTGGTATAGGGTACAAAGTCAACGGCTTTGTAAATATTGTTGTTACGTGTCCAACCGGCGCTGGAAGCAGTATGGGAAGCAAAGGCTACCTTGCCAACCTGAGCCTTGGTAGCTATCTTCTGATTAATGAAGCTGATATCAACAGTTCCGTTGACATGCTTGGACTTGTCGGCAATCTCGGCATTGCCCTTGCGCGGAGCTACGAAATCATCATGGCAACCGAAACAAGCACTGTTTTGGTCGTTTGCAGAGGATGAAACAGTTGCGGCATGACAGATGTTGCAGTTGATCGTCGTAGAGCGGTTGTTTCGTCCGTGGGCGGCATTTACAGAAGCGCTACCAGCCTGTGGCAGCTTCTTGCTTACGCCGTTATAAATGTCCGTGTAGTGAATGCCGACCGTATGAACACTGTGGGCAGCAGAACCGACCTTGCCGCCGGTATTCGGGGAGTTGCCGTGGCAGCGGGCGCATTTGTCACCGGCGTAGGAGACTTCGTACCAGTCAAAGGATGCACCAGAGAAGGTCGGGGTAGCCATACCGTTGGAGTGGCAGTACGCTGCGTCGCAAGTAACCGATACGCCGGTATTCTGGGTGTAACCTTGGGTATCGTTTGCAAATTTATTTTTCGACTTGAGCACGCCGCCATGAGCGCTGTTCAGGGTTATATCAACGGAGTTGTTGATATGATTCGATGCTGTGGTCGGGTGGCAGTTGCCGCAACCGAAATCGTAGCTGCCGCTGATTGAGTTATCTCCTGTATTCCCGTAAACTGCTGTGGCGAGGTTTGTATGAACGGCATGCTTGCCGCTCAATGTTGGGTGACAGAAATTACAGCCGGTGGAAGTACTCCCCCAGGTCACGGGTGTAAAACTACTGCGACCGTTACTGTGGCAATAGGCAGTTGAACAGGAATTCGGAGTATCACCCTTCGGATTTGAGGAAGGATAGCCCAAGTCACCTACCGTGGTGAAATAGACATCCACGTTGCCATCGACGTGCTTTGCCGCATCCACGGTCGAGCCCTGCACGTAGTTCTTGTGACAGTCGGCGCAGACGGCATTACGGCTGAAGGTGGAAGCCAGACCGGTGAGGTGTTTGCCGTGTGAGCGGGTAGCAGGAGCTGCGGCATGACAAGAGGTACAAGGGGGTGCATCAGTGCCCCAGACAGGAGTCTCGACCGGCACGCCCTGGCCGTTGTCGTGACACGAGGCGGTGGTACAGGTACCGGTATATGTTCCGGGGGCATGTTTCGCAGTGACGGGATAGCCGTTTGTTACGGTTATTGTACCATTGAGATGGCCAGTGCCCGGTTTGGTCGTTGTCGATGTACCGTCAGCGTGACAGAGTGTACAGTCAGTCTTGTTGTGGACGGCATGACTACCGGTTGCCGGTCCGGTTGAATCAAAGGCCACCGTGTGACAGGCCCCGCAGCCGTTACCCGTCGATCCCCACTGAGGGGTGGTAACGAAACCGGAGCTGTAGACATCGGCGTGGCAGCTGACATTGGAGCAGGTCCCCATCACCGGTGTAGCTGTCTGGGGGAATGAAACACCTTTACTGTAAGTTCCACCGTTGATGCTTGCAGAGATACCAATGACATTTCCAGAAGTGGCCGAGTGCTTCATGTCGTAACCGGCTGCGGCGCTATGACACACAACGCAGTCAGCAGGAACTGCCCCCGGGGCTATGTGCTTCTGGTGACTGCCTTTAAATGCGCCAGTCGAAGGCACCCTGGCTCCATCGGCACTGTCAAGCGGTGGCATCCCGTGACAGGTGGAGCAGGTTGTCGCCGCAATTGACTCTCCTGCCATCACGGTTACAGCGACCAGTGAAAGCGCCAGGATCATCAACCTGGTTTTGAAGTGTCCCACTTCGTGATGATTTTTCATTGGCTAACTCCTTATCGAAAACTGAAACAGTTGATTTCCATGTCAGGGTGGGGGGGGCATCAGCCCCCCCGAATCTATCAGTTGCCAGTCACCCAGTTCGGTGAGGGCTTGAAGTGGCAGCTTACGTTCGAGCAGGTGTTGCCGCTGTAGGTAATGGCGGTCATGTTGTTGAACTTGTACTGCGGATCAACGATTACGTTGACAAAAGGCTTCTTGGCCGGCGTTCCACCGGTATTGTGCGCAGTGTTGTAGTGACACTTGCTGCAGTTTGCCCATGCCTCGGACGCAGGTGCTGTTTTAGGGATATGGCCTGCAACCGTATGGGCACCGCCGCCACCGGAGTAATCCTGGAACTTGGCGCTCGAGTAGTTGTCCTGTGTACCTGCGGTACCGGCCAATCTCGTGATGGGTGTGCTTACAGGCGGATAACCGTGGCAGCCGCCGCAGCCGCCTGCATTAGGCTGGAATGCGAACATTATTCCGGCACCTTTGTGAACATGGCAGCTCAGACAGTTCTTCCCGCCATTGTGGCTCAGATCAGGAGCAGCATTTCTCTTGAAATACTTGACCTTGGTGTGGCAGACCTGACAGAGACCGTTGTAGATGCCGTTGCCATTAGCTTCGGTGACGCGGAGTGCGGTAGAGAGTGTGGCCAGAGTAACCGGACGAATCGTCTCACCGGCGACAACGGATCGTACGCTCATGTAATTCGCAGTACCGTGGGTATCGTGACATCCTGCGCAATCGCGGGCACGGTAATCATTGGTGGTTGTGTAGTTGGTAAATACGTTAACATTGCCGTTAAGAGAGACACTGTGTGTCAGCATGTTGGCTCTTGCCGTCGACATGCCCTGCATGATGGCTGGCGTATGACAGTTGTTGCAGAGAGCATTGCCGGCAACCAGCAGACGCTTTTCAACGGTGGCACCGATATGATTCGCGTTTGCGTCGTGACAGGCCGTACACTGGTTGGCCAGGGCATACTGACCATGGCCCACGGTGGCATTGAGATCCTTTAGCGGAGCGGTGTAACTGCCGACCACCGATGCAGTCCCCACGTGACACGACGTGCAGGTTACCGATGCCGGATTGGACCAGACAGCAGAACCCGGGTGGCACGGGGTACAGCCGGTGACATCGATCTGGCCGTTTGCGTGTTTACCGTTGCCGGCTGCAAAAGTATGGCAGCTTGAGCAGGCAGCCTGCGATGTACCCAGGTTCGGACCGGTTAACCCGGTAAAGTGCAGAGTATGGCTGCCTGTCGTTGCGGGTACAGTGTGACAGCTGCCGCACTGTCCGGTCGCTGCGTTAGTCCACACAGGTGTTGCGATGCCGTGACAGGAGTTGGTACAGGAGGCATCCGTAGTGTTAAATGTTGCCGTGAAGAGGCCGTTGAAATTGTCGGGGCGTGCAACAAAAGAAACATCCTTTGTGCCGTTTGCGTGCTTGGTACGATCTGCAATACCGCTATTTGCGCCGGCAGTTGCATTGTGGCACACATTGCACTTCAGACCGATAGAGGTTACGTGTGCGTAGTGGGCATTGGTAACAAGAGTATTTCCATACTCATGGCAGGTTATACACCTGGTGGGCTCGGAGAGAATTTTGTTTTTACCAAGCTCCCAACCGGGTGTCGTTGCCGATTTCCAGGCAATTGTCCCGCCACGCGGATTACCATTACTGTGGCAGTAGACATTGGAGCAGGTTTTAGTAGTCGGGTTGTAATCGCCGGGAACGTTTTTGGTCAATCCGGGCTTATCGCCAACCGAACCGGTAGTATCGATAAAGATATCCGTAAAGGTGCCGGTCCCGGTATTGTGGTAACCCTGCTTGGTTCCATCGTAGTGGCAGTTTTTGCAGGCATAGTCATAGTATGCAGAGTCTGCATGAGTTGCGTGCGGTGTGAGCGATTCGTCAACTCCATAGTTCTGCGATGACTTGCCGTTAGGGCCGCCTACATAATTTGTCACCGGCGGCTGACCGTGACAGCTGGTACAGGCAGCGGCGCTAAAACCGGTGGAATGCTTGTGGCATTCGAGACAGTCTTCTTTTCTCGTATCAGCAAGGTCATGAATTGCAACGCCGGGTGTCGGGGTGTGGCATACCTGACAGATGCCTTTACCGTCGGCACGCATGAACCTCAAGGAAGTGGCAGTGTTGTAGATTACTTTTACGTTGGCACCAAGCTTGACCTTGGTTGTTGACATATTGGAGAAGTCACGACGAACCAGGTAAAGGTTGGGTGCTGATCCATCGCCAGTATAATCGACGTGGGCACCGTGGCAGTGGTCGCACTGGATGTTCTGCCCCCGGGCATTGTGATTGAGATTCTGGGTCTCCTTGTGACAGCTTGAACATACGTTGATGGAATCTGCGGTTGCACCGTACCGGTCGGTCCGCAGCAATTCACCTTTAGAGTCCTGGAACCGGCCTTTGAGTCCCTTGGCAGGGTCGTCAAAAGCCGAACCATTTGCGGTACTCCAGTTATCGAGTGTGGCACTGCTTGAATCAGCGTTGTGAGGAGCGTGACAGGTAGAACAGACAATTTTGCCCGATTTGAAATAGTTACCGAGCATTGCAGTCCTGTTATTTGCATTGGGACTCAACGGCACTTTTCTGAACGCGGTCGTATTGGACTTGTAAACAGTCGAATAGGCACGATATGCGACAGGGTGTGAACCCGTTGCATGAGAGGTTGTCTGGCGTGACCTGTGGCAGTCAAGACACATTGCGTCATTAGCATTCGGGACACGGAGAAACGGTTTATCCGTGTCGTACGTTGTGTTGGTAGCCGCCTTCACATTGTGACAGCGCACACAGAGGATCGTGTTTCTGATAATAGATCCACTTGGGGTATTGTTAACCAGAGTTGCGTTCGTCGGTTCCTGGGCTAATGACTTAGGATCCCAAGGCGTCTTTGATAAATAGTTATGCGTACTTTTTGAACCGGTCTTCGGCTGGTTAGCAGTATATGTACCGAAATAGTTGGACATTGCATCAACGTCAATCGACATTCGGGCACCAGCACTATTCGGATTGTGACAACTGACGCAGCCATTGTTAGCATCAGCAGCTGTTGCGCCGGGGTGCTTTCCATGGCAACTGTCACAGTTGAAGTTATGCGGTGCTTGTAACGCATAGCCTGCAGTCGACATCATGACAATCATCGTCACCGTGAGTACTGCTACGATAAATGACCTATTCATAAGTACACTCCTAACGCTGCTTATAAGAAAATGATAAATTTACTATGCCTGGAAAACGGGGGTCTCGACTAGAAAGTCTTCAGACCGTAAGCTTTCAACAGAATCAACATTGCATCCTCTACGGTTACAATACCATCCTGTGCAGCACGTTCAGCAATGAGCCCCCCGACGTCAGCCTGGAACCTCGGAGTGTTCTTGTCAAGTTCCGAACCGCTGAGCGCTTCCGTACCGGCAACATGCCTCAACGTTGCCATCGCATCGGAGAGACGCACCTTGCCATCAAGGTCAACATCACCCGTCGGGATACCATTCACAAATATACGCTGGGTTTGATTCCCGGCCGGGTCAACGGTGGTAAACTTGATCGATTCGTAGCTGTAGCCGGTAAGATTTGCATGCCATACAGCAGCAGCGGTTGACTGGTTATAGGCATCAAAGGTAACTATAGAGATCGGGAGCGGCGTATCCGCGCCACTGATTCTGGCAGTAATTCCCGCAAGCTTGGCAGTCGGCTCGATTGCGCCGGAGATAGCCGTTGGCGCCACTGCGGAGTTTGCCTGAATAGCCAGTGTGGGAGCAGTGCTGTCATACATGATATTCCGTATGGCTGCCGTTGCTCCATCAGCCATCACCTTGACCGTCGTAGTCGTTCCATCCAGGCCAAGATTGACAGTGTGGCTGAATGCCCCTGCTACACAGGAAGTTACCGGAACTGCAGCAGCACCGTTGATTGAGATGGTAGGAGGTACAGTGCAAGAGTCCACCGTTCCTGACAGGATAACAGAAGGGTTGTTGGTGGCAAGATCTGCAGCCGGGCTTGTAATGGCAAGGTTTGCATAGGCGGCATCGGAGATAACTGTCCGCTTCTCGGATACGGAATTAACCCCATCAGTTGCAATGAACTGGCATGGGTTAAATCCGGCATTTATGGCCATTGCGGCAGCGGACCAGGTGCCGGCACCCAATGTTGCAGGTGTACCGCAAGCATCCACTGATGTATACGTGGCGTCAACCGTACCATTGGCAGACACTGTTCCGGCCCCGGCGAGATAGGAGTTTGCGGCAGGAAGCGCGACGGACAGACCCGCTATCTCCGGGTTGAGCGTTACGGTTCGGGTAAGGGTAGCACTATTCCCGGCACGGTCGGTTGCCACGACAGTCACTTCATTGCTGCCGCGAACCAGGGTAACCGGGACGGAGTAGTAGATATTGTCGGCGGTCGGCAGAGCAACGGTCGCAGCGACGGGCTCGCCGTTCACCGTGATGCTGTTCAGATTCTTCTCGATAACGACACCGTCAAGATTCTGAACTGCGCTGACGGTTTTTGCTCCGTTTGCAAGGAACGAAATCATGCTTCCCAGATTTGGCGGGGTATAGTCAGCGGTGACGGTCACGTTCGCGGTGCTGACCGCCGTGCCGGGCTTCCATGCCTCTACGGTTATGTCATTAGCCCCCTCGCCTAGTGCTATGGTAGCGCTCCACTGCTTGCTGGAACCAGAGACTGTCGACGCGGTTGCACCGTTTTTGGCATTGGTCAGCTTGATACTGGCATTGGCGTCATTAGTCGTTCCGCTGACAAGGATGGATGCATTGTTTGTATAGACACCTGCCAAAGGCGAGACGATAGATACACCCGGCCCCTGATTCAACGCAGCGGTGCTGTAGATAGCGGCATTAACATAGGAAGTTTTTGTGCCGTCGGTAGCCCGGCAGACTATGTGGTTGTAGCCAGTGTCAAGCCCGAGAGTGACACTCCAGTTGTTTCCGCTGGGGGTTGCCAGGTTGTCGATGCCACCATTAACGGTACAGTTGACTGCGTACACCGGAGACACCGTTCCCGAAACCAGGAGAGACGAGGAAGTAGTTGTCGGGGGAACTGTTGAGGTAATTGCCAGGCTGAATGCGGGAGTTGCAACAGTGCCGCTATCAATGCCGAATGCCACGGCTTCCGCTACGCCTGCAGAGAGGGGCGCACTTGCAACATACAGCAGAGCAGCTGAATTAGCCGTATTCGCCTTCTGAAACACCAGGCCTGATGGAAGCTTCAGGTTAGAGCCCGCAACAGAGGCTTTCCTGATCAGGGCCAGAGTGCTGGGTGCCGCCGGGTCCAAAACCGATATCTCGTTCCTCGCACGGTCGGCTACATACATCCTGTCGAGAAGCCCTGCATTCGTATACTCGAACGCTATATCAACAGGGTCACCGAACATGACAGTAGCTCCGGGATTGGTTGTCGTACCGTTGTAGTTACCGGCAGGGATTCCAAACATTCTCACATAAGCGCAATCCGTTCCGTTATATGCATTAAAGAACTGCACTCTTTGATTTCCGGAATCAGCCACGACAATCTGATTATTTTTCTTCTCATATGCAATACCCAGAGGCAGCTTGAACTGCCCACCAACTCCGGCGGTCGGAGTGCTCGATCCAAGGGTCTTCGTTCCGAACGAATGGAGGAATGCGCCTTCCGGACCATAGACCCTTACAGTCGGGACCTTTTCCGCCGTCGTACCGTTAATGTCGCCCGCATCGAGAACATAAATATTACCTGCCGCATCGATCGTGATACTTGCCGGCCTGACATACGTCTGCGGAGTAAACGGGGGTGCCAACTCATCACCGGCCTGCGAATATAACGCAACATATTTCTGCGGCGAGCTCATGGCAACAACAAGGCGGCCGTCCGGCTTGACCGCTACAGCCGTCGGGCGTCCAAGCGTAGGAATAAACCCGATCCTGTTCCCGCTGCGATCCAACTTCACGATCCCCTTGCCCCAGAAATCGGTAGCATACAGATTACCCGCAGCATCAGCTGCCAATTTGCTGGATGAACCCGCAAACCCCAGACTGTAACGTGCCTGGGTCGTAACCGTCGGAGCGGACGCAGCCGATGCAACGCTTGTCAGTGAAATAACCACGACTAACAGCGAGATGGCGAACGAAATCGTTTTTCTTGCCTTGCTGGATACCATATGAAAGCCTCCGCGTTTAATGGAGATGTTGAAATTTACTCTAGGATTGCCGTGACCAACTACCGTTAGCCTGTACACCAACTTGCAACATCAGTGCCCAGCTTCCGACGAGAAGGGCAATCACCAGTCTCAAGCCTGAATATTTCTGGATTCAGGGCATTCGAGACCGATGCCCCGGGCTGAAGCGAACCACGTATGCGCCGTTTTTTTCCGTAGTTAGAGAGCAACCATCATTAAGCCCGCCTTGAGTTCAGGGCGTGTTTTTTTTGCATGTTACTTCAAAAATCCGAACTTCTTCATTCTGTACCTGAAGGCATCAACACCCAGATTCAGCTTTTTGGCAGCTTTTGACTGATTCCAGTCGTTGTTTTCCAGAGCCTGCCTGATCAGCTCTTTTTCAACCTCCTCGATATCTATCCCTTCGGGGGGTAATTTGAACGTAACGACCGAACCTATCGGGAGTGCAGGAGAGCACGACGTTATCTCTGCCGGGAGGTGCGATACTGCCAGAACATCCTCGTTCCCGAGGATAATCGCCCGTTCGATAACATTCTTCAGCTCGCGGATGTTGCCCGGCCAGTTATAGTTGACAAGAAGTTTTTCTGCTTCGGGAGATATTCCGCTCACCTGTTTTGCAAATTCACGCTTGTACGTCTCGATGAAATGGCGCGCAAGGGAGACAATGTCTTCCTTGCGCTCCCTCAGTGGGGGGAGGTATATGGGTATGACCTGCAACCGGTAATAGAGGTCATTTCTGAAATCCCTTGACTCGATCGCCTTCAGCAGATCCTTGTTGGTAGCGGATATGATCCTGACATCAACAACATTGACCTTTGCGCCACCGATCCGGCGAAATGTCCTGTCCTCAAGAAATCTGAGGAGCTTTGCCTGCATCCCCATTTCCATGTCGCCAATTTCGTCAAGGAATACCGTGCCGCCGTCAGCCAACTCGAAAAGCCCCTTTTTCGTCGTCTTGGCATCGGTGAAGGCCCCTTTTTCGTGACCGAACAGCTCGCTCTCCAGGAGCGTTGCCGGCACCGCAGCGCAATTGATCGCCATGAAGGGCTTTTCAGCCCGATTGGACTTGTAGTGGATCCATTTCGCCACCAACTCCTTGCCGGTCCCGGACTCACCCTGAATAAGAACGGTTGCGGCATCACTTCGAGCCACCTTATCCATCATGGCAAGAATACTCTGCATGGAATGACTCGCGCCGATGATATTGGGTGGCCCTATTTTCTTATGTTCACTCCGGAGCGTGGCGACTTCACGCCTCAGATCCGAAGTTTCCAGTGCTTTTCGGATAACGATGGACATCTCGTCAAGATTGAACGGTTTGTTGAGATAGTCGTAGGCACCGATCCTCATCGCCGTGACAGCAGTTTCAAGACCACCATGGGCAGTAACCATGATGACAATGATATCCTCGTCATACTCCTTGATCTTCTCCAGGACTTCAAGACCGCTTATGCCGGGCAGCTGAATATCCAGCAAGACAAGATCAGGCTGTTCTTCACGAACTATTCGCAGAGCATCCTCGCCACTGCCAGCGGTAAGAACCTCATATCCCTGCTTTTTGAGGTTCTGTTCAAGTGACCAGCGAATCAGATGCTCATCATCCACTACCAGAATTTTCGTCTTTTTCATTTAATCCTCTCGTCCTGCAGCGGCTGAACCGGTTTCGGAATGCGCTTCCGTCGTTGTTGCGGGCAGGTCAATGAAAAAAACCGTCCCGTTGCCATCCACGCTCTCGACCCTGATGATGCCACCCTGCTGTTCCACCAGTTTGTGGCATATGGCGAGACCCAGACCGGTTCCCTGTGCCTTGGTAGTAAAAAACGGCGTGAATATCTTTCCCAGGATCTGTTCCGGAATACCGGGACCTGTGTCGGCAATGCTTACGCGCACCCATTTGACACCATCTATCACGATCGTTTCCGTTCCGATGGTCAGGACTCCGCCAGTCTGCATTGCCTGAATGGCGTTCAGTATCAGATTGAGGAAAACCTGCTGCATCTGTTTCGGATCCACATATACGGGTGGCAGGTCTTCCTGAAGATCAAGCGTTTTCTCAATGCCCCCCCCCTTGCTTCCCCGATGTTGCGACGCGAAAAGAAGGGTTTTGCGCAGAGTCGCATTCAGGTCGGTGCACGTCGGTTCAGGCTGTGTCGGCCGGCCGAAAAAGAGCAGATCGTTTACCGCCTTGTCCAGACGCTTTACCTGCTCAAGCACTTCACCCAGAATCTCTTTCCTCGGGTCCGATGACGGATAATCGTCATTGATGATGGTGATCGCGGACGCAATCCCCGTGAGCGGATTCTTTATCTCATGGGCAATGCCGGCCGCCATCTCGCCGATGGAAGCGAGCCGGTCTGCCCGCTCCATCTGGTTGAAATGATAGGTGTCCAGTTCCCTTTTCGCATGGTCGAGCCGCTCGATCATGGAATTGAAACTTTGTGCAAGGCGCCCCATCTCGTCCTTCGTGGAATGGGTCACACGCACGGACAGGTCCCCCTCCTCGACTTTCGCCATCTTTTCCATCATTCTGTTTAGGGGGGACCGGACAAGACGAAACATCACAAAAGCAATGGAAAGGGAGAGGAACGAAATCGTGGCAATGGTCGAGAAGGCAAACAGCTGCGTCACCTCAAACATCCGCCGCTTTGTCTCGGCAAGGGAGTAGTTTACATTGAGAACGCCAATAACCTTGGTCTTGTGACCGTGGCAGGTGTGACACTGGGCTGTGTTGTAGATCGGCTTGATCATACGCAGGACCTCCCCATGCTGATCTGCATAGGTGATCCCTTCATAGCGGTTATTCAGGTAAAGCTTGTAATCTTCAACATTGACGGGGTTGCCGATCTCCAACGGATTGGATGATTTCAGAACCACGCCATGGGGGTGGAAGATGCGGACGGCAAGCAATTTCTGGCTCTGTGCGACCATTTCCAGAATTGTCTGGGTCTCTTCCGTATTGCCGATCCTCATCGAGTTATAGACACTGCGCTCGATCGTCTGCAACAGGAGTTCGGAACCCTCCCTGGCAGAAGTAATCAGCTGGGCTCGTTCTCTTTGCAGGTTCAAAAGGGCAAAGACGCTGATGCCGAATGCCATCAACCCGATGGAGATCACGATGACCTTTGAAGCCAGACTCTTGAAAATCAACGAACCCCCACAGTCTTCTCTGCCACGGTAGCGAACGCCAGTAAATTTTCCTTCTTACGGCCCTTCGGGTGTGGAAAGGGGCATGGATTGCTGCCCCTGCTGTTGCTGTTGTTGCTGCCCCTGTTGTTGCTGTCGCTGTTGCTGCTGGCCGCCCGTTTTTCTGAAGACAAACTCCCACTCGCTGTACTTTTTCTTGCCTTCGAAATTCTTTATGGCTTCAGGGAAATTCCCCTGCTTGAAAGGCTCTTCATTACTTGTGCTGGCAACACCGTAAATCCCCTGGATGGGATCCGGTGGACTCGGTATTGTCTTCCAATCTCCTCCGGTCATCGGATCTTTATAAAGCTTGCGCAACAATCTATCTTTGCTTCGATCAATATTGCTACTCACCGTAGGTTCGACGAGATCCTTGAGATCCTTGAGCGGAACCCCCTTTTTACTCCATCTCTCTATGGCATCCCGGTACTGGAGACCGCGAAAAATAAGCTCCTTCTCCTTTTCCCGCTGCATGATGATTCTCATGCTCTGGCCTGTTACGCCGAGCAATATCCCCATGATCATTACCATGACAAGCGCGGCAATGTAGGTAAACCCTCCGGATGAGCTTAGCATTCTGGACAAGTTGGTTCCTTGCACTGACCGGCACAGAACTGGCAGCCTGCTTTTTGCCGCGTCTGTCCGGCGGGCTATTTTTTCAGAAGCACCTCTTTGGCAGCCTCGACCAGGTTTTCCGGCAGAAGGCCAAAATACTTCACGAGATCCTCTGCCTTGCCGGACAGACCGAAACGGTCCTGAATGCCGACTCGCTTCACCGGCACGGGATAACGGTCGCAGAGCAGCTCCGAGACCGCACCGCCGAGACCACCGATGACCGAGTGTTCTTCAGCAGTTACGATTGCGCCGGTCTCGCGGGCCGCGTCAATGATCAGTTCCTCATCCAGCGGCTTTATGGTCGCGATGTGAACGACCCGTGCCGAGATCCCCTGAGTCGCCAGTATGTCGGCAGCAGCAATTGCCTGGGCAGTCATCATGCCGGTGGTCACGAAGGTCAGATCGCTCCCGTCGCGCAACTGGCACCCCTTGCCGATGGTGAAATTGTAATCGTCGCCAAAGAGGGTCGGCACCTTGTTCCGGCCGAGACGTACATAGACGGGACCGTTGAAGGATGCTGCCGCGCGGATTGCCAGCTTTGTCTCGATGCCGTCAGCCGGCACGATCACCGTCATGTTCGGTACGGCGCGCATGATGGCCATATCTTCGACGGACTGGTGCGAACCGCCGTCCTCGCCAACGGTAATGCCGCTGTGGGTGGCGACGATTTTCACATTCGCCTTGGGGTAGGCAACAGACTGGCGAACCTGCTCCCACGCCCTCCCGACCGCGAAAATGGCGAACGTGGAGGCAAAGGGTATCTTGCCGGCAGCGGCCAGACCTGCCGCGGTACCGATCATGTTGGCTTCGGCAATTCCCATATTGAAAAAACGCTCCGGAAACTTCTTGGCAAATCCCGAAGTCTTCGTGGAACCGGACAGGTCGGCATCAAGCACCACTACGTTCCCGTTCTCGGCGCCGAGCTCTGCCAGAGCCTCACCGTATGCGTCCCGTGTTGCGATCATCTTGCTCATATATTCACACTACCTTTCACAAGTATCTGTTATTGTCGGCATTTCAGGACCAACCCTCTTCAGATCACGGAAAACCGCTCTGATCAGCTACTGGGTCAAATCAACGGTCCTTTCTCTCCAGGTAAAAAATCAATCGCAGCTATCCCCGAGGCACTCGAGTGCCCGCGGCAGCTCCTCGTCGGACGGGGTAACCCCGTGATAGGATGCCTTGTTCTCGAAGAACGACACCCCCTTACCCTTGACCGTTCTGGCAACAATGGCCGTCGGCTTCCCCTTGGCGGTTTCGGCCTCATCAAGGGCAGAGGCAATGGCACCGATGTCATGACCGTCAATCTCCAGCACATTGCAACCAAAAGCGCGGAATTTGTCGGCAATCGGCTCGACATTCATGACCTTGACCACTTCACCGTCGATCTGCAGGCCGTTGGCATCGATGAGGATGCAGAGATTATCGAGCCGGTAGTGGGCCGCCGACATGGTCGCCTCCCATATCTGCCCCTCCTGCAGTTCGCCATCCCCCAGAACGGCATAGACCCGGCTGGAGCTCTTGTCCAGGGATAGTGCCAGCGCCATCCCCACCGCCATGGAAAGCCCCTGACCGAGGGAGCCGGTGCATACCTCGACACCGGGCGTCCCCTTGCTGTCCGGATGCCCCTGGAGATGTCCGCCGAGCTGACGCAGCAGCATCAGGTCCTCCCTGGGGAAGTAGCCGCTATCCGCCAGGGCAACATACTGTGCCGGCGCGGCGTGTCCCTTGGAAAGCACCAGCCGGTCACGTCCGGGCCATTTCGGGTTGGCCGGATCATGACGCATCTTGTGATAGTAAAGCACCGTGAGCATGTCGATAACGGAGAGAGAACCGCCGGTATGCCCGGATTTGGAACGGTGCAGAGTCTTGATGATGTCGACCCGAAGTTTCCTGGCCTTCTCTTGCAGTGCTACAATTTTGTCTTTCACTAATGAATTCCTTTCACTGGGGATACGCTCTATTTCTGTTCATCGTCATCAGCTGACAAGAAATCGAAAATTAAATCGTCGAGACTCTGCTTTTTTTTGGGCTGGACTTCGTCCTGCGGCTCACAAGCCGCTGGTTCAGCCGGAGGCGCCGCTTCCTGCGACTGGATCGGCGTCGGAAGCGGCACGAGCGGGGGAACAGCCGGGGTAACCACGGGAGCTGCGGGCCCGGCGACAGGCTCTGACACAGATGCGGCAGCAGCCGGTTCGGTCTCCGCAACAGCGTCGAGACCGAGGCGGGCATCGAACTCGGAGTTTTTCAGACGCCGGAGCATGTCCTTGTGCTGCTCCTTCATCAACTCCTCAACAATCTGGTTCAGATTATCCATCTTCACGATGTCGGCATAGCTGGTTTTCTTGGAAGCTATGATATTGCCGCCGCGATAGAGCAGGGTAATTATATGAGGATTGCTGATGCCGCTATCCTCTGTCTGGATATGGAAAATCTCCCCCTTGTACTTGATGTTGTGATTATATCCTACGACCATTGCACCAACCTAGTCCGCCAAATGACGTAATAGCTGCAAACTACCATGAATATCAGCTTGTTGCAATAACTCTATTTGCAGGTTCAAGACTGCTCGCATGCGATGGCATCACTTGCCCAGCAGGCGCCGGATGCTGGCGACCGCCTCAAGGGCGTCACGGGCATAGAGATCGGCGCCGATGCTGTCGGCATACTCCTGGGTAACCACGGCACCACCCACCATGGTGAATGTCTTGACCCCGGCCTCCCGCAGCCTGCCGAGCACAGTCTCCATTTCGGCCATGGTTGTGGTCATCAGCGCCGAAAGGCCGACGGCATCCACATTCAGCCGCCGCGCCTCCTCAACGATCCTGGCGGCAGAGACATTCTTGCCGAGATCAACCACCTCGAAACCGTGGTTTTCCAGCAGGGTGCAGACGATGTTCTTGCCGATATCGTGGATGTCCCCTTCCACCGTGGCCATCAGTATCCGTCCGAGGGACTCCAGCTGCCCTCCCTTGAGCTCCTGCTTCAGCCTAGCAAAAGCGGTCTGCATGGTTTCCGCAGAACGCATGACCTGGGGGAGAAAAACGAGATTCTTCTCGAATCGGCGGCCAACCTCCTCCAGACCGGGAAGGAGCCCCTCATTGCTGATCTGCATCGGGGTCAGCCCTTCCAGAAGGGCCGCCTCCACCAGAGGCGCAACCCCCTCCACGTCTCCGGCGATCACCGCCTGGCCAAGCCTCCCCCTGATGTCCAAGGGCTGGGATGCGGATTCAGCTGCTGCTGCAGCCTGCGTCACCCCCCTGTATGCCTCGATGTAAGCGGCAGCATTCGGGTCCCTGCCGAGAAGCACCATGGCAGAGCGGAACGCAGCCATCATCGGCTCCTCCTTCGGATTGATGATCGCCGCGTCCAGTCCGGCCTCCAGTGCCATGGTGAAGAAGGCGGAGGAGATCAGGGGACGGGCCGGGAGGCCGAAGGATATGTTACTCACCCCGAGAACCGTGTTGAGACCGAGCCGCTCCTTGATCATCCTGATGGCCCGAAGCGACTCAAGAGCCCGCTTCTGCTCGGCGCTGACCGTCAGGGTGAGGGCGTCGATGATCAGATTGCGCGGCTGAATGCCGGTACGAACGGCAGCATCCCGTATCCGCTGCGCCACATTGAGGCGCTCTTCACCGGTCGGGGGGATGCCGGTTTCATCCAGGGTCAGGCCGATGACCGCCGCGCCGTACTTCTTCACCAGCGGCAGGATCCGGGCAAGACTCTTCTCCTCGCCTGAAACGGAGTTGACCAGCACCTTGCCGTCGGCAGCCTTCAGCCCCCGCTCCAGCGCCTCGGGGCTGGAGGAGTCCAAAACCAGCGGCACCTGCACCGCGCCGGTGACACAGAAGACCGCCCGCTCCATTGCCGCCGCTTCGTCTATGCCGGGGGTCCCCACATTGACATCCAGCAGGGTGGCTCCGGCTTCGACCTGCTCCACCGCCTCGCGGCGGATATAGCCGATCTTCCCTTCGCGCAGTTCGGCGGCAAAAGCCTTCTTGCCCGTCGGGTTGATCCTCTCGCCGATGATTGCGGCGGGATTGCCACCGCCGAGCGCCAGATGGCCGCTCCGGCTGGAGAGAAAGGTCACCCCCTGATCCGGCCCTGAGCGGTGAAATGACTGATCCTTGCCGGACAATGCCAACTTCATGGCGCCGATGTGGGCCGGCGTGGTGCCGCAGCAGCCACCGATGACCCGTACCCCCAGCTCAATCATCCGGTCGTGGTAGCTGACCATCTCTTCAGGAGTGCCGGGGAACACCGTCTTTCCGTCGCGCAGCACCGGCAGGCCGGCATTTGCCTGGGAGATGAGCGGCAGAGACGTTACCCGGCGCATGGCGGCGAGTATCTCGTAGATGCCTTCAACCCCCAGACCGCAGTTGGAGCCGACGATGTCGGCGCCGACCGCTTCGAGGGTGATGGCGGCAGCCTCCGGAGAGGTGCCGAGCACGCTCCGGCCGTTGTTGTCGAAGGTGAGCATGGCAATGACCGGGATATCCGGGGAAATCTCGCGGATGGCGATGATGGCGGCCCGGATCTCCTTGATGTCGAGAAAGGTCTCCAGGGTTATCAGGTCGGCACCCGCCTCGATCAGGACCCTTGCCTGCTCACGGAAGATGTCCGCCATGCTGTCGAAGGAGAGGTCTCCGACCGGCTCGATGAATCGCCCGGTCGGACCGATGGAGGCAGCCACGTAGACATCATCCCCCGCGACCCGTTTGGCAATCTCCACGGCAGAAGCATTGATCTCGACAAGACGGCCCTCGAGCCCGTAGTGGGAGAGCTTCTCCCGGCTTCCGCCAAAGGTGTTGGTCACGATGATGTCCGCACCGGCGGCAACATACTCCCGGTGCACCGAGGCCACCACCTCCGGCATGGTGAGGTTGAGTTCCTCCGGCGACTGGCCGGGACGAAGCCCCCGCTCCTGAAGCATGGTCCCCATGGCGCCGTCAAGCACCAGCACCCGATCGTTCACTGCCTTGAGAAAAGCCGGCTTCATTTACTGCCCCCCTTCGTCTTCTGTAAGTTGTCATTTCCTGCGGCACGTTCAAGGGCAAAATCCGGCGCAAGGGGCCGGCGGGTGTCCAGATGCCCCTTGAGGGTTTCCAAGGGCCTGCCGTCAACGGTGAAAAGCACCGACTGAACCTGGGGATAGTTGAAGACGATGGAGTTCACCACGGCGTAGGCGGCGACCAGTTCGCTACTGCTCCCCGAAGGGAGGGCCTCCAGTAGCTCATTGGCAAAATCCACCCGGGCCATGGTCCCCTCCAGGGTGACGCTGTTGAACATACCGGCAGGTGGCAAGACCGGTGACAAATCGCCGACAGGACCGTTTATCAGCTCTTCGAGGATCGACTCAAGGCAGTCGGGAATACCGTCACACCCTTCGATCTCGCGCCCCTCGCGCACCAGGCCGTCCCCGTTCGCATCCGCAAAAAAGAGAGTTACTGTTACAGGACCGGCCTGCTGTGGAGCAGGAACAGGCGCTGGTGTCCCTGCATTTTCATATTTCCGGAAAACCAGCGCGCCGAGGAATACCGCCAGAACCAGGAAAGCCGCAACCAGCACCCTCATGCCGCTCCTGACCGTTCGCCGGGATTGCATCACGTACCCCCTGCTGCCGGCTGATCGTCATCCAGCCTGACCTGGTAAACATCGCCGAATGCCCCGCCGAGAAAGCGGTTGCCGACACGAATGAACGCCGCCGGCACATCGGTGACGTAAAAATGGTGGTTGCCGTTTTCCAGGGGAGGGCGAAGCTCATCCTGCCCTGCAAGGATCTCCCTGACCCGGGCGGCGGTCTCTGCGGCCGAATCCACCAGGGTCACCCCCTCCCCCATCACCTCGCCGATGATCCCCTTGAGCAGGGGATAGTGGGTACAGCCGAGCACCAGGGTGTCGACCCCCTGATCCTTGAGATGCTTCAGGTAGAGCCTTGCGGTCAGCCTGGCCACCTCGTTATCGACCCACCCCTCTTCCGCAAGGGGAACGAACATGGGGCATTCGCCGGTAATGACCTCGATATCGGGATTGATCCGCTTGATCGCCTTGGTATAGGCGCTGCTCCTGATGGTGCCGGCAGTGCCGATCACCCCCACCCGGCCGCTGCGGGTAACCGCTGCCGCCCGGGACGCCCCCGGTTCGATGACACCGACGATGGGGATGGGAAACTCGGCCTGCAAGACATCCAGCGAGACGGCGGAGGCGGTGTTGCAGGCAACCACCAGCAGCTTTATGTCACGACTCACCAGAAAAGAGGCTATCTGCCGGGCAAACCTGATGACCGTTTCCGGAGACTTGGTACCATAGGGGACCCTGGCGGTATCGCCGAGGTAGATGGTATCCTCCTGGGGCATGACCCTGATAATCTCCCTCAGTACCGTCAAGCCGCCAACACCTGAATCGAATATGCCGATTGCCTTCCAGGCCAAATTACCACCCTCTCCCGAACATTTCTTAAGCATGATTAATCACCCAACTACGTAAAAAAATTATGTTATGTCACGCTTACCCCCCGTGTCAAGGCATTTACCCGGAATAAACGGGACTTAACGGAGCAACTGGTTGAAAATGCCGCGGAACTGTGCTCTAATAAATCCGGTGAACGGAAATATCTTCATTGCGCTCGGCAGCAACATGGGTGACCGGGAAGGGAACCTCCTCCGTGCAATTGCCGAAATCGGAAAACAGCCGGACATCAGACTGACCGCACTTTCGTCCTTTTACGATACGGAGCCTGTCGGACCGGTCGCACAGCCGAACTTCCTCAACGCCGCTGCACGACTGGAAAGCTCGCTCCCCCCGGAGGAGCTTCTGCAAAGGCTCCTTGAGATAGAAAACGAATGTTTCCAGCGCCGGAGAGAGGTTGCCTGGGGGCCGAGAAGCATGGACCTGGACCTCCTCTTTTACGACAGACTTATTATCACCAACCCGCCGGCACTGGTACTCCCCCACCCGCAGCTGCATCTTCGCCGCTTCGTCCTTGAACCGTTGGCAGAGATTGCCGCCGGCTTCGTGCATCCGGTGACAGGCAAAACAATAACCCAGCACCTGGCGGAGCTGCCGACCGGGGAACGGGTTACCAGATTATGAGGACTTACCCATGCGCTTGATTTTATGGCTGATACTGGCCTATATCGGTTACAAGATCGTTAAGGGGTTCCTTGCCAGCCGGAAAAAGCCGGAAGCGGAAGTGACCGGTACGGAAACATTCCAGGACCCTGTCTGCGGCGTGTACGTTGCCGCGGACGATGCGGTGGTTGGCAGGCTCAACGACAAAAAACTCTATTTCTGCTCCATGAACTGCCTGGACAGATACCGGGAAAAGCTGACAACGGAAAACCACTAACAACATAAACGAGGAGGCACCATGAAGTTTTTCATCGATACCGCGGATGTGAATGAAATCCGTGAAGCCCATGCGCTGGGGCTGGTTGACGGCGTCACCACCAATCCGTCACTGATCGCCAAATCCGGCAGGAAGTTTGAAGAGGTCATCAGCGAGATTACCGGGATTGTCGACGGGCCGATCTCCGCCGAGGTCATCTCCCTTGAGCACGAGGGGATGATCGCGGAAGCGCTGGAACTGACCAAGATCCACCGAAACATCGTCATCAAGCTCCCCATGACCCCCGAAGGGCTCAAGGCCACCAAGACCCTGACGGAAAAAGGGGTAAAGACAAACGTAACCCTGATCTTCACGCCGATGCAGGCCCTGCTGGCCGCCAAGGCCGGCGCCACCTACGTATCCCCCTTTGTCGGGCGCCTCGACGACATCTCCCAGAACGGCATGTCGATCATCGAAGAGATCCGGACCATCTTCGACAACTACGGCTTCAATGCGGAGATCATCGTTGCCAGTATCCGCAACCCGATCCACGTGCTCGACTCCGCCCTGATCGGTGCCGATGTGGCCACCATACCCTACAGCGTCATGATGCAGCTGGCCAAGCACCCCCTGACCGACGCCGGCATCAGGAAGTTCCTCGAAGACTGGGAAAAAGTCCCCAAGTAACGGCAAAAGAAGAGGCGGGGGTGACATCACCTCCGCCTCTTCGATTCTTCGGCAGCGTGCCTCCACGGAAGCACCTATGCCATCAACACCCGACCCCTCAGCTTTCCCCGCCGTCGACATAATGCTGGTGCAGCTTCACCGGCTTCCCCTGCCTCCCGACCCTCAGGTTCAGCATCTCCACCACCACTGAAAATGCCATGGCAAAGTAGATGTACCCCTTCGGGATATGCATGTCCAGACCGTCACCGATCAGGGCAACACCGATCATCAGCAGAAAGGAGAGTGCCAGGATCTTGATGGTCGGGTGACGATCGACAAAGGCGCTGATCTTGCCGGAAAACATCATCATGAACCCCACGGCAATGACCACCGCCGCCACCATGACGGCGAGCTGGTTGGCCATCCCGATGGCAGTAATGATCGAATCGAGGGAGAAGACGATATCAAGCAGGAGGATCTGGATAATGATCGCGCCAAAGGAAACGGCCGCCCCCTTGACCTCGTCATCCCCTTCCGGCCCCTCAAGCTTTTCATGAATCTCCATGGTGCTTTTCCAGAGGAGAAAAAGACCGCCGGAGATGAGAATGATGTCGCGCCCGGTAATCTCGTTGCCCATCACTGTAAAGAGGGAGGCGGTCAGCCCCATAAGCCAGGTAAGGGAAAAGAGCAGCGCCACCCGGATGAACATCGCCAGCCCGAGGCCGATTAACCGCGCCTTTTCCTGCTGGTGAACGGGGAGCTTCCCCGCCTGGATGGAGATGAAGATGATGTTGTCGATGCCCAGGACTATCTCCAGGGCGGTCAGGGTGACCAGTGCCAGCCAGACCTGCGGATCAATAAGCCATTCCATGCTACGTAACTCCTTGTTGTGATTTTTTATGATCCATGGCAGCAATCAAGCCTGCCAGGATGCAGCAATACCAGATCGCCGTCAGACTTTGGCCAGTATCTTCAACAGATGGGGGACCACCTGCTTCTTGCGGGACATGACGTTTTTCAGCTCGTACAGATGGGGTTCCAGCTGGGGGTACTCCATCACGTGGGCGATGCGGGTATGCCCCTCCACCAGAAAGAGCGTCGTCTCCGTGGAGATATCGGTCACCATCAGGCCGGCGATGAAGAGTTTCTCCCGCTGCTTGATCTCGCCGAGGATCGCCAGGAGTTCCCCTTTCATCCCGTGGAATTCGTCGAAACCGACCACCTCAACCTGCCCGACGCCGATGGTTTTTCCCTCCTGGGTGAACAGCTTGAAATCCGCCTCAACCACCCTCCGGGGCGAACCGTAATTGTTCAGCGAGCTGCAGGCGGCAAAGATGTCCCGGCCGAACTCCGTGGCACTCAAGCCGGCGAGACTCTCCAGCCAGGCCACCGCGACGCTGTCAGCCGGTGTCGTGGTCGGCGACTTGAGGATGACCGTATCGGAAAGTATCCCGGCCAGCAGGAGCGCTGCCATGGTGCTGTCCGGCTCAAGCCCCTGCTCCCGATAGCGCTGCGTCACCAGGGTACAGGTGCTCCCCAGCGGCGAGGTGATGAAGGTGATCGGCGTAAGGGTGTGGCTGTTCCCCAGCTTGTGGTGATCGATGACCTCGAGGATCTCCACCTCATCCGCACCGGGAACGGCCTGGCCCATCTCGTTGTGGTCCACCAGGATCAGGCCGTAGGGGTTGGGGGCGAGGAGGGACGACTTGGTTGCCACTCCGGCAAGTGCCCCCTCCTCGTCGATGACGAAAACCGCCGGTTCTCCCGATGCGATCATCTTGCGCCGCAGATTCCCCACCGGCTCACCGACGCCGACCGTGGCAAACTTGCGCTCCGCCAGCAGGGAGACCGGGGTGGAGAGCCGGGAGAGCCAGGCGGCCGTGGCCGTATCGTGTGGGGTGAGGAGCACCGACACCCCCTTTTCCGTTGCCATGTCGAGCAGGTCGTCGTCCAGGGGGTGATTGCCGGTCACCACCAGCAGCCGCACCCCCCGCTCGATGGAGGCCTGCTGGATGGTGCGCCGGTTGCCGGTCATGACCAGCAGCCCGCGGGGGTCGTGCCCCTCGATCCTGCCGGAGAAGGACTCCTCCAGCATGGCGCCGATGAAAAGCTTGAGGGTCACGGCGACCGTATCCCCGCCGCCGGTCACGAAGCGGCCGGAGAGTGTCGCCGCCAGTGAAGGGAGGGTGGTTGTGAACTCCCGCTGCCGGTCGCTCCCCGGAACGAGGTAGTTTTCCGACAGCCGCAGCAGCGACAGGCTCCCCTGTGGCCTCCTGTCGTCATCCAGAACCGGCAGCACCCGCACGCCACTGGCGTGGAATTTTTCCAGCGCCTCGTAGGCGGAGCTCTCCATGGTGACGGTAACCGCCTGGCGGTTGACGATGTCGCGCACCTTGGGGTGCACATCCGCCAGATAGAGCGGGTCGGCAATGCCGAGGCGCCCGAGGATGTAGCGGGTCTGCGGGTTCGGCTCACCCGCCATGGCCGCCACCGCGCCCGGCAGGCCGGTGCGGCGCTTCAGGTCGGCATAGGCGATTGCAGAGGCGATGGAATCGGTATCCGGGTTGCGGTGGCCGATGACATAAACGGTTTTCTCCAAGCAAAAACTCCTTCATCCATTTGTACGGAACGACTGCCTACATCCCCTGCAGCTTCCAGAGGCCGATGACACCGAACACCAGGAACATGAAGCCCGCAGTGCGGTGGATCCAGCACAGGGGGACGAAGCGGACCAGCTGCTTGCCGGCAAATATTCCCAAGAGCGACACCGACCAGAGCGCCAGGGTGGATGAGGCAAAGACGGCAGCCATCCCGGACAGGCTGGCGGAATGCTGGGCCGCCTGGCTGGCGGTCACCAGCTGGGTCTTGTCACCCAGCTCGGCCATGAAGATCATGATGAAGGCGGTGCGGGCGGCAGTGGCCGCCGGCCGTGGCGGGCCGCTCCCGTCATCGTCGCTGTCACAGGCGTGTCGCAGGGTGCTGTAGCCGAAATAGAGGAAGAGCAGCGCCGACACCAGTGTCACCCAGAAGATCGGCAGCAGCAGGAACAGGACCTTCCCCACCACCACCGCAGCCAGGTTCAGCACCACGAATGCTGCCGCTATCCCGACGAAGATCCGCTGCCACGGATAGCGAAGCGCAAGTGCCATGGCGGTCAGCTGGGTTTTGTCACCCAGCTCCGCCAGGAAGATCAGTCCGAAGGTACTGAGAAAAATTGTTTGTTCCATGTCCATCCTGTCAACTGTATTTCGAAACCGATTCCGGCACCGACTGCCGGTCAGATCAGCCTCAACTCCTTGACCTCGGCCTTCAGCCAGGCATATACCACCGGCGCCGCAACCAGGCCGACGACGCCGAAGACCGCCTCCAGCAGCAGCATGGCGCTGAGGAGCTCCCAGGCGGTTGCCTGCACTTCATGGCCAACGATCCTGGCATTCATGAAATATTCGGCCTTATGGATCAGCACGAGAAACAGCAGTGATGCAAGGCCGACCGCCGGGGAAACACCGAGACTGATGACGACGATCACGGTGTTCGAGACCAGGTTTCCCACCACCGGAAGCATGCCGACGGCAAAGGTCAGCAGGACCAGGATGCCTGCCATCGGCAGGTTAATGCCGAAAAGCGGCAGCACTGCCATCAGGTAGATCGCGGTCAGCGTGGCATTCAGCCCGGATATTTTCACCTGTGCAAAGACCACCTTGTCGAAGGAGGTGGCAAGGATTCGCAGCCGGGAGCGGAGCGCTGCGATGAACGGCGGGGCGGCGGCGTGCTCCTTGAAATGATGCACCGCTGCCATCCCGCCAACCACCATCCCCAGAAGGATATGGGCAAAAACCTTGAGCCCCTCCATGCCGACCAGCGAGATCTTCTGCACATGGGTACCCACCATTTCGACCAGCTGCTGGCGCAGGTCCTCTATGGTGGCCGGCAGCAGTTCGGCGACCGGTTCGGGCAGGGTACCGCGCAGGCTGCCGAGGGTATCGACCACCGTGGCCAGCAGGGCAGCCACGCCGTGGCTGCTGCCGATGAAGGTCCAGATCGCGGCACAGGCGCCTGTCAGGGTGGTTATGACGCAGACCACGACGACTGCCAGGGAGAACTTGCGTGCAAAGCGGTTCATGTTTTTCGGCAGGTGCCTGGCGAGCTTCAGGGTCAGCACGTACACCGCAAACCCGGCGAATGCCGCCGGCAGAAGGTGAAAGCGCAGGACAATGAGTATCGCGATTACCGCCAGCAGATAGCTGACGGTTGTATATATGGGTATCGCCCCTGCTGCTTCGTCTGTCGAAACCACTCTTCCCCCATCTCTCCGGAATTTGGAAACAAAGACTTTATCAGTCAAACAGCTCTTCGAGAAACGATTTTTTCCTGTATGGCTTCTGCCCGTGGGAATAGCCGTGTCCATATCCGGGAGCGTGAGCGTTCGGATGGCTGTTCGGTTGCGGTTCGTACCGGGGTTGCTGGGCGAGAGCCGGCTCCTTTTGAGCGGCACGTTCGATGATCTTGTCCAGCTCTCCCCGGTCAAGCCAGACGCCGCGGCACTCCGGGCAGTAGTCGATTTCCACCCCCTGACGCTCTGACATGACGAGATTGACATTTGCACATACCGGGCATTTCATGATTATTCCTCCTTGTATTTTGGACTACTGCGCCAGACGCTTCAGAACCTGCTCGAGCCGGCGCAACTCCTCGCCATATCCGGCCCAGTTCCCCTGGCGTTGCAGGGTGACAGCCTTTTCGTAGATGCTCATCGCTTCCCTGGCAAGCGTCGCCGGAGAAGCCTTCGCGTCTGTCGTGGCCGCAGGAGCGGCAGCGGCAACGGTTTTTTTGCCACCGAAGAGACGTTGCAGGGCCAGTTCCAGATTCTCCTCCATGACGACCTCATCCCCGAAGGCGACAATCACCCGCTTCAGTTCGGGCAGACCGGCCTTGTCGGCGGCCAGGAAAAGCGGCTGGACATAGAGCAGCGATTTTTCGATCGGGATTACCAGCAGGCTCCCCCGGATGACCTCGGAACCGCGCTGGCTCCAGAGAGTCAACTGCTGGGAGATGAAGGAATCCTGGTTAATGCGGGCGTCGATCTGCTTCGGACCGTAGATCAGCCGGTCCCGCGGGAAAGTATAGGCGCGTATTTTCCCGTAATTCTCCCCGTCGCAGCGTGCCGTCAGCCAGGCGGCAAGGTTGTCCCGCTTCGAGGGGGTGAAGGGCAGCAGCAGGATGTACTCCTCCTTCTTTTCTCCCGGCAGCTTCATGATGGTGTAATACGGCTCCATCGGCTTCTCGCCGAGGACCGGGATCTCCCAGAGATTTTCCTTGTTATAGAACACCTTCGGGTCGGTCATGTGGTAGGTGGCGAACATGGCGGCCTGAATCTGGAGAAGTTGATGGGGATAGCGTATGTGCTTGCGCAGATCGACCGGCATTGCCGTCAGCGGTTTGAAGAGACCCGGGAAAATCCGTGCATGGACCTTGAGCACGACGTCATCCGGGTCGCTTATGTAGAAGTCGAGCGAGCCGTCATAGGCATCGACAACCGCCTTTACGGAGTTGCGCATGTAGTTGATGCCCCCCTTGAGCGGCTTTGAGCAGGGGAGCCGGTTCGAATGGGTGTAGCCGTCTATGAGCCATTTGAGTCTCCCCCCTTCGTCCACCACCATGTAGGGGTCGCCGTCGAAATGGAGGAAGGGGGCTACGGTCTTGACCCGCTCGCTGATGTTACGCTTGTAGAGGATGCGGCTTTCCGCGGTGATATCCGAGGAGAGGAGGATCTTTTCCGTCTTGAATCTGGCGGCAAAGAGCGCCTTTTTCAGGAGCGAATCGATCGGCACCCCCCCTTTGCCGGCATAGGTCGTGTTGATGTTGCCGGTAGCGGTCGGATAGCTGAATTCCGGCACCCTGGTCCTGACGACCACATAGTCATTGGACAGCTCGCCGTAATAGATTTCGGGCCTGGTCACTTTTATGTCGGCCAGGCTGACCGCCGGGATATCCTTGACGAAAAACTCCGGCAACCCCTCCTTGCTGATTCTGCTGACCGGGCCGAAGGTAATGCCGTTGCCGTGGGTGAATATCAGCCGCTCGTTAATCCAGTTCTTGCTGGGGAGATCGGCGTAGGAGAGTTCCCGCGGTGACAGCATCACCTGGGAGTACTGGCCGTTGACCATGTAACGGTCATTATCCACGTCGAAGAACTTGTAATAGGTCCTGATCTGCTGCAGCTGGCTGTAGGTCTTCAGGAGCGGGGCATGGTCCCAGAGGCGGATGTTCTTGATGGTGGCGTCATTGCTGGCGATATCGGCAGCGGCAAGCTTCGTATCCACATCGAAGGGTACGGTTTCGATCTTGTCCAGATCGTAGCCGAAGCGGGTAAACTTGATATTGTTCTCGATGTAGGGAGTTTCCAGGGCCAGTTCGTTGGGCGCAACCTTGAATTTCTGCAGCAGTCCCGGATAGACGCGGATGCCGATCAGGTACAGGGCGACCACGGCCACCGGCGGCAGCAGCGCCAGACGCCAGTTCCCTTTCCAGATCCCGAGCGCCAGCATGGTCCCGGCAAGCGGGGTCAGGAACGTCAGAACCCGGTAGGTCAGCAGCCGGGAGTTGACATCGACATACCCTGCGCCGTAAAAGGCGCCGTTGTTGCTGAACAGGAGCCTGAAGCTGTCCAGCCAGAAGCCGGCGGCGATGACGCAGGCGAAGAGCCCGAGCAGAACCGCCAGATGCCGGCGGACCCGTGCATCGAACAGGGCACCCCGCTCGCTCAGGATGATCCCGCCACGGAAATAGTAGACCGCACAGGTCACGGCCGCGCTTGCCAGCAGCATGAAGCCTGCGAACACCTTGAGCATCTCCAGGAACGGCAGGCTGAAGAGGTAGAACCCGATATCCCTGCCGATGACCGGATCGACCATGCCGACAGCCTGCCTGTTGCTGAAAAGGAGCAGCTCGTCCCACTGCACGGCCCCCCAGTTTGCCGCAAAAAGCGCCAGTAGGGTACTGGCAAGCATGCCGAACGGCTTGACCAGGTGAGCAGCCTCATCCCTGTTTACCCGGAAGGTGCCGCCCCCCAGCATATGTATGCCGGACAGGGGAAACTGTGCCTTGACTGCATGATGAAGATTTATCTGCACACAGACGAACAACAGTCCGCCGAAAAGCAGGCCGGCCCCTGTCTTTGCATACAGTGCAGTGGTAAAGACCGATGAAAATCCGGTCTCGCTGAAAAAGAGCCAATCGACATAGAAATTCAGCAGATACGAAATAACCGGCAGAATCAGTGCGATCAGTATCAGGACGAAAATGAATCTGTTGTTACGCATGGCTGCCCCCCCCGGTTTCTACCATCTGACAACATCCGGCAAATCATCACCTCTTATGATATATGGAGAATCACTCAAGACAATAGCTTTTGCGCTCAAGCCAGAATTCTATGGCTTCACGCACAACTTCCGACACGCTCCTGGAGCTGTCCCTGGTGATTTTTTCGATGATCCGCTTCTCCTGATCGCTTATGCGCAGTGATACGATATTGCTGAGAACATTTTCGTCCTTCCTACGCTTTACCTTCTTTCTCGGTTCGACGCGGTACTGTTTCTGTCGATGCTGCATGGCGTTTCTCCTTTCGTGATGACTATCAGGCGGATTCCAGCGCATGATCGCGCCGGTTTCTGCCGAACATGAGCGATGCGATGACCGCCATGGCAAGTGAAATAAATATGACTGACAGCGAAACGGTTATCGGTATGTGGAAACCGCTCGCTCCGGCGAGCATCTTCACACCGACGAAGAGCAGGATGAACGAGATGCCGAACTTGAGGTAGACGAACATCCCCATGACGTTTGCCAGCAGGAAGTAGAGCGCCCGCAGCCCCATGATGGCAAAGATGTTGGAGGTGAAAACGATGAACGGGTCGAGGGTGACGGCAAAAATGGCCGGTATGGAGTCGAGGGCGAAGACCAGGTCGCTCCACTCCACCATGAGGAGGGTCACCAGCAGCGGGCTTGCCACCAGCATTCCCCGCCGCCGAGTGACGAACCAGTCCCCCCTGGTCCGCCGGGTAACCGGCAGCAGCTTCCTGATCCCCCTGACCACCAGGTTCCGTTCCGGGTCAACCTCCCCCTCGCCGCCCAGCGCCATCTTGACGGCGGTCACCACCAATAATGCACCGAAGAGGTAGAAGAGCCAGTGGAACCGCTCCAGCAGTTCGATGCCGGCGAAGATGAAGATCGCCCGCATCACCAGGGCGCCGATGATCCCCCACTTGAGGATGCGGGCCTGGTGACGGCCGCGCACGCCGAAGTAGGAAAAAATCATGATGAAGACGAACAGGTTGTCAACGGAGAGCGACTTTTCGATGACATAGCCGCTGAAAAATTCCAGCGCCTTGCCGCTCCCCATGACCAGGTAGATCCCTGCATTGAAAGCAAGGGCCAGGGCAATCCAGATCGTGCTCCAGACAAGCGCCTCGCGGAAGGAGACCTCGTGGCTCTTACGATTGAGGCCGAGGTCGACGGCGAGCATGATGCCGAAGATGATGGCAAATGCGGTCCACATGATCGTGGTTTCAGACATGAAAATTCCTTTCAACCAACTGACAAGATCAATTATCTGCCACCCATTGCCATCCGCTCCAGGCGGGCGATCCGCTCCTCCATGGGGGGGTGGGTGGAGAAGAGCTTCAGCAGCGAACCGCCGGAGAGGGGGCTGACGATGAACAGGTGGGCCGTTGCCGGCGTCGCCTCGCTCATCGGCAGCATCCGGCCGACGTTGTGCAGCTTGTGCAGGGCGCTCGCCAAAGCAAGCGGCCGGCCGCAGATCCGGGCGCCGGTCTCGTCGGCCAGGTATTCGCGGGAGCGGGAGACCGCCATCTGGATCAGCATGGCCGCAAGGGGGGCGATGATCGCCATAACCAGGGAGCCGACCAGGCCGCCACCCCCCTCCTCGTCGTCGCCCCGGCCGGCTCCGAGCATGGCCCCCCACTGGAGCATGTTCCCCAGCATGGAGATGGCACCGGCAAAGGTGGCGGCAATGGTGCCGA